>Ga0081538_10005222_pt1 | contig 11736 bp, 8 predicted proteins | sample TabmetS5T2R1_FD_71022 | JGI IMG/M metagenome (GOLD analysis project Ga0081538, IMG submission 71022) | Tabebuia heterophylla rhizosphere microbial communities from the University of Puerto Rico - S5T2R1 | ecosystem: Host-associated > Plants > Roots > Rhizosphere ... | reverse complement strand
CGGGAAAGGGAAGAGCCCCAGGTTCACGCCGAAGATCACCACCAGGATCATCGCCAGCCAGAAGATCGGCATGCTTATCCCGGCGAGCGCGAGGACAGAGGTAACCTTGTCGAGCAACGAGTATTGCTTGACCGCGGAGATCACCCCTACGGGCACACCCACGACTACGGCTATGAGCATAGCGAAGGCCGTGAGCTCGAAGGTCGCCGGCAGCCGCACGAGGAGCTCGGTCGTAACGGGGCGCCCGGTTACGATGGAGTCGCCAAGGTCGCCTCTGACCGCATCCTTGAGGAAGAGGCCGTACTGGACGAGGACCGGCTTGTCCAGCCCCATCTTGGCCGTGAGGGCCTGGACCTGCTCCTGGGTGGCGTTCTGCCCCAGGAGTATCTGGGCCGGATCTCCAGGGATAGCCCGAACCATAAAGAACACCACGATAGACACCCCGAGCAGTACCGGGATGATCTGTATGAACCTGCGCCCTGCGTACTCGGCCAGCTCTCAGACCTCCGTTCGAGGTGCGAATACGGCTCCCTCGCCTCCTACGCGCCCCCCGAAAGTGTCACGGGATTGAACGCCTCGCTGCTCGTAGGGTTCGGATCGAAGTTCTGTACCGCATCCTGAAGGCCAATAGGAGGCTTGACGTAGGCGATGGGTACCCACGGGGCGTCCTCGTGCAGGATCTCCTGCGCCCTGAAGTACGCGTCCTCGCGTGCGCCTTCGTTCACGGTCGTCTGGGCCTTCAGGAGCAGTTTGTCTACCTCAGGGTTCTTGTAGTATGCGACGTTGCTGGCGTCAGTCGGGGTCGCGCTTGCACTGTTGAGCAGTACGTTCAGGAAGTTGTCAGCATCGCCATTATCACCGGTCCACCCGAGCAGGCACGTCGTGTGATCCCCTTGCCCCGTCTTCTCCAAGTAGGTACCCCACTCGTAGGTGACGAGCTTGGCGTTGACGCCGACCTCCTTGAGGTCCTGCTGCATGATCTGCGCGACGCTCTTTGCGTCGGGCATGTAGGGGCGTGGGATCGGCATGTACCACAGCTCGGTCTGGAGGTTCTCGGCGCCGGCATCTTTGAGCAGTTGCTTCGCTTTGTCCGGGTCGTAGGGGTATGGCTCTATGCTGTTGTTGAAGTAAGGCAGGAGGGAAGGCATGTAGTTGGAGGCGACCTCTCCGGTATCTCCCAGCACGGCCTCCACCAGCTTGGGCATGTTTATGGCGTAGTTGAAAGCCTGGCGTACCCTCGGGTCGTCGAAAGGTTTCTTCTCGTTGTTCATCGCCAGGTAGCCTATGGTGTTCGGCGGCCGGAACTCCAGCTTGAACCCTTCTTGCTGTTCGATGGTCGGCACGTCGTCGGGCACGAGGCCGTCGGCACCGTTGAGCTGGTTGCCGGTGAGCGCCGCGACCCGCTGGGTGTTGTCCAGGATGGATCGGATGACGACCTTCTCGAGGTGCGGCCCACCGTAGCCCTGGCTCTTGGGGAGATCCGTCCCCCACCAATCCTTGTATGCTTCGAAGCGAATCTGAGAGTTTCTCTCCCACTTGACGAACGTGTACGGGCCCGTCCCGACCGGCTCCTGCCAGAAGTCGTCTACGTTCTTCTCTATGGCCGCAGGAGAAGCTATGGCGAAGGGCGACATGGTCAGGTTCCTGACGAACGGTCCCTGCGGCTCCTTGAGGGAGAACTTTACCGTGTGGTCGTCCACTACGTCGACGCTCTCGATAACGGAGTCGTCGTCGAAGCCCCCGAACTGTGCGGTGTAGTAAGCGAATGCCGAGGTCTGTCCTCCGCCGCCCTTGTGGTACTCGTTCTTGGAGTCGCCCCAGCGGTCGAAGTTGAACTTGACGGCCTCGGCGTTGAAGTCCGTCCCGTCGTGGAACTTGACACCCTTTCTGAGCTTGAGGGTGTACGAGAGGCCGCCGTCCTGGGCCTCGGGCACCTCGGTCGCCAGGGCCGGTATCAGGTCGAAACTCTCCGGCGCGAAGTCCAGTAGCGTGTCGAAGACCTGGCGCGTGGCCCTGAAGGACTCGCCGTCCGTAGCGTTGATGGGATCCAACGAGATCGAGTCAGCCCCCCTGCCGAAGACGAACGTGCTCCCGCCTCCTCCGCCTCCACCACCACCGCTGATGGTTCCACCACCGCCGCAACCGGCCACGCCGAGCAGCGCCGCGCCTGTAAGTCCGGCGCCGCTCAACTTGAGGAAGTCGCTGCGGCTTATCTTCCGTGTCTCGTGCGTCCGTGCCAAGATTGGCCCCTTTCCCGATTGCCACTCTCTTTTCATACGGAACAGTATTCTCTATGGATGAGCCAGATTGATAAGTTAACATCCCTTCGAGGCCGATGCTACAGTAACCTCATGGAGCCGCCGGGCTCCTCCCCTCGCCTCAACCTGTTGGCGGCGTTATGCGCCTGGCGCGTACTCTCAGGCAACCTGTACCTCGTGCAGCAGGCCAGGACGAGATCCACGGCGCTACCCAGATCTATACCGTTGCCCACCGAGACGTAGACCGGGGAGACCCCCTCCCTCGTCCTTACCACCCTACCGACGGTCTCCCCACGATGCACGAGATCCTCGGCGCTACCCTTCTCCCTCCCGGGCTCCTCATAGCTCCCCACGAGCCGGCTCTTGGCGCAACCCACCGTCGGAACGTCGAGAAAGATCCCAAGGTGCGAGGCCAGGCCCATGCGACGGGGGTGCGCGAGGCCCTGGGCGTCCAATATCAGGGCGTCCACCCCCGTCTCCACCTCGCGCAAAGCCCCGGCCAACGACGGCACTTCCCTGAACGAAAGGAGCCCGGGTACGTACGGAAACCGGAGCGGCGTCTCGAAGCCCTGCACTTCGACGGGAGAGAGCCCGGGAAACTCGAGCACCACGACCGTGGCATAGGCCGTGTCGCCCTGCGTAGAGACGTCGGCCCCTGCTACATGCCGCACGCCGGAGAGGTCGAGGGCCGGCCCCGTAACCACCCTGGGCGCCAACTCCTCCTGTAGCCGCCTGGCCTCGGACGGTGAGAGATCAAACCCGTGAAGCTCGTCGACCTTCATCCTACGTTAACAAATATGTACGCGGGGCGAGCTCCCGGATAGACTGTCCACCGATAACCCCCCAGAAAACACCGTCCCGACCGATGGAATCTGGAGGGGGGAACGGTTCCATCGGCCGGGGCTCGGTTTAATCTGAATCTTACCCTTAACCTGTTACGGTATGCTTGCCGTAATGTTACGGTTTCGTAACGTATCGGAAACACTTTGGTTACAGGCTTGTTTCTCTGCGGCGAAACTTATGTTCCCGCCCTTACATGTCCTACCTTTGCCTGACCCTAACGCTCTAGTTGAGATATTGTAGCGGATCTCTAGCCCACGGTCACGTCGATGGTGTGGTAACCGGTGGCGCCCGAGGGGTGTGGGGGGGCTTGCGAGGCGGTCTGGGTCTGTCCGTTACCGTCTGTGGCGCGCACCTGGATGGTGTAATCGCCTGGACGGGCATCCCAATCGTAGACGTATTGGCGCCAGGCATCTTCGGCGAGTTGTTTTGCGAGGCGGGCTGAGTTCCAGGTCTCTCCGCCGTCTGTCGAGACCTCGACCTTCTGGATACCGCGGTGTGGGGCCCAGGCGATACCCCCTATGGGGTTCTTGCCGGAGGAGAGGTTGTCGCCATCCCTGATAGTGTCGATACGGGACTGGGTCTTGATCGGGCCTTCTTTGGACCAGGTACGTTGGACCCAGTACGCGTCGAAGTTCCAGTTGGTGAGCTCTATCTCGGTGAGCCACTTGGTGGCCGAGATGTATCCGTAGAGGCCTGGGATGACGAGTCGGACGGGGTAGCCGTGCTTTACGGGGAGCTCGCTGCCGTTCAGGCCGAAGGCGACCAGGGCGTTGCGGCCGTCCAGCGCGATGTCCGTCTTGAAGCCCGTCGTGAAGCCGTCGACGCTGCGGCCGACGAGCTGCCTGGAAGCGGTTGTGATCTTGTCCCGGCTCATACCGGCCTCCGCCAGAACGTCGGAGAGCAAGACCCCGGTCCAGCGTCCGTTGGAGACGAGGCCTCCGCCGACGGTGTTGGAGACGCAGGAGAGCGTTATGTCCGCCTCGCGGGTGGACATGCCGAGGAGGTCCTGGAAAGAGAACTCGACGGGGTTGTCTACCGCGCCTTTGACGGAGAGCGTCCAGTCGTTCACGTCTATCCTCGGCGAACTGAGCGCGGTGTCTATGAGGTAGAAGCTGCTCGCTGGAGTGATGAGCTTCGGCATGCCGGGCACGTCTATGGAGGCATCCGCCGGAGGCTGCGGCAGCGTCTCGTGCGTCGCGGCCTTCCCGGCGCTCTTGTCGGCCTCACCCTTCCCTGCAGGCTGTTTCCCGTCCGGCGATTCTGGCAGGTTCAGCTTTTTGGGCCTGGCCGCGCTCTGGACGGTTCCACCGCCAAGCAGGCGTCCCACGCCGGCGGCCGCGAGACCGGCCACGGCCGCGCCGCCGCCGAGTAGCAGGAACCCGCCGCGCCCGACGGCGATCCTGCCGTCCGAGCCTGCCTCCCTCGCCCTCGCGACGGGCGAGGCCGCGCTGCCAGGCTCGCCCGCTTGGGGAGGCTCTTCCGCGGGTTCTATGGCGGCCCGGAGGCCAGCCGCGCGCAACAGGAGTTCCGTGACGGCGGCACCGGCGAGGAGGGCTCCGGCGATGGTGATTATGGTCGGCGCCGGGGCCACGAACGGATCGGCCAGGGCCGCGGCCACGGCTATGGCCGCGAGGACGGCGACGCCGGCGAGCGCCAGAGAAGGGTGTCTGACGGCGAGATTACCGAGGAAGAAGCTGATCGCCACGGTACCGAGGAGCACCGTCACGATAAGCGTCGGTATGTCCGCCTTGCCGAGGAGCTCGATGCCCGCCGTCACGAGCCCGCCTGGTGTCAATTCCACAATCCGCTGGGCTATCGACACGAGGATCGAAGGAACAGAGGAGTAGAGCCCGTGCACCAACTCCGCGATCCCGAACGCGACCACGGCTCCGACCACACCGGCGATCCCCGCGCGCATCCCGCTTGGTGTCTTATTCTTGCTCATGGTGGTGCTCTCCAATACCTCTCGCTGTGAGACCTTCCGTTGAGTCTATACCTCGGATGGTTGCTTGGGCCTCACAAATCCTTACAACTACATTACGAATTTGCCTTGCGGACCGGATCATCGTCCGACTTGACACAACCGCTCTCCTTCGCTACAAAGTCTCTTACAGGCGATGACGGGAACGAGTAGGGTCGCAGAACCCCGTCTGAGCGAGCCGGGGACGGTGGAAGCCCGGCGCGGGACGCGGCCCGAACATCCTCCCCGAGCCGCCGGCCGAAAGCGGAAGGCGAGAGTGGCCTAGACGGTTAGTAGGACCGGCCGGGTGAGCCCGTTACAGCGCGCGCGTTCCGGGAGACCGCGACGCCACGGAGAGGACCGGACCCGTGAGGTTCCGGGCAAGTAGGGTGGTACCGCGAGGGCCTTATTGAGGCTCCCGTCCCTGCGGTGGAGCGAGACTCCGCCCAGGGGGCGGGAGCTTTTGTATGAGGAGGTCGGCGCCGTGAAGTTCGATAAGGTCAGCCCGCAGGTAGACTTTCCGAGGCTCGAGGAGGAGATCCTCGGTCTCTGGAGGGAGACGAACGCTTTCGAGAAGTCTGTAGAGGGCAGGCCCGAGGACAGGCCCTTCGTCTTCTACGAGGGGCCGCCGACGGCCAACGGGAGACCGGGATTCCACCACACCCTGTCGAGGGCTTTCAAGGACCTCATCCCCCGCTACAAGACCATGCAGGGTTACCGGGTCGAGCGCAAGGGTGGCTGGGATTGTCACGGTCTGCCGGTGGAGATCCAGGTAGAGAAAGAGCTCGGCCTCGACGGCAAAGGGGACATCGAGCGCTACGGCGTCGAGGAGTTCAACCGCCTGTGCCGCGAGTCCGTCTTCCGTTACGTGGAGGACTGGAAGAAGACGAGCGAGCGACTCGGCTTCTGGATAGATATGGATAACCCCTACTGGACCCTGGACGATTCATACATCGAGAGCGTCTGGTGGGCACTCAAAGAGCTATACGAGAATGACCTCCTCTACGAAGGTTACAAGGTCAGCGCCCACTGCCCCCGCGACCAGACCTCCCTCTCCTCCGCCGAAGTTGCGCTCGGCTACCAGCAGTATCCTGATCCCGTGGCTGACCCGAGCGTCTACGTGAGGCTGCCACTGTTGGACGAAGAGAACACGAGCCTCCTCGTCTGGACAACAACGCCGTGGACCCTCATCTCCAACGCCGCCGTCGCCGTGGGGCCTGAGGTGCAATATGCAACCGTCGAGGTGGATGGCGAGCGTGTGATCCTGGCCGAGGAGCTACTGGAGAAGGTTCTCGGCCAGGACGGTTACGAGGTGCTCTTTAGGACCGAAGGACGGAACCTCGAAGGCAAGGCGTACCGCCGTCCCTTCGATTACGTACCCGTGGAGGAGACGGAGAACCTCTGGAGCGTCGTTCTCGGAGACTACGTGACGACCACGGAAGGGACGGGGCTGGTGCACACCGCTCCGGCATACGGGGAGGACGACGCCCGCACGGGCCGCAGGTACGGGCTGCCCACGATCCACCCGGTCAGGCCGGACGGCACTTTCGACGGGCGGGTCGGGCCTTTCGCCGGGCAGTTCGTCAAGGACGCGGACCCGGGTCTCGTCGAGGAACTGAGGGAGAAGGGGCTCTTGTTCAGGGCGGAGGTACTGGAGCACGCCTACCCGCACTGCTGGCGGTGCGGAACACCGCTTCTATACTACGCGAAGAAGGCCTGGTACGGGCGGACTACCGCGGTGCTCGACGAACTTCTCTCGGAGAACGAGAAGATCAACTGGGTCCCCGAGCACGTAAAATGGGGACGCTTTGGGGACTGGCTAAGGAACAACATCGACTGGGCCTTGAGCCGCGAGCGCTACTGGGGCACCCCGCTCCCGATCTGGCGCACCGCCTCGGGTGAGACGGTCGTGGTCGGTAGTACGGAAGAGCTGAGAGAGCTTGCCATAGACCCCGTCCCCGAGGACCTGCACAGGCCTTACATAGACAGGGTGCGCATAAGACACCCCGAGACGGGCGAGGAGGCCACCCGCGTCCCTGAGGTCTTGGACGCCTGGTTCGACTCGGGGAGCATGCCTTTCGCCCAGTGGGGCTATCCGCACGTGGAGGGCGGCGAGGAGCGTTTCCGGAGCCAGTTCCCCGCCGACTACATCTGCGAGGCCGTCGACCAAACCCGGGGATGGTTCTACTCGGTGCTCGCCGTCTCGACGATGTTGTTCGGCGAGAGCTCGTACAGGAACTGTCTGGTCCTGGGGCACATCCTCGACGCCGAGGGTAAGAAGATGAGCAAATCTCTCGGCAACGTCATAGACCCCTGGGAGGTCTTCGAGGAGCAGGGCGCCGATGCCTTGCGCTGGGCGTTGTACACCGCCACGAGCCCCGGCAATACGCGACGCTTCTCCAGGACTCAGGTCGACGAGGCCGTCCGCAAGTACCTACTAACGCTCTGGAATACCTATTCGTTCTTCGTGACCTACGCCCGCATCGACGGCTTCGATCCCAAGGAGGACTACGTCGAGCCCGAGGGACGGAGCCTGATGGACCGGTGGGCCCTCAGCGAGCTGCAGCTCACCGTGATGACCGTGAGCGAGAGACTCGACGCCTACGACGTAACTGCGGCAGGCAGGGCTGTGGGGGAGTTCGTGGAAGAGCTCTCCAACTGGTACGTGAGACGGAGCCGCAGGCGCTTCTGGAAGGGAGAGGACGATCTGGACAAGAAAGCCGCACACTCCACCCTCTACGAGTGTCTGGTCACGGTCACCAAGCTCACGGCCCCCTTTACCCCGTTCATAGCAGAAGCCCTCTACCAGAACCTGGTAGTGAACGTGAGCGAAGAGGCTCCCGAGAGCGTACACCTCGCCGACTGGCCCGAGCACAGGGAGGAACTCGTAGACCGCGATCTCTCGGAGCGGATGTCTGCGGCGAGGCGCGTGGTTGGTCTAGGGCGGGCCGCCCGCAACGCCGCCGCCATAAAGACCCGCCAGCCCTTGAGGGAGGTAGTCGTCGTCGACGAAACCCCTGATGGTAAGGGAAGCTCGCGGGTCAAAGAAGGTGTGGAGAGCCTGAAGGAGATCGTGCTCGACGAGCTGAACGTCAAGGAGCTTACCTTCGGGACGGCTGAGGATGTGATCGCCTACGACCTCAAGCCCAACCTCGGGGTCGTTGGGCCCAGGTACGGCAGGCTCGTACCCGGCCTCAGGGCGGCCCTCGCTGAGGCTGCATCCGAGGTCGGCGCCCGGGCCGCCGCGGGAGAGAGCATCTCCGTGGACGTGGAAGGGGAGGAGATCACGCTGTCTCCCGAGGAGTTGCTCATCGAGCCGGGACAGAGGGAGGGTTACGCCCTGGAGCGCGAGGGAGGCCTCTCCGTCGCGCTTCGCACGGGACTCGACGCCGGGCTCGTCGACGAGGGGCTCGTGCGGGAGCTGGTCCACAGGATGCAGAACCTGAGACGCGAGAAGGGTTTCGAGATAGAGGAGAGCATCAGCGTCGGCCTCTTTGGGAACCCCAGGGTCTCGTCGCTACTGGAGGGTCGCTGGGGAGATTACTTCAAGAGCGAGGTACTCGCAAAGGAGCTCACTATCGATTCGGGCGCCCCTGGTGAAGGCTCTGAGAGGGTAACGGTCGACGGGGAGGCTCTATGGGTGAGAATGGAGCCGCTCGGCAGGGCAGGGTAGAGGCCCGGCGAAACGGGTATGATGTAGGGGTCACAGGCATAGACGATTCAGCAGAGGGAGGTTCGGTGTGTTTGGCAGAAAGAGCCGGGCGGAGAGGCTCAAGGAGCAGGCAGAGTCCAACTCGCTAGTCCCGATGGCAACGCTGGCCGCGGCCTATACCGCCGCCATGCCGGTGATCGAGCGTCTGCTCTACGACGACGACCTCAGGGACAACATCCGGACCTTTATCGAGTCGGCCCGCTCCATCGTGGACCAGCTCTCCGGCGAGGACCCCGCCGAAATCATCACCAAACTGTGGGACGACGATAAGCTACGCGGCCAGGTCGAGGCTGCGGCGGGAGCGGCCAGCCAGGGTAGCAAGCGGATAAGGGGGGAGAAGGTCCGCGAACGCGGTGGATGGGGCGGTCGCCTGCTGTTCCTCCTCCTGGTAGCGGCCGTAGGCTTCCTGTTCTTGCACCCGAGGACAGGACCCCAGGCACGCAAGTTCGCTGTGGACACCTACGGGTCTCTGACCTCAGGAGAATAGGAGCGGAAAAGAACGAACGCTTCGCGAGGAGCGCCGGGGTTACTGGCCCCGGACGCCAAGCGTCGGGTAAAGACGCTCGACCTCGTGGTCGAATGCCCGCTCTCCAGCACTCCCTCCCACGGATGACGCGAAGGAAGCGCGGAGGGCGCGGAGTCCGGCTTCGACCTCTTTTCTGGCGCGCTCTGCGCGGTTGGCGGCACTCTCACTCGGGGTCCCGGCCTTCTCCAGCCGGTCGGCTTTCTTCTGCAGCCGCTCAGCCCGCTCGAAAAGCGCGGTGTGCTTCCCTGCGTACTCCCGGATGGATGATGCCGCCAGCGAGATCATGGCCAGGTCCGGCGCCCGATCCTTCTTTCGACGGCCGAAAAGCCGGGCGAGCACGCGCCTGGCGCCTCCGGGAAAGGACTGTAGCCTGAGTGCGTTCAAGAGAGGTAGACTGCTTTCACTCATGAGGTACATGATATACCGCCTGGCGCCCGTCGTTGTGATTTTGCTCTCGGCACTCGTGCTCGCCGGATGCTCGGGCGTCTTCGGGGAGGACCCCCGTGAGCAGGCCGACCAGGCCATCAGCGAAGCGAACCAATCCATCTCCCAGCACAACCAGCTCTTCGACGATGCCCGCTCGACCTACGCCGACGTCAAGCAGAAGATCGAATCCGGGGAAGACCCCTCGCAGGAGAAGGACAACATCGCCGAGGCCAAGAACACCCTCGAACGGGCGCGCCAGTATCTACAGGACGCCAGAGAATCATTACAGACCGTGGCCGACCTCGACGTCGACCCTTCGGTAAAGGAGTACGCCAGTCTGCTCTCAGAGGCGATGGACGCCCAACTCGCCGCCGAGGCCAAGGAGATAGAGTTCTACGGCATCCTGGAAGAAGATCCCACCCTGCAGAACAACCGGGAGGAAGCCCTCGCCCTGCTCTCCGAAGTCGGGGAAGGCTACCAGAAAGCCGAGCAAACCTACGATGAAGCCCAGAACCTGGCCAACTCGAACCCCGAGCTTATCGAGGCGGCGCCGGAGTAGCATTTCAGCACGCTCAGGCCTTTGGCCTTCGCTTGTCAGCCCGCCGCCTCGCTCCGCTCGGCGACTTCTCAGCATTTCAGCTAGTCGTCCCGGAGCGCCGCCACGAGCGTCGAACCTACTTCCCTGATCCATGCTTCGTCGTGCGCGGCAGGGCGAAGCCAGAACGGAAGAAGCTGAAAGGCTGACATGCTGACAAGCCTGCGAAGCAGGCGTGCTGAAATGCTGACTAGCTGACTTGGCAAGCGGGGCAGGTGTGGGTTCCTCGGCCGGCGACGCGCGACTTTACGATTTTCGTGCCGCAACGTGGGCATGGCTCGCCTGTCCGGGTGAAGACCTGGAGCTGGTGCTGGAACTTGCCGGTCTCCCCGAAGGCGTCGTGGTAGGAGTCGAAGGTGGTGCCGCGCAACTCGATGGCGCGACGCAGGATGTCGCGGGTTGCTGCGTGAATATTCTGTGTTTCGCCTGTGGTGAGGGTGTTGGCCTTTCGCGTGGGATGGACGCGGGCCGAGAAGAGGATCTCGTCCACGTAGATGTTGCCGAGACCGGCCACTACGGTTTGGTCGAGAAGCAGGGCCTTGACGCTGGCCTTGCGACTGAAAGCGGAGGCCAGGTACTCTACTGTGAAGTCCTCGGAAAGGGGGTCGGGGCCGAGGCGTGAGATCAGGGGGTGTCTCTCTTCCTCCCCCGGCTCGTAGAGGTCGAAGTAACCGAGCCAGAGCCGCGTGAAAGCCAGCACCAAAGGTTCCCCTTCGCCCTCGAACTCGAGGATCGCGGTGTTCATCCTGTCCGGTTCCGTCCATTCTGGCAGGCGCAACACCCTTCCCGAGATGACCAGATGCACGAGCCCGACGATTTCCCCGAAGTCGAGGACGATGATCTTGCCCCTTCGTCCCGTCGCACGCAGCGTCCTACCGACGAGTCGCCTGCCGAACTCTTCGGGCTCTACGTTGGTCACGTCGGGCCTGAAGACGGCGGCCCGCAGGACCTCGCGGCCAACCGCGAGCGCGGCCACATCCTCCGAGATGACGGTGACCTCGGGCAACTCGGGCATCTTAGGGTCCTCCGAGAAGCGTCTCGACGTAGCCGGCGACACCGTCCTCATCCACGCCGGGTACGACTCTATCGGCGGCTTCGCGTACCTCGCCGGTCATACCCCCCACCGCGACCCCGTGCCCGGCGAAGCGGAGCATGTCTATGTCGTTGTCGGCGTCGCCGAAAGCGAGGACGCGCTCCGGCTCGATCCCCCACCGCTCGCACAGGAAGCCGAGGGCCGATGCCTTGGTGCCTTGTAGACTGCCGATCTCGACGTAGTGCGGCAGGCTGCGCGTGACGAAGAGCCGCCCGGCGAAGGCCGTCTGAGCCTCCCCGAGCCAGCCCTGTATATCGTCGGGGCGGTCCACGATCACGAGCTTCGTCGGTTCTTCCCCGCTGTTTCTGAGCCAATCTGCCGGC
>Ga0081538_10005221_pt1 | contig 11738 bp, 10 predicted proteins | sample TabmetS5T2R1_FD_71022 | JGI IMG/M metagenome (GOLD analysis project Ga0081538, IMG submission 71022) | Tabebuia heterophylla rhizosphere microbial communities from the University of Puerto Rico - S5T2R1 | ecosystem: Host-associated > Plants > Roots > Rhizosphere ... | reverse complement strand
CTTCGAGCAGAACCGCATCGAGGCCGACCTCGCGACCGCGCGGTTCCTGAAGCTGGCGGGCCGCGATGCGACCATGCCCGAGGTCTTCGCCAACAGGCTAGAGCGAGGCCGCGATGCGCTCGCCGCGCTCGAGCGGGGGCTTGCGGACGGACGCCGGTTCGTGGCCGGCAACGGCTACTCGGTGGCGGACATCGCCCTCTACGGCTACGTGCACTGCGGCGCCGACGCGGGCGCCGATCCGCGGGAGCACAGGCGCATCGCCGCCTGGCTCGACCGGGTGGAGGGGACACCGGGCTTCGTGAACGACCTCGAGCCGTTCCCGGCGCACGCGGGAGAGCGGCCGATCTGAGGCCTACACGTCGCGGATGCCCGAGACGATGAGGGCGACCGCCACGATCAGCTGAAGCGCGGCGAGGAACTGCGCCGCGAGCACCATCGGCCCGCGCGGGCGCGTGACCGCTGCGACCAGGACGGGGAGGGCAACAGCGGCCGCCGCCAGCACCTTCCAGGTGGCCTCGTCGGCCCCGAAGCTGACCGCCAGACACGCGAGCTCGGGGGTCACCAAGATGGCGGCGAACGGGCCCGAGGCGGGATGCGGCCACACGAGCGTCCGCACGCCGGCCGCGCCGAGCACGAGCCCGGCCGCGATCCGGAAGGACTCCGGGCTGATCGAGAGCCCATCGAGCAGGTCGTCGGCGAACACGGCCGCGACCGCCACGAGGCCGAAGCCGGCCAGCAGGGCGAGCGCGGCGCTGCGAGTCCGAGGCCGATCGGCCTGAAAGGCGAGGGCGACGCGGCCGGCGTTGGTGGCGGCGAGGAACCCCGCGGCCAGGAAGCCGAAGCTCACCGGAGGACCTCATTGGTTCCGATCAGCGCGGCGACGGCGTGCTGCTGGTCGTCCATCTGCGTGTAGCCGCGCGCAAACCAGGCGCCGCGCGCCAGCGGATTCGGGTCAGCTGCGGGGACCTGCCGTTCGACGAGGATCCCGGCCATGCAGGTGCTGCGTTCTCCGAGTTCGTCGCGGAGGTCGGCGAGCCGCCGGTCCTCGCCCGCGAGGCGCCAGAGAGCGGTCGTCGCCTCGCCCGTCGTGCCGAGGCCCGAGCCGGACTCCTCCCAGGGGATGACCCCGCCGTCGAGGTGCTGGGACTCGAAGCGGACGAGATAGCCGAAGTAACCGGCCAGCCAGCGCCCGTAGTCGGCCTCGACGTCCGTCAGCCCCTCCGGCGCGAGCGTGGACAGACCGTAGGCCGCCCAGTGGTCCGGCAGGCGAATCGCATACCCCTCGGCCTCGTCACGACGCGTCGCCAGGTAGTGGGCGACGCGATGGGCGGGCCGCTCCCAGCCCTCGGCCGGGAAGGCCCGGTGCATGAGGGCGAGCGCGTAGAACACCTCGCCGGTGGAGAACATCCCGAAGACGCCGGGGACCCTCCGCTGCGTGTCGGGCCGCCAGAACTGGAGGACGCTCCCGTCCGGCCTGGTTTGTGCGACGAGGAACCGCGCGATCCGACGGGCGAGGCCGTCGTAGCGATCGTCGCCGGTCTCCTGGCGCCGGTGCATGAGGGCCACGAGGAGGAGCGCGTTTGCGCCGGCGCTCGCATACTCGCCGACGGGCACGAACGCGGTCCAGCCGTCGTGGCGGACGAGGTTGTCGAGTACGTAGCGCAGTCCGGCGTCGGCGGCGCGTAGGCGCCCGGCCCGATACAGGGCGTCCAGGACCCCCGCGTGCCGGGTGTAGTTGTAGTCCGTTGACACCTCGTCCCGGTCGGAGAAGTAGCCATAGAGGAACCGGCCATCGTCGCGTTGGCCTCGCACGAGCCACGCGCTGCCCTCGGAGATCGCCCCGCGGACGGTCGCCGCGTTGACCGGCGGGCACGACTCCGGCGGCACCACGATCAGCCGCAGCACCACCGCCACGACCCCCCAGACCACGGCCTGGCGTATCAACCAGCGGCGATGCTCCCGCCAAATCCTCAAGCCCGCGGAGACTATGCGAGCCGCGCGACCGACGGATACGCCCGGGCGTGCCCCTCGGCATGGACGACGCGGGGCCCGCACGGCTGCCTCGGTTTGAGAGCATCGTTCGCGAGTTGACCGAGCCGCGCGCCAGCCGCCCCCACATGCCGGGCTACGGCATCAAGGGACCCGACGAGGGCAGCGGACTGCTGCCCTGGTCCTGGGCAGCGGAACGGCTCGCGGCCTCGCGCAACTACTGGGTGACCACCCTGTGGCCGGACGGCCGGCCGCACGCGATGCCTGTCTGGGGCGCGTGGGACGGCGAGGCGCTCTGGTTCAGCAGCAGCCTGCGATCGCGCAAGGCGCGCAACATCGCGGCCGACCCGCGCTGCGTCGTTACGACCGAGGACGCGGCGGAGCCGGTTGTGCTCGAGGGCGGCGCCGCGATCGTTAGGGACGCCGATGCGATCACGCGCTTCGCGGACCTCATGAACGCCAAGTACGAGGCCGGCATGACCGTCGAGTTCCTCGATCCCGCGGTGAACGCCACGATCCGCGTCCAGCCGCGCTGGGCGTTCGGGATTGCCCACGACGACTTCACCGGCTCACCCACACGCTGGGAGTTCGGGTGAGCGGTCTGCACGATTAGCATCGTGCGGCATGCCCGCCACCATCGCCTGGATCTCGGTCACCCCCGTAAAAGGGCTGCGCCTGCAGCAGCGCGACGAGGTGGAGCTGACCGAGGACGGCGTGCCCGGCGACCGCGCGTTCTTCCTGGTCGACGAGCGCGGCTCGATGGTCAGCGCGACGCGGCTGGGGCCGCTCGTGGCGGTCGTGCCCGAGCACGATCCGCCGGCCGGCACGCTGGCGCTGCGGTTCCCCGGCGGTGGGGAGGTCGTGGGGCCGACCGAGCTCGGCGAGCCCGAGGAGGTGCGCTTCAGCGGGCTGAGTCTGCGCGCGCGGCCGGTTCTCGGCTCGTTCTCGGCCGCACTGTCGGATCACTGCGCCCGGCCGCTGCGCCTGTTCGCGATGCCGCCCGAGCGGCCCGGCCTCGACCGCGGCAGAGTCGGCGCTGCGACGCTGCTTTCGGTCGCGTCTCTGGAGCGGCTTCGTGCGCAGGCGGGCGAGACCGAACCGGTCGATCCGCGCCGCTTTCGCATGACCTTTGGAGTCGAAGGCCTCGAGCCCCACGAGGAGGATTCCTGGATCGGCCGCGATGTGAGCGTCGGCGACACGCTTCTACGGGTGATGGGCAACGTCGGACGCTGCGCGGCGACGACGCGCCAGCCCGACACCGGCGTCGTCGACTTCAAGACACTGCATTACCTCAAGGCGTACCGCGACCGCCTGCCGACGACGGAGCCATTGCCGTTCGGCGTCTACGCGCAAGTGAGGCGGCCTGGGCGCGTGCGGGTCGGTGACGCGGTGGTACCCAAGTGATCGCTCGCATCTGGAGGGGCGCCGTGCGGAGCGAGGACGGCGACGCCTACGTCCGCTACATCGAGAACACGGGCCTGAAGGCTTATGCCGAGACGCCCGGCAACCGCGGAGCCTGGATGCTGCGGCGAGACCTGGGCGAGCTGACGGAGATCCTCACCTTCACGCTGTGGGAGTCGCTCGACGCGGTCAAGGCGTTCGCGGGCGACGACTACGAGACCGCGGTCTTCTACCCGGAGGACGATCGTTTTCTGGTGGAGCGCGACGAGAAGTGCGCGCACTACGAGGTCGCGTCGGCGGCCGGCGAATCCTCGCAGGAGTGAACCAACCGGGCCCCTCGGCCCGAATAGGGGTAGGTGCGGCACACGGCCTTCACACCTCGCAGCCATCGCGGGCCGGCGGCGATCGCCGCCGCGGCGCTCGCCATGGTGCTCGCGGCGACGCTCGCTGCGGCCGCTTGGACGCCCGCGCGCGCGGCGACGCCGCCGTCATCCCCGACGAAGGACGCGGGACCGCCGGTGGGGCTGATGGCGATGCCCATGGGGCTCACGGCGACGCCGATCTCACCCACCGCGATGCCGGACGCGCCGGCGGCCATGGGCGGCGCACGCGATCTCGGCGAGGGCACCGCAAGCGCCCGTGGCTACATACGCGACGCCCGTGGCTTCACCAAGATCGACGTGCCCGGCGCAACGGGCACCTCTGTCGCCGGCAGCGACGGCCGGGGCCGGATCGTGGGCACCTACCGAGACGCCCGCCGGAGGGTCCACGGCTTCCTGCGAGACAAGCGCGGCTTCAAGAAGATCGACTTCCCCGGCGCGGCGGGAACGACCGTACAGAGGATCAACGCCCGGGGACAGATGGTCGGGACCTACACCTACCAGCGCGACCTGGCGGCCCAGTTCTTCGAGCACGGCTTCCTCCTCGACCGGCGCGGCTTCAGGCGGATCGCGGTCCCGGGCGCCACCGAGACACGACCGGCCGGGATCAACGGGCGCGGCCAAGTGGTGGGCCAGTCCGTCGATCGCGACGGCACCTCCCACGGCTTCCTGCGCGCCAGGGACGGCGACATCACCACCTTCGAAGTCGCCGGGGCCACCGTCACGGCGGCCTTCGACATCGATGACAGCGGCCGCATCGCCGGCACGTACGTCGATGCCACTCCGAGCTTCCATGGCTTCGTGCGCGAGCCGAACGGCGCCATCGCCACGATCGACTTTCCCGGCGCGAATGACACCGTGGTCTACGCCATCAACAACCGCGGCCGGCTCGCGGGGGCCCACCGCGAGCCCCCGGGCTTCACCTTCCGGGGCTTCGTTTCGGACGGCGGCGACTTCACCACGGTGGAGGTTCCCGGCGCGAGGGGCGGAGACGCCGGGGTCAACGACGTCGACGATCGCGGCGGGCTGGTCGGGGACTACGACCTCCTCATCAGCGGCTATCTCTGGGACGAGCGCGGGCGCTACGACACCTTCTACGCGCCCGGCGCCGTCGGCCAGACGACTCCGTACGGCCTCGACAACCGTGGCCGAATCGTCGGCAGCTACAGCAAGGCGGACGGTAACCACGGCTTCCTGCGCACCAGCCGCGGCCGGTTCAAAACCATCGACTTCCCCGGCGCCAACCAGACGGAGGCCGTCAGGATCAACGATCACGGGCAGGTCGTCGGTGTCTACTACGAGAGCGGCGAGAGGGTTAGAAGCTTCCTGCTGGAGCAAGGCAGGTTCACTACGATCGACGTGCCCGGCGCGACCTCGACCTTCGCCACCGACATCGACAAGTCGGGACGGATCGCCGGCCGCTACGTCGACTCCGGAGGAGCCACCCACGGGTTCCTGCGGGACCGGCGCGGCGACTTCACCGACATCGACATCCCCGGCGCCGCCGCAACCGTAGTCCTGGCTCTCAACGACCGCGGCCAGACGGCCGGCTACTACGTCGATGCCGGCGGGGTGCTCCGCGGCTTCAGGCGCGACCAAGACGGGACCGTCACGACCATCGATCCCCCCGAGGACACGTTGCGCGGCCGGCCCGGGATAGCCCTGGGACCCCTGCCCTGGGGCATCAACAACCGCGGCGAGATCGTTGGCGTATACCGCGACAGCCAGTTCCAGATCTACGGCTTCAAGTTCGACAGGCGGGGCCGCTTCACCGCGATCAAGATCCCCGGCGCGCGGGGCGAGTCGTTCTCAACCGACATCAACGATCGCGGCCGCATCATCGGCATCGATCGCTAGGTCACGCCGACGGCCGCCGGCTCCCGCGCGGCGGGCTCGGCCAGCCGCTCCTCGACCACCACCCGCGCCCCACGCGACGGCACCACCGTCACGTGCTGGGTCCGCGGCCGCTCCGGCCTCCGCGACGCCGCCCGCAGCCGCACCCGGCGCAGCACCTCGCGCAGCACCACCTTCATCTCCACCTGGGCGAACGACGCGCCGATGCAGCGCCGCACGCCGCCGCCGAACGGGATCCAGGCGTAGGACTCGGCGCCCCCGTCGAGGAACCGCTCCGGGCGGAACTCGCGCGGGGCGGGGTAGAGGTCGGGTCGCGCGTGAATCACGGCGATGGCCGGCAGCACGATCGTGCCCTTGGGAAGCCGGTAGCCGGCGATCTCGGTCTCGCGGGTTAGCTTGCGCGCCACGTCGACCACCACCGGGCGCACGCGGAGCGTCTCCTTTACCACGGCCTCGAGGTACTCGTCGTCGTCGAGCGATTCGACCAGCCGCGCGAGCACCCGTGGCGTGCGCAGCAGCCGCTCGAAGGCCCACGACAGCCCGGTGGCGGTGGTCTCGTGGCCGGCAGTGAGCAGCGTCAGGAGCTCGTCCCGCAGCTCGCTGTCCGTCATCGGGCTGCCGTCCTCGTGGCGGGCGCGAAGCAGCAGCGAGAGCACGTCGTCGCGCTCCTCCGCCTCTCCGGAGTCGCGCCGGTCGCGGATCTGGGCGTAGATCAGAGAGTTGACCTCGCCGAGCGCCCGCCGAAAGCGCGCCGCCGGCGAGATTCCGCCGAGCTCGCCGCGCATGAAGGGCAGCCAGTTGACGATGCTCGAGGCGTCGGCGAGCCGGGGGATCCATTCCCGGTAGCGGTCCATGCGCTCTCCCTCCCGCACGCCGAAAACTGCGCGCAGGATGACCTCGAGCGTGATCGCCTGCATCCGCGGACGGATCGGGAACACCCGATGAAGCGGCCAGCGCGCCACCTCGCGGGCCGTCGCCTCGGCCATCACCTCCGCGTAGCGCCGCACGCTCTCGCCGTGGAAGGGCGGGAGCAGCAGCTTGCGCTGGCTCAGGTGGCGCTCCTCGTCGAGCGTGAGCAGGGAATGGTCGCCCAGCACGTCGCCGAGGGCGAGCGTGTTCGCCTCGCCGGCATGGAAGATCGTCGGGTCAGCGGTGAAGATGTGCTTCACCACGGCCGGGTCCGCCACGTACACCACGCGGCCGTAGTAGGGGAAGTTCGACGAGAAGACGTCGCCGTGGCGACGCCGGCGCCGGCGCATCCAGCCGTAGGGCGCAGCGGTCATGAACGCTGCCTGAACAACGGGCGGAAGACGGGGGCCAGGCGGGAGGGTCACGGACACGTTGTACCTTCCCAGGTCCATCGGTGCGACATGCGCGTCCTCGCCTCCACACTCGTCCTGCTTCTCCTGCTAGCCGGCACGGCGAGTGCCCAGGGGCAGCTCGACCGCGCGGCCGACGGGCTCGAGCTCAACCCGGTGTACGTGGATCCCGACGCGGAGCGGGCCATAAGCGAGGACCAGGCCGAAGACCTTCGGCAGGCGATCAGTGACGCCGACGCGGGCGCGATCTACCTCGCGATCCTGCCCGCCGACGCGGCCCGCGAGGCCGGCGGCGACGCGAGCGCCGCACTCGCGGAGATCGCACGGGCGGTCGGCCGGTCCGGCACCTACGGGGCGGTGATCGGGGACGAGTTCCATGCGGGCGCCGAGGACACCCTGCCCGAGGGCCGGGCGGGCGAGCTCGCCGCGGATGCGCTGGACGCCCAAAGCGGGAACGGCACCGCGGCCGTGCTCGAGAGCTTCGTTAGGCGGGTAGCCGACGAACAGGGCGAGGGAGGCGGCTCCGGCGGCGGCGAGTCGGATGGCGGCGGCTTCCCGATCTTCCTGGTGGTGCTCGTCGTCGCCGCGGTGGGACTCTTCGGCTTCAGCCGCGTGAGGCGGCGACGCCGGCAGCAGGCCGAGCTCGAGCAGGTGAAGGCCGTCACGCGCCAGGATCTCGTCGCGCTTGGCGACGACATCCGCGCTCTCGACCTCGACGTCGAGATGCCGGACGTCGACAAGGAGGCGAAGGAGCACTATGGCCTCGCCGTGGAGCGCTACCAGCAGGCGGACGAGGCGTGGCAGAGGGCCCGACGGCCGGAGGACATGGAACGCGTCACGTCGCTGCTCGAGGAGGGCCGCTGGGCCATGTTGGTCGCGAAGGCGCGGCTCGCCGGCGAGCCGGCGCCGGAGCGCCGCGAGCCGTGCTTCTTCGACCCGCGCCACGGGCCGTCGGTGCGCGAGATCGAGTGGGCGCCGCCCGGTGGGCAGCCGCGGCCCGTTCCGGTCTGCGCGGCCGACGCACAGCGCATCGAAGATGGTCTCGATCCCCATGCTCGCCAGGTGCGCGTGAACGGCGAGGACGTGCCGTACTGGAACGCCGGCCCCGCCCTGTCGCCGTGGGCCGGCGGCTTCTACGGCGGCGGGCTCGTGCCGGGGCTGTTCGTGGGCTCGATGCTGGGCGACGGCATCGACCCGTTCGGGGACCCCGGCATGGCCGACGACGCCGCCTCCGCCGATCAGGGGGACTTCGGCGACTTCGGCGGCGGCGATTTCGGCGGCGGCTTCGGGGGCGGCGACTTCGGCGGCGGCGGTGACGGCGGCGGAGGCTTCTAGGCCCCCAGGGGGATCGTCGCGAGGAAGTCCCTGACCGCCGCATGCGTCTCCCGCGGGCGCTCGAGCTGCGGCACGTGGCCGCAGTCGAGCTCGACGTGGCGGGCCTGCGGCAGGGTCCGCTCTACGTGCTTCATGAAGGCGATTGGCACGAGGTTGTCGCGCCGGCCCCAGACGAAGAGCGCGTCGGGCGAGAGCTCCGCCAGGCGGCTCCAGAAGCCGTTGTCGCCGTGCGGCTCGTCCAGGTAGATGTTGCGCGCGGCGGCGTAGAACGCGGCCCGCCCGCGCGGCGTGAGGTAGGAGCGCAGGAACTCGTCGACACCCGCGGCCGCCCAGCCGTCGGCCGCCCCGGGGATCAGGCGCCGCACCACGCCCTCGACCACGGGCCGGGGGGCGAGCTGGATCAGCCCCAGCTCGGGCCGCAGGGCGCGTACGACCGGCGCCCAGCGTCGGCCGCGGAGCCAGGCGAGCGCCGGGCTCAGCAGCACCAGTCCGCCGATCCGCTCGCGCTTGATCAGTCCCGCCTCGATTGCGACCCGGCCTCCCATGCTGTTGCCGACCAGGTGCGCGCGCTCCAGTCCGAGGGCGTCCATGGTCTCGAAGACCGCTCGCGCGAACCAGGCTGCGTTGTACGGCGCGCCTATCGGCTTGTCGGACTCGCCCGAGCCGGGCAGGTCGAGGGCAATCACGCGGTACGAGTCGGCGAGAGCGGCCACCGTCGGGAGAAAGGAGGCCTTGGTCCCGCCCAGGCCGTGGACGCAGAGCATCGGTTCGCCCCGTCCGGCGGAGAGGATCGAGATGCGGCCCGCGCCCGGCGTCCGCAGGGACTCGAAGGTCAGCCGCCCCGCCTCGGTCGCACCGCTGGTGGCGGCGAGGAAGCCGACGCCGAGATGCAGGCTGCGGCGGACCCGCAGCCGGCCCGTGGCGAACGCTTTCATGCCGGCGCGCAGGTCGGACGCGATCGCGCGCCATGTTTCCGCGTCGGCGCGCAGGAGGGCATCGGGCTCGCTGCCCGTGTCCGCCTCCTCGAGGCGCAGCCGCCCCTCTTCGATCAGGGCGTCCCAGGCTCCCCCGCCGGTCAGCTCGAGGCGGATCCGCGCGTGCCCGCCGGGAACGTCGATCGGGCCGGGGTCGAAGCGCTCCGCGAGCGCCGAGATCCCGGCCGGGGGAGCCTGAGCTGCGGATGCTTCGGTCGCGGCCATCACCGGAACGCATACCACCGCGGGACGTCGTTCAACCCCAGGCGGCGATGTTTCTCCGGAATCGAACATATTAAGCTCAGATTAACGCCGAGTTCTAACGGAGCCTTGACAAACCTGCCGTCGTCGGGCAGGATGCGCTCGCGTGAGGGAAGAGGACTCGGGCTCGCTCGGCTCGCTGCGAGAGTCGAACAGGGAGCGGGTGGTTCAAGCGCTTCGCATGCTCGGCGTGGGGAGCCGCGCCGACGTCGCCCGCTGGACCGGGCTGTCGCGCTCGACCGTGTCGAGCATCGTCGCCGAGCTTCTCGCCGAAGGGCTCGTGGTCGATCGCGAGCAGGACGGCCGGCCCGGCTCGGCCGGGGGTCGTCCTCCAGCACTGATCGCCCTCGACCCGGCGGCTGGGGTGGCGGTCGGGATCGATTTCGGGAAGCGGCACCTCGCGGTGGCCGCGGCCGACCTCTCGCATCAGGTCCTGGCGGAGGAGTGGGTCGAGATGCCCGAGGACTACGGGGCCGAGGAGGGAATGGATCGGGCCGCCGAGCTGGTTGAGGCGGTGCTGGCCGAGAGCGGCGCGGACCGCGACCGCATTCTCGGCGTGGGCATGGGGCTCCCCGGCCCGGTGCATCGCTCGGGAATCGTCGGCTCGTCGGCGATTCTGCCCGGGTGGGCGGGCACGCACGGCGGAGAGCGGATGGCGGAGCGACTGGGGCTCGAGGTGTGGCTTGGCAACGACGCCAGCCTCGGCGCGCTGTCCGAGGCCACCTGGGGGGCGGGGCGGGACACCTCGGCGCTCGTCTATCTGAAGCTTTCCACGGGAATTGGCGCGGGAATCGTGATCGACGGCAAGCTGTTCGGGGGCGCCGGAGGCACGGCCGGCGAGATCGGGCACACCACGCTCGACGAGACCGGCGACATCTGCCGCTGCGGGAGCCGCGGCTGTCTCGAGACGTACGCGGCGGGCGCGGCGATTGCACGGATGCTCAGCCGCAGCCGCAGCGAGGAGCTCGACCTTGACGGGGTGCTCAGCCGCGCGGCGGCGGGCGACCCCGGATGCAGGCGGGCGCTCCGCGAAGCCGGCCGTCACATAGGCGTGGCGGTCGCGAATCTCTGCAATCTCGTCAACCCCGAGCGGATCGTGGTCGGGGGCAGCATGGGACACGCCGGTGACCTGCTGCTGGATCCGCTCCGTGATTCGGTGGGGCTGCGTGCGATCCCGAGTGCCGCCGAGGACGTGGAAGTCGTCCTCGGCGATCTCGGGGAGCGTGCCGAGCTGCTCGGTGCGGTCGCGCTCGTGCTCCACGAGGCCGGCCCAGCCTGGAGCGGGCGACCACCGGCGATGCAGCAGGCCGCGACAGCGGAAAACGAGTAGGAGGAAAAGGATGAGGACACGACGTTGGAGACTGAGCATGCTCGCCGTCGCCTGCGTCCTGGCCGCCGGCGTGCTGCTGGCGGCCTGCGGCGATGACGACGACGGCGGCGACGGAGGCGGCGGCGGGGGCGGCGGCGACGGCGGAGGCGGCACGATCGCCTGGCTGCTCCCGGAGTCGAAGACCGCGCGTTACGAGTCGCAGGACAATCCCAATTTCCAGCGGAAGGTCAAGGAGCTCTGCTCCGACTGCGAGATCATCTACTCGAACGCCGATCAGGACGCCGCCAAGCAGCAGCAGCAGGCCGAGGCTGCGATCACCCAGGGCGCCGAGGTGATGGTGCTCGACCCGGTCGATGCGGCAGCCGCGTCTGCCATCGTGACCCGGGCCAATCAGTCGGACATCCCGGTAATCAGTTACGACCGCCTGCTTACGGACGCCGACATCGATTACTACATCTCGTTCGACAACGTTCGGGTGGGCAGGCTCCAGGCTGAGAGCCTGGTCAGCAGGCTCGAGGAGGACGGCAACGGCGACGGGACGATCGTGATGATCAACGGCGCCCCGACCGACAACAACGCCAAGCTCTTCAAGCAGGGTGCCATGAGCGTCTTCGACAAGAGCGACCTGAAGATCGGCCGGGACTTCGACACCCCGGACTGGAGCCCCGATGAGGCCCAGCAGGAGATGGAGCAGTCCATAACCTCGCTAGGCAACGACGGCTTCGTGGGCGTCTACGCCGCGAACGACGGCACGGCCGGCGGTGCGATCGCCGCGATGAAGTCGGCCGGCATCGACCCGAGCACACGGCCGACCACCGGCCAGGACGCCGAGCTGGCGGCGATCCAGCGGATCCTCGTCGACGAGCAGTACATGACCGTCTACAAGGCGATCAAG
>Ga0081538_10005220_pt1 | contig 11738 bp, 8 predicted proteins | sample TabmetS5T2R1_FD_71022 | JGI IMG/M metagenome (GOLD analysis project Ga0081538, IMG submission 71022) | Tabebuia heterophylla rhizosphere microbial communities from the University of Puerto Rico - S5T2R1 | ecosystem: Host-associated > Plants > Roots > Rhizosphere ... | reverse complement strand
CCTCCTCCGCCTCCTCCGCCTCCTCCGCCTCCTCCACCGCCTCCGCCTCCTCCGCCAGTCTCGCGGCCGATCACCGTGAAGGTCTCGCCGCTGGCAGGGGGTCCTGGGACCACGGTCACCGTCAGTGCCGATGTCAGCGGTTGCACCCAGCCCAACTCGGCCAAGGGAACCTTCGGTTCCGCCGCCAGGCCGCTGACCGGGCAGGCTGTCAGCGGTGGCCAGTTCACCGCCCAATACCACGTGACCGAGCGTGACCCGGTCGGCCTGGGCCAATTCAGGGTGGCCTGTGACAGCGCCGCCCCCGGCGTCGCCACCTTCCAGGTGCGCTCGGCGCCGCCGGTCTCGGTCAGCGTGGCCCTCTCCCGGCGGGCAGGCGGCCCGGGCACCACGGTCAGGATCACCGCCGAGGTTCGTGGCGGCTGCGACCCCGCCGACGCGTTCTTCCAGGACCGCAAGGGCGCGAACAAGCCGGCGACGATCCTGCGCCTGACCGATCGTCAGCTGGTCGCCACCTACACCGTGTCCAGCAAAGACGCGGCCGGGTGGGGCAGGTTCGGGGTGTCCTGCAACATGCGCACCGACCGCCACCGCATCGCCTACGCCACCTTCCGGGTCCTCGCCGCCACCGGCGGCGGTACCGGAGGCGCCGGCCCCGTCGACAACCCCAACAACCCGAACCAGTTCCCCAAGCGGGTCGACACCGGCCAAGGCGGCACCGCCGACGGCACCGGCCACGACGGCCTGGACCCCATGCTGCTGGTGCCAGCGGCCGGCGTGGTGCTGATCGCCCTGGCCGCCGGGCTCTGGCTGCGCCAGACCACCGCCAGGCGGCGGCTGTGACCGCCACCCGCCACTCCGCCAAGGACCGCACGCCCGCCAGGCGTGCGGTCCAGGCACTGCTCGCAGCCGGGCTGCTGCTGTGGATCGGGTGGCTGCTGGTGATGATCGGCCGGCTGGACCAGCCCAGCCCGCACCCCGCCGCTCCCACCGGCCCGATGACCATCTCCATCCCCGCCATCGGGGTGCAGGCCCCCATCGTCGCGGTGGGGCTGCGGGCCGACGGGGCCATGCAGCTCCCCGACGCCGACCAGGTCGGCTGGTACAAGCGCGGCCCACGGCCGGGGGCTCCCGGCCCCGCGGTCCTCATCGGGCATATCGACGACCATACCGGCCCGGACGTGTTCTACCGGCTGCGGGAGCTTCGCCCCGGCGACGAGATCCTCGTCGGCCAGCGCGACGGGTCCACCACGAAGTTCATCGTGGAGCGGCTGGAGCGCCACCCCAAGACCGCCCTGCCCGTCGCGCGCATCTGGAACCGCACCGACCAGTCGGTGGTGCGGCTGATCACCTGCGGCGGCATCTTCGACCGCGATACCGGCCACTACCGCGACAACGTCATCGTCTTCGGTGCCCGGGCCAGCTCCTAACCAGCCGGCCCAGCCGCCGCGCCGCTGTGGCCTCAACTACCCCCGACTAGCCCAGGCGGCCTGACGGGTCGGAACCCCGCAGCGGGCCGGACGGATCAAGGCGATGCCGCCGCCCGCCGGACATACCGGCCGCCGCCACGCTGGGCGGCAAGGGGAGCGGTGGGCTATCGAGCAGCCGGTGGAGCTAGGTCTCAACGGCGATGTCGGGGACCAGTCTCCCGGACGTTGTCAGCAACGTGCGCTGGCCATGCCGCACTAGTCGCCAGCTTGCTGTAGCGGTGACGCTCTCACTCGCGCCATACTTTCCACACGAGCGAAGGGCCAGGCGGCCCGCTCAACACGGCGTTGCAAGAACGCATTACTTCGCCCCTGACGCTCGCGAGCGACCGGGGAAAACGCCGGTCCGCACAGCGCTTAGCCCTCGATTGCTGATAAGACCCCCATGGCCGGGGGCCGCCACGAGGGATGAGAATCGGGCGTGCCCGGCCAAGCTCGGCTCTCGCGCGGCAGAGCCCGCAGGTACACGGGCGATTTTCGTTTCAGGATGAGGACGGAGGTTCAAGTCCTCCCAGGCCCACCATATGGCCTTTGACCAGCGGAAACGCTATCCACTGTTCTTGGGCGCGGCCGGCTCGGGGTAGCCCTGGTCGGCAGCGAGGTTGGCGAGCGCACACTCTACCTGGGACCGTACGGCCCGTCTGACCAGCACGTTCGCCAGTTGTCGGGGGCACTCTCGGACGCCGGTGTTCGGTCGCACAGCGGTCGTAGAGCGCATTACTTCACGTGCAACGGTGACGTGGTCTGGGTTGAGCATCGAGTGGTCAGAGGTTCAGGCCGAGGCGGGTCATGGCCTGTCGAGGCCGAGCCGGTGCGCGATCGCGGCCGCTTCCCCGCGACCGGCGACCCCCAGCTTGGCCAGGATCCTCGAGACGTGGACGCTGGCGGGGCGGTCTTGGGGTGATGAACAGCGCCTCCCCGATCTGCCGGTTGCTCTGGCCTTCAGCGACCAGCGCAAGCACCGCCGCCTCATGCCGCGTGAGTTCGAGTGAGGCAGCTGCGAGAGGGGATTCTCGGTCGGAGTCCGGGTGCACCCCCGGCTTGACCAGCCCGTCAGATGGCCTGGGCTCATCGAGGGCCCGCGTCGGCGCAGGTCCACCCGCCTGTAGGGCCGGCGTAGCCGCCCGGACGGCTTGGCCTTGACGGGCTGCCCGGCACCTGGACAGCGCAGAGGCTTGGAGGCCGCCGCCGTACCTGCCCCATCTGTTGCGAGTTCGCGTGACCAGCGGCCATGACCAGCGCTTTAAGCGTCTCTGAAGCCTTGCTGAAGTGGCGCCCCGCAGGCTTGACATAACGACCCAGCGGCCCGGCCGGATCAGCGAAGGAGGCAGGAATCAAGGCCGAGATCAGCTGGAGTACCAGAACGGGTAGCTCTGGCATTGGGAGGTTGGTATGGAAATCTTCGGCATCATCATCCCCGTGGGCGGGGCGATGGCCTACGGCTTGTTTCTCGTTATCAGGGCTTTGGTCCTTGGGGTCAACCGGGCCGTCGCCAGCCGCCCGCGCCGCTCGGCCGGCTCCATCAGCGTCCACCCGCCCGTTCCGCCTAAGAAGCTGAAGTTGTAGGGCCGAACAGCCGAGAGGCCCCGGGCGGACGCCAACGTCACCTGGGGCCTTCGGCGTCCGCTGCCCCGGGGAAGTGGGGCCACCTGCCCGTGGGCGCCGGATCCGGTCCAGGGCCCCATGGGGAACTACCCCGGGACCTGGCGGATCTCCACCACCTGGTTGCGGTCGATTCCCTGGGTCGGCGACGACCGGGTCGATGGCTTGCTGTGGTCTAGGCGGATGCGGCCAGTAGTGTCTCGCCCTCGGCCAGGTAGGCGCTGGCCTGGACTTGGCGGTAGAAAGCCAGAGCACGCTGCAGCTGGGCGTTGGCCTCGGCCCGCCGACCGTCGGCGAGCAAACGCTTTGCCGCCTGTAGGCGGGCGAACGCCTCGTCGGGCAGCGAGCCGATCCCGGCGTATTGGTCGGCGGCGCGCTCGAAGTCGCTACCCGCGAACGCTGCGGCGGCCTCCAGCCAAGGCGTAGAAGCGGCCCTACTGGCAGCGAACTCGCGCAGGTTGCTCCCGCGGCCGAGACCCACGAGCACCGCGGCCAGGTCGGCCGACCACTCTGCCACGGCGTGCAGTTCCGCTTGCTCCACCAGCATGGCAAGCAGCTCCCTGGCATATGCGCCCGCTTTGTCGCGGTCTCCGGTCACAAGGTCCACCCTGGCGCGGAAGGCAAGCGCGGAGTTGAGCACCTGAGGATCTGTGGCCACCCGGGCGAACGCAAGCTGCTTGTCCGCATCCTCCAATGCAGCGGGCAGATCGCCACGGGCCAGCCGGATCCGGCCACGCGCGAGCCGGCAAGTACTTTCCATGTAGTGCCGTGAGCTCGTCTCTGACTCGGCGATGAACTCGTTGGCGTGGCGGAGGGCGAGGTCCCAGCGGCCACGCCAGTAGTACTCCAGAACCTGCTCGGCCCGCAGATGACGCAGCCAACCGGTGATCCCGAAGCGCTCGGCCGCCTGTCGGCCCTCGGCCTGCCGGGCAAAGCCGCGGGCGAGGTCGCCGAGCTCGACCAGGCAGGCACCGAGATTGACATAGGCCTCCACGCTCTCAGGGAGGTTTCCCTGGACCGCGATCGCGACCGCACGCTCGAGATCGGCGAGCCCGCCGCGGTCCCCGCTCAGTACACGAGAGGTCCCTAGGTGGTTGAGCGCCCGTGCGCGCATATCCTCCAAATCGAGGTGGTCGGCGATCGCCAGCGTTTCCCGGCCCGCGCCGATCGCCTGCTCGACCTTGCCAGCCAGCATGAGCTGGATCGACAGTTGGGCAAGCACCCGCGCCTTAGCGCGTGACGGCGCAGCGTCCGTCAACAGCTCGGCTGCCTTCCGTGCGTGCTCGAGTGCTCGCTCCCCTTGCCCCTGCCACCACGCCAGTTGGGACAGGAGCGACTCTGCCTCGGCGACTGCCTCCCAGTCACCGGCGGCGAGCAGCCCAACCCGGGCTTCGGCGAGCAGGTCACCACCGGCCTGCTCGACGTGAACCCGCGCTTGTCCAAGTCGAAACAGCAGCCGCGGCCGTTCCGGATCGGCGGCCGGCCACAGCTCCAGTGCGGCCGCATACCAGCGGGCGGCGGCGGCGAAGGCATTGAGGATCATTGCCCGGTCGCCCGCCTCCCGTAAGGCCAGCCGGGCGCGCTCGGCGAGCGCGGCGGTGTCCTGCCCGCTGGCCTTGGCAAACCGCAGCGCAGCATCGTAGTGGTGGGCGAGCAGCTCGGCGCGGTCCTCGGCGCGATCAGGTGCGAGCGCCTCCAACCACTCGGCCGCCCGGCGGTGCTTGTCGGCCCGTTGCGCTCGGGGCAGCTGGCCGTAGGCCACGTCGCGCACCAGCACGTGGCGGAAGGCATACTGGCGCTCCCCGGCAACCGCCGAGCGGCGCTCTCGCCGTAAGAACTCGCGCCGCTCCAGGGCGTGCAGGCGCTGCTCCAGCCCGAGCGGCTCGCTGCCCGACAGCGCGGCAAGCGCGCCCACCCAGCCGACCTTGCCAAGCACGGCGGCGTTGGTCAGCAGCGCCTTGTCCTCAGGCTCCAGGGCATCCAGGCGCGCGGCGATGATGCCCTGCACCGTCTCTGGCAGCGGCAGGACCTCTGTCGGCTGGAGTCGCCACGTCCCGGCGACCTTTCGCAGAAAGCCCCGGTCGGCGAGCATGCGCACGTACTCCTCGGCGTACAGGGGGTTGCCGCCAGCCCGGGCAAGCAGGGCGGCCCGGAGTTCTGCCGGCAACAGCGCTTGATTGAGCAGGCTGGACACCAGCCGTGCGGTGTCGTCGTCGCTCAAGGGCGCCAGCGACACCGTGGCCGCGTTCGGCGTGCCACCGCCCCAGGCAGGCCGGCGCACCAGCAGCTCCGGCCGGGCGGTGGCGACCACCAACAGAGGCACGTCGGTGGCCCAGTCGATCAGGTGGTCGAGGAAGTCCAGCAAGGCCTCGTCGGCCCAGTGCAGGTCCTCCACGACCAGCACCGTGGGGCCGTGCTCGGCGAGCGCCTCAAGGAAGCGCCGCCAGGCGGTGAACGCCTCGGCCTGGCGATCCGCGCCGACATCGGCGCTGGCCAGGCCAACCAAGGGACGGAGATGCCCGATGATCCAGGCCGCCTCGCGCTCGTCGGCAGCAAGATCGGTGACTGCCCGGCTGAGCTTCGCCTCAGCGTCTTCGGCCGGGTCACTCTCCAGAATCCCGGCCTGGGCCTTCACGATCTCGCCAAGCGCCCACAGCGCCACGCCCTGCCCGTAGGCAAGGCAGCGGCCCTGCCGCCAGGTGGTCAGCTCGGCCTCGACCGCAACCTGTTGGAGCAGCTCCAACACGAGCCGGCTCTTGCCGATGCCGGGCACCCCCACCAAGGTCACAACCTGCAGAATGCCGTCGCCGCGGGCCCGAGCAAGCGCGGCGCGCAACAAGTCGAGTTCACGCTGGCGACCGACCAGGGTCGTCCGCGGCACCTGGGCGACATCGACGCCCAGGCTTGCCCGCGGCCCAAGCGCCCTCCAGACCGTCACCGGCGCACCTTTGCCCTTTGCCTGCACCGGCTCCGCGGTCCCGTACTCAACCGCCCGCTCAGTGGCCCGCCAGCTGGTCTCGTCGACCAGGACTGTCCCGGTTGGGGCGGCCTGCTGGAGCCGCACTGCCTTGGCGATCAGGCCGCCGGTGATGGCGGCCTCGCCCGCATCAGACGTGGCGTCGGCGACAACCAGTGCCTCGCCGGTCGTGATCCCAATCTGGATCCCAAGGGGCAGCGGTGAGGATGTCTGGTTGAGCTCGGCCACCGTGTCGCGGATCGCCAGGGCTGCCCGCACCGCCCGTTCCGGGTCGTCCTCATGGGCGACCGGAACTCCAAACACGGCCATGAGCTCCGAGCCGACACTGCGCTCCACGCGACCACCGAACCGCTCCAGCTCCCCACGGACCCGAGCCTGATAGGGACGCAGGCCCGCCCGCAGATCCTCCGGGTCAGCCGCCTCGGCAGGGTCGCTGGGGTTCACCAGCTCGCACGCCAACACGGTGACGACTTTGCGCTCCTCCCGGCCAGTCCCTTGGGCCGGCACCAGTGGCGTGCCACACTTCGCGCACCGCTCGGTCCGCGCCGGGTTCTCTCGTCCACACCGGTGGCAGGCCAATACGGGCGGCCGTGGGGCGGCCGCTGGCGGCGGCGCTTCTGCCCGGCCGTCTTGTGCGCCATCAAGGTCAGCTGGTGCCCTGGAGGGGTGACGGACCGGGACCGGCGGCGCGAGGTCCGGGTCTTGGGCAAGGATGGCCCGTTCCCGCTCTTGCAGGGCCCGGCTGGGGTCGATGCCGAGCTCCTCGACCAGCCGGTCCCGGGCCCGCTGGAATGCGGCCAAGGCGTCGGCTTGGCGGCCCGACCGGTACAGGGCGAGCATGAGTTGCCCATGGAGGCGCTCCCGCAGCGGATGGGCGGCCACCAGCGCCTGCAACTCGCCGACCAGCTCGGCGTGGCGGCCCAGGGCAAGCTCGGCCTCAATCCGATCCTCCAGGGCGGCCAGGCGGCGCTCCTCCAGCCGCACCGCCTCTCCTTGGCCGCTGGTGACCAAGGAGAGGTCGACGAGGGCTGGCCCCCGCCACAGCCCCAGCGCGTCGCCCAACAGGCGTGCCGCCCCGGCCGGGTCACCAGCGGCCAAGGCCGCCCGACCCTCGCCGACTAGCCGCTCAAAGCGAACAAGATCCAGCTCCTCGGGGCTGACGTGGATCAGGTAGCCGGGCGGTCGAGTTTGTAGCACTCCACCGGCCGCTCGCCTGGGCCGGGCCGGCTCTAGGATCCTGCGGAGGTTGGCCACGTACACGTGCAGCACGCTGCGGGCGGTCTCTGGGGGGTCCTCGCCCCACAGTTCATCGATCAGCCGGTCCGCCGACGCGACCTGGCCAGCGTGCAGCAGTAGCACAGCCAGTAGGGTCCGCTGCTTAGGCCCACCCAGCGCCAACGGCCGGCCGTCGTCGCCGAGTACCTCAAGGGGCCCGAGGATTCGGAACTGCACCGCCACCCCCCACGTTCGGCGCTCGCTGGACGATAGCAGGTTGCTACCAGGGCTTTAAGTCCTCCTGAAGTGGTCCTGAAGCCGCTGGCCGCATCGTGCCCAGCGATCGCAACAGGCGATCACCTAGCAAGGGGGCCAACGATGTTCCCGACCGACCCGACCGGCGAGCTCAGCCGCCAGCGCATCGCCGACCTGCACACCGAAGCCGCCCGCCAGCGGCTGGCCCGCAGCGTCCCCACCCGTCCAGCTCACCGCGGTACGACCGTGCGCCGGCTGACCACTACGGTCCTGGTTGCCGCCGTGCTGATCGCAGTCGTGGTCGCCCAGACTGCCGGGTTCACCTCGTAGGCAGACGTCCGGCTCTTGATGCCAAGCATCACTTCGTCAAGGAGGACCCATGTCGGACACTCCCATCCCCTGGATCGGCCTGGCTGCCCTGGTTGCCATGTTCGTGCTCCCATTCGTACCCGCCTGGCTCTTCGAGGGGCCGCGAACCATCAAGCACCGACCCCGCCGGCACATCTGTGGCGACTGCAACGCCCCATGGACCGAGGACCACACCTGCCCGGCTGCAGCAAGGGAGGCCTATCCGCCCCTGCGTGGCGAGCTTCGCCGGCTTGAGCCATCGGCCGAGCTCGAACTCCGCCCGGGGGCCTGGGTCCGGCGGTAGGAGCCGGCGATCGCGCTACCGGATCGGCGCAGCGGCCGTCGGCGTGCCACCAGCTCGCCGCGACGTGGACAGCGGCCTGCTTCCGGCAAGGAGCCGGTTGTCTGGATGGATCGACGCCACCGAAGGCGTCACCTTGCAGGCAATCAGTTGGTCGCCTACTTTGACCGCGCCGCCTACCGCCGGGTCCGGGGGCGCTGTTATTGAGTTTCAGAGTTGAAGTGACGCCTATGGTCGGCGAACTTGCAGGTAGAGGCCTCGACGGCATGTCACCCTTATTTGTGAAACTCAATAACGGGCCGTTTTCTTGAGCTGCGCTGCCTTTCCAGGACGACGCTGGCTTCCGGCCGTCCCCAGACTACGGATCTGGGGACAGGGATGGTCACTCCGGGGGAGGCGTCCGCCTCAGTTGAGCGTGGTTCTGCCGTCGTCGTGCACGGTCCAGCCGGGGTTGTGCGCGACCTCCCAGGGGTGGCCATCGGGGTCGATGAACACGCCCGAGTAGCCGCCCCAGAAGGTGGCGGCGCCGGAGCGGGCGATCCTGGCGCCCGCCGTCCGGGCCTCGGCGAGCACGGCGTCGACCTCCTGGGGGGAGCGGACGTTATACGCCAGGGTCACGCCGCCCCAGCCGCCGCCGTCCTCGACCGCGCTGTCCTCGGCGAGCTTGCCGCGGTCCCACAGCGCGACGATGCAGCCGGGCGTCTGGAAGAAGGCGACGTGGTCGGTCTCGTCGTCCACGCCACCGTCCAAGTGCCAGCCGAGCGCCTCGTAGAACGCCTGGGCCCGCGACACATCGCGCACGCCAAGGGTGATGAGACTCAGCCGCTGGTCCATCGCTGTCTCCTTCGGGTCGTCCCATGTGCTTGCAGGACGATATCCGGGAGCCCGGGCATGGTTCGGAATGTCCCGGCCAGGGTCAAGCGTCGTCGCCAACAGTGCCAGCCCGGCCGCCGCACCGATCGACCCAATGCCATCTGCGGCGATTCTTCGAAAGGCCACCTGGCAGACGGGCCTTGTCTTACCCTTGTTCGCCGCTCTTGCGATGTCGCCGAGAGCGGGTCCTGCTCTGTACGGGCCTGGAGCGGTGACGCAGAAGTAGCACATGCCCGAGTCCGACCTGCCTCATGAGACCATCGACCATAAGCGGTCTGTTGGCTTAGTGTCGCTGATGGCCCTAGCAGTGCTTGCCCTGGGCCTATTCGTCGGCTGCACCGTCGTGCTTCCGAGGTACCTGGCTGCCAGTGACCTGGACCACGCTAAGGTCACCCCGACCGAGCTCGCACAAGCCAGGAACGATGTACGGACCACCTTGCTCCAGGGCCTCGGCGGCCTGATCCTGCTCATCGGCGCCTACCTCACCTGGCACCAGACGCAGCTCAGCCGCGCAGCCAGCCGCGACGAACTACGGCTGGCCCGGGAGGGCCAGCTCACCGACCGGTTCACCCATGCCGTCGAGCAGTTGGGCAGCGACGATGTCGCGGTCCGTGTCGGAGGCATCTATGCGCTGGGACGGATTGCCGAGGAATCGATCACCGATCGAGCGGCGATCGCCGACCTGCTCACTGCGTACGTCCGCAAGCACGCCCCTTGGCCCCCGGACTCCCAAGGCCCGTTTCCGGCCGACCATCCGCTGGACCAGCTTCCGCACCTGTCGGTCCGCGCTCCCGACATCCAGGCCATCATGACGGTGCTTGGCCGCCGTACCCCAAGCCCACCGCACCCCACAGCATGGATCACCCTGGATCTCACGAGAACGGATCTACGCCGTGCCGCGATGAACGGAGCGAATCTGCAGCGGGCACGACTTCGGGGAGCCAACCTAGCCAACGCCTGGCTCTTCAAGGCGGACCTTCGAGGGGTGGACCTCCGCGAGGCGGATCTTCGCGCTGCCGTGCTCCGCGAAGCAGTCGCCGACCTCACAACTTGGTGGCCCGATGCCCAGTTCGATCCGAAGGCGGCGGGTGTCGATGTACGCCCGGACCTCGAGAACGCGGATCTCCGGAGCTCGTACCTGAGAAGGGACGATCTCACCGGTGTCAGCCTTCGAGGGGCGCGAGCAAACGCCTTCACCGAGTGGCCCGACGGCTTCGATTGGCGGCAAGCCGGGGTCATCATGGACGATGGGGCACAGCAGAGTAAGCGTTGAACACAGTGGGCAATCCTTCGCACGATCCCGGTCGTCCCTCCCCCTCCGACTCGCTGCGAGCATCCGATCGTGATCGGATGCTCGACATGGATAGATCAAGGCAAGCGGGCCGGCGCGACGCAGGCCGGTGGCAACCCCTCTGGCAACCCAGGCGCTACTACCAGGCACCACGGGACGGCATCAGATGAAATCGGTCCCGCACCTGAGCAGCCAGGATGGTCCTGGGCGGGTCCAGGCGGAGGGTTAGGGACCGACTCGTAATCGGAAGGGTCGTCGGTTCGAATCCGACCTCGGGCTCAAAATCGCAGGTCAGAGCGTTACGCTGATCGCCGGTCAACGATTGTGTCGATCCGCGACTCGAGCGGCCAACTCGGCCCGTTGCTGGTCCTCCGCGCCGGGCAAGACCACCCCTGACCCGGCGCAGCCGAGCCTGACACCTGCGTTCGGCCGCGAACTGCAGGGCGGCCACCTCAGGCACCGCTACTTCTCTCGATGAGCGCGCCCAGGTAGCAGTCGATGCGCCTGAGGACAACGACTCGAAGGCAGGGCCGCTGTCCCGTTGCCCTTGCTAAGGTTGCACACGGCCAGAGCAGGTCCAGCACCAGACGGGGCCCTGCCCGGTAGCAGCGGTCATGGCTCGCCCCAGGCGTCGACGCGCAGGAAGCGGCTCACGGCGAAGAACCAGATCGCGGACAGGATCGCCACCAGCAGCAACGCGAGCAGCCAGGGCGCCGGTCGCAGCCAGCCGACGATCAGGGCCGCGGCCGCGCCGCCGGACAAGGCCAGGCGCAGTGAATTGAACACCAGGGACAGGCGCTCGGCGTCGACCAGCGCCTGCTCGGTGAGGACCAGGGCAGCCAGGCCCGTGGTCACGGCGCCGGCCAGCAGCCAACTCGTCCCCGCCGGCGTCCTCGCGTCATGGGCATGTCCGATCAAGCTGACCATCCCAGCCCCGGCGGCCGTGATCGCCAGCGCGATCGGGAGGTGGCTCAGCACCCAACTCGCCACTTCGGCACGTTGCGCTCTGGGCAGCCGCCGTCCCACCAGATCGAAGTAGATCCACCAGAAGCCGAAGCCCATCGACAGCGCCAGCATCCCGGTGCTGATCGTCTTGGCATCACGCTCGGCCCCCGACAGGCCGTCCACCACCCCGATCACGACCTCGCCCAGGACGATGATGATGAACAGCCCGAAGCGTTCGACCAGCGAGTCGGTGGGGGTCAGGCCCAGACCGGCCTGGGACCTGTAGGCGGCCAGCACGATGCCGACGATCCAGGCGACGGCAAGGCCGGCCCACACCAGCAGCCGTGGGGTGGTCGGGAGCAGGGCGCTGGCCAGGATCACGACCACCGACACGCCCATGCCGACCACATAGCCCCCCGCAAGGCCCAAGGACTCGGAGTGGTCCCG
>Ga0081538_10005219_pt1 | contig 11738 bp, 14 predicted proteins | sample TabmetS5T2R1_FD_71022 | JGI IMG/M metagenome (GOLD analysis project Ga0081538, IMG submission 71022) | Tabebuia heterophylla rhizosphere microbial communities from the University of Puerto Rico - S5T2R1 | ecosystem: Host-associated > Plants > Roots > Rhizosphere ... | reverse complement strand
CCCCACCTGAACGGTGTAGGCCAAAGTATTCTCCCCTCGGACCTCCACGGGCCTCGGCTCACGTGCTTTGGGTTCTGGGAGCTTACGCTCAGGCGCCTTTCGATCAGGCGGTGGCGTGGCGAGCGGAGGAGGCAGCGTCGTCATGCTGCTGAGAGAGACGAAGCGCGGTTCTCCGGAGCCCGTGGATGAGAATCCATACAGCAAGAGCTCATTGACATCGTTCCACAGGCGCGAGCTTGCGAGGACAGAGACGATGAGTGTTTTACCGCTATGCTCAGCCATGCCGACATAGCAGTGTCCCGACGCTCGAGTCCAGCCCGTCTTCCCTCCCAGCGCTCCAGGGAAGGTCCACAGGAGTCGGTTATGATTGCGCACAGTCCAGGAGCGGCCTATCAGACTCTCGACACTCGCGGTCTTCATCTGCATGATCTCGACGAAGTCATGGCGCTGCATGGCATAGCGGAGGATGACAGCCAAGTCATATGCGGTCGAGTAATGGTCATCTGCGGGTAGACCTGAGGCGTTCTCAAAACGGGTGTTCTGCGCTCCCAGTTCGCGAGCCCGTCGAGTCATGAGCCTGGCAAACGCCGCTTCCGAACCGCTGATTTTCTCAGCTAAGGCCGCACTGGCATCGTTCGCGGATTTGAGCAAGATGGCGTGGAGAAGATCATCGGCTCGCATCAGTTCCCCCGGCCTCAAATACAGCTTCGACGGGCTCATTGACGCAGCATTTGCACTGACTTGGATGACCTCGTGGGGGCGTAGTCGTTCGACCCCCAACAATCCGGTCATGACCTTCGTGGTGCTGGCCATCGGGAGGGGGATATGGGCGTTCTTCTCAAACAGGACCTCCCCCGTGGCGGCATCCATAATGAGAGCCGCTGCGGCAGAGGGGTTCGGATCAGCTGATACGGAGGCGGGGAAACTGCAAATGTTCCAAGTGAGCAACAGCAGGGCAGAAAGCAGCAGCCCGGTTGGTGTCATAGGCCCTCGGAGCCAGGACACTATTGAGACTTTTACCGCTACCGTTCGACATGAAACCTCGTACAGCCATGTTGAACGGGCGTAATTATGCCATGTCCCCTGTCTGAATGCAACTCAAAATCCGGCCATCATCCGAGCATGAGAGCTTACACGCTGAGCCTTGCCAGGAGTGGCCTTGCTTGACGCTGGTGTGAACCTTCGGATATACTTCAAATATCCTGAGGACTCTTAATGAGTTGTGCTGACCCGCGGGCATTCCGGTAGGGGGGTGGAGGTATGTCCTATCAGATGTTCACCGATGGGCTGATGATCGGGTTTCTCGCCGGTGTCGTTTTCTGTGTGGTGGTCTATCGATTTGTCCTGCAGCGCCACGGGCGCTCAACAAGGCGAGAGATCGATGCACTAGTGCAGCAATTTCAGGACCATTTTCGCAATACCCGTCGCGGAGACGGTGACAAGATGGAGTGACATCGAATCGGTTTGACATGCGAACATGTGAGCTTCGTCTAAGAGACAAGTGATATTACGAATGTCGCATATGCGGTTCTACAGGTCGTCACCATAGGGAGATTTGTACTGGAATATTTCAGCCTAGAGTTTATCTCAACTCAGAGTACTCATTAATTCAAGTTCTAGTTATAGAGGGATTCTTTGGGGCTTACAGGAAGGCCGCGAGGACTCGATAATGCGTATCGGAATCTTTTCGGACGTGCATGCCAATCTGGAGGCATTGCAGGCGGTACTCAGTGGATACCAACAGGCCCACATTGATCGGTATATCTGCTTAGGTGATACTGTAGGGTACGGCGCCAACCCGAATGAGTGTTGTCAGATCGTGCGGGATCTTACGGACCTTGTCGTTCTAGGTAATCACGACGCTGCCTGCGCCGGCCGTATGAGCACTGAGTGGTTTAACTCTGCCGCGCGCGCTGCGGTCGAGGGACACCAGCAGATGCTAGACGCCGCACACATGCGTTGGCTGACACAGCTGCCATACCGCATCGAGCTTGACGACATGCTGCTCTGCCACGGATCACCATACCAGCAGGAGGAATTCCTCTACATTGTGGATGAAGGCGATGTGGAAGCAATCGTTCAGTATGGGTCTGCTTATCATTCCCTGATTTTCGTCGGCCATACTCATCGTGGCACTACCTTTACTTTTCGCGAACGGCCGGTGCTACGTATCTGGGAAGACACACGCACGACCATTCCAATTTGTCCCAGCAAGCGTTATGTCTTCAACGTTGGGAGCGTTGGCCAACCGCGCGACGGCGACTGGCGCGCTTCGTATGGGATTGTCGATACGGAGGCACGGACGTTCGAATTGCGGCGAGCCGTGTACGACGTGGATACCGCCAGCGAGAAAATCATGCGCCTGGGCTTCCCACGGACCCTCAGCGAACGTCTCTTCCTCGGCTTGTAGGGCGCTCACGAGGGCGCCGCAACCCTTTCAGTCTTCAGCTAGGCCGTTCGTGGTGCCGAGAGCAAGGGCTGCGAAGGCTTGGAGCTACATGGGATGAACGTTGTGTTTGGCAAACGGCTTCGCTAAACTGGGGACCACCTGTAAGGTGGGTTGCGCGGTTGTCGCAGTCCACGAATCTGCCTAACCACTGCGCAATTGAATATAGTTGAATATACAGGATATTACTACCGCCCCTGCAGACTTGACGACAAGGGAGTGAAGGATGGCAATACGAGAGATTCGGAAGTATCCAGATCCGGTGCTGCGGAAGAAGGCGGCTCCGGTCAAAAGTATAGATGACGACCTCCGTCAACTGGTCGAGGACATGGTCGACACCATGTATGCAGAGCCCGGCGTAGGGCTCGCCGCGCCACAGATTGGGGTGTCGCTGCGACTGCTGGTGACTGATATCACCGTCGGTGAAAAACCTGACTCGCTGATCGTCTTGGTCAATCCGAAGATCGTCTCAGCCAGCGGTCGAGTGGTCGAAGAAGAGGGCTGTCTCAGCATCCCTGGCATTCGTGCCGAGATCCCGCGCGCTGAGTTGGTGGAGATACGTGGCTGGGACTTGAATCAGCAGGAGGTGAGTCTCAAGGGCCGTGGCTACCTGGCTAGAGCGTTTCAGCACGAAATGGATCATCTCGACGGCATTCTCATTTGGGACCGTATGAGCAAGCTTCAGCGCGAGGTCCTGAAGAACGAGTGGAAGCGCTATCAACGCGACGCCGTTAAAGGATAAGTCGGCGTGAATGTGGTCTTCATGGGGACCTCGGCGTTTGCGGTGCCTTCGTTAGAGCGGCTTCTAGCCTCCCGTCATGCCGTCGTCGCCGTTGTCACCCAACCCGATCGCCCACGAGGGCGTGGGCGACGGATCGCCGCCTCGCCGGTGAAGCAGGTGGCAGCAACCCAGCGATTGCGCATTCTACAGCCGCGTCGGGCCAGTGATCCTCAGCTGTTTGCTGAACTCAAATCCCTGGCCCCACAGGTCATCGTGGTTGCTGCCTATGGACAGTTACTCCGTCCCTCCCTCCTCGCTATTCCCCCGATGGGATGCGTCAACGTTCACGCGTCGCTGCTGCCCAAATATCGCGGTGCGGCCCCGATTAATTGGGCGCTTATCTGTGGCGAGTCGGTGACGGGTGTGACCATCATGTTGATGGATGAAACCTTGGACACGGGCCCGATCCTCCTGCAGTCGGAGCTTACCATCGATCCATCCGACGATGCCGGCACTTTGCAGGAACGCTTGGCTGCGTGCGGCGCGGAGGCGCTTCTGCGCGCCTTGGATGGCATGGAATCTGGCTCCTTGAAACCGATGCCACAAGACCATGCCCAGGCAACACATGCCCCTAAACTGCGCAAGGAGGATGGCATTATCGTGTGGCGTCGAAGCGCCGACGCCCTCGCCCATCTCGTTCGCGGCGTGACCCCCTGGCCGGGAGCGGTGACCACGCATCAGGGCAAGCCATTGCGCGTCTGGCGCGCGACGTCAAAGGCGATGTCTGGCCTGGGGATGCCGGGGAGGGTCGCGACCATCGATAAATTCGGCATTTGGGTTGAGACCGCGGATGGTTCTCTGTTGCTGGTCGAGGTCCAACCGGCAAACGGTCGGCGGATGGAAGCGGCGGCCTATGCGCGCGGCCATGGTTTGCGCCCCGGAGATGTGCTCGGGACATGATGAATTCGACAACCCATCGGCAGCCGGTGCGGAAGCTTGCGCTCCGGGTACTATGCCGGGTGGAGACGGCAGGGGGCTTCGCAGACCAGTTAATTACGGCTCTGGTAGCTGCGCGGGGTCTCTCACCACAGGCTCGCGCTTTCCTCCGAGAGCTGACCTACGGTGTCCTGCGCTGGCGGAATCGGCTCGATTGGATGCTTGAGCAGTGCTCTTACCGCCCCCTTGAAGCGTTGACCCCCGCCGTTCGCAACCTCATGCGGCTGGGCGCTTACCAGCTCCACTTCATGGAGCACATGCCACCGTATGCTGCCGTTAGTGAAACAGTGCAGCTGGCAAAGCAGGTCGGCCATGCGGGGGTAGTGGCATACGTGAACGCGGTGTTGCGCTCGCTGGAGCGCCGGCATGGCGCCATGTCCCCCCCAGAAGCCCACCCCGATCTCCTGGCTTATCTCACCATCACGCAGTCGCATCCACGCTGGCTGGTCGATCGTTGGCTCGCGCACTATGGCCCGCAACAGACCATGGCGATGTGCCATGCCAATAACACGCGTCCGCCCCTTGTGGTGCGAGTGAACCCACAACGTACCACACGCGGCGGTCTCCTGGACTCACTGGCAGCCGATGGCTGTGAGGCGGAGCCCTGCCGGTATGCTCCCAACGGGGTTGTTATCAGGTCGCATGCCGCACTTGATCAGCTCCAGAGTTATCGGGACGGTTGGTTTACTGTCCAGGACGAGGCGGCTATCCTGTGCGGATATCTTCTCGCCGCCCGGCCTGGAGAGCGGGTGCTCGATGCCTGCGCTGCCCCTGGCGGAAAAGCCACACATGTGGCGGAAGTAATGGCGGATCGCGGTGAAATTCTTTGCCTTGACCACAGCCATCAACGGGTAAACCTCGTCGCGGAGAACGCCCGGCGCTTGGGCTTACAGTGCTTGCGTTGTGTGGTGGGAAAGGCTGAGAGGATAGAATTCACGCATGCATTTGACCGCATTCTCGTTGATGCCCCGTGTTCGGGCCTCGGGGTGTTGCGTCGTCATCCCGATGCTAAATGGCGCAAGGGGCCAGAGTTAATTGGCCTGATGGCCCGTCAACAAGCCTGCATTTTGGAGCATCTCAGCCGGTTTGTAAAACCTGATGGGCTTCTGCTCTACATCACCTGTTCGACGGAGCCAGAGGAAAATCAGCATATTGTGGGAGAGTTTTTAGACCAGCACCTCGACTACGAACTGGAAGAGGTAAGCAGCCACCTCCCCGATGCCGCGCGCCTTTTTGCACGGGAAGGGAGGTGGTTCCAAACATGGCCGGGGCCTGAGGGCCTAGATGGCTTTTTCGGTGCCCGCCTACGGCGAATCACGTAGATCCTCACTCGGGGCAGTTCCGCCTGATCGGGGAACGGACCGCGGTGCCATGAAACGTCTCCTCAAGCTCTTTACCACCTTAGTATTGGTCATCGCTCTAGGTGCACTGACGGCCGTCATCGTGGTACGCCTGACCGTCACGCGTGAAGGGGTTGTCGTCCCTGATCTCATCGGCAAGGATTTGGTTGCTGCGCTGGAACTGTCGAATAAGCAGGGTCTCAGCCTCAAGGTTGTTGACCGGACCTTCAGTACTTCCACTCCCAGCAATCACATCATCTCCCAAGACCCTCGACCGGGAAGCTGGATGAGGCCCGAAGCGATCATTCGTGTCGTCGTCAGCAAAGGCATCGGAGAGCTAGCCATGCCAGACGTGCATGGGGTCCTTTGGAGGGATGCAAAGTCCACCCTGGAACGCTACGGGCTTCGTGTTGGAGAAATCTATCGAGTGCATTCGGCGCGAGTGGCCCGCGACAACGTCATTGCGCAAAGTCCTCCGGCGGCGTCCAGGATCATGAAGGGTGGGACTGTTACCTTGTTGGCCAGCGATGGCCCATGGCCCATGAGCTATGTCATGCCCGACCTCCGGGGTCAAGCTCAGTACGTAGCGAACGAAATGGCGGCTGCTATCGGGCTCCGCGTGGAGAGGGTGAGATATATCGATCGTCCAGAGGCGCGTGCTGGCACCGTCATCATGCAGCAGCCAGCCCCTGGCCACCGAGTTATGCCAGGCCAGGGAGTAGAGCTGGTGCTGGCCAAGCGCGAATCGACACCAACGAGCAGTGTCGGGACGTTCACCCTCTTCCAGCACCGCGTGCCAGCGGGGGCGGGGCCGCGACGTGTGCAAATTATCGTCTCCAATGCTGACGAGCAGCGGCAAGTCTTCGATCAGGTGCGCGAGCCCGGTGGCGAGGTCCGGGTGTTAGTGAAGGTCAAAGGCCAGACGGTGGCCAAAGTCTATTATGACGGCATTCTCGTGGAAGAACAGCGCATTGAATGAGCCGATTTCCCGCCCACTTTGCAGCCTCGCATGGGCACGCTCCCCAGGTTTGCACACCCGCTTGACAGTCCCAGAGACGCGTCGGAGCGCTTGTCGCCGCACCGACGGGTCAGCACTTGCCCCAGCAACCTTGTGAACCGAGAGTCTTGCGGAAACCCTCCCCCGACGCGCTGCCGCTCGTGGATGATTCCTCGCCAGACCGACTCGGAAGAGCTGTGCCCTTTTCCAAGACTGAAAGCCATGTGCGAGCCGTTCGTTGCCACTTGACAGCAGCGGTTGCATTTCATACACTGGTTAGCGCTCTTCGCCGGGCCAGCGTAATTGTCTGCCCATACAGCTCACGTCTTCGACGCTTTTCTAAGCATTACAGGTGGGGGAGTCCGCGTGTTTACTGGGCTTTCGTCACGACTAGAAGATGTTTTTCGGCGTCTCCGCAGCCGGGGGAAGCTGACCGAAGCCAACATTCGCGATGCACTGCGAGAGGTAAGGCTGGCTCTCCTGGAAGCCGACGTCAATTACGGGGTGGTCAAGGACTTTATCGAGCGTGTGCGTGAACAGGCCGTCGGCACAGCCGTTCTGCAGAGTTTAACACCAGGACAACAGGTAGTGAAAATCGTCCATCAGGAGCTGATGAGCCTGATGGGCGACTCGCAGAGCAAGCTGACCTTGGCCTCCACACCGCCAACGATCATCATGCTCGTGGGCTTGCAGGGGTCCGGGAAAACGACTACCGCGGCCAAGCTCGCCAAGCGACTGCAACGGGAGGGACGGCGCCCGTTCCTTATTCCGGCTGATGTGTACCGTCCGGCCGCGATTACCCAACTGCAAGTTTTGGGTCAGCAGATCGGTGTCCCCGTCTGGGAGACGAATCCCGCTGCCAAACCTTTAGAGATTTGTCGCGACGCCATTGCCACCGCCCGGAGCCGCGGGTTTGATGTCGCCCTCATCGATACAGCAGGCCGACTGCACATCGATGAGGGGATGATGGAGGAATTGCGGGGGCTACGCCGAGAGCTTGCCCCCCATGAGACGCTGTTCGTGGCGGACAGCATGACGGGGCAAGATGCTGTCAACGTGGCCAAGACCTTCAACGAAGCCTTAGCCCTCGACGGTGTGATCTTGACGAAACTCGACGGCGATGCCCGCGGGGGGGCGGCACTGTCGATCTGGACGGTCACTGGTAAGCCCATCAAGTTCGTTGGCACAGGTGAGAAAATCGATGCCCTCGAGCCCTTTCACCCTGAGCGCATTGCCTCCCGCATTCTGGGCATGGGTGATATTCTGTCATTGATCGAGCGCGCCGAAGAGGCGATCTCGATTGAGAAAGCTAAAGAGATTGAGAGGAAGCTGCGAGAAGAGAGCTTTACGTTGGCGGACTTTAAGGAGCAACTGCAACAGGTCCGCCAGATGGGCTCGTTTGATCAAATCCTGTCGATGCTGCCGGGAATGGGGGGGGTGAAGAATCTTCAGGTGGACGAGAGAGAATTCGTGCGCATTGAAGCCATCATCAATTCCATGACTCCGGCAGAACGTCAGAATCCGCCGATGATCAACGGCAGTCGGCGTCGACGGATTGCCCACGGAAGCGGCACACAGATTCAGGACGTCAACCGTCTCCTCAAACAGTTCGCGGAGACGCGCAAGCTCATGAAGCGCTTCATGCAGGGGGGCAAGAAGGGGAAACTCGGAGGTGGACGGTGGCCGTTAAGATAAGATTGCGGCGCATTGGCGCTAAGAAGAAGCCTATCTATCGTGTAGTTGTAGCGGATGCACGATCGCCTCGCGACGGGCGCTTTATTGAAACGGTTGGTCACTACAACCCGTTGGTCGATCCCCCACAAATCACTGTCAACGAGGAGCGGGTTCATCAATGGCTCAAGTGGGGGGCACAACCCACTGAGACGGTGAAGTCGCTCTTAGCTCATGTCGGGGTCTGGCAGAAAGTCGCCTCTGCGTAATCCCTCATCCCTCGATCCATCAAGCCGCGCGCGGCCTACTGCGGAGGAAGCCGGTATGAAGGAGCTTGTACGCGCTATCGCTCAAGCCCTCGTTGACAGGCCGGAGGAAGTTGAAGTGAGGGAGGTCGAGGGAGAAAAGACCACGGTACTGGAGCTGAAAGTGGCAGAGACAGACCTGGGCAAGGTCATCGGGCGCCAAGGACGGACCGCTCGCGCCATGCGGACGATCGTCAATGCCGCGGCAACGAAACTCAAGAAACGCGCCGTCCTGGAAATCTTGGAGTAGGATCGCACGGAAGGAATGTCTGCGACGAGACTGGTACCTATTGGTCGGGTGCTCCGCCCCCACGGGATGGGGGGGGAGATACTCGTTGAGCCTTATGTCAATGATCTGACCTGCTTCGACCGCTTGTGCGAGGCGGCGGTTCGGCTCGCAGATGGGCAATTCCACAGCTACCAGGTGACGCACATCCGTCGCGCAGGGGGGAGAGTCCTCCTCCAGATCGAGGGCTGCATATCACGCGAGATAGCGCAATCGTTCGTGGGATGTGATCTGTGTGTTCAGCGTGATGAACTTCCACCTGCGCCCGAGGGAGAATTTTATTGGTGGGATCTGGAAGGCTTGACGGTTTATACCGAAGATGGCGCCTGCCTCGGTCGCGTGGAGGAGTTTTTCCCGACCGGCAGTAATGAAGTGCTTGTCGTGCGCCAGGGCTTGCAGGAGACGCTCCTGCCCTTTATCAAGGATGTGATTGTGGCGGTGGACGCGGCGCATGGTGCCCTGCATGTGCGCGCGATACCAGGGTTGCTCTAGGCATGCTACGCATCCACGTGTTGACGATTTTCCCCGAGATCCTCGTGTCACCGTTGCAGGAGAGTATCCTGAAGCGCGCCCAGGAGAAGTGTTTCGTGCGGGTTGACTTGCATGATCTCAGGCAATACACCACTGACTTGCATCGGACGACCGATGACGATCCGTATGGCGGCGGACCGGGCATGATTATGAAGGTGGAGCCACTCGTGCACGGCCTGGAGAAGCTGCACGTCGAGAGCCCGGGCCTCCACACCATTTTGACCTGCCCTCAGGGGCATCTGTTCACGCAGCAGCGCGCGCAAGAATTGGCGTGCAAAGACGCGTTACTATTCGTCTGCGGGCGTTATGGCGGCGTTGATGATCGCGTGCGAGCGTATGTCGACGAAGAGCTTTCGATCGGCGACTATGTGCTAACCGGAGGCGAACTCGCCGCGTTAGTCATGATGGATGCAATCATTCGCTTGGTACCGGGAGTGCTGGGCAATGAGGCCTCTGCAGATGACGACTCCTTCGTGGAGGCCCTGCTGGATGCCCCGCAATATACGCGTCCTAGAGTGTTTCGGGGACAATCGGTCCCCGAGGTGTTGCTCTCCGGCAATCATCAGCAGATCCGCCGCTGGCGCCGTTGTGAAGCTCTCAAGCGGACCCTGCAACGACGTCCGGAGTTGCTCCAGCGCGCGGTGCTCAACCAGGAAGATCGAGCGCTGCTCGAGGCCATTCAGCATGCCACACCTGGCCACGGTGCTGGCACAAAGGATGCCCGATGAACATACTGCAGCTCTTTGAAGAAGAAGCGCGAAAGACGAACATCCCGACTTTTCAGGCGGGGGATACGGTGCGCGTGCATGTGCGCGTTGTCGAGGGGGAAAAGGAGCGTATTCAGGTGTTTGAAGGGGTGGTGATCGCCCGCAAAGGGGGGTCCAGTCGCGAAACCTTCACCGTGCGAAAGATTTCTTACGGAATGGGGGTCGAACGCATTTTCCCGCTGCATTCTCCGATGATTGACAAGATCGATGTGGTGCGTGCGGGCCGCGTACGGCGGGCGAAGCTCTACTATCTGCGCAGCAAAAAAGGGAGGGCTGCGCGCATTCGCGAACGGCGACCTTCGTGAGCGCGAGTGTGGCGTGGATGGCGGAGTGAGAGTGAAGCGGCCCAGGCAGAGAGTCGAGATGCCTCAGAGATGTTTGGTGACCTGGAATGTTGAAATAGATCTGTGGAATCAGGGCTATGCTCACGTCGCTGGGATCGATGAGGCAGGACGGGGTGCGCTGGCGGGACCCGTGGTGGCGGCGGCGGTGATATTGCCCCTAGGCGTGACTATCCCAAATGTTGATGATTCAAAACGTCTGACCCGAGAAGAACGCGAGGTGTTGTTTCAAACGATTATTGGGGTGGCGAAGGGGGTCGGGGTGGGGTACGTTGACGCCAGCGTGATCGACCGTGTGAACATTCGGCAGGGAACCTTGTTGGCGATGCAGGCCGCCATTAGGAACTTAACCTGCGGGCCGGATTTTCTGCTCATCGATGGCCGCGATGGAGTGCCCGTCACCCAACCGCAACGGATGTTTGTCCGTGGTGATCAGACGGTAGGCTCGATTGCCGCAGCGTCAATTGTCGCCAAGGTTAGCCGGGATCGCTTGATGGAATCCCTCGATAGTCAGTTTCAGGGATACGGGTTGGCGCAACATAAGGGCTACGGTACCGCGGCCCATCTGCACGCCATACACCAACTGGGTCCGAGCACGATTCATCGTGTCACCTTTCGGGGAGTCGTGCAAACGGCGAATCGGGATGAGTGAGCATCATCACGCAGTCGGCAAAGCAGGGGAGGAAGCAGCCGTTCAGTATCTTCGGCAACATGGCTATCGGATTCTGGAACGAAATTACCGTTGTCGGTTTGGGGAGATCGATCTGATTGCACGCGACGGTAGAACGCTGGCTTTTGTTGAGGTGAAAACGCGTCGCTCGCAGCGGTACGGTCCGGCGGCTGCCGCTGTGACACTCGAGAAGCAGCGCCACTTGATTAAAGCATCGCAGGTCTATCTTATCCAAAGGAAGAAAGCAAAGGAGTTCTGCCGTTTCGATGTCGTGACGGTCGCGATGGACGCGCAGCAGCCACGGATTGAGCTCATTAAGGATGCTTTCCAACCCATGAACGAGTGATGTAAATCGCACGCAGGTGGTCTCTTATGAAAGCTTATTTCGCGAGAGGTTGATGCCGCCATGGTCAGCCCTTTAGCTGGGGGCATGTTCAGCGTGCGAAATTCACTGGTGCGATGGGAAGACGGCCGAGTTGTACGGGGGAGCCTGTGACCGTATGAAAACCTTCAGCGCGAAGAAAGAAGATATTCAGCGTCGCTGGTATCTCATAGACGCCGACGGAAAAGTGCTTGGGCGCGTGGCGAGTCAGATTGCCACCATTCTACGAGGCAAACACAAACCGATCTATACCCCACACATGGACACTGGAGATCACATCATTGT
>Ga0081538_10005218_pt1 | contig 11739 bp, 13 predicted proteins | sample TabmetS5T2R1_FD_71022 | JGI IMG/M metagenome (GOLD analysis project Ga0081538, IMG submission 71022) | Tabebuia heterophylla rhizosphere microbial communities from the University of Puerto Rico - S5T2R1 | ecosystem: Host-associated > Plants > Roots > Rhizosphere ... | reverse complement strand
TCGCCGGCGGCCGCGGCCTGGACGCGATGCTCGACGGCCTCCTGGCCGCCGTCCGCGACGCCAACGGCGGCGAGCTGTCCGACGACGTCGCCATCCTCTGCTGTGCCCCTTCAGGCAACGTTTGCCCGTTCGGCAGCGTTGCCTAATCCTCGCCGGATCGGGGTTGGATGCCCGTGTCCGCCGAGCGACACCCAGACAAGCAAACAGGCTCGTCTGGGTGGCCCGAGGCCAGGCAGAACCGACGCCGCCTGTGCTGGTCATACAGATGGCGGCGTCGATCACGCCGTGCCGGCACCCTACCGGCCCGACGGTGCTTGACGAGCACAGGCAGACCCGTGCCCGTGGGTCCGCCGCCAGCTTTGGCAGCGATGTTGCGGGCACCCACCAGATCCCGGTGCGCCTGAAACCCGCACTGCGAACAGTGAAACTCGCGGCCCTTTGGCTTGGAGACCCGTCGATAGCAGGCCGGGCAGGTAGAGGAGGTGCCGCGCTCGTCCACCAGCCGCACCACCATCCCGGCCTGCTCGGCCTTGTCGCGCAGTACTCGTAGCAGGTGAGTGCGGCGCCACCGCCGCAGCCGGAGATTCTGCACCCGCCCCGCGTCGTGTGCGGTGATGCCCTTAGGGTCACCGATCACCAAGGTCCCAATCCGCTGCTGCACGGCGAAGGCGACCACCTGCTTGGCGGCCTCATGCTGGGCCTGGTGGACGCGGCGGCGATGCCGTGCCTCGACCCTCCGCAGTCGCACCCGGTGGCGGCGCCACCGCCGCGACCCGCGCTGCCCCGGCTTCGGCGCGCGCCTGGCCGCCGTTGCTTGTCGTGCCTGCTGATCCTCAAGGTGCAGGTAGTGCTCCGCCCGGAGCGCCCGCCCCGACATCAGCAGCCCAGCGGTCTCGGTCATCACCGCGTAGGGATGGATGATCCCAAGGTCGACACCGGCGACCCGGTTCGGGTCCAGGTCATGCCGCTGGACGGGGACCGCAGCCGTGACCGCCAGCCACAGCCGCCCGCCATCGGCCAGCAGGGTGACCGCGCGGACCTGCTCGGCCGAATAGGGCAGCGGGCGGGCCAGTCGCACCCACAACTCGGGCTGACCCGTGGCGACGGGCAGCCGTACCCGCTGGCCGACGATCTTGAATCTCCCGTTGTAGAACCGGACCGGGACCAGGGCGCGCTTGCGGCGCGGAAACCCGGCATTCTTCTGGCCGGCCTTGCGGCGGTTGGCGGCCTGGAACCAGGCGTCGGCGTAGCGGCGCAGCACCGACCGCGCCCCCACCACCGACAGCTCTCCGAACGGGCCGGCGCTGGTCAGCTGGCGGCATAGCGCTTGGTAGCTGGTGACCGGCAGCTCGCCCTGCTGCTGTCGCTGCCGGTTGGCGTCCAGCAGCCACGCCCATACATCCCCTGCCGACCGCAGCAGCCCGTAGCAGCGGTGGGCCTGCCTGCGGGTGGACCGCAAGCGGATCGTGGCAGTTCGGTGCACCAGGCGCGGGGCGGCGGGAGCGGTCATGGCGAACTGAGGTTCGACTCCCGCGTCCTGCCCGTCAAGGCCGAGTCGCGGGCTGTGGACAAACTATGCGTGCAAGCCCCAAGAGCACCTGTGCCATGGCCCGGCTGATCGCCTACGGCGGCACCCGTTCGACCGAGGTGGTCAGCTCCGCCAGCGCCTCCGGCAGCGGCTCGACCCCGAGCCCCGGCCCCTTCGGCACCTCCAGGTGGCCGTCCCGCAGCACGAACGGCTCGGTCACGTCCAGGTGGTAGTAGCGGCCGGAGGCGGAGGTGTCGCCGGGCAGGGTGAACCCGGGGAGGGCGGCCAGCGCGACGTTGGCGGCGCGGCCGATGCCGGTCTCCAGCATGCCGCCGCACCACAGCGGCACGCCGCGGGCGTGGCACAGGTCGTGCAGGCGGCGCGCCTCCAGGTAGCCGCCCATCCGTCCCGCCTTGACGTTGACGATCCGGCAGGCGCCGAGGGCGAGCGCGTCGGCGGCCGCCTTGACCGAGGTGATCGACTCGTCCAGGCAGACGGGGGTGCGCAGGCGGCGCTGGAGCTCGGCGTGGCCGAGCAGGTCCTCCTCGGGCAGCGGCTGCTCGATCAGCAGCAGCCCGAACGGGTCGAGCCCGGCGAGGTGGTCGGCATCGCCGAGGGTGTAGGCGGCGTTGGCGTCGACCTGGAGGGCCAGCTCGTCGCCGAAGCGCTCCCGCACCGCCGCCACCGGCTCCAGGTCCCAGCCCGGCTCGATCTTGAGCTTGATCCTGAGGTAGCCGGCGTCCAGGTAGCCGGCGACCGCGTCCAGCAGCGCCGGCAGCGAGCCCATGATGCCGACCGAGACGCCGGCGGGAACACGCTCGCGGGTGGCGCCGAGGTGGCCGGCCAGGGAGACGCCGCGGGCCCGCAGCCAGGCGTCCAGCACGGCCAGCTCCAGCGCCGCCTTGGCCATGCGGTGGCCCCTGACGAAGCCGAGCGCCGGCGCGACCGCCTCGGGGTGCAGGTCGGGGAGGTCGGCGACGGCCGGCAGCAGGAAGCGGCGCAGCACGTCGGCGGCGCCGTCCACGTACTCCGAGGAGTAGCGGGGCTCGGCGCCGGCCACGCACTCCCCCCAGCCCTCGGCGTCGGCGGTGGCGACCCGCAGCAGCAGCACGTCGCGGGCGGTCTCCTCGCCGAAGGAGGTGCGGAACGGCGTGACCAGCGGCAGCGCCACGCGCCGCAGCTCGATCTCGGTGAGCTTCATGGGTGCGGGGCGGCCCGCCGCCGGACGACGTACCAGCCGGCGCGGGCGAACCCGGTCACGGTGGCGCCCTCGGCGAGCAGGCCGCCGAGCACCTCGCGGACGGCGTGGCGCCAGCGGCTGGCCGCCGCCGGGTCGCGGCCGCGCAGGCCCTCCACGTCGCGGGGCACGCGCACCAGCAGGACCGGCCCGTCCGAGGTGCCGGCGGCCGGGAGCCCGCCGGCGTCCTCGTCCAGCGCCACCACCGCGCCGGCCGCGCGCAGCGCCCCGGTGTCCGGCTCGGCCGGCGACCCGGCGCAGGCGGCCGCCACCCGCGGGTCGTCCAGCCGCCAGGTGACCAGCAGCCGGTCGCTGGCGTCGCCGGCGTTGATGGCGTCGGTCATCGGCCCGTAGAAGTCCGGCAGGTACTCGCTGGCCCCGGCGCCGAGCTTGGTCAGGTTGAACCAGGCGTTGCGGGCCACCAGCGGGTCGAAGGTCCACACCGCCAGCGGCAGCCCGTGGCCGAGCGCCCAGGCCCGCTGGTGCAGCTTGAGCGCGAACCCCACGCCGCGGCGCTGGGTGCCGGGGGCCACGCCGGCGATGTGGGAGTGCAGCGCCCGCCGGGCGGGCGCGCTCAGGAAGCCCATGCAGGCGCCGGCCAGCCGCTCCCCCGCCCACGCCCCGGCGACGTAGTTGCCGGCGTGCGCCAGCGCCACCAGCATCTCCGCCGAGACCGGCGGCGGGCCGTCCGGCGCCGGCCGCCAGATGTCCTCGAACAGCCGCTGCACCAGCCGCAGCTCGGCGACCTCGTGCAGCTCGCGGACGTCGACGCCGGCGGCCTTGGCGGCGGCCAGGGCGTCGGCGGTCGCGGTCGCGGCCAGCGCCATGCGTCCCTCCCTCCTGTGACCGGCAGGCATGGTAGCTGGCCGGCGCCGCCTCAGCGCGACCAGCGGTAGCGCAGCAGCGCGAAGCCGTTGGGGTAGGCCTTGTGCCCGGTCGGCGTCACCGGTCGCGGGCCGACGGGGCCGTCGAACAGCGGGGCGCCGGCACCCAGGACCACGGGGTTGACCTTCAGGATCAGCTCGTCGATCTCGTCGACCAGGGACGCGGCCAGCCGCCCGCCGCCGGCGAGCCAGACGTCCTTGCCCTGCTCGGCCTTGAGGGCCCGCACCCGGTCGACGACGTCGCGGCCGACCACCTCGACCGCGGGGTCCGGTGCGGTGGTGATCGAGGTCGACACCACGATCTGGCGCAGGTGCGGGTACGGGCTGGTGATGCCCGCCGCCCGGCCGATGTCGTAGGTGGTGCGTCCCATGACGATGGTGTCGAACCGCTGGTTGTCGCCGTCCAGCCCGAGCGGTGCGCGGGCGTGGCCGGGGATCATCTCGGGGAACTCCGCCAGCAGGTCGGCGACGTGCGGTCCCTCGAACGGGAAGAAGTCGGGGTCGCCACGGTCGCTGCCGGCGATGAAGCCGTCGAGGGTCGTGGCCACGAAGTAGACGAGCGCGCGCATGCCCGGGTCCTTTGTCGTCTCAGCTGCCTTCGGCGTCCGCGGTGATCTCCAGGTGCGCGGCACCCGAGGTGATCTCGATGTCGTAGCGGTCGGCGGCCTGGGCGGCCTCGGGGGTGGCCAGCCGCAGCCGCCCGCCGACCGCGCCCAGCTCCTGGTCGTCGAAGCGCAGGTCGGCGATGCCGTGGCCCACGTGCAGCCGCGCCGGCACGCCGGCGGGCCGGCGGATGCGCACGTGGCTGGCGCCGCCGTTGATGCGGACCGGCACCACCCCGGCGGGCCGGGGCAGCCGCACGTCCAGCCGGGTCGCGCCCCGGCCCAGCTCCAGCGCCTCCAGCGGCAGGTCGCGGAGGTCGGCGTCCAGGTGGGCGACGCCGCCGCGGACCGTGATCCGCCAGGCCACGCCCTGGTTGAGCGCGACCTCGCCGCCACGGCGCGGCCGGGCCCGCAGCCAGCCGCGCGGGTCGAACGTCGGGTAGCGGACGGTGACCGTGGCGCCGTCCACCGCGACCGACGGGACCGGCTCCTCGAACCGGGCCTGGAACAGGTCGTCGATGCTCGCGCCGCGGATGGCCAGGTGGGCGGCTCCCCGGGAGAACTCCAGCCGTCCCCTGGCGTGGCCGCCGCGGGGCGCCGAGAAGCTCCGGCCGGCGTCGGCCGGCGTGGTGTCGTCGTGCATGTCGTCCTCCTGCGGATCTGCGGTCAGGCGGTGTCCGGTCCCACGGTAGCCTCCTCGACCGGCCGGACCGGGGTGGGCTGGGTGGTGGTGACGGTGCCGGCTGCTAGCCTTGGCGGTCAGGCCACGAGCTGGAAGGCAGGTGCCATGGACACACCCCCGATCGTGCCGCCGGAGGAGTGGGAGGCCGCGCGCCAGCAACTGCTGGTGAAGGAGAAGGAGCTGACCCGCGCCCGCGACGCGCTGGCCGCCCAGCGCCGGCGGATGCCGTGGCAGGCGGTGGACAAGGAGTACGAGTTCGAGGGGCCCAAGGGCAGGGCGAGCCTGCTCGACCTGTTCGACGGCCGCCGCCAGCTGATCGTCTACCGCGCCTTCTTCGAGCCCGGCGTGGAGGGCTGGCCCGAGCATGCCTGCGTCGGCTGCTCCATGGTGGCCGACCAGGTCGCCAACCTCGCCCACCTGAACGCCCGCGACACCACGCTGGTGTTCGCCTCGCGGGCGCCGCAGCCCGACATCGGGCGCGTGAAGGCGCGGATGGGCTGGGAGATGCCCTGGTACACCATGACCGACGGCTTCGACGCCGACTTCGGCGTGGACGAGTGGCACGGCACCAACGCGTTCATCCGCGACGGCGACCGCGTGTTCCGCACCTACTTCATCAACGCCCGCGGCGACGAGGCGCTGGGGAGCGTCTGGAGCTACCTCGACATGACCGCGCTCGGCCGCCAGGAGGAGTGGGAGGACTCGCCGGCGGGCTACCCGCAGACGCCGCCGTATGAGTGGTGGCGGTGGCACGACGAGTACGGCGACACCCGGCCGGCCGGCTGACCACCAGGCTCCACACCGCGCGTACGCCCGCGGGACGATGACAGCGGAGGGGGGCGGCCCTATGGTGCCTCCATGGAGCCTCGGGGCCCGCGGCCGCCCGCCACGGCCAGGGTGGACGACCTGCTGCTGGCCGCCGGGCTGGCGGTGTTCGGGGTGGTCGGCACGGTCGGCGCGGCCGGCGAGCAGCCCGCCGCCCGGCCACCGGACGCGGCCGCCTGGGCGCTGCTGACCGTCGCCGCCGGGGCGCTGGTCGCCAGGCGCCGCCGCCCGGCCGTGGTGCTGGGGGTGACGGCGGCGGCGACGGTCGCCTGGCTGGCGGCCGGCTACCCCTACGGCCCGATGTTCCTGCCGCTGTCGGTCGCGGTCTACACGCTGGCGGCGGCGACGCCGCGGGAGCGGCTGCCGGCGCTGGTGGGCTGCGTGGCGGGCCTGCTGGTGGTGGCCGTCGCCGTCGGGGTCGGCGACGGCCGGGTGTGGCGCTGGGAGGAGCTTCCCGGCGTGCTGCTGGCCTGGCTGGCGCTGCTGGGGGTGCCGCTGTGGGTCGGCGTGGCGGCACGGACCAGGCGCGGCCGCGCCGCCGAGGAGGAACGCCGCCGCGCCGACGACGAGCGGCTGCGGGTCGCCAGGGAGCTGCACGACGTGGTGTCGCACAGCATCGCGATGATCAACTTCCGGGCGGGGGTGGCGCTGCACGTCCTGGACCGCCGGCCCGAGCAGGCCCGCGAGGCGCTGCAGGCGATCAGGCAGGCCAGCGCGGGCGCCATGCAGGAGCTGCGGGCGACCGTCGGGGTGCTCCGCCGGCCAGCGGGCGGGGAGCGGTCGCGGGCGGCCGTGCCGGGCCTGGCGCAGCTGGACGAGCTGGTCGCCGGGGTGGCGCGGGCCGGGCCGGCGGTCCAGGTGGTGATCGACGGCGAGCCCGCCGAGCTGCCACCGGCGGTGGACCTGGCCGCCTACCGGGTGGTGCAGGAGTCGCTCACCAACGTGGTCCGCCACGCCGGTCCGGCCCGCGCCACCGTCCGGGTCGCCTACGGCGCCGCCGGCGTGGAGGTGGAGGTCACCGACGACGGCAACGGCGGACCGGCCCCCTCCGCCGGCGGGCACGGCATCGCCGGCATGCGGGAGCGGGTCGCCGCCCTGGGCGGCGAGCTCCAGGCCGGGCCCCGCCCGCGGGGCGGCTTCCAGGTGTGGGCGCGCCTGCCCCTGCCGGAGGGATCCGGGCAGGGGGTCCCGCGGTGATCCGGGTGGTGGTCGCCGACGACCAGGCGCTGTTCCGGGCCGGCTTCCGGGTGCTGCTGGAGCCCGAGGACGACCTCGAGCTGGTCGGCGAGGCCGGCGACGGCGCCGCCGCGCTGGAGCTGGTCCGCCGGACCCGCCCGGACGTCGTGCTGATGGACGTGCGCATGCCGGGCATGGACGGCATCGAGGCGACCCGGGCGATCGCCGCCGACGAGCGGCTGGCCGGCGTCCGGGTGGTGATCCTCACCACCTACGAGCTGGACGACTACGTCTTCGACGGCCTGCGCGCCGGCGCCAGCGGGTTCCTGGTCAAGGACACCGACCCGGCCGAGCTGCTGCGGGCGATCCGTGTGGTCGCCGCCGGCGACGCGCTGCTGTCGCCGGGCGTCACCCGCCGGCTGATCGCCGACCTGGTCGCCCGCCCCGACCGCCGCGCCGCCGTGCCGCCGGACCTGGCGGCCCTGACCGCGCGGGAGCGGGAGGTGCTGGAACTGGTGGCGCTGGGGCTGTCCAACGACGAGATCGCCGGCCGCCTGGTGGTCAGCCCCGCCACCGTCCGCACCCACGTGAGCCGCGCCATGACCAAGCTGTACGCCCGCGACCGCGCCCAGCTGGTCGTGTTCGCCTACCAGGCCGGCCTGGCCGCCCCCGCACCCCCAGGCCGCTGACCGGACTGCCGGAAGAGTTGTGCATGGAACCTCGTGGGTCCGGTCGCGCGCAACGGCATCGGCCGCCTGGGTGCAATGCCGTTGTGTTAGGTCCTATTGGTGGGTGGCGGGGTCATGTTGACGACGACGCGGCCGCGCACGGCGGTTTCGGGGCCTGCCAGGCGTGGGGCGATGTGGTCCTGGAACCAGGTGCCGACCAGCTGGGTGATGCCGTCCAGGTCCTCTGGCTGCTCGTACCACAGGATGCCGACCGCTCGGCCGTGCTCGGCCAGGACGTATTGGAAGCCGCGGAACCCCGGGTGTTGTGCGGCCTTGGGCAGGAAGTCGGTGCGGAGCTCGTCGAACAGCGCGGCATCGACGGGCAGCCGCAGCGTCATGTCGATGATCGAGGCGTGCACGCTGGCCTCCCCTCGTCGACCTGGGCGCCGCCTGGGCCCCGCGGTCGTGCTGTGCAGCAGGCCTGGGCAGCTTGGCGGGTGGTCGCCGCCGGCGGTGGCGGCCCGCCCTGATTGCACCGTAGGCGTGGTGGCAGCGCCAAACCAGCGTAGAGCGTTCGGAGGAGCGTTCCTGGCGGATCCGTAGATCCGACACAATCCGGCGCGCCACCGCGCGCCCGGGAAGGCGACGGAGCGTGCTCGCGCTGGTGATCACGGGCCCGACCACCATGATCTGTCGCGGCCAGCTGCAAGGATCGCCACATGGTCGACGACCAGATCCTGGACCACTACCAGCGTGCGGGCCTGCCACTGCCCCACCTGCGCCGTGCCCGTATGCCCGTGGGCGGCCTACCGGTGTGGATGGTGCATCCGCTCCCTCCCAGGCGGGAGCCGTTCGACTCGTGGGTCCGGCTGCGTGCCGCGCACGCCCAGACCGGGCTGTGGCCGTTTCTGGTCGGCCCAGACCTCAAAGATGAGGACCGGCAGGCGATCTCCGAACTCTGGTATGCCGCGGCGACCGAGCATGACCCCACGGCCGTGGCACGAGGTCTCGCCCTGGACCTGGAGGCCTTCTTCGCCCAACAGAAGGCCGAGCTCGAGATCCCGGATCCGGCGACGCTCGCCGTGGATCCGGCCGCGCTGGCATGGGCTGACCGCGAGCCGCAGTTCGCGTTCAGCTCCCGCGACACCGTCATCGGCCTGATCCCGGCCCGCCACGGCTGGGAGGTGCCCGGCCTGCTGTCATGGCAGGGGGCGGTCAACTATGACCTGGACGGCGCCCATCACGTGGCCGTGCTGCGCCACTGGCAGCAGCGGTATGGGGCGGAGTTGGTCACGCTCACACGCGACCACATCGAGCTGCTGGTGGCCCGTCCGCCTCGGGATCCGGCCACGATGGTGCAGGTCGCAGTTGAGATGCTGGGCTACTGTCCAGACCTTGACGTGCAGGGCACCGGCATGGTCGCGGTACTGGCCAACGAGGTCGTCCCGCGCCGCCACTGGTCCTTCTGGTGGGACTGACCCAGCCATCAGAACCGGCGCGACGCGTTCCGCCTGACCAGCAACCAGCTCAGGTTCCGGAATATCCTCCAAGTCGTCAGGCCAGGCCGTGATGATCGTGGCCCGAACCGCCCGTGGACCCTAACGCAACGGCATTGCGCCTAGGCGGCACCCGGGGGGCATGGCGTGGGCGGGGCGATCGAGCGGCCGGGTCGCAGTGGTTTCCGTCCTGCGCGATACTAGCAGAGCAGGCATGGCGATAGCGTGTGAGCGCTGGGAGAATATCGGCATGACAACCGTCTATCTCGCCCTCCTTCGTGGCATCAACGTCGGCGGCAAGAACAAGGTACCGATGGCGGAGCTGAAAGCATGCTTTGAGGAGCTGGGCTGTGAGAACGTTCGAACCTATATTGCCAGCGGCAATGTGATCTTCGAGTCAACCAAGAGCTCCGCTGAGCTGACCGAGGAGATTCAGGAAGCGTTACCGAAGAGATTCAAATTGGACAGCGAGCTCATCGCGGTCTTGGTGCTGTCACGCGATCAGTTGCAGAAGGTCATCGACCAAGCTCCGGAAGGCTTCGGAACCGAGCCCGGCAAGTATCACTCAGATGCCATTTTCTTGATGGGCATCCCTTCGGATGAGGCAATCAAGGTCTTCAACCCAAGAGAAGGCGTTGACAAGGTCTGGCAAGGGGATCTGGCCATCTACTCGCAGCGCCTCTCCGCCCAACGTGCCAGAAGCCGACTTTCCAAGATCGTGTCCAGCCCGCTCTATAGGCAGATGACCATCCGCAGCTGGGCGACCACAGCGCGACTTCTGGAGTTGATGACCGCCACGGAACGTAATCGACGTCACGGGCCCTCAGCTTACAAATAGGTGGCGGGTCAGCGGCGTCGGGCGATGGTGATGATCTCCTCGCTGGCGTCGGTCAGCGGCGCCCGCTGCCAGTCGCCGAACTGCCGGTCGACGGCGAAGCCGGCCTCGTGCAGGAACGTCGCCAGCGCCTGGGGACCGAGGAACCGCAGCGTCCCGTGGGCCACCTGCGGCCGGTCCCACCACCTCCCCGTCAGCGTCTCGGTGAACCGGACCACGTCGCCGGTCACCTCCTGCACCTCGTAGGCGACGCGCACGACGTCGCCGTCGGGATTGCGTGCCTCCATCGCTGTGTTCCACCGCTCCCAGGCGCGCGCCCGCGGGTTGCGGGTCTCGAACGCGAACCGGCCGCCGTCGCGGAGCGCGGCGCGGACCGCCCGCAGCGAGCGGCGCAGCTCGTCGTCGCCGACGAGCTCCTGGAACGCGTGGCCGGTCATCACCGCCAGGTCGAACTCGCGGTCCCAGGCCGCGGAGGCGGCGTCGGCCAGCACCCACTCGATGTCGTCGCGGCGGCGCGCCCGGTCGAGCATGGCGGGATCGGGATCGAGCCCGCACAGCCGGCCGCCGTGCCCGGCATCACGGGCCCGGTGCAGCAGGGTGCCGGTGCCGCAGCCGACGTCGAGCACGCGCTCGGCGGACATGACCAGGTCGAGGTAGAAGTCGTCGCCCGCCCCCCACGGGTTGAGCACGTCGTACCAGGCGGCCGGGTTCGCCCAGTCGCCGGCCACGGCTCAGCCGAACAGCGGGAACCGCTCGGCCAGCGGGCCGAGGGCGTCGCGTTCCTCGCCGCTGAGCGGCAGCCGCCCGGTGCCCTTCAGCGCGTAGGTCGCGTCGTCCCAGCCGGTCGGCGGCCGCTCGCCCAGCAGCGCGTCCAGCGTGTCGCGCGTGACCTGGAGCGACGCGGGCACGGGCGGCGGCGCGTCCGGCAGCTCCACGGTGAGGTCGAGGTGGTGGACGGCGGCCTCCACCACCCAGGTCGCCAGGAAGTCGCCCATCTCGATCACGTGCCCCTGGAACTCGAGGCGCCGGTCGGCGGCGGCCGCCCGCGCCTGCCGCAGCGCCGCCCCGGTGGTCATGCGCAGGTGCCGCACCAGCCCGCCGGGCCGCGCGTAGGCCGAGGCGACCAGCCGGACCCACCTGGCGTGCCCCAGGTCGGGCTCGCCGGGCGCGCAGCAGTCCCGCCAGTAGGCGGCGAAGTCGGTGTCGGCGGGGCGGTCGGTCGGGCTGGCGAGCGCGACCAGGATCTCCACCATGCCGAGGTCCAGGTGGCAGAGCACGTCGCACACCGCCCAGCCGCGGCAGCGGCTCGCCAGCAGCGTCTGCTCGTCGGACAGCGAGCCCGCCAGCTCGTCCAGGAGGGCGTACTCGGCGACGAACGCGTCGCGGGCGCGCTGGAAGGGGTAGGCGGCCAGGTCACACCTCCTTCAGGCCGACGTAGTTCTCGGCAAGGCTGCGCGCGGCCGCCTCCGAGCCGGTCACGTACTCCAGCCGCGCCCGCTGGAGCTTGAGCTGGAAGTCGTCGTCGGCCGGGGAGCGGTGCAGCAGCGTGGTCATCCAGGTGGAGAAGTCCTGCGCCCGCCACACCCGGCGCAGGCACCTCCCCGACCAGGTGTCCAGCAGGCCGCTGTCGCCGCTGCGGTACCAGGCGGCCAGCGCCTCGGCCAGCAGCCGCACGTCGGCCACGGCCAGGTTCATGCCCTTGGCGCCGGTCGGCGGGACGATGTGGGCGGCGTCGCCGGCCAGCAGCAGCCTGCCGAACCGCATCGGCTCCACCACGAAGCTGCGCATCGCGGTGACGCCCTTCTC
>Ga0081538_10005217_pt1 | contig 11739 bp, 8 predicted proteins | sample TabmetS5T2R1_FD_71022 | JGI IMG/M metagenome (GOLD analysis project Ga0081538, IMG submission 71022) | Tabebuia heterophylla rhizosphere microbial communities from the University of Puerto Rico - S5T2R1 | ecosystem: Host-associated > Plants > Roots > Rhizosphere ... | reverse complement strand
GGTGCTGGTCGCCGAAGGGGCACAGGACCGCGACGGCAAGCGGATCACGGTCGGCGACGTCAAGCGGTTGCTCGAGGAGGGACTCGGCGAGGACGCCCGGGTCACGATCCTGGGCCACATCCAGCGCGGAGGCGCTCCCAGCGCCTTCGACCGGTATCTGGGGACGCTGCTCGGGCACGCGGCGGTCGAGCGGCTGCTGACCGATGCTCCCGGCACGCCCGCGCAGCTTGTCGGCATCCGTGGGCACCAGGCGGTCAGCTCGCCGCTGCTGGACTGCATCGGGCAGACCCGCGCCGTCGGCGAGCGGATCAAGGCACAGGACCTGGACGGGGCGATGCGGCTGCGCGGCGGCAGCTTCCGCGACTCGTTCAGCATCCTGATGACGATGCAGCAGGCCGCGCCGCGGCCCACGGCCACCGGGCGCCAGCGGTTCCGGCTGGCGGTGGTCCACGGCGGCGGCCCCGCGCCGGGCATGAACACCGCGGTCCGGGCGGCGGTGCGGCTCGGCCTCGATCGCGGCTACACGATCCTGGCGGTCAACAACGGCTTCCGCGGGCTGCGCGACGGCGACATCCAGGAGATGCAGTGGATGAGCGTCAGCGGCTGGGTGTCATCCGGCGGGGCCGACATCGGCACCAACCGGTACGTGCCGAGCGGGGACGCGATCGCCCAGACCGCCAAGCAGGTCGGCGCGCATCGGATCGACGGCCTGCTGATGATCGGTGGTTGGGCGGGATACCAGGCCGCGCACGTGCTGCACAGCCATCGGCGCCAATATCCGGAGCTCGACATCCCGATCGTCTGCCTGCCGGCGACCATCAACAACGACCTGCCCGCCACCGAGCTCAGCATCGGCAGCGACACGGCGTTGAACAGCATCGTGGCCGACGTCGACAAGATCAAGCAGTCGGCCGTGGCGTCGCTTCGATGCTTCGTGGTCGAGGTGATGGGCCGGGACTGCGGCTACCTGGCCCTGATGAGCGCGCTGGCGACCGGCGCCGAACGCGTGTACCTCCCCGAGGAGGGCATCACCCTCGACGACCTGACCGCCTACGTCCAAGCGCTGACCGAAGACTTCCGCTCCGGCAAACGGCTGGGGCTGGTGATCCGCAGCGAGAACGCCGACCCGGTCTACACCACGGGCTTCCTCACATCGCTGTTCGAAAAGGAGGGCGGCGACCTGTTCGACGCCCGCGAGGCCATCCTCGGGCACATTCAGGAGGGCGGGAATCCCAGCCCGTTCGACCGGATCCAGGCCACCCGACTGACGGCCCGCTGCATCGACTTCCTCGCCGACCAACTCGAATCCGGGACTCGCGCCAGCGCCATGATCGGCTTTCAGTCGGGCCGGCTGCAGTTCACCGACCTGACCTCCTACCCCACCCTCGTCGAGCAGGGCGTGCAACGACCGGTCGAACAGCGGTGGATGGCGCAACGGCCACTGGCACAGATCATGACCGTGTGAGGCGGCCGGTCTCAACGAGGTTGGCGAGCTGTCCAGGGGACAACACGATCACTTGACAGCGAGGCTTGTGGGCTTCAGAACTTATGGGATACGACGGGTGGAAGAGGGCATATGGCGACGATCGGATCGCAGGCCTTGCTGCGGATACTTCCCTATACCCACTACGACTTCGGGCCACTGTCCGACGCCGCGATCGAGATCCCGATCGCGCAGCACATCGACGTCCTGGGCTACCAGCACGCCGCCCTCCAGGTACGGATCAACGCCGGCTCGTTCCCTGCCGGCTCGTCGCTGCGCATCCACCTGGCCGACGACGGCTTCAATCCGGACGACCCGACGACCAACTTCCTGCAGAAGACCGTCAGCGGCCAGGAGATCGGCACGTTGAGCGTGACCGATCGGACCATGTTCCCCTTCTACCAGTCCATGTCGACGGCCATCCCAGGGGCCTTCGGGCGCATGATGGGAATCACGGCCTCGTTCACCGGCGGAGCTGAGGGGGGGCCGTCCGTGGTCATGGGGATGGACCTGTTGCTCACTGGCGGCTCCGTCGGGACGACCATCCACCAGCCATCGACCTACCTCGGCTACGCCTACGAGCCGGTCGAGACCGAGGAAGCCTTCGAGACGGTCACCTTCGAGCGGGGCCAACCGGTCCCGTTCGGACCAGAGCTGATAACCCGCCTGGTCACGGTCATCGGCGACGTGTTCAAGTCGGCAAGGCTGCCGCCCGGGTACCCCCGCTTCAGGAACGTCGATGTGGCCCGTCGACCCGACCAGGAGACGCTCGGGCGGCCCCGCCCTGACGCCGAGCCGAGGTCCGACTGAGGCACTCGGCCACGACGGGACGTCGCTGACAGAGGTGCGACGTGATTGAGTGGGTGATCGAGGCCTCGACCTTCTGCAACCTGCGCTGCGCGTACTGCTACCAATGGGACGGGCTGGCCGATCAGCGACGCATGCCGTTGGAGCTCTGGCGAAAGGTTCTGCGCGCCGCCTGCGACTACCACCTGCTCCAGGAGGCCCGTCACGGAGCGCCGATGTCGACCCGCCTGATCTGGCACGGCGGTGAGCCGCTGGCGCTGCCACTGGGGTATCTGGAGCGCACCTTCCAGCTGAAGGAGGAAGCCGTCGCAGCTGCGGGGATCGCGCCCGAACGGGTGACCACGGCGATGCAGACCAACCTGTTCGCCGTCTCAGACGCGGCGATTGATCTACTGCGGCGGTACCGGGTCGGCTTCGGCGTCTCCTTCGACGTGGTGCGAGGGATGCGGCTGTCCGTACGGGGCAAGACCAGCGAGGATCGAGTCCTGGCCAACTTCGATCGGCTCCGCGACGCCGGGCTGCGCTGCGGCGCCATCACCGTCCTGGCCAAGCACACCTGCGGCATGGTCTGCGACGTCTTCGACTTCTGGGCCGAGCGCGAGGTCTCGTTCCGGGTGCTGCCGCTGTTCGACGGGCCGGCATCACGCGACACCGAGGGTTTCGCCGTGGACGAGACGGCGCTGGTCGACGCGCTGTGCCGGCTGTTCCGGCACTGGATGCGGTCCTCGACCTCGCGATCGATCACGGTGGCGCCCCTGGATGAGTGGCTCGTCAACGTCGTGCGCTCCCTGATCGGGTGGGCGCCACGCGCCTACGACCGGCGGCGCGACGGCGAGAGCGTCATCGTCGTGCGGCCCGACGGCCGCCTGTTCCAGGTCGCCGAGGTCGGCGACCAGGCGCTGTCGCTGGGGAGCCTCGCCGGACAGACCATGGCGGAGGTCCTGGCCGGCGACCCATACCGTAGGTCGCTTGCCCGCAGCGAGGCAGTCACGCGCCGGTGCTGCACCGGCTGCCGCTACCGGGGAGGCTGTGACGGCTGGCCCGCCCACACCGCGCCGGTGGCGCCACCAGACCATGGCCGCTGCCACGTCGCCTACCGGGTCCAGGGATACATCGAGCGCTACCTGCGGCACGCCGACCTCGACCCGGCAGCGCTGCGAGAGCTCGTGACCACATCGCCGCCCCGCTCCGGCGGTCTCCTCGCCGATGCGTAATGACCAGTCGCAGCTTCACCGGCTGCCAGCCACCCTCGACTGGTCACGCCTGGCGGAACCGCAGGAGGACGGCTACGACACCGAGGTCGTCGTCGGTCTCGCGGCCATGCCAACGCCGGCCGACGTCCCCACCCCGCTCGCGGCCGCGAGCGGCGACCACACCGCCCGCCCGTGGTTCGCGGTGGCGCCGGTCTACGCCGACCGGCCAGACTTCCGACGGGACTTCTCCCGCTTCCGGGTCGCCGACCCCCAGCACCCCAACCTGGCCCGGGCCGTCGCGCTCGTCGACTGCTGGCCAGCGGGGGCGGCGCAGGCCCGCCGGTTGATCAGCGTGCTCCACGCCGCGCTTGATCCCGACGTCGACGACGACCTCGGCTGGGCGACCATCGCCACGTCGTCCCATTCCTACGACGACGCCTTCGGCACCCTCTGGGCGACGGTCCACTCCCCGCTGGGGCTGGCCGAGGCGATCGTGCACGAGATGGCGCACCACAAGCTCCGAGCCTACGGGGTGCGGTTCGAATCCGCCGACCGGATCGCGACCAACGCCCCCAGCGAGCGCTATCCGAGCGCGCTGCTCGGCGGAAGGATGCGACCCATGCCCGCTGTGCTCCACGCCCAATATGCCCTGCTGCACATGGTGGCCCTCAAACTGGCGGTCCTGGCCACCGGCCCGGCGGTCGCGGCCGGCCTGGCGCGGGCCCTCCTGCGACGCGACCTGCAGATGGTCGGCGAGGGCGCCGTCACCATCGGTCGCAACCTTGTCGTCGACCGACACGGTGCGCGCTTCATGCCCGCGCTGTGGCGGTGGCAGGCCCAGCTCATCACCGAGGCCACGGCGAGCACATGAGCCCCCCTGTCGTCGTTGGAGGCGTCTTCCTCTCCCGGGAGCTCTGCGACCGCGTGGTGCGCGAGGTGGAACGCGACGCCTGGTGGCAGTGGAGCGAGGTCAACCGCGGCGGCCGGTCCTACGTCGACCTGCAGTTCCGCAGCGCCCAGGTCTGCCCCGTGATTCCCAGCTGCGAGGCTGTCGTCGCCGAGCGACTGCTGGCCATCGCTCGCGGCCTCGTGCCAACCTTCGGAGCCATCCACGGCGTTGAGGGCCCCAATCTCCTCCGATACCGCCCCGGCGACTTCGTCGGACCTCACCCCGACGTGAACCCGCGCACCCGCGTGCGGCCCAGGAAGGTCACGGTGATCGCCTTCCTCAACGACCGCGGCTTCAAGGGCGGCGTGCTGAGCCTCCAGCGTCCCCATGACCGTCGCGTCGACCGCGTCGCACCGCGCGCCGGCCAGTTCGTGGCCTTTCCCGCCAGCACCATGCACGCCGTGAGCCCGGTCACGGGCGGCAACCGGTACGCGCTGGTTGCTTGGCTGCACTGACCAGGGCTGCCATACCTGTGGCAGACGTGCTTGCTACCTAGCCGGGTCGGCGGGCGTGGAAGACGATCCGGGATCCGACGCGGATCTGTGCCTGCTCGAATCCGGCGGTGTGGAGTCGTTCCCCGAAGGTCGCCGGGTCGACGACGGTCTTGTTGTCGCCGATGTGGATGAGTCGGAACTTGAGGCCCCGCCCCGGGTTGTCGGAGCCACAGAACACGCCGCCCGGGCCGAGGACCCGGTGCACCTCGGCGAACAGCCGGTCCTGCAGCTCGGGGTAGGGGAGGTGGTGCAGCATCGTCAGGCAGACCACGGCGCTGAAGGTGGCGTCGGGGAACGGCATCGTGGTCGCGTCCCCCTGCACGACGTGGGCGGCCGGCACCTGCTCACGGGCCGTCGCGGCCAGCTTCGGGTCGATCTCGATGGCGGTCAGCTCCGGCGCGACCCCGGCCAGGACCTTGGTCGTGAGCCCGGGGCCGGGGCCGATCTCGAGCACCCGGCGGCCCAGCTCCGTTCCCTCCAGCACCGCCGGCACCAGGGTCGTCTGCACGAGGCGGGCCCAGCCGGGACTGGCGCAGTAGTAGCGATGGAACCGGTTCACGCCACTCCTCTCATCGGCCCGCGCGGTGTCATACCAGACCGAGCGTCCGGTAGCGGCGGCGGCGCTCGCCATATCGGGCTGTGGGCTCGGACCGAGGCAGCGCGGCGAGCTCGGCTTCCAGCACGGCGCCCACACGTCGCAGGAACGCCTCGCCTTCGTCGGCGGCGTCGGGGAGCTCAGGGATGATCCGGTCGACGATGCCGCGAGCGCGGAGGGCGGCCACGCCGACGCCCTGCCGTTCGGCGACCTCCATCGCCCGCTCGGTCGTGCGATAGAGGACGGCGGATGCCCCCTCGGGGGGCAGCGGCGAGAGCCAGGCGTGCTGGGCCGCGACCACGCGGTCGGTCGGGAGGAACGCGAGCGCGCCGCCGCCGGCCCCCTCTCCCAGCAGCAGGCACAGGGTCGGGGCGGGAAGGGTCACGAGGTCGGTCAGGCACCTGGCGATCTCGCCGGCCAGCCCGCCCTCCTCCGCGGCCCTGGACAGCGCCGCCCCGGCGGTATCGACCACCGTCACCAGTGGCAGGTCCAGCTCGGTGGCGATGCGGATGCCCCGGCGGGCCGCGCGCAGGCCGGCCGGGCCCAATGGCTGCTCTCGCCGCTGGCGGTGCCGGTCCTGCCCGAGGAGGATGCAGGGGGCGGCGCCGAAGCGGGCGAGGGCCAGGAGCACGCCCGGGTCCATCTCCCCGGCGGCCGTCCCGCTCAAGGGCGTCACGTCCCGCGCGGCCACCTTGAGCAGGGCCCGCACCCCCGGACGGTCGGGCCGCCGGGAGCGCCGGATCGACTCGGCCACCGGGGTCAGCTCGACGTGGTCGTCGGCCGACGGCTCGGCCGCCCGGGCAGAGTCCCGGGGGGCGCACAGCACCTCCAGGACGCGGGCGGCCACCTCGGCGACGCCGTCGGGCGCCACCACCGCGTCGACCAGGCCCTTGGCGTGGAGGTTCTCGGCCACCTGCACGTCCGGCGGGAACGGCTGGCCGTGCAGGGCCTCATAGACCCGCGGCCCCAGGAAGCCGATCAGCGCCCCCGGCTCGGCGGCGGTCACGTGACCGAGCGACCCCCAGGAGGCGAGCACCCCGCCGGTGGTGGGGTGCCGAAGGTAGACGAGGTAGGGCAGCCCGGCCGACCGGTGGTCGGCGATCGCCGCCGCCACCTTGACCATCTGCAGGAACGCGATCGTCCCCTCCTGCAGGCGGGTCCCCCCCGAGGCCGGCGCCGCGACCAGCGGCAGGCGCTCCCGGGTGGCCCGCTCGACCGCTCGGACCAGCCGCTCGCCGGCGGCGACACCGATCGACCCGGCCAGGAACCCGAATTCGGAGGCGATGAGCGCCACCTGGCGGCCGCGCAGCCGGCCGGTCCCGGTGCGGACGGCCTCGTCCAACCCCGTCCGCTCCCTCGCCTTGGCCAGATCGGCCGCATATCCGGGGTCGATGCCACGGGGCGCCACGGCCGGCTCGTCCCAGCTCCGCCACGACCCGGGATCCACCACGGCATCGACCAGCTCGGTGGCCCCGAGACGGTCTGGCCGGCTGGTGCCGCCGGTGCCTGCTGCTGCCATCACTCCCCCGACAGGTCTAGCCTTCGTGGTACACCCATGATCGGTGTCGCTGACGACGGGCGCGAGGACCCGCGACAAACGGAGGTCCCCGATGAGCGTTCCGAACACCCCGACGGCGGATCCCGACCTGCTCCCGCCGCTGGCCGACCCGAGCGGCCAGGAGGCGATCCGCTTTGGACCGCGCGCCCTGACGTACCGGGAGCTGGCCGGCGTCGCGGCCCACCTCGCCGGTGTGGTCGGGTCCAAGCCGCGCATCGCCGTCTGGGCGGCGCCGGCGCTGGAGACGTGCGCGGCAGTGGTCGGCGCGCTGGCCGCCGGCGTCCCGGTGGTACCGATCAACCCCAAGGCCGGTGAGCGCGAGCTGGACCACATCGTCGCCGACAGCGCCCCGGCGTTGCTGCTGACCGCCCCCGGGCTCGAGCTCCCCCCGCAGCTCGCCGGCGTCCCCCGCGTCGACGTCGACCTGTCGGCGCGCGAAGACGTGCTGCCCGCCGAACCGGCGCCGGAGGCGCCGGCGGTGATCGTCTACACCTCCGGCACGACCGGGCCACCCAAGGGCGTCGTCCTGCCCCGGCGGGCGATCTCGTCCAATCTCGACGCCCTGGCCGACGCCTGGGAGTGGACCGGCGACGACATCCTCGCCCACGCGCTGCCGCTGTTCCATGTCCACGGCCTGATCCTGGGTGTCCTGGGGCCGCTCCGCCTCGGCGGGACCGTGCATCACCTGGGGCGCTTCTCGTCGGAGGCCATGGCGGCCGAGCTGACCGGGCCGGCGACGATGATGTTCGGCGTCCCCACCATGTACCACCGGCTGGCCGCCGACGCCGAGCGCGATCCGGAGGTCGCCGCCGGGATGTCGCAGGCGCGGCTGCTGGTCTCCGGCTCGGCGGCGCTGCCGGCGACCGACCACGAGCGGATCGCGGCCGCCACCGGCCAGCGGGTGGTGGAGCGCTACGGGATGACGGAATCGCTGATGAACTGCGCCGTGCGCGCCTCGGGCGACCGGCGTCCGGGCACGGTCGGGCCACCGCTGGACGGCGTGGAGGTGCTCCTCATCGACGACGACGGCTCGACCATCGAGGCCAGCGACGACGAGACCGTGGGCGAGATCCTGGTGCGGGGGCCGAACCTGTTCCTCGAGTACCTCAACCGCCCGGACGCCACCGCCGAGGCGGTCCGCGACGGCTGGTTCCACACCGGCGACGTGGCCGTGCGCGCGCCGGACGGCTACATCCGCATCGTCGGGCGCCGCTCGGTCGACCTGATCAAGAGCGGCGGGTACAAGATCGGCGCCGGCGAGATCGAGAACGCCCTGGTGGAGCACCCCGGGGTCGCCGAGGCGGCGGTGACCGGCGAGCCCGACCCCGATCTCGGCGAGCGCATCGTCGCCTGGATCGTCCCGGCGGGGCAGCGGCCGCCCGAGCAGGAGCTGGTCGACCACGTGGCCCGGCTGCTCAGCCCGCACAAGCGCCCCCGGGTGGTCCGCTACCTGGAGGAGCTGCCCCGCAACGACATGGGCAAGGTGATGAAGCGGGACCTCAGGGACTGACCTCGGCCTCAGCCCAGGACGACCACGAACACCAACCACAGCACGACCGGGGCGACCGCGACCACCAGGGCGCCGTAGGCCACCAGCTGCCGGAAGAAGCGGTTCTTGTCGACGCTCTCGGGGGCGTTGGCCAGCACCAGCGCCCCGTTGGTGGAGAAGGGGCTGACGTCCACGATGGTCGAGGAGACGGCGAAGGCGGCGATGAAGCCGACCGGGTTGACGCCGGTCCCGGCCTGCAGGAACGGCACCGCCAGGGGGATCAGCGATCCCAGGACCGCGGTCGAGGACGCGAAGGCGGAGACGACCGCGCCGATGAAGCACAGCAGCAGCGCCACCAGCAGTGGTGAGGCGAGGTCGGCGACGCTCTCGCCGACGTAGTCGATGGTGCCCATCTCCTCGAGGACGCCGACATAGGTCCCGACCCCGGTGATCAGCAGGATCTCCGGCCAGGGGACCTGGCCGACCGCCCGCTTCTGCAGCTGTGGCGCGATCAGGGTGAGCACCAGGCCGATGGTGATGGCCGTGAACCCGATGTCGAGCTCGAAGAAGAGGGTCAACGCGGCCAGGGTCAGGATCCCGGCGACGGTGAGGAGCTGGTACGCCCTCGGGGACAGCGGCCCCTCGAGGGTCGCCTCAGGCGCCTCCCGCGGCGGCCGCTCCAGCTCTCGCTCCTCGCTGCGGGCCTCCATCTCGGCGTCGCCGTAGGCCTGCGCGCCCTGCTGGGGAGAGGCGGCAAGGACGCGGCGGTCGTCTCCCGGCGCGGGCCGGCCGTTCCCGGCGCCACCGGCCGCGGACCCGTCGGACGCGTCGTCGGCCGGCCCCGTGGCTACCTCGGCCCGCCGTCTGAGCAGGTCGCGGCCGCCGAGGAACATGAACAGCAGCACGGCCACGGCCAGGTTGGCGAACAAGCTGGCCAGGAAGGTTGCGATCTCGTTGAGGGGCAGCCCTGCCTCCTCGACGACGCCGTTGGTGATGCCGCCGTAGATGCTGATCGGGGAGAATCCGCCGGCCTGTGCCCCATGGATCACCATGAGCCCCATGAGCAGGGGGCTGATCTGGTACTGGACCGCGAAGCCGAGCGCGATCGGGGCGATGATGGCGACGGCGCCGGGGCTGACCGCCCCGACGGCGGTGAGCAGGGCGGCCAGCGCGAACATGATCCACGGCATCGCGCCGATCCGTCCGCGAACGGCCCGCACCGCCAACTCCACCAGCCAGTCGACGGTGCCGTTGTTCTGGGCGACCGCGAACAGGTAGGTGATCCCGACCAGGGTGAGGAACAGATCGCTCGGGAACCCGGCGATGATGTCATCGGTCGACTGGTCGGCGATCAGCGTCCCAACGAGGAAGGACGCCGCGAACGCCAGCACCCCGATGTTGACCGGCAGCAGGGTGGCGATCACGAAGATCAACCCGAGCACGAGGATCGAGATGAGTTCCGGTGACATCCTCAGTCGCCATCCGCTCCAACGGCGCCGTGTCCAGAGAGACCATTACCCGTGGCGGGCGCTGCCGACACCACTGGCCCTCCGCTGGAGACGCCTCCGAGCAGGACATGGTCGCCCTGAGCAGGTGATGCGATGATCGGGGCCATGGCCAGCTCGGCGACGCCACCGACCTCATCGACCGGATGGGCCGCGCTGGGCGCGGGCGACTGGGAAGCGGCTCGAGCGGCCTTCGAGGCCGAGCTGGTGGCGAGCAAGGAGATGGCGCCAGCCCTTGACGGGCTGGCCCGAGCCCGGTGGTGGCTGTCCGACATCCCGGGTGCGATCGAGGCCTGGGAGCGTGCCTACACCGCCTACCGTCGAGCTGGTCTGGACGAGCCTGCGGCGCATGTGGCCGTCCTGCTCGCTCGCGAGCACGCCGAAGGCCTGGGGAACGATGCGGTGGCGAACGGCTGGCTGGCCCGGGCCAGGGGCCTGCTGGGCGGTCAGCCCGACTCGATCGAGTGGGGGTGGGTGGCCCTGGTCGAGTCGGAGCGGGCCGTCGACCCGACGCCCGCGCTGGAGCATGCCGAGCGGGCGCTCGCCGTTGCCCGGAGCGCCCGCGACCCCGACCTGGAGCTGGCCGCGCTGGGCCGGGCCGGGCTCGCCGAGATCGCTCTGGGCCGGATCGAGGAGGGGATGACCCGGTTCGACGAGGGCATGGCCGCCAGCGCGGCCGGTGAGGCAGCGGATCTCCGCACCCTCGGCGACCTGTACTGCGCGGCCAACCTGGCCGCCGAGATCACCCTGGACGTGAGCCGGTTCGGGCAGTGGACCGGGGTGGTGGTGGGGTTCATGGAGCGGACCGGCCATCCCGATCTGCTCAGCTTCTGTGGCACCTGCTGCGCGGAGGTGTGCCGGGCGGCGGGCCAGTGGGAGGACGGGGAGGGATGGCTCACCAGGACCCTGAGCCAGCTCCAGCAGAGCGGGCAGAAGGCCCGGTGTGTCCATCCCGCCACTCGGCTGGCCTCGTTCCGGGTCGCCCAAGGCCGGCTGGAGGAGGCCGAGCAGCTGCTGCGCGGCTACGAGGACCTCCCCGAGGCCGTCCAGGCCGTGGTCGCCCTGCACCTGGCTCGCGGCCAGACCGCGCTCGCGGCGGCCCGCTTGCACCGCCGCCTGAACGAGATCGGCCGGGACAACCTGGTCGCCGTGCCGCTCCTGGCGCAGCTGGTCGAGGTCCAACTGGCCCAGCCGGACCCGGGCGGCGCGGCCGAGACCGCCGAGTCCCTGGCCGCCATCGCCGGCCGGTCCAGGCACGCCCGGGCGGAGGCGGAGGCGGAGCTGGCGCTCGGATCGCTTCGGGCCGCGGCCGGTGACGTGGCCGCCCGCGAGCACCTGGACCGCAGCCTGGGACTGTTCGCGCGGCTCCGGATGCCGCACGCCGCGGGTCGGGTGCACCTCGCGTTGGCCCGGACCCTGGCCGGAACCGACCACGACACGGCGGTCGAGGAAGCCCGTCAGGCCCTGCGCGCCTTCGAGGACCTGGGGGCAACCCATGACGCCGACCAGGCCGCGGCGTTCCTTCGTGCCCAGGGGGTGGCGGGCCGGACCGGGCCCAAGCTCGTCGGCCAGCTGAGCAAGCGGGAGATCGAGGTCCTTCGCCTCCTCGGAGAGGGCCTGACCAACGCCGAGATCGCGGCCCGCCTGTACATCAGCACCAAGACCG
>Ga0081538_10005216_pt1 | contig 11739 bp, 11 predicted proteins | sample TabmetS5T2R1_FD_71022 | JGI IMG/M metagenome (GOLD analysis project Ga0081538, IMG submission 71022) | Tabebuia heterophylla rhizosphere microbial communities from the University of Puerto Rico - S5T2R1 | ecosystem: Host-associated > Plants > Roots > Rhizosphere ... | reverse complement strand
GTTCCCCTCCTACCCCCTGGAAGCCCACGCCGGCATCCCCGAGGTCTGTCTGGCCCTGCTGGAGCGGGGCGAGCCCAGCGGCGTGGACCCGGCCGAGCTGCGCGCCACCGCGACCGCCGGCCTGCGCCGGCTGCGCCGCTACGCCCGCTCCTTCCCGATGGCCCGGCCCCGGGCGCTGGTCGGCCTCGGCTGGTCGCACTGGCTCCAGGGCCGCCATGGCGCCGCCCGCCGAGCCTGGGCCCGGGCCATCGGGGAGGCCGAGCGGCTCGCCATGCCCTGGGAGCTGGCCAACGCCCACCACCAGCTCGGCCGCCATCTGGCTGCCGGCGAGCGCTCCCCGCTCGGCCTCGACCGGTCCGGGCACCTGGAGCGGGCCAGGTCGACCTTCGAGGCGCTCGGCTGCCGCACCGACCCGATAGGACCAAGCGGCACCGACGGCCGGCCGACCTGAACGTCGTCAAGGCCGTATGGTAAGCGTGACATCGCCCCTGGCTGTCCTTAGGGCAGCCTCGAGCAATGCAAGCCATCTCAGCCGCAAGTCGCTCCTTCGGCCAACTCATCTCCGGCCACCCTCGCCCACGCCCTGCAGGCAAGAAAGCCGCTAGTCCCGTTCCCCCGCTTGCCATAACGGATGAAGCTTCGCCGTTCGCTCTACGCTCAACCCGAAATTCGTCCGAGGACAGCGATGCGCTCTCGCGCCGCCGTGCGACATCGTCCGGGCGTGATGGAGGCGAGATGTTGGGGGGCGCGGCCGACTGGTTCGCCAAAGGGGCTGGTCAACCGCTATGACGTGGGCGTGACAGGGCTCGAACCTGTGACCTCGTCGTTGTAAGTGATGGCGGGCTCACCGCTGTGCGAACCTGCGTTTTCCCAGCTCGGCAGCGACCGTAAGCGGCGAAGTTATGTGCTCTTAGGGAGGCTCGTCGCCAGCGAGGTTCACGCTGATCGTAGCGACACTCGGCGTCGTTTGGAGATCCCCGAGAACACCTCCGTGCGAGTAATCAGCGGCTCACCGCCATGCCGACCAGCGTTTCCCCAGGTCGCTGGCGACCGTCAGGGGCGAAGGTATGTGGCGTGAGAAGGGCCCCTGAGCTGGAGAGGTCGACCCTGGGGGCTGTCAGCGGAGCTTCACCGCTGTGCCGGAGGCGCTGACCATCAGCATGTTGCTACCGACGGTCTCGTAGTCGATGTCGACGCCCACGACCGCGTCGGCGCCCAGATGGGCGGCCTGCTGCTCGAGCTCGGCCAGGGCATCGCTGACCCCGGAGGCGAGCTCGTTCTCATAGGACTTGGACCGGCCGCCGAAGATGTTGCGCATCCCGGCGCCGACGTCCTTGAACGCGTTGACGCCGAGCACCCCTTGGGCGGTGACGACGCCCAGGTAGTCGGTCACGGTGCGGCCCTCGATCCCGGGGGTGGTAGTGATGAGCATCGCCGTACCTCCCTACAACGATCCAGGTGTTCGATCGGCCATTGGCCGAGGCTAGATAGGCGGGGATGTTGGGTCAATCGGCGGTCGAACGAACGTCGGTTGGTGGGCGTCGCGCCGACCAGCAGGATCGGCCTGGCCAAGGCCAGCCTCCGTGGCCAGTGTCGCTCAGGCCATTGGACCGGCCTGGGCCCGGGGCGCCTCAAGCAGCGTCTGGTCGGCGTAGCACCAGAGCCAGTCCTCGCCCGGCTGCATCGACCGGACGATCTGATGGCCGGGCGCCTGTTCGCGGGCGTGGCGGCTGGCGTGCCTGTTCTTGGAGGAGTCGCAGCACAGCACCTGCCCATCGGTCATGCACATGCGCAGATGCATCCAGGTGTCGCCCAGGTCCAGACATGGCTGGCAGCCGGTCGAGGACGCAGCGACGTCGCGGATCTGGTCCAGATGACGGCATGGCCGAGTGCGCTGCCTGCCACCTCGCTGCAGCGCGAAGCGGACATTGGCAAGCCACCGCATGTTGCCTCCTGGCGTCGGTGCTCCGCCGCAGCTTCCATGCGGCGGAGCACTGGTGATCGGCCCGGCCAGCATCGGCCGCCGGACGGCTCACCCGGACACGGTGGCCGGCGTGTGCTGGACCTCCCGGGCGGATGAGCGCTCGAGGAGCAGGCCGGCCAGGAACAGCGCGGCCATGCCGATGGTGCCGGTCGGGAAGCCGTGGTCGAAGCCGAAGCTCACCGCCGCCACGGCCAGCAGCGCCACCGCCGCGCTGGAGGCACCGGCGCGTCGCCTGGCCACAGCGACCGCGAGCATCGCCACCACCCAGGCCGCAACCCCAACGACGATCACGAATAGGCCTGGCAGCCCGGGGTCGATCATGCCGTCGAAGTACTGCTGGATCTGCTGGGCGGCCGCCGCCTGCTCGGCACCGGACAGGCCGTTGGCCTGGCGGACGAGCAGACCGGTGGCGAACCCCACGATGGCGTCGAAGGCGCTGTAGAAGGCGACGAAGGGCAGGATGGCGGCACGGGCCACCTTGGCTGCGGTCCCGTCCAGCCCGTCGACCAGCGCCCAGATGGTCGCCCCGAGCAGCATGATGAGCACGAGCTGGACGGTGTGGACGGCCAGCCAGGTCCCGGCCTGACCGCGGAGGTCGGCGTACATGCTGCCGCCGCCGCCGGGGAACTGGCGGGGGTGCAGGACGGTCACCACCCCGTAGGCCAGGGGTGTGCCGAGGATGAGCAGCCGCCGGCCCACGCCGCCGGACGCGGAGCGCCTCGGGGTCTGGGTCTGTCGCATGGGTTGCCTCCCTTCCGACCGACGCCGCTGGCGCTCGGTCATTGGTGCCGGTGACGGGAGAAACGCTACGTAGCGATCCAAGCCGCGCCGATCCTGCCCACACCACCGTTGCCGGCCGACAACTCTCTGGAGCGGTGGGAGGCCACCACCACGCCAGCGGGGAGGGAGGCTTCCCGGCGAGGTCGTGGAGTCATCCTCCGAGCCTGTGAGGAGCGCGCCGCCCGCTGGCCGTCACTGCTCGCGTTGCACCTCCGATGGGGCTCGGTCGGCCGCGGTGGCGGCGACCGCAACAGGCGGCTGGTTGGCCTCGGTGATCGTCGCCTGGAGCGGGATGCGGCCGCTGACCTGGGTTCCGAGCGTGGGGGCGGAGGAGACTTGGAGCGTGCCGGCCAGCGCTTCCACCCGGTCGGTCATGTGCTGCAGCCCGGTCCCGTCGACGGCGGCGACGTCGAAGCCGGGACCGGAGTCGGTCACAGAGAACTCCAGCGAGCCCGATTGGACGTCGAGGCGCACCGACACCGGTGCCCCGGCGGCATGGTGGGCCGCGTTGTCGAGCGCTTCCTGGCAGCAGAAGTAGGCGGCCGCCTCGACGTGTGGGGGCCAGCGGCCTGCGGCGGCGGAACTGGCCTCGACTGTGGCGGTCGGGACGGCCTTGCGGACCAGGGCGGAGATGGCGGCGAGCAGGCCCTTGTCGGCGAGCAGCGATGGGAACAGCCCGCGGGCGAGGTCGCGGAGGGCGTCGGCGGCCAGCTCGGCCTCGCTGTCGAGCGCATCCAGCAGGGCCGCCGTGGCCTGCGGATCGCCTCCGACCGTGCGCTCGGCCTGGCGGAGCTTGCCGGTGATCGAGGCGAGCTGCTGGTTCGGTCCCTGGCGGATCGCTCGTTCCAGCCGTTGGCGTTCCTGGTCTTGGGCCTGGATGAGGCGTGTCCGGGAGGCTGCCAGCTCGGCCGCCTGGGCGGCGAGGAGGTCCAGCCGAGCCTGGAGCTCGATGGTGAGGCGTGCGTTGTGCAGGGCGAGCCCGGCCTGGGTGGCAAGGTCATCGAGCAGCCGGTCCTCGGCTCGGGTGAGCGCCCGCCCCGGTGGCATCGCCACAGCCAGCTCCCCGACCGGCTCGCCTCGGTGCAGGACTTGGACCGTGCGGTCGGGTGGGCCGTCGGGCGGCGCATCCGGCGGCCAGGACACCACCTGCTGGCCTTCGGCGAGGAGCAGGGTGATCTGGCTGCGGGCCGCCCCCACCCCCTGGGCCGCCGCCTCGGCCATGCGCGGGAGGACCTCCTCGGGCTGCAATGCGCCCGCGATCCGGTCAGAGAAGCGGGCCAGCACCTCGTAGGGCGCGGCCCTGGGTCCGTAGATGAGTTGGTCGGCCAGGCGCTGCAGGCGCCGCCGCACCGGCTGGAAGGCCAGCGCCACCACGGCCGTCGCGACCAGCGCCACCCAGTCGCTCGACGCCCATCGGCCGCCCAGGACCTGGCCGAGGCCGGCCACGACCAGGACGTAGCCGCCGGTGATGAAGCCGGCCAGGGCCAGCAGCACGATCGCCCGGTTGATGATCAGGTCGATGTCGTACAGCCGGTACTTGAAGATCGCCACCCCGGCCGCGACCGGGACCGCGGCCCCGCCCAGGGCCACCGCGGTCTCGCCCCAGGGTTGGGCCTCGCCGTACAGGAAGGTGCCGGCCGCGTGGAGGGTGGCCGCCACCGCCAGCAGGGCCACCGCCGTCACGAACCAGCGCAGCTGCCGGCGCTCGTCGCCCCTGGCCCGCCGCAGCCGCAGCAGCAGCGCCACCGCGCAGGCCAGGACTAGGCCGAGCAGGGCGGCGCCGAGGACCGTCAGCGCGACCGCGAGGAGCCGGTTGGGCGGCGCCGTCTGGCCGGGCACGGCCTCGCTGGGCCGGCCCTTGCCGGCGGTCAGGACGACGGCCAGGCCGGCGAGCACCAGCCCGGACGCCCAGGCGACCGGGCGCCAACGCCGCGACGGCAGCCGGCCGTCGGGGAACAGCAGCGGCAGGAAGGTGAACAGCGCTCCCCAGCCCATCTGCACGAGCACCACCAGCCAGTTGGCCTCGTGCCCGGCCGGCAGCGACCCGGGGGCGACCAGCAGGGCCCGCCCCGAGTAGTGCAGGCCGAAGGCGGTGAGGGCCACCACCAGGCCGGCGCCGCAGAAGATCCAGCCGACCGCGTTGCCGGGGTGGCGGGAGATGATCAGCGCCCCCACCGCCCCACCGACCGCGCCCACCGCGAACGCCTCCACGAAGCCAGGGAACTGCGGGTACAGCTCGCCCGCCCCCGGCGGGTTGGTGAGCTGGATGGCGGCGCAGGCCGCGGTGAGCAGGACGGTCAGGGCGACCGTGGTCCAGGCCAGCCGGCTGGCCGCCCGGCGGCTCACCGTACCGGCTCCGGACGCCGGGCCGGTAGCCAGCCGGACACCGTGGTACCGCCGTTGGTCGTGGACTGCACCGTGAGTTCGCCGCCCAGCGCCCCGATGCGGTCGGTCATGTTGCTCAGGCCGGCGCCGCGCCGGGTGCGCTCGGGATCGAACCCGGCACCGTCGTCGGCGACCGAGAACCGCAGCCCGTTGCCGTCCTCCTCGAGCTCGACCAGGGCGGTGCTGGCGGCGCCGTGCTTGACGACGTTCTGCAGCGCCTCCAGGCAGCAGAAATAGATCGCTGCCTCAACATCTGGAGGATGCCGGCCGAGGCTGCGGGCCCGGATCGTGACCGGCAGCGCCATGACCTTGGCGTGGGCCTGCAGCGCCGCGACCAGCCCGTGGGTGGCGAGCTGGGCGGGGTAGACACCGCTGGCGAAGGCGGCGAGGGCCCGCTGCGCCTGCTCGGTGCCCGCCTGGAGCTCGGCGAGTAGCCCACGTGCCCGATCGGGGGCGCGTTCGGCCAGCAGCCGCACCAGTCGCAGCTTCACGGTCACCGCGACCAGGTGCTGCTGGGCGCCGTCGTGGATGTCGCGCTCTAGGCGTCGGCGCTCGGCATCTTGGGCGGCGACGATCCGGGCCCTTGAGGCGCGTAGCTCCAGGGCCTGAGTCGAGCTCTCGGCCACCCGCTGCTCGAGCTCGGTGGTCAGGCGGACGTTGCGCAGCGCCAGGCCCGCCTGGGCGGCCAGGTCGGCCAGCAGCCGGTGCTCGACTGGGGTGAGCGGGTCACCGGCCGGCTTGGCCACGGCGAGGGCGCCGAGCAGCTCGCCCTGGTCACGCACTGCCATCACGTGGTCGACCGCGCTGATCGCTGGCAGCTCGCCACCGACGAGGCGCAGCTGTTCGACGCCGGCGGGGGTGTTGGGCCAGGACGCGGCCAGCCGTAGCGTCTCCCCGACGCGTAGCCACACCTGAGCGCGGGTGGTTCCTAGGCCGTCGGCCAGGACTCTGGCCATCGTCGGCAGCACCTCGTCGGTCGCGTACGCGCTGGCGGCCTGCGTGGACAGACGCGACAGCGTCTCGTAGGGGGTGGCGCGCTGGCCGTAGACCAGCCGGCTGGCCAGCCGTCGGCCTGCGTCCCGCGCCCGCTCGAAGGTGACGGCCACGATGGTGGTGGCCGCCACCGAAAGGGCGAGATCGGGCAGCTCGCGACCGAGGACGGTCCCGACCCCGACCACGACCACGACATAGACCGCGCCGACATAGCCGGCGAGCACCAGCCAGGCCAATGCCTGGTTGGCCAGTGCGTGGGCGCGGAGCCGGCGGTTCTCGCGCATGCCGCGATTGTGGGTGCGGCATGGCCTCGCGGGAAGAGTCCGGCGCGAGCCGGGTCAGATTCTCAGGGGGAGGCGGCCGGGCCGGACTCGTCCTTGAGGAAGGTCAGCACCGCCATGACCCGGCGATGCACGTCCGGCTCCTCGGTCAGCCCGAGCTTGTGGAACAGCGCGTTGATGTGCTTCTCGACCGCCCGCTCGCTCAGGAACAGGGCGGCAGCGATGGCGGCGTTGTTGCGGCCCTCGGCCATCTGCTCCAGCACCGCACGTTCCCGCTCGGTGAGCCGGGCCAGCGGGGACCGTGCCACCCGGGTCTTGCGGGCGAGCAGGCCCTCCACCACCTTGGGGTCCAGCACTGAGCCGCCCCTGGCCACCTCCTGGAGCGCCCGCACCAGCTCCTCCACCCGGCCGATGCGTTCCTTGAGCAGATAACCCAGCCCGGCCGCGCCGTCGGCCAGCAGCTCGAAGGCGTACTCCTCCTCGACATACTGCGACAGCACCACTACCCCAACCTCTGGGTGGTCGCTGCGGATCCGGCGCGCCGCCTGGATGCCCTCGGTGGTGTGGGTCGGCGGCATGCGGATGTCGGTCAGGACTGCGTCAGGACTGGTCGCGGCGACGGCCTCCAGCAGCTGCGGCAGATCCGGCACGGCGGCGACAATCTCGAGGTCATCGACCTCGGCGAGCAGCGCGGCGGTACCCTCCCGGACCAGGTAGTTGTCCTCGGCGAACACGATGCGCAGAGCCATGGGTGGATGCTATCGAGCCAGGCAAGGCCCCCCGCCAGCTCAGGCGCCCACAACCACGGCCCAGACCGCGCCGAGCCGCTGTGGCTCGAACGCCCGCTTGGCGAGATAGCCGGCCGCGCCGCTCCCGGCCACCCACGCACCCCCGTCCCCCTCCTCATCGGTCGACAACAGCAACACCACCGGACGGCCCGGGCCCTCCGGGCCGGCGAGAATCCGCCGGGTCGCCTCGGGACCGTCGATCCCAGGCAGGTGCACGTCCATCAGGACCAGATCAGGCCGCAGCGCTCGGGCGGCCACAACCGCAGCCTCACCAGTCGCTACCACCCCTGCCACCGCAAACCCATCAGTGGCCTCGACCACCTGCTCGGCGGCGCGCCGGAAGGACGCCTGGTCATCGACGATCAGCACACGGACCGGCGCCTGCGGTGGGGTAGTCATGGTCGGCCCAGTGTGCGCGCCCGGCCACAGCCAGCCCAGCATGCCTGCCCGCGTCCACGGCGGAGGCCTCCCTCCCAGCCAGGGGGTGCAGGCATCCCCGAGGTCGTTCGGGGCGTGGCTCCAGTTCGTGGTGCGAGCCTGCTGGAAGCACGCCTGGCCGCCGCCTAGCGTCCTAGCCCTCGGACGCAACTGAACACCCGCTCACAGCAGCGACGCGACCGGAAGGGAGGCCTCCATGCCCATCGCCATCGAAGCCGAGGGGCTGACGCGGCGCTTCGGCGCCACACAGGCACTGGACGGGCTCAACCTCGAGGTGGAGCGCGGCACCGTCCTCGGCCTGCTCGGCCCCAACGGGGCCGGCAAGACCACCGCCGTGCGGATCCTGGCCACCCTGCTGCGGGCGGACGCCGGCCGGGCCCGGGTTGCCGGCTTCGACATCACCCGCCAGCCCTACCAGGTGCGCCGGCGCATCGGCCTGACCGGCCAGTACGCCGCGGTGGATGAGAACCTGAGCGGCACCGAGAACCTCTACATGATCGGCCGCCTGCTCGACCTGCCGCGCCCGGAGGCGCAGCAGCGGGCCGCCGACCTGCTCGCCCGCTTCGACCTCGCTGATGCCGGCGGACGGGCCGCCAAGACCTACTCGGGCGGCATGCGCCGGCGCCTGGACCTGGCCGCCAGCCTGGTCGGCCGGCCGCCGGTGCTGTTCCTGGACGAACCGACCACCGGGCTGGACCCGCGCAGCCGCAACGGCCTCTGGGCAGTCATCCGTGAGCTGGTCGCCGAGGGGACGACCCTGCTGCTCACCACCCAGTACCTTGAGGAGGCCGACCAACTGGCCAGCCGCATCGCGGTGATCGACCACGGCCGCGTCATCGCCGACGGCACCGCCGATCAGCTGAAGGCGAGAGTCGGCGGCCAGATTCTCGAGATCCGCCCGGCCAACCCGAACGACCTGGACCGGACCGGCGCCATCCTGGCCGAGCTGACCGGCGCCGGCTGCCCGACCAACCACGACACCCGCCTGGCCGCCGTGCCTCTCACCGACCCAGCCTGGCTTGCGGTTGCCGTCCGCCGCCTGGACGAGGCCGGCATCGCCCTGGCCGACCTCGCCCTGCGCCGTCCCAGCCTCGACGAGGTCTTCCTGTCCCTCACCGGCCAACCGGCCGAACCCGTCAGCGAACCCCCATCCGCGCCCGAGGTCGAAAGGAGCGTCGCATGAGCGCCGTCGCCACCACCCCGTCCGCCGAAGCCCTGCTCGACGCCCCTGCCGCTCGCATCGGTCCGCGGTCGCTGGTGCGCCACACCCTCACCATCACCCGCCGCAACCTGCTCCAGATCCGCAACAACCCACAGCTGCTGGTCTTCATCGCCATCCAGCCGATCCTGTTCGTACTGCTGTTCGTCTTCGTGTTCGGCGGCGCCATCTCCGGCTCCAGCCGCGACTACGTGCAGTTCGTCATCCCTGGGATCATCGTGCAGACGGTCGTGTTCGGCACCGTCATGACCGGGATCGGCCTGAGCGAGGACCTGGCCAAGGGCATCATCGACCGCTTCCGGTCCCTGCCGATCGCCCGCTCGGCGGTGCTCACCGGGCGGATCCTGGCGGACAGCGCCCGCACCGCCGCGGCCGTCCTGATCACCACCGCCGTTGGCATGCTGCTCGGCTTCCGGCTGGGCGGCGGCCCGGTCGCCGCCCTGGCGGCGTTCGCGCTGGCGGTCGGGTTCGGCACCGCCTTCGCCTGGATCGCCGCCACCATCGGCCTGACCGTTCGCAACCCCGAGACGGCCCAGTCGGCCGGGTTCCTGTGGATGTTCCCCCTCACCTTCGCCAGCGCCGCCTTCGCCCCGGCCGCCTCCATGCCCGGCTGGCTCCAGCCCATCGTCGAGGCCAACCCGATCACCATCGTCACCGAGGCGCTGCGCGCACTGACCACCGGCGGCCCGGCCATCGGCCCGGTCCTGCAGAGCATCGCCTGGATCGCCGGCCTCACTCTGGTGTTCGCGCCCCTGGCCATCCGCCAATACCGCCGACTGGCCTGACATCGCGCACCCAGTTGCCCGCCCAGCCCAGGCCGATTCGATCGACATCGACCGGCCGGCTCAGGATCAGAAGCTAAAGAGCACGACAATCCTGGACCGAGGTACTGAAGTCAGGCGCCTGACCGCTGAACCGAACTCACCACCACACGAGGCTCAGCCTGCAACAGCACTTAGGGCCTGCGCCAGTAGGGACGGCTCCCGCTGCGCGGCGGCGGGCCGATGGGGAACGTTCGGACAGGAGCGCGGCGGCGGCGCCGCCGAGGCGAGGGTGGCGTACCTGCTCCCAGCAGCCCAGCTCGGGAGTCGTGCGCTCAGGCAGCAGCCCCGCCAGGGGCTGAACGCCAACCACCTCACCGACGGGGACGGGCAGCCCAGCGGCGGCGTCAGCGCCAGCGCTCACGGCCACAGCTTGGGTCGCGATCCCCAAGCCAGCACGAGGTGATCGCCCGGCCGCTGCCGTCCAGGGCGATGAGCCGCTCAACCGGCAACTGCTCCTTGGATCCTGGCCAGGGAACCATCGCGACGAAGAAGTTGACCGGAAACTCGCTGCCGCTCTGCAACGGCTCCAGATCAAGCGGGGGTTTCCCGCCTGCCAGGATGAACCGGACCCGGGCCGCCTGCTTGGTGATATAGCCCTCAACGATGAGCTTGGAGGGATCCCCGCTGGCCATGGCCCGGAGCGAGGCGAGCAGCGGCGGCTGTCCTGCGTAGGCGACTGGGGCACCGAGGTCGCGCTGGTTGCCGAACGCGAACATCCAGCACAGCCGCTGCTCGCCCGGCAGCGGCGGCCGTGCCGCGATCATCCAGACCCCTTGCAGAAGGCCTTGCCGAGGCAGCCGCCCGACCGCGATGATCCGCACGTCCTTTGGCCGCCCACCCTTGCAGGCGCCCAGCCCTTCCGATCGGTCGGTCAGCATCCGCAGCACCGCTGCCTCCGCGCTGCCGTTGGGAGTATAGGTCGCCAGCTTGGCGGGGAAGCCCGGCCTGGTGGGCGGCGGTGACACCGGGGCCAAGTCCCGGCCGGCCGGGCCCAGGTGACTGGTCCCAACGGCCCCAGCGACCAGGACCGCCGCCAGCAGCGCGGCGCTGCCAACAGCGAGGCGGCGTCGTCGTTGGCGGCCGCGGCGGATGGCCGCCATGGGTCCGGCGGTGCGCCCTTCGCGCGCGGCCGCCTCGGCCAGCTCCTGGAGATGGTCGCGCAGGTCGATCATGGTGAGTTGAGTACCTCCTCGGCGTCGCTGAGTCGGTTGGCTAGGGCGCGGCGGCCGCGGGCGAGCAGGCTCTTGACCGCCCCCGGCCGGGTCCCGAGGGTGTGGGCGACCTCCTCGATGGGCAGGTCGACCAGGTGGTGGAGCACGATCGCCTGGCGCTGGCGCATCGGCAGGGTGCGCAGCGCCTCGAGCAGCGCCACCGCCTCGGCCGAGGCCGCCGGGACCTGCTGCGGCGGGCCCAGCCGCAGCAGCGCCCGCGCCTGGCGCCGCAGGTGCCGGCCGCGATCGGCTGCCAGGTTGAGGGCGACCCGGCGCACCCACGCCTCGGGCACGTCGTAGTCCCGCAGCCGCGTCCAGCGGACCGAGGCGCGGGCAAAGGCCTCCTGGACCACCTCTTCGGCCTCATGCAGGTCGCCGGTGACCGGCAAGAGCTGACCCAGGAGCCGCCCGACCGTGGCGGCGTAGAACGCCTCGAAGCCGTCGCTGCTGGCCATCGCGCTCCCAAGGGGATGGACACCATCATCCACATACACGCCGCAGGGGGGTGGACGGTGGCGCGTCGGCTATAGAATGCCGCCCCGTCCCCGGCCACGGCGCCACGCAGCGCCAGGGGGTGGTCACTGGCCGCGGTTGGGTCGGCTGTCCCAGCGGTAGCAGGTCCAAGCGCGACGGACCAGCCGGCCGCACACGATCGCCGCGCCGGCCAGCGCCAGCCAGAACGCCACCACGACCCGGCGGCGTTCGGTGCACCAGCGCAGCTTGCCGTCCTGGTTGCCCCAGGCATGGGTGCGCTCCACCGGCCAGCGGCGGCTGGCCTGGACCGGGGCGAGCTGCCCGCGGGTGGCGATCCGGCCCACCATGCCCCTGCTGTCCAG
>Ga0081538_10005215_pt1 | contig 11740 bp, 7 predicted proteins | sample TabmetS5T2R1_FD_71022 | JGI IMG/M metagenome (GOLD analysis project Ga0081538, IMG submission 71022) | Tabebuia heterophylla rhizosphere microbial communities from the University of Puerto Rico - S5T2R1 | ecosystem: Host-associated > Plants > Roots > Rhizosphere ... | reverse complement strand
GGGTGGCGCTGGTCGCTCCTGGTCCGGCCGAGGATGTCGCCCAGGGTCACCAGCTCGCGGTCGCGGTTGGGGACCTCGATGCCGATCGCCGACTTGCCGGGGATGGGGGCGATGATGCGCACGTCCGGCGAGGCCAGGGCGTAGGCGATGTCGTGGGACAGGCCGATCACCCTGGCCACCTTGGTCGCCGGGCCGAGCTCGACCTCGTAGCGGGTGACGGTCGGGCCGCGGGTGTAGCGGGGCACCGTGGCGTCGACCTCGAACTGCTCCAGGGTCCGCTCCAGGACCCGCTGGGTCTCGTCCAGCCGGCGGGGGTCGACCGGGCGGGCGTGGCCCTGCCGCAGGAGCGATTCGGGCGGCGTGGTGTAGGCGCCCCCGGCCCTGGCCTGGAGGGTCATGGCCAGCTGGACGGCGTCGCCGGCGCCGGGCAGGTCGGCCGGGGCGACGGGTGGCGTGGCCTTGAGGGCGGCCGACTCGTCGCGCTCCTCGACCCCGGGCTCGGTCACGTCGCTGGCGCCGTCGGCTGGCTTGCCCACGACCACCTCGATGGTGTCGTCGGGGTCGGGCTCGGGCGGCGGCTCGGCCTTCCTGCGGCCGCGGCGCGTGGGCGCGGCCTGGCCGGAGTCGACCGGCTCGACGACCTCGGGCGGGGTCGGCGGCGGCGGGGGCTTGGCCGGGGCGGTCAGGGTGGAGCCGGCCAGCCGGCCCATGGAGGCGATGCCCCGGCCGACGGCCGCCACCGAGGTCCGGGTGCTGATCAGGCTGCCGAGGAACAGCAGGCCGGCGAACACGGTGGCCGCCCCCCAGGTGGACAGCAGCCGGGCCAGGGGGGCGGCGATGATCGCCCCGACCAGCCCGCCCGACTCCTGGAGGACCGCCGGGGGCGAGCTGGCCGGCGGGGCGCCCCTGGCCAGGTGGAGCAGGCCCAGCCCGCCGACCAGCATGGCCAGCAGGCCGATGGTGACCCGCCCGGCGACCATGTCGTCCTTGGCCGACGGCCGCCAGAACAGGGCCAGGGCCAGCCCGGCGACCAGCAGCGGCACCGCGTAGGCGCCGTAGCCGAACACGCCCCGGAAGAGCAGCGCGAAGAACGCGCCGACCCGGCCCCCGTCCTCCAGCCAGATCCCCAGGGCCAGGATCACGGCGACCAGGGCCAGGAAGACGCCCTGGATGTCGCCCTTGTGGGGCGACAGCGCCTTGCGGGAGCGCTGGCCGACCCGCTGGGTCCGAGTCGTGGTCTTGGCCGCCGGCCGCCGGCTCCGGGCGGGCGCGGGCCGCCGGGTCTGTGGTCGCCGAGTTCGCGCCTTGGCCATCTCTCAGCGCCCCAGTCGAGCACGCTCGGCGCGCATGTCCATGGCTTCTTGCTCCTTCGGCGGGCTCGCGGTGCGACGCCGACACTCGACTGGCACGCTGCTATACCTCCATCACCGTCGGGATGATCACCGGGCGGCGCTGGGTGCGCTCCTTGAACAGGGCCGAGGCGGCCGAGCGCATGTGCTGCTTGAGGATCATGGGGTCGTTGACGCCGTCGGCGGCGGTGCGCTCGAGGGCCTCGAGGACCCGGGCCTTGGCCTCCTCGATCAGGTCGCCGGACTCCGGCTCGTAGACGAAGCCGCGGGTGACGATGTCCGGACCGGCCAGGACCTTGCCGGTCTGGGACTCGATCGTCACCAGCACGTGGACGAAGCCCTCGCCGCCGAGCTTGCGCCGGTCACGGAGCACGGCGTCGCCGACGTCGCCGATGCCGAGCCCGTCGACCATCACCATGCCGGCCCGGACCTGGCCGGCGGGGCTGGCGCGGCCGCCGGCCAGCTCGATCACGTCGCCGTCCTCGCAGACGAGGATGTGGTCGCGCGGCACCCCGGTCAGCTCGGCCAGCCGGGCGTGCTGGGCCAGGTGCCGGTACTCGCCGTGCACGGGCAGGAAGTTGCGCGGGCGCAGGGTGGCCAGCAGCAGGGTGAGCTCGCCCTGGGCGGCGTGGCCGGAGACGTGCACCCGGGCGTTGCCCTTGTGGTAGACGTCGGCCCCCAGCCGGGCCAGGTCGTTGATGGTGCGGTAGACGGCGGCCTCGTTGCCCGGGATCAGCGAGGACGACAGCACCACGGTGTCGCCGGGCCCGATCCGGACCCACTTGTGGTCGCGGCCGGCCATCAGGGTCAGGGCCGAGAACGGCTCGCCCTGGGAGCCGGTGCACAGCACCACCGTCCGGGACGGGTCGACCGACTGGAGGTCCTCCATGGGGATCAGCAGGCCGGCCGGGACGCGCAGGTAGCCGAGGTCGGCGGCGACCCGCATGTTGCGGATCATGCTCCGCCCGACCAGGGCGACCTGGCGGCCGAGGCGGGCCGCGGCGTCGAGGATCTGCTGGACCCGGTGGACGTGGCTGGCGAAGCAGGCGACCACGATGCGCCGCCGGGCGGCCTCGAAGATGTCCTCCAGGGCCCGGCCGACCTCGACCTCGGAGACGATGAAGCCGGGCTGCTCGGCGTTGGTGGAGTCCGACAGCAGCAGGTCGACGCCCTCGGCGGCCAGCCTGGCCAGGCCGCCGAGGTCGGTTGGGCGGCCGTCGATCGGGGTCAGGTCCATCTTGAAGTCGCCGGTGTGCACGATCGTGCCCGCGGGGGTGCGCAGGGCCACCGCCACCCCGTCCGGGATGGAGTGCGACATGGCGTAGAACTCGAGGTCGAACGGCCCCAGGGTGGTGCGCTGGCCGGCCGCCACCTCGACCAGCGACGGGCTGAGCTGGTGCTCCTCGAGCTTGGCCGACAGCATGGCCAGCGACAGCCGGGTCCCGTAGACGGGCACGTCGAAGTCGCGCAGGAAGTAGGGCAGGGCGCCCATGTGGTCCTCGTGGGCGTGAGTCAATACGACCCCGACCACCCGCTGCGGTTCCTGAGCCAACCACGTGAAGTCCGGCAGGATGATGTCCACGCCCGGCTGGTCGGCGTCGGGGAAGGCCAGGCCGCAGTCGATCAGCAGCCGGGCCCCGTCCAGCTCGACCACCGCGCAGTTGCGCCCGATCTCCCCCAGCCCGCCCAGGAAGGCGATCCGGGTGGTTCCCGGCGCCGCCGGCGGAAGGCTGACGTCGACGTCAGTCACGGACCCGCGGCTCCCGACCCACCGGGGGGCTACCGCCTTCGGCTCCCCGATTCACCGGGGCACCCCTCTGGGGTTCCCCGAACCCGTGGCCGGGGCAGGTCTCGTCCCGCTCCCGGCTGGGCCGTCGTGGGGTTCCCCGGACCCCTCCGGAGCCCCCCGGACCTCCAGACCCGCCCCGGCCAGCAGGCCGCGGGCGAACTCGACCTGCTCCCGGGTGGCGTCGACCAGCGGCGCGCGCAGCGGGCCGGCGGGCAGGCCGAGCAGGTTCATGCACGCCTTGAGCAGGATCGGGCTGGAGGTGGCGAACAGGCCCTCGAACAGCTCCAGGTGCCGAAGGTGCAGGTCGAGGGCGGCCGCGGTGTCGCCCCCCTCGAAGGCCCGGACCAGCTCCTGGAGGGCGGGGCCGACCAGGTGGGAGGCGACGCTGACGACCCCGACCCCGCCCACGGCCAGCAACGGCAGGAGATTCTTGTCGTCGCCCGAGTACTGCTCCAGCTGCCCGCCGGTCTCGCGGCGCACACGGCTGGCCGCGGCCATGTCGCCGACCGCGTCCTTGACCGCGACCACGTTGTCGAGCTGCTCGAACAGCCGGACCATGGTCGAGACCTCGATGGTGCAGGCGGTCCGGCCCGGGATGTTGTAGAGCATGCAGGGCAGCCCGGTGGAGCCGGCGATGGCCGAGAAGTGGGCGACCAGGCCTGCCTGGGGCGGCCTGTTGTAGTAGGGCGTGACCAGCAGCAGCGACCCGGCCCCGGCCTTCTCGGCCAGGTGGGTGAGCTCGACCGACTCGGCCGTCGAGTAGGTCGAGGTGCCGGCCATGACCCGGTCGCCGCCGGCGACCTCGACCACCGCCGCCCACAGGCGGGCCTTCTCGTCGGCGGTCAGCGTGGGCGACTCGCCGGTGGTGCCGGCCACGACCAGGGTGTCGGTGCCGTTGTCGAGCAGGTGGCGGGCCAGGCGCTGGGCGCCATCGACGTCCAGGTTGCCGTCAGAGCTGAACGGGGTGGCCATGGCGGTGAGCACACGGCCGAAGCGACCTGGCATGGCGGGTCCTCCGTGCGACGGGAAATCGGCCATGACTTCCGGCAGCCCCACCCGGCCGGCAGCCACTGAGGATTCTACTCGGGCATCCACCCCGAACCGGGGATCTTCACGCTGGCCCGGATGCGGCACGGCGGTCGTTAGCGGCTCGTTATCCTCCATTTGCTTTCGTTTGCATTTGTAAGCTACAGTCTACGCCAGCTTCCTCTTGCTGGTGAAGGGGTGAGATGGATGGCCGAGCTACTGGTGGTCCCGAGCGAGCTGGAGCGCGCCGCCGGACGGCTGCAAGCCAGCGCCGACCAGGTCCGCTCCGTGGTCGGGGGCCTGCTCCCGACCATCGGCGGGGCGGGGTCCGCCCTCGGCGACCCCGCCCTTGCCGACCGCTTCCAGGTGTTGTGGAGCCGCTGGGCCAGTGAGCTCCGCATCCTCGCCGACGACCTCACCGGCGCGGCCGGCCGCCTCCAGGCCGCCGCGGCGGAGTACCGCTCGACCGACAGCTCCATCGTTCCCCCACCCGCCCCGTAGTCGTTCTCCCCCGGTAGCGGACAGAGCCAGACCCGGGCCCGGCCCCCGACGGGCCCGGGTCGCCCCTCAGGGTGTCGTGCTGGGACCGGTCCTCCGCGCCGGGGCCCGGTCCTCTGTACCTGGGCAGGGTCGCCGCGCTTCCCGGTACCCGGGCAGGGTCGCCGCGCTTCCCCGCACCTGGGCAGGGTCGCCGCGCTTCCCGGTACCTGGGCAGGGTCGCTCGCCTTCCCCGTCCGGTGGCTGGGCCCCCGGTCGGGAGGGTAGCCCGCCGGGGGTGGATGGTCCCTCCGTTGTCCACAGCCCCCGCCTCCACCGCCCTCGCCTCCACCGCCCCCGCCTCCACCGCCCTCGCCTCCACCGCCCCCGCCTCCACCGCCCCTGACGCTCCACACCCGGCTCTCCACAGTCGCTCGCTTCCCATCGCCGGGCGAGTGGGCGGGGCTCGTGTCTGTCGGGCGGGCGTGCCAAGATCCGGGCGATGACCGCCGCGCATCCTCCGATCGAGACTGTCGTCCGGCCGCGCCTGCCGGTGGATCTGCGGCTGACCCTGGGGCCGTTGCGGCGTGGGCCCAGGGACCCGACCAACCTGATCGGCCGGGACGGGAGCTGGTGGCGGGCCACCAGGACGCCGCAGGGGCCGGCGACGGCGTGTTACATGCCCGCAGGTGACGGGATCCGGGTCGCGGCCTGGGGGCCGGGGGCCGAGTGGTGCCTGGCGGCGGCGCCCGAGCTGCTGGGGGCGCGGGACTCGCTGGACGGGTTCGCCCCCACCGGCCTGGTCGGGGAGCTGCACCGTCACTACCCGGGCCTGCGCATCCCCCGCTCCCAGGCGGTGTTCGAGGCCCTGCTGCCCTCGATCCTGGAGCAGAAGGTCACCGGCCGCGAGGCCCGCACCGCCTTCGTGGCGATCGTCCGCGCCTGGGGCGAGCCGGCTCCCGGCCCGATGCCGCTGCTTGTGCAGCCCGCCCCCGAGGCCCTGGCCCTCACCCCCTACTGGGCGTTCCATCCCCTGGGCGTGGAGCGCAAGCGGACCGCGACCATCGTGATGGCGGCCAGCCGCGCCCGCCGGGTCGAGGAGACGGTGGCCATGACGGCGGCCGAGGCCCACCGCCGCCTCCAGGCCCTCCCCGGGGTCGGCCCCTGGACCTCGGCCGAGGTCGCCATCGTGGCCCTGGGCGACGCCGACGCCGTCTCCGTCGGCGACTTCCACCTCCCCCACCTGGTCAGCTACGCCCTGACCGGCGAGCGCCGCGGCACCGACGAGCGCATGCTGGAGCTGCTCTCCCCCTGGCCCGGCCACCGCGGCCGGGTCCTGCGCCTCCTGAGCCGCTCCGGCCGCTACCCCGACCGCCGCGGCCCGCGCATGGCGGTTCGCTCGTTCACCCGGATCTGAGGAGGCGGCTCAGAGGCTGAGCAGGAGCCGCAAGCGGTCTTCGACAGAATCCAGCACGGCCGCCGGGACACGGCCGAACGGCTGGGGACCGAGCCGGTCGACAGCCAGCGATCGGACCTGCTCGCACATGGCGAAGCTGATTTCGCGCAACCCTCCGTCCGGCGGCCGCACCTCGACGTGGATGGGAAGGGCCCACCTGCGAGTGGTGAAGGGCACGGCGACGACGAGACGCGATCGACCCTGGTTGAACCGGTCCGTGGACACGATGAGCACCGGTCGCTCACCGGACTGCTCGCGGCCCCGGGTTGGCTCCAGGTCGGCGAGCCACACCTCGCCTCGGCGGATGGCCTTCACAGGTCATCGAGCCCGTCGGCCAGCGTTCCCTCCAGCTCGGCCTGCTCAGCCAGATAGTCCTTCCAGGCGACCGGGTCGGCTTGGAGCCGCTCGTAGGCGGCGTCGAGCTCGGCGAAGAACTGCTCGCGACGGTAGTTCTCGACCGCTCGCTCGAGGACCCGCTGCAGCGGCTCGCCCGTGGCCGCCGCCAGCTTGCGCAGCAATTCGTGGGTCTCCGCGGACACCCGAACCGTGGTCGAGGCCATCCCCACGCCTCCCGGCGTCGCCGATGTTGTCTACCTGACAGTAGACATTATGGTCGACGCCGAGGTTGACAGATCGGGCACCAGTAGGTGACCCGCTCACCGTCGTAGCTGGGTTGGTCGGCCTTGCGGATAGGGGTGCCGCAGCGGCGGCAGGGCTTGCCGGCGCGGGCGGCGACCCAGGTGGTGCGGCCGGGGCGGGTGTCGCCGGTGGTGATCTGATTGCCGGTGGTGCGGTTGGCCTCCATCAGCCGCTTCAACAGATCCACCATGCCCTCCAGGTCGTCGACCTGGCCGACCGGGGTCCAGGGGTCGACGCCGCGGAGGAAGCAGACCTCGGACTTGTAGATGTTGCCGGGGCCGGCGATAGCGCGCTGGTCGAGCAGGGCGGTGCCGACAGCCCGGTCGGGGTCGGCGCGGAGGCGGCGGAGGGCCTCGGCCGGGTCCCAGTCGGGGCCGAGGACGTCGGGGCCGAGGTGGCCGACGACCTCGCGCTCGCGGGCGGTGGGGAGCAGCTCGCAGATGGCCAGCCGGAACCCGACCGCGACCCACGGCTCGGTGCGGAGCACGGCCCGGACCTGGAAGTCGGGGCCGCGCCAGCGCTCCCCGGGGCGGTAGAGGTGCCAGGCGCCCTCCATCTTGAAGTGGGTGTGCAGGGTGGTCCCGGCGTCGGTGCGCAGCAGCAGGTGCTTGCCGCGGGCGGCGACCTCGCGCACGACCTGGCCGCTGAGGTCGGCGGTGGCGAAGCGGGGCACGCGGAAGTCGGTTGCCGTCAGCCGCTGACCGGCCAGGGCGGTGTGCATGCGGGTGGCGGCCAGGAAGACCGTGTCGCCCTCCGGCATGGGGCGCCTAGCCGCGCAGCCGGAGGCCGCGGGCGGTGGGCCGGAACCCGGCCTCGGTCAGGGCCCGGGCCAGGGGGCTGTCGAACACGGTCTCGCCGTCGGCCTTCTCGACCGCCAGCCGGCCCAGGGCGCCGTCGCGCGCGGCCAGGGCGAGGGCGTCGGCCGCCCTGGCCAGCCGGTCCGGGTGGTCGGTGAAGGTGAGCAGGGTGCGGCCGCCGCGCTCCACGTACAGGACCAGGTCGCCGTCGACCAGGATCACCACCGCCCCGGCCTTGCGCCCTGGGCGGTGGCCGGGTCGCTCGCCGGTGCTGCCGGTGGCGGTCCGCTCCGGCCAGGCCAGGGCGGCGCCGTAGGGGTTGGCCGGGTCGGCGGCGGCCAGGACCTGGGTCTGGGGCGAGGATGGCGGGTCGGTCAGGGCCCGCAGCCGGTCCACGGCCCCGGGCACGGCGAACTGGGCTCCGCCCAGCCCGTCGACGAAGTACCCGCGCCGGCAGCGGCCGGCGTCCTCCATCGCCTTCAGCACCGGGTACACGCCCGCGAACCCGCCCGGGATGCGCTCGGCCACCACCGCTCCCCGGGTCAGGATCCCGTGGCGGTCGAGCAGCTGCTCGGCCACCGCGTGCAGGCGCCGGGTCGGGTCGGCCGCGGGGGGGCTGTGGACAACCGGGGACCCCGCCTTCGCCGTTGGGCTACCCTCCCGAATCGGGGGCCCCGGCGCCGGGGCGCCAGGCTCGGGCGTGGGCGTCAGCGCCTCGGGTGCCGACGCGGCCGCGGGAGTGAGGCTCCAGCGGCCGGCGGCGGCCGGCGGGCCGGCGCGGCTCGAGGTCGGAGCGCCTCGTCGGCCGTACCTCCGGCTGGGGGCGCGGCGGCGGGTGGCGGGGCGTGAGCCGCCGGAGACGAGGGCGCGGAGGGGGGCCAGGGTGTCGTTGGTGACCTGGCCGGCCCAGACCAGCTCCCAGACCGCCAGGAGCAGCTCGCTGTCGTTGCCCGCGCCCAACGTGTCGGAGAGCTGGCGGAAGAACATCGCCCCGCGGGCGGCCAGGGCGTCGCGGACCTGGACGGCCAGGGGCGAGAGCTCGACCGGGAGCGGCTCGGGCAGCAGCAGGGGGGCGGCCTCGGCCAGGTACAGGCTGACCCAGCCGTCGTCGGAGCCGAGGGCGCCGGCGCCGGCCCACACGACCTCGCCGGAGGCGCACAGCTCGTCCAGGAGGCCTGGGCGGTAGCCGGGGAGGCGGGCGGGCAGGACCTGGCGCTCCAGGGCCGAGGCGGGGACGGCCGCACCCTGGAGCTGCTCGACCACCCGGAACAGGGCGTCCAGGTCGGCCGAGCGCGGACCGGCCGGGCCCACCCCCTGCCAGGCGCTCAGGAAGCGGGCCATGGCCTCCTGGGGGACGGGCTCGACCTCGCGGCGCAGGGCGGCCAGGGAGCGGCGCCGGAGCCGGCGCAGCACCTCGGCGTCGAGCCACTCGCGGCCCGACCCGCCGGGGCGGAACTCGCCCTCGACGACCCGGCCGGCGGCCTCCAGGCGGGCCAGGGTCTGGGCGACCACGGCCACGCCCAGGCCGAGCCGGCGGGCCGGGTCGTCGGCTGCGAACGGCCCGTGGGTGCGGGCGTAGCGGGCCAGCAGGTCGCCCACCGGGTCGGCCACCGGCTCCAGGAACGCCTGTGGGACCCCGACCGGCGGGGCGGCACCCAGCCCGTCGCGGAGCCGGGCCACGTCCTCGATGGCCACCCAGCGCTCCTGGCCGGCGACCCGCAGCCGCACCGCCCGACGGGAGCCCTCCAGCTCGGCCAGCCAGCCGGGAGCGGCCGCCGGGTCGGCGCTGCGGGCCGCCGCCTCCTGCACGGTCAGGTCGCCGAGCAGCCGCAGGGCGTCATGCAGGCCGTCGGGGTCGCGGGCCTTGCGCTCGGGGGTGAGCAGCTGCAGCTCCAGCTCCAGGTCGGCCAGGGCGGCCTGGTCGATGAGGTCGCGCAGCTCCTCGCGGCCCAGCAGCTCGGCCAGGACCGACCGGTCCAGCGACAGCGCCTGGGCGCGCCGCTCGGCCAGGGGGGCGTCGCCCTCGTACATGAACGCGGCCACGTACCCGAACTGCAGCGAGCTGGCGAACGGTGACGGGAACGGGGTGTCGACCTCGACGACCCGGACCTCGCGGCTGGCCACCTGGGCCATCAGCTCCTTGAGGCCGGGCAGGTCGAAGACGTCCTGGAGGCACTCGCGCATCGTCTCCAGCACCACCGGGAACGACCCGTACCTGGAGGCGACCTGGAGCAGTCCGGCGCTGCGCTGGCGCTGCTGCCACAGGGGCGTGCGCCGGTCGGGGCGGCGCCGGGGCAGCAGCAGGGCCCGGGCCGCGCACTCGCGGAAGCGGCTGGCGAACAGGGCCGAGCCGCCGACCTCCCCCACCACCAGGTCCTCGACCTCGTCGGGGTCGAACAGGATGGACTCGGCCGCCGGGGCCTCGTCGACCTCGGGGAGCCGCACCACCACCCCGTCGTCGGTGTACATGGTCTGGACCTCCAGGCCCAGCCGCTCCCGCACCCGGGCCTCGATGGCCTGCGACCAGGGGGCGTGCACCTGGGCGCCGAAGGGCGAGTGGACGCAGACCCGCCAGTCGCCCAGCTCGTCGCGGAAGCGCTCGACCACGATGGTGCGGTCGTCGGGCAGGACCCCGGTGGCCTCGCGCTGCTCGTCCAGGTAGGCGGCCAGGTTCCCGGCGGCGAAGTCGTCCAGCCCGGCCGCCCGCAGCCGCTCCAGCCGCGTCCCGGCGGTCAGGCCGCCCAGCTCGCGAAGGAACGCGCCAAGGGCCCGGCCCAGCTCGACCGGGCGCCCCAGCATGTCGCCGTGCCAGAACGGCAGCTTGCCCGGCTGGCCGGGGGCCGGGGAGACCAGCACCCGGTCGTGGGTGATGTCCTCGATCCGCCAGCTGGAGGCGCCGAGGGTGAACACCTCGCCGACCCGGGACTCGTAGACCATCTCCTCGTCGAGCTCCCCGACCCGGGTCGCCCGCTCCCCCACCAGGTAGACGCCGAACAGGCCCCGGTCGGGGATGGTGCCGCCGGAGGTGACGGCCAGCCGCTGCGCGCCCGGGCGGCCGACCAGCCGGCCCTCGACCCGGTCCCAGTTGAGCCGGGGCCGCAGCTCGGCGAACTCGTCCGAGGGGTAGCGGCCCGACAGCATGTCGAGCACGCTGTCCAGGGCGCTGCGGGGCAGCTCGGCGAAGGGCGCGGCCCGGCGGACCAGGGCCTCGAGGTCGTCCACGGTCCAGTCGTCCATGGCGACCATGGCCACGATCTGCTGGGCGAGCACGTCCAGGGGGTTGCGGGGATAGCGCATGGCCTCGATCGCCGCGGCCCGCATGCGCTCGACCACGACCGCGCTCTCGACCAGGTCGCCGCGGAACTTGGGGAAGACGATGCCCCGGCTGACCGCGCCGACCTGGTGGCCGGCCCGGCCGATGCGCTGGAGGCCGGAGGCGACCGAGCTGGGCGCCTCCACCTGGATGACCAGGTCGACCGCGCCCATGTCGATGCCGAGCTCCAGCGAGCTGGTCGCGACCACCGCGGGCAGGCGGCCGGCCTTGAGGTCCTCCTCGATCTCGGTGCGCTGCTCACGGCTGACCGAGCCGTGGTGTGCCCGGGCCAGCTCGGCGCCGGCCAGCTCGTTGAGGTTAGCGCAGAGCCGCTCGGCCAGGCGCCGGGAGTTGGCGAACACGATCGTCGAGCGGTGGGCCCGGATGAGCTCGACCAGCCGCTCGTCGATGTGGGGCCAGATCGAGGAGCGCTCGGGCACGCCGGCGGCCGACCCCGACGCCGGGTCGTCGGAGACCTCGCCGATCGCCGCCATGTCCTCGACCGGCACCACCACCGAGAGGTCGAAGGCCTTCTCACTCGGCGGGGCCACGACCGTCACCGGGCGGAGGCCGCCGAGGAAGCGGGCCACCTCGTCCAGGGGCCGGACGGTGGCCGACAGGCCGATGCGGCGGGCCGGCCGCTCCAGCAGCTCGTCCAGGCGCTCCAGGCTGAGGGCCAGGTGGGCCCCGCGCTTGGTCGCCACCACCGAGTGGACCTCGTCAACGATCACCGTGTCGATGCTGGCCAGGGCCTCACGGGCCCTGGAGGTGAGCAGCAGGAACAGCGACTCCGGGGTGGTGATGAGGATGTCGGGCGGGTGGGCCGGGAAGCGGCGGCGGGCCTCGGCCGGGGTGTCGCCGGTGCGCATCCCCACGGTGATATCGGGCAGGGGC
>Ga0081538_10005214_pt1 | contig 11740 bp, 14 predicted proteins | sample TabmetS5T2R1_FD_71022 | JGI IMG/M metagenome (GOLD analysis project Ga0081538, IMG submission 71022) | Tabebuia heterophylla rhizosphere microbial communities from the University of Puerto Rico - S5T2R1 | ecosystem: Host-associated > Plants > Roots > Rhizosphere ... | reverse complement strand
GGGCGAGGGCATAAGGGAGGGGTTTGACTTCCTGGCGAGGGCCGCAAGGAAGGGGGTGACGCTGGAGGAGCTCGCCTGGATGGAGAATGTGTACTCGCCCGCCATCGGGGCGCTCAACGAGCCGATCGCGCTGGCGGCGCAGAACGGTCTCGGCAAGGCGAGGGGCTGACCATGCGATTCTTCGAATGGGTTCGGCGCAACTCCGAGCGGTACCTGCTCGAGGCCGCGCAGGCCGACCTGGCGCGGCGCTACCTGGGCCGGCCGGGTCCGGTGGGCCGGCGTGGCCTCCAGGAGCTGTTCTGGAAGCGCCTGTTCGTGCCCGTCTACCGGAGGCTCCCGTGGAGGGTCCGCCACGCCGTCATCCTCGGCATGCCGGGCAGCCATCGACGGTCCTGGCAGCGGCGAGGGCCACCCCCGGCCCCCGTGGGGTGAGGACAGGGAGCCCGCAGCAACGCGCGGGCCGCGTTCAGGGAGGGATTCGGTCATGGCACAGTTCGTGGACGAGCGCGTCGACGCCGGTCAGGCGATCGTCGACTACGAGGACAAGGTCTTCGAGGACCACCAGGCGGAGCCCGGCCAAAAGGCGTTCATCTTCATCCACAGCATCCCCTTCGAGAGCTCCGTATCGGTGGTCAACCTCCTGACCGCCACGCGCATCCGCCGCAAGGGCTTCGACACCAGCATCGTCCTGTTCGGCCCCGGCTCGCTGATCGCCTCCGCGACCCGCGGGTTCCCGAAGGTGGGCGACGAGGCCTTCCCCGGGAACATGAACTACAACCGGCAGCTCCAGACGTTCATGGACGAGGGGGGCAAGGTCTACGCCTGCCGCTTCTCCGCCGCGGCCCTGTACGGCATGCGTGAGTCCGACATGCTCAAGGGCGTCAAGCCCATCCACCCACGTGATGTGCTGGACGCCGCGCTCACCGCCTGGAAGGAGGGAGCATTCGTCCTCAACACCTGGAACATCTAGCCATCGGCGCGGACGCGGGGGCGCCGGTCGAGCTGGTCGAGCGCTGGAACGTCGCCGAGCGCCGCCTGTACCCGGTCGTGCTGGCCCGGCCGGACCTGTACGAGCGCTACGTGGCGCTGGTGCGGGCCATGGCGGATGACCTCGGGAACCTGTCGACCCCCGGGGCGCTGGCCGCCGCCTTCGGCGAGGCCGTGGCGCAGGCGGCCCGGACCGTCGCCCGCAGCGGCATTCCCGCCGAGGGACTCGACCTGGAGGTGGCGGCCGGGGCGGCCTTCGCGCTCCGGTACCGGGAGGTCAAGGCGGCCGCCGCCCGCGGCGCCGTCGCCGCCCGGATCCGGGAGGCGACGGCCAAGGGCGAGCGGTGGGTCGTGCTGCAGGAGCCATCCGGCGGGCAGACGCCCAATCCCTTCGCCGCGAGCGTGTCGTCCCGGGTCGAGCTGCACATCCCCACCGGCGTGGCGATCCACGCCTTCGTCGAGCTCGACCCGGAAACCTACCAGCCTCGGTACGGGGTCGAGGCCGCCCGCCTGGACCCGGCCAGCGGCGAGCTGGCCAGGGACGAGGAGCCGGCCACGACCCCGCGAACCTTCGACGACCGGACCGCCTGGGAGCGGGCCGTCGCGGCCCTGCGCCGGGCATGCGAGACCGGGCCGCCGCCGCCGCCGCAAGGGCATCCGGATCGAGCTGTGGAGGGCGACAGATGAACCAGGAGCGCGTGTCCAGCCGGACCATCGACGGGCACAGCCACATCGGCGAGATGGCCGCCTGGAAGTTCTACGACCTCGCCGAGCCGGTGAAGCCGACCGTCTACGAGTTCCCGACCACCCAGAGCTACCTCCAGCACATGGACGAGCTCGGCGTCGAGCGCGCGCTGGTGCTGTCCAACTACGGCATCCCCGTGCAGCAGCAGCCGTTCTCCCTGAACGACCTCGTGCTGGACTCGGTCAAGTCCTCCGACCGCCTGCGCGGGGGGCTCTGGGTGTCGTTCCTGCCGCCGAACAAGGAGATGACCCTCCAGGCCCTCCAGCTCGCGGGTGAGGAGGGCATCGTGGCCCTCAAGACCACGTTCCTGCTGGGCGGCAACCCCAACCCCGAGAGCTGGGACGATGAGACCAGGGAGGTCGCCGAGGCCTGCTTCCGGGCCGCCGAGGAGCACGACCTGGTGTTCCACTTCCACACCAGCCCGGGGGGCGCCTCCGACCTCAACAACTTCATCCCCCTGGTGGAGCGCTACGGCAAGCGGGTCAAGCTCTACCTGGTCCACTTCGGCGGCGGCGTCAGCGGCCACATCCGCCTGGTGCCGCGCTTCCTGGACTGGGTCGAGCAGGGCTACAAGGTCTACACGGACGTCACCTGGGCGGTCGGCTTCGGGGTCCGCTGGCTCCTCACCGAGATCGAGCGGCGCGGCGTCGGTCACGACCGCGTGCTGTTCGCCTCCGACGAGCCGTGGAGCGACTTCTGGGGCGAGTACTACAAGATCGCCGGCCAGCCGGTCGCCAAGGAGTTGAAGGACCGCATCCTCCACGAGAACTTCGAGGCGCTCTATGGACACAAGTGGTAGCAGCCGCTCCGGCGCGGGGCTCGGGCCGCTCATCGCGCAGGTGCAGAGCCTCGGGCTCCGGGTCGAGGCGCCGATGGAGGAGGGCCGCCGTGGGGGTGCGGGTCCCGCCGACGCCGGGATGATCTGGATCGACGGCATCCCGGTGACGTTCCCGCACGTCAGCGGGTTCGCCTCGAGCTCCCCGTACGTGCTCCGGCGCGACCAGCGCGAGGGCTGGGGCGTCTACCGCGACGGCCGGCGACTGGCGGGCGCCACCCTGCCGGCGAGGCCGAGGTTCTACGACCTGCAGACCGCCGACGGCACCCCGTACTGGAAGATCGCCCTGCTCCATCTGGACTCGCTGGCCAGCACCGTGATCCAGACCTGCATCTACTGGGGCAACGACGATCAGTGCCGGTTCTGCGCGATCGAGACGTCGCTGGAGGGCGGGCGGACCATCGCGGTGAAGAAGCCCGAGCAGCTCGCCGAGGTCGCCCTGGCGGCCAAGGAGCTCGACGGCGCCCTCGACGTCACCCTCACCACCGGGACGACCCGGGGGCCGGACAAGGGGGCGCTGTACGTCGGCCGGTGCGGGCAGGCGGTCAAGGCGGCGACAGGCCTGCCCGTCCAGGCGCAGTTCGAGCCGCCCGATGACTACTCGGTGTTCGAGACGCTCCGCGACCAAGGGGTCGACACCATCGGGATGCACGTGGAGTCCTTCGACCAGCGGGTCCTCGACCAGGTCGCGCCGGCGAAGGGCAGGACCGGCGTGGAGGGCTACTTCCGGGCCTGGGAGCGGGCGGTCGAGGTGTTCGGTCGCGGACAGGTGTCCACCTACGTGATCCTCGGCATGGGCGAGGACCCCGAGCTGACGGTGGAGTCCTGCAAGCGGGCTGTGGACCTGGGGGTCTACCCCTTCGTGGTGCCACTGCGACCGAGCGCCGGGAGCCTGCTGGAGTCGGCGCTCCCGCCGGACCCCGGCTATGTCCAGTCGGTGTACCGCCGGGTCGCGCCCCAGGTGATCCTGAGCGGGCTGGAGTCGGCGCGGGTGAAGGCGGGCTGCGCCCGCTGCAACGCCTGCTCGGCGATGTCCGCGTTCGAGGGGAGGCCGCATGGAGCGAACCGCCGCACCCTACCGGTCCTTCAGCTCCGCTGAGCTGGCGGCCGCGCCCGACGGGGCGGGCTGCAGGGTCGTCGCCGACGAGGCGGAGCGGGCGCTCCACCTGGCCATCCGCCATGCCGTCTTCGTCGACGAGCAGGGCCTGTTTGGCGTATCGGACACCGACGAGCACGACCGGGATCCCACGACCCTGCATGTCCTGGGCTTCTGGGCCGGAGAGGCGGCCGGTGCCGTCCGGCTCTACCCGCTGGCCCAGCCGGGCTGGTGGAAGGGCGACCGCCTCGCCGTGCTGCCACCGTTCCGTCGCCACGGCATCGGCGCGCCCCTGGTGCGGTTCGCGGTCGGGACCGCCTCCCGGCTCGGCGGGGTCGTGATGGTCGCGCAGATCCAGCCGGCCAACGTGGCGTTCTTCGAGCGCCTGGGCTGGTATCGCGTCGGGGATCCCGCCCCCTATGTGGGGCGGCTGCACCAGCAGATGGCCGTCGACCTCCAGGGCTAACGCCGGGCCGCTTGATCGCGAGGTCCGAGGAGGCCGGTGACCGGCTCCTGACGAAGGTCGATCAGCAGCTCCTCCTGCTCTCCGAGCCTGGCGCGCAGGGCGCCGGAGGCGTCGAGCAGCCCGATCTGCTCGCACGCCAGCCCCCTGGCGCCGAAGGCGGCGCGGCAGGCCGGTACCTGCGAGGGAAGCGCGCAGAGCAGGAAGGCCAACGACGGGAAGGCGCCCACCCAGGCGGTGAGCGCCACGCCCGGCGGTCGCGGCAGGGCGTCGAGGTCGACCAGGGCGCCGCAGCGGGTCGGCTCGAGCAGCATCGCCAGCGACCCGAGGACGCCCGCCATGCTGACGTCCTTGGCGGCCAGGCAGTGACCCGCCTCCGCCAGGTCGGCAAGCAGCCGCACGTCGTCGGCGAGGGCCGCGCCGCGCTCGCGGATCGAGGAGAAGAAGGGGAAGTCTTCGCGCATCCGGCCGTCGAGGCAGGCGCAGAAGAGCAGGGCCTGGCCGGACGCCGCATCCAGGGCGCGGAGCGGCCGCCGCGCCGTCCCGAAGACGAACGCCGACAGCGCGGGCGGACCAGGGCGGATGGTGAGGTGACCTCCGACCACGGGCACCCGGTAGAGCTCGGCGCCGAACCGCAGCCCCTCCAGCGCCGAGCGAGCGGCGGACTCGTCCGCGACGACGGTGTCCACCAGGGCTTCCGGCCGTCCGCCCATCGCCGCCACGTCGTTGACATTGGCCAGCACCGCGGCGATCCCGGCGCCGAACGGGTCGCGCTCCACGAACGGCGGCCACATGGCCTCGCCGGCGACGAGCGCCTGCCGACCGTCGCGCTGCGGGAGCACCGCCGCGTCGTCCCCCGGCCCCCGATCCCAGTCGGTTGGCCCGAGAACGTCGGTCACCATGGCGATCCGCGCCTTGCCGAGCAGGCCAGGGTGGTTCCTGAAGCCGCGGACCACCTCCGCAAGCTCGCCGCCGCTCATCCCTTCGACCGCCTCGGCCAAACCGCCTCCGCGCGCATCTGCCAACGCCGACACCGCCGGAAGTCTATAGCCCGCGCCCCTGCGCCGGGGCTGGCGACGGCCTCTACCCAAGCTGTTGCGGAAACCCCTGTCTGATGGTTGTGCGAGGTGGCCCGTAACGATCTCGGGACGGTTGGCGCGGAGAATGGACGGCAACGACCCGGAGAGGCAGGGTGCCGCGGCGTCGGAGCAACGGGAGGCGCCACAGGTGGACGGCGGCATACGGCCAGGACGCCGCGACGCAGGCGAGGCGACCACCCAAACGACCCAGCGCGTGGCAGCGCCCACCCTGGTCCGCCTCGCCTGGGTGCTTGGGGCGGTAGCCGTCATGGTCGTGGTGGCCACGCTGCTGCTGATCCTCCGGGCGCGCGGGGAGCAGCTGCCGCCCGGCTTCCGGACGGCCGGGGTCGTCGACACCCTGCAGTACCTGGGCCCGGTGATCGTCGGTGCCGTGCTTGCGGCACGCCGGCCCCACAACCCGATCGGGTGGCTGCTGCTCGGGGTCGGGCTGTGCTTTGCCATCCACCCGCTGGTGGTCATGTACGTCACCACGGCAATGTTTGTGGCCCCAGGTGGGCTGCCTGGTGTGCGGTGGGTCGCCTGGGTCGGCAACTGGATTTGGGTGCCAGCCCACGGCTGCATCGCGCTCGTGTTCCTGCTGTTTCCCAACGGCCAGCTGCTGTCCCCGCGCTGGCGGCCGGTCGCCTGGAGCGCCCTCGGCGCGACCGCGGTGCTGCTGGTCGCCGCAGCCTGCTACCCCGGCCCGCTCGAGGTGGGCCGCTTGACCCCGGACGACGAGGCTCTCCCTGGGTTCGACAACCCGCTCGGGGTCGCCGCCTTCGGCCCGGTCCTTGCGGCCATGGTCGTGGCCGTGCAGGCCATCGAGGTCCTTGGCATCGCGTCGTTGGCACTGCGCTTTCGACGGTCACGAGGAGAGGAGCGCCAGCAGCTGAAGTGGGTCGCCTACGCCGGGTTGCTCTTCGGGCTGCTCACGGTGGTCCTGGTCGTGGGGCACGCCTCAGGGCTCATCCGCGAGGAGGGGACACTCTGGCTGGATGTGCTGGACTATGCGACCGCGCTTGGACTGCTGATTGCCATCGCGGTCGCGGTGCTGAAGTACCGGCTGTATGACATCGACCGGATCATCAACCGCACCATGGTCTACGGGCTGCTCACCGCCATCCTGGGGCTGTGCTATGTGGCCGGATCGCTGCTGTTCGTCCTCGTCGCCGGGGCCGGCTCGGACCCGCCGCGCTGGCTGGTCGCCGCCGCGACCCTGGCCGCAGCAGCCGTGTTCCGACCGGCCCGCCGCCGCATCCAGGCCACCGTGGACCGGCGTTTCAACCGGCGCCGCTACCACGCGGCGAGGACGATCGAAGCCTTCAGCGCCCGCCTCCGCGACGAGGTCGACCTGGACACGCTCTCGGCCGAGCTGCTGGCCGTGGTCGACCGGACCATGGAACCCACCAGGGCGTCGTTGTGGCTGCGACCACCCATCGAGCGCTCTCGGCATTCCATCGATTGACGCGTACCAGGGTATTGCGTCATGGGTCGTCCAACCGGTTCCCGCCAGGTGCTCACGGGGCCTTGCTGGCCGGCGGGAGGTCTGTGCCCCGTTGGACCAGGGCCAGGAGCCGCTCGGTCCGTCCGGGGTCGGCGCCGGTCAGCGCGATCGCGTTGGCCAGCGCCAGCAGGTCTGCCACGTCCAGGTCGGGACGGACGGCGCCGGCTCGCTGGGCGCGGGTCAGCAGGGCGGCGGCGGTGGCGTGCATGGCGGTGTGCCAGCGGTCAAACAGGGCCGAGCGCTGCCCGCCTCGATCGTTGGGATTGCCAGGGCCAGCGCCCGCTTGCTGGCCACGTGGGCGATGAAGGCCCGCAACCAGCCGAACAGCGCCTCGCCGGGCGCGCGATCGTGCAGCAGGGCCGCGCCCCGGTCGCACAGCTGGGCGACCTCCTCGGCGTAGACGGCGACGATCAGCTCGCGGCGGGTCGGGAAATGCCGGTACATGGTGGCATGGTCCGGGTGCGCAACGGCAAGGTCGTCGAGCACTGGGCGCTGCTGGACTCCGACGCGATGCGAGCCCAGCTGGACCCGACACCAGCGCCTGACTTCAGCTGTGGCTGGCCTGTGGCACAGCCCCGGGCTGGCCGCGCAGGCCAGCGAGGTCTAGGCCAACCTGCCCGTGGTGGCGCGTCCACCACCAGTGGTGGCCACCCCGAGGCTGCCAGCGCCGGATAGCCGCCCGGGCCAGCGGCCAATCCGCCGAGTTCGCGCTCGCGCTGGTTGGGGCGGGCACCTGGTAGGCGTACAGTGAGCCGCGTAGTCCTCCGCCTCGCGCCATCTGAGCGATGGCGGCCCGCTGGGCCCAGCCCCCGTCCAGCCCGTCCCCATGCGATGACGGCCTGTTGGCCCGCTCGGCACCCTCGGCGCTCGTTTCCCCTGGTCTGCTGATCGGTTCGCGGTCCGGTACCAGAAAGGCAGGCCCTGCCATGCCGATCGACCCCACCGACCTGGCCAAGAGCATCGGCGCCCTCGGCTCGCTGGACCCTGAACGGGGCCTGGCTCCGACCCTGCAGCAGATCGCCGATGCGGCCAAGCAGCTGTTCGCGGCCGACGCGGCCGGGCTGATGCTGGTCGATGCCGAGGGCCAGCTACGCTGGGCCAGCGCCTCGGACCAGACCGCCCAGACCCTGGAGGACGGCCAGGAGCAGCTGGCCCAGGGGCCGTGTGCGGTGGCGTTCAGCCAGCGACTCCCGGCCGCCATCCGCAACATCCACACCGACCCGGACTGGGGCGAGTTCGCCCAGGTGCTGATTGCCGAGGGGGTCTGCGCGGCCTTGAGCGTGCCGGTGGAGCTGGACGGCGGGGTGATCGGCACCCTGGATGTGTATGTCGGTCAGCCGCGAGACTGGGATCCCAGCGAGGTGGCCGCCTTGCAGGCCTATGCCGGGCTGGTGGCCAGCCTGCTCAGCGCGGCGACCACCGCCCAGGTCAAGGGGCGCCTGGCCGACCAGCTGCAGGCCGCCCTAGAGCACCGCTGGCTGATCGAGCAGGCCAAAGGCGTCATCATGGGCCGGGAGCGGCTGGACGCCCAGACCGCCTTTGAGCGGCTGCGGGGAGCGGCCCGCTCCTCCACCCGGCGGCTGGCCGATGTGGCCAAGGATGTGACCGAGGGTCAGAAGCTGCCCGCCGACCGGCGCAAGCTAGCCAGGGCGCGGGCCGGGCAGGCCAAGGACCCCCAGGACGCCACCTGATATGGGACCACGGCTGTCACGTGGCGGGGGCTGAGTGACGCCATTCACCCTCGGTCACCTCCTCCGGACGCTGCGCCACCACCAAGTGGATCCTGGCACGTGTACAGGACGACGCCAGGTTCCGACCGCCCTCTGCCGGACCTCCGCCTGCCGGGTGGGTCACCCTCGACCTGCACGGCCCGATCAATGAGTCGCCACTGCGCCGCGGCTCAGATCGGCGAGGTCTCGGCCAGGATCTCCAGGCACAGGTCCCGGCACTTGTCGCAGATCCGGGGCAGCTCGCCGAACTTGCCCACAGGCACCGCCAGCCCGCTGGCGACGAGGTGCCGCACCTTCCGAGCCTCTTTGCCGCAGAAGCTGCACTGCGCCTGCGACCCCGGCGGCTCCAGCCGCAGCGGCCCCTCCGCCTGGCCCTCGACCGCCGGGCCGGCGGCCAGCCGGGTCGCCTGGACCACGCACCGGTCGCAGATGAACACCCCTGGCCCGGCGATCAGCTTGGCGCACACGTCGCGGGGGCGGCCACAGAACGAGCACGGCCCCACCGGCCCCGACAGCACTTGCGCGCGCCGACGCCACCACCGCCGGGTCGGCTCGGCCTCGTCGATGATCTGATGGACCCGCTGGTGGCTCAGGCGCAAGGCCTCGGCGATCTCCCGCAGCGACCCGCCGGCCGCGTGCAAGCGGCGGATGGCGTGGTGATAGTCCACCTTGGCCCGGTAGGCGGCATGCTGCGCCACCGCGAGCTGCTCCTTCGCCCGCGCGGCCTCGCGCACCAGCTCTTGGTCAAGCCCCATCTGTCTAGTATCGCTAGACAGAAGCTGGCTGTCCAGCCCCTGGCGGCGCTGACCTTCGCGTTCGCCGACCCGTTCGGGGTTTTCGTCCTCCCAGGTGAATAGCGGTGCCTGTGGGCCGTCTTTGCCCGCGACAGGTGGCGGCCACACGGCCCATCCCTCGAATCGTCGCCGGCCGCTCGTGCCACCGCCGGGTTCGACGTCCACTCAGCCGCGCTGGGTGCGTAGTGCTCGGTCCAACCACAGATAGCGGACCGACATCGCCGTGAAGTGCATCCCCTGCCCGTAGGGATCGCCGTGCTGGCTGGCCAGCTCAGCAATGCCAGGCAGCAGGGCCAGGTCGAACCAGAGCGCGGCGGCGGGCCGTCCGCCCGCCGCCACCGCCCGGTCGAGCACGACCCGGGCGCCGTCGCGGCGCAGGTTGCCGTGCCGCTCGCGGTACAGGCCAGCATCGCCGCTGTGGACATCCAGGTTGGGGCGGCACACCAGCTTGAGCACCTGGCCGTTGTCGGGCGGCTGCTCAGGCCAGTCGCCGGCCAAGGCGCGACGCACCCAGGCGGCCTCGGTGTAGACCTCCAGGCTCGCCCAGATGTCGTGGTCGAACAGGCTGATCTGGGGGATCCGGGTGGCGAGCGGGCGCAGGTCCGACAGCTCCGGCCGCAGCGGCTCATTGCGGCGGGACCGCGGCGTGGGGTCGTAGGTCGCCGGCCCCCACCACATCCCGTCGACCTGGAGCCGCTGCAGGACCCCCAGCAGCCGCTCGGCCTGCTGCGCGTTGGCCTTGGTCAGGAAAACGTTGCAGCCGGCCCGCAGGCCGGCGGCGTGGATGCGCTGGACGGCCAGGCAGGTCTCGGCGTAGGCGCCGGAGCGGTTGACCTGCCGGTCGTGCTCGGCGCCGATGCCGTGGAAGGCCACCCACACCGTGGTCGTCCCAAGCTTGCCGACGGCGGCCAGCACCTCCAGCCAGTCCGCTCGGGTGGCCAGCGGCACACCGGTGGTGGCCAGCGGCTCGAACTCGGCCGCGCCGACATGCGCGGCGAACAGCCCCAGGACCTCCACCGCCCGGGGGTGGGCGGCGACCTCGTGCATCGGGTAGGCACCAAAGACCAGCCCATGCTCGTCGCAGTACGCATGCGCCTGCTCCAGGACCCAGGAGACGTCGTCGAGGGGCATGGCCGGGTAGGAGACGCCCTGCGCCCAGCAGTGACGGCAGATGGTGGGACAGCCCACCACCTCGACCTGCAGCCACAGCCGCTCGCCCGTACCCATCGTCCTGTCGGCCCGTGTCGATCCAGTGTCCCAGCAGGATCTGGGAGCAAGGATGGGGCCAGTTCTTGAGTGGCGACCACCGCGCCTTCTAGCCGGTGGAGCTGTCCTGCTCGTCTTCGAAGGCGTAGCGGATGTCGAACGGCTTGTTGGTGATGAACAGCGTCGTCACGTCGCCGTCCTCGGTGGCGCCATGCTCCATGAGCATGCCTTCAGGGAACCAGACGAAGCTGCCTGGTCCGAACGTCCCCACGTGCGTCCGCAAGGTGCCCTCAAGCACGTAGATCCCATGGGCGCAGCTGTGACGGTGCCATGGGTTGGTGAACCCGGCCTCGTACTTGATCATCTGGACCGACATGCCGGTGTCGGGGTCGGAGATGAACGCCTTGAGCGGCACGCCGAGCTTGAGCTGCTCGATGTACAGCTCACCCCAGGGCATGGCGTTGGAGTCGAAGCTCTGGAGCTGGTCGTTGGCGGCCTCGTCGGTCATGTGACTCCTCCTTCCTTGGAGGTCCCCGCTCAGGGGCACCAGGCACGACGGCGGCTGCTCATTGGCGCATGAGGACGACCGAGCGTCGCACCCGCCTCGGGGGCTGTCAACGGCCTGCCGGCAAGGTCGGTTAGGCGGACCCCGTCTCCAGCCGCTCTCCGGGATCTCTCCAGGTCCGCTCCAAGGTTGCCGGCCGCTGTCCGCCTTAGGCTCGGCCCAGGTGCTGGAGCGATCGAGGAGGCAGCCACGATGGGTGAGACGAGCAAGGCCGGCGACGTCGGACTCTGGGTCGAGCGGCGGGGGCAGGGACCGGACGTCCTGCTGATCGCCGGACTCGGTGATCCCGCCGAGGCGTGGGAGCCGCAGCTGGAGGGGCTGGCGGACCGCTGGCGGCTGACGGCCTTCGACAACCGCGGGGCGGGCCGCTCGCCACTGCCAGCGGTCGGTGAGCCGTTCACGGTGGCCACCATGGCCGACGACGCGGCCGCGCTGCTGCGCGCCCTGGAGGTCCCGGCGGCCCATGTCATGGGCTTCTCGGGTGGGAGCGCCATCGCCCAGGAGCTGGCGCTGCGCCACCGCGAGCTGGTCCGCAGCCTCGTGCTGGTCAGCACCTGGGCGCGCTCGGATCCCTACCTGCGCGCCATGGCCGGGTTCTGGCGCTGGCTGGTGGAGGTCGCCCCGAGCGAGCGCGCCGCCCTGGAGGCCTTCTTCCTGTGGATCTACACCCCACGGGCCCACGCCGACGGAACCGTTGAGCGGTTCATCGGCGAGACGCTGGCCTCCCCCCACCCCC
>Ga0081538_10005213_pt1 | contig 11742 bp, 5 predicted proteins | sample TabmetS5T2R1_FD_71022 | JGI IMG/M metagenome (GOLD analysis project Ga0081538, IMG submission 71022) | Tabebuia heterophylla rhizosphere microbial communities from the University of Puerto Rico - S5T2R1 | ecosystem: Host-associated > Plants > Roots > Rhizosphere ... | reverse complement strand
TGGAGACCTACCTCTCCAAGGACTTGCGCAGCCATCTCGCGCAGCATCGGGTCAGACGCATGCACCATGGAGAGCAACCGCTCTCCAGCCACTAAGACTCCCTCAATACCACCGTAACGCAAGAGGCCAACCATTGCCCCGATGCGCATCTGCGGCTCCGCATGATGCAGGTATGGCATGACCTCTTCGACCACCTCAACTTCTCCCAGGGCACATAACGTCCGCACCGCTGTAGCACGGGCTTGCGGGGTGGTCTCGGCAATGAGATGCTGCCGCACCGCCGCCATGGCTGATGTCGCTCGCATGCCTTCGAGACGACGGAGTACATCCTGACGCACGTTGACATTGGGATGCTCGAGTAACGGTACAAGCATGGCCGTCAGGGCGGGATGCTCGAGCTTGTCCAACAGTTCTAAGGCATAGATGACCTCGCCTGGATACGGACTTTGGAGTTCCCGCTGTAACACAGCGAGGCTCGAGGGGTCATGCAACGACAGCGCCATCCCTTCCAATGTCCGCTTCGTGAGGGCCTGTTTCAGAGCGCCAGCGTACTCCCGTTGCACCTTGAGAGCGACCACCACTGCCCCTGTCAGGACAACAAGTGTGACGATAGACAGCTGCCCCAGATTGGCAGAGTCCATCGTCCCAAAGAGTAACAGGATGGCGCCACTCAGGGCCACAGCGAGTGGCCCCATGATGCCTTGCATAGCAATTTGGACCGTAAAACGCTGCTGCGCTGGTAAGGGTTGATAGAGGATGAGAAACACCGGATCATCGATGGATTTCCAGAGGACTTCATCGCAGAGCTTGGTGAGAGCTGTGAGCCAGAAAAACAGGGGACTCATGCCAGCTGTCGTCCCGGTCACTGCCAGCAGCACACTACTCCCCATCAGCACTATGGGATGGACCAGCAAGCCGACCCGCAGGCCGTACCGGGTGATTAATCGACTTGAGATCAAAGTTCTGGTGAGGAAGTTGACCGTTTCAACCATGCCCAAAAAAGGGCCGAGGAAATTGGCTAATTGCGCCTCTGTCTGATAATGGGCTTTGGTTTGTGTAAGGAAGGTGAAGTCGACAAAGTAGTACACGAGGATGAGCAGCATTTGGATGAGAAAGATCATGACAATATAGCGTTGCTTCAGGAGTTGTGTGAGAGAGTGCGCCGTGGATTGGGCTGTGGGCCCCTCCTCTGCCACCGTCGTCAGCGGTGCCGTATACTTACGCAGTGTAACGATGAGCAGCCCCAAGCAGGCGATGAGACTGAGGGCCGAGCCCAGCAGCAGGTTATGCGTCCCAAGGACTGGGACCACCAGAGGGGTAGCAAAGCCACCGAGGATGCTTGCCGCCAAATCCCCAGAACCGATGAGGCTGAACAGCCGCTTGCCTTGCCGCACATTGAACAGTCGTTCTGCCAAGCCCCAAAAGACGAGGTTGGTTAATACCGCCAGGACACGCAGCCAAAACAGCAGCCCAAAAGCGAGCCACGTGGCATTGGTCAGCCAGAGGCCGAGGCGCCAGCCCGCCACAGAGAGCACCAACAACACCAATGTCGCTGGGAGGAGCAGTGACACTGGCAGCCGTGCCTGGAGCTTCGCATAGAGAAACCCGCATAGGGCGACAAAGCCAGCTGAACCTATATAGACATAGGGCAGCATAGTCGGAGCAAAGGCCGCCAGAAATACGGCGCTCGCGGCCGTATAGAATAAGACTTCCGCCAGACCCGTGAAAAAAGAATGGCTCAAGAGCAGTGCGACCAGCGGGCCTTCGCCAGGCGCGATATTGAAGGCTGACAAGAGTGTACGGAAGTGCATTGCGGTCTCGCTTCATAAGGATCCAGCGTCGCTCTATCATAGCCTGTAGGCGCAATGAGAGGGATAGAGGCGCTGGAAAAGCGGCTTGCGTCTGGCGGCATGGGCAAACCTGCCCGCTGCGTCTAGCGGGCAGGAGTCGGTGCACCTGGCGGGGTATCCGTAACGGTATAGATTTGGCCATTACGGAGGTACATGCGCTGCATCTCTTCGAGGTTGAAGGGACGGGCGCCCACCCGCCCAAAGACGCTCACTTGATGACCGCTTTCATCCACGGCGCGGTCCCGGTCGAGACCTTTCGAGACCGCCAGGGCTGGCCCTTTGGTACGATACGTGGCAATCAATTGTGGGGCGGGACGCGGGCTAAAACCCTCATACCATGGCGTACGCTCAGGCGAGGTGAGTTGCAGCACCCGCAGGCCATTGCGCCCATCGGCCACGTAGATAAAGAGGCTCGCGTTCGTGAAGCCCACTTTCACACCGCGGGTATCGTTCATCTGCCCATCCGCGTTGTAGACCTGATCGAGCACCGGCGCTTCGGGACGCTCAACATCAACGATCACCAACCCTTGCTTGCCAGCAGCAATGTATGCATAGGTGCGGGCCACATAAATATCCTGGGCTTCAGCAATCGGCACTGTCGCTGATGGGACAGCACGGGGGCGAGTCGGGAAGGTCACGTCCACGACTTTCATACCCTCTTCGTCGACGATAAAGGCATAACGGAAAATCACGGTGACCGCACGCGGATTGCGCAGGGACGGTTCGCCTACTTCTGCAACAATTTGTGGGCGGAGGGGATCATTGAGATCCACCACTACCAGACCACGGGGACACAGTATGTAGGCGTACGTACCGGCAATGGTCAGGTTGACCGCCCCGGTGAGCTGCCCATGCGGATTAAAGGTCACAGCACGCCGCAGGAAGTTGTTCTTGGGATCACGATCCGCCAGCGTATCGACATTGACCACGATGAGCCCTTCAGCCTTATCAGTGAAGAAGGCATAGCGGTATATCTCGTGCATCCGCTGTTCCTGATTTTCTTGATATGCCTTGGGAAGCTTATCCTCAGGAGGTAAGGGCTTGCGCACGTCAACATCCATACCAGCATCGCGATAACGGCGTGTGGGATCCACCGGCATCGTGGTTGGCAACGCCACGGCGGTGGCAAACGTCGACGGCACAACGGTATTTTGCCCTAAGGGAGAGACAGGCGCTGTCACAAAACGCTCAGAAAATCCTTTGTTGTCTACCGAGGCCACATCATAGACACGCATGCCTCCAGACCCATTGGCGGTAAAGAGATACTCCCCACGGAGCTGGACCTGCAACACGTTTTCCGCATGGTGATTGTACGCGACCTGGAGTTGCTCACGCTTGGCTTTGTGTGCCTGATATTTGTCTGGATAGGCCAGCTTGTGCAGGTAACTGCCAATCACCGCCTGCGGCTCATCCTCTTCTGTCACCGCCACCGCCTGCAGTCCGGACGTGCCTTCAGCCACCCACGCAAACCGTCCGACAAAGGTCACAAAGTTGGTGCCCTGCCCTAAGACGGACTGGAGCCAGGCATTGTTATCATTCTGGGCGGAGATGTGGCAGTCAGTGCACAGTTTGGTTTCCGTTTTGCGCACCGTGTGCGGGAAGTGCGGATTGAAGGCCTGACTGCTATATCCCGACGACGATAGGGGCGGTTGCTGAATATAAATGCGTTCGCGATTGATATTCCTGGAACTGAGGACCAGAGCACTGGTTGAACGCAGCGGAGCGATCTTGTACCCTTTGCTTGGGCTGTGGAGTCCCAGGATGAATTGGTCGACCCGGATCCCCTGGGGATTGTACGAGGTCCAGTTCCGCGTGAGATCACCCTCGAAATGGTTCACGGTCTTTTTCCAGTTCGCCTGTACTGGCAGGTGACATCCTGCACAGGAAGTCGTCCAGGAGAGGTGGCAAGTGTAGCATTCCATGCGCTCCTCGGCATGCGCCAGGGCACTGGTCTGGGCTGGCACACTGCCCCAGGTTTTGCCGTCCTTCTGCATGGTCTTGGCAAGGCGGGATTTCTCACTGTAGTGCCTGGACTGTGGATCGATACTATCCATCACCTGCACCACTTCCCATTCCAGATCTCTCGTGAGCATGGAGCGCTGTAAGAGCACTGGGCGTCCGTCCCGCTCGCGCCATACGAAGCGTCTCGCTCCCCAAGGGGTATCCAACCTGGCGAGATCGTTGCCACCCGCTGGAGCAGCGAGCCCCGTGGTACGCAATGTGGCGCGTTGTTTCACCCCGCCATGACAATCGATACATGCGATCTCGATAGCCTCGACATACCCCCCGTGCAGCTTGCCATTGCCATGGCCATCCTGTTCGAAATGGCAGTCAACGCAGTGCATACCTTTTTCGAGATGGATGTCCTTCATGTGTACCGGGACTCCGGCGCGCTGTTCGGGGCGGTCGGTCGGTTCACGGACAGCACGTTGCAAGAGCGGCCCATTGATCGACTCAAAGGGGATCATCGCACCATTGGCATCGAGAAAATTGCCCTTACGGTCACGCTTGAAGACCGCCTTAAAGTTCCAGCCATGGCCGTGGTAGTCGGCAAATTGCGTGTGCTTAAGTTGCGGGTTCAGTTCCCAGACTTTGGCGAGGAATGCCTTGTCAGACCACAACCCACGAGCGGCAGCCTCTTCAGGATTGTGCTCAAGACTCTTGAACAGCTCTGCATCGCTAGGATTTTTGGCTTCCTTGGGCCACATCACTTCCCCATCCGTCTCGTAATCCCACATCTGATATCCCAGAAACGGATTGACGAAGACGTTCGGCTGGTGCATATGGCACACCATACACTGACTTGTAGGAATGGCTCGCGTCAGTTCGTGGCGAATAGGGTGCCCCGACTCATTTTTGGGGATTGTGGGATCCTTGGTAGCGCTGCGGCCACTGTTCCCAAACTCAGCGTAAGGGCCAGAATTCCATGGGTCACGGTCATTGGCATAGATTGTATGACAGGCAGTACAGCCACTCGAACGGTAATCGCCTGGATGATCGTTCGTGCCCAGGAAAGACAAATGCGGATCATTCAGGCGTGTCTTGTGCAGATTCAGAACCGGCACGCTGATGCGCAGCCCGGTACCAGGCCCGCGGATACTCTGCCTGATGTCCGGCTTCCCACCAAGGTCATCGATCTGTGGGTTCCCAAGATCGGTAAAAAGCGGCGAGATCAGCAACCCACCATCTTCAAACACCCGAAAAACGTCCCCCGGCTTGAGAATTTCCCAGCGTGGCAGTGGCAATAGTACCGGTACCACGCCTTTACGTCTCTCAGCCTCGGTCGGGGGTGGTTTCATCGTAATGGATTGTGCGATCCCATCGCGATTGTAGCTTTCCCCAAAGGTGGGCGTTTTAAAAGGCCAGATGCCGTTATTATAGGCTGCAGCAGTCCAGAAAACGCCGGTCGTGGTATGGAGACTCGCCCGCACCTGCGTCACTTCCCTCGCATGACACTGCCCGCAGGTTTCCTGGGCGATACGCAAGTCGCCAGGATTGATGAAGCGAACAAACTCTGGTGACTCCTTGAGGAGCAAGGTATACGTGTGCTCAGGATTGGCCGAAGTGCGCCACGCCTTTGGGAAGCGCGGCTGCACATGCGCCTGCGTCTTGGCCTGCTCGTAGGCTGCCGAGCCCTGCGCCGCACCCGCTGGGACGAACACGCTGGCAGCGCCACCATGGCAATCCACGCAGGCAGCCTGGACGGCAGGGTTACGATGCATCGAAGGCGTCTCGATGGGCGCATGACAGGACAGACACCCGGCGTTCTTACGGTTCACCTCCTCAGGCTTCTGACTGAGCAGCGCTAACTGGTCCCTGGGGACCGGGGGACTCGTCTCTGACGTCTGCTGAGACGGTGCACAACCTGGCACCACGATCAAGACAACCATGAACCCCAGACAAAGCACCAGGTGCAGAAGCCCTGTGTGACGCCGTGCTATGTACTCAGCCTGCCGCAGCGTATCCGTGCTAGTATAAGAGGCGTACATTGAGAAAACCTTGAAAGAGGGTTTCATGCGTTAAGGCGTCTTTGAAACCATTACCTGGGATGAACGCCGCCACACCACCAGTCAGGATGATGTTGTTATTCAGCAGCGGGCGATAGAGGAGCCCGAGACTGAAGTCAAAGCCGATATCGTGTCCAATCTTGGGCTGCTGCAAAAAGTGCTGCAGCGGTTGCACCGTGGCAAAACGTAAATAACTCCCGTTGAACAGGGCACGCAATTTAGGGGTGACCTCTGCCTCTAGACCGGCGTGCAGGCGGACCAAACCAGGGTTGACAAAATTCGGCTGCCCCTGAATTTTGCTGCTACGCAAGTCGGGCAAAAAGCTCCCTGCCTGCACTAACCCTACATTGAGTAGCCGTATCCCTTGCCGATTCCAGAAGCTAAAATCTCCCCCAGCAAAATTCGGTTTGTCGAAGATGCTATCAAACCCTTGGGCTTTCCCATTGGTAGGATTCCGATCCCCCGAGGCGTACGTCACTGAGACGACAGGGCGCAACCAATCATAGTCAATCGACAGTTCCAAAGCGGCCATCTGGGCATTGACCGTGACCCGGCGCCCAGCGAGAGGGTTACGCGTATCTGTACCGACTGCTTGATACAGCGCATGGGTGACGTTGAGTATGCCAATATGCCCACTGCTCGTCCACCCCAGGTAGACCACATTCAGTTCATGCGGGGTGAACACCCCAACCGCATCCGGACGGACCAGGAAGTTATTGCGGTCGAACTGGAAGGTCGCCTTGTCATGTACATAGTGGAGATTAAACTGGGTGGTATAGCCTAGCACAAACAAATCTTGCCAGTAGAGGTTGGCGATGACAATACGCTGGTCTCGCCTGTCAAAGGTATTCAACTCGCTGTTCGTCTCTTTCTCCAACATCTCAAAGAAAACGAGGTTGTACTGGTAGCGGTTATTGCCCAGATTACCAAACAGACGTGCCCCGAGGTTCGTATCGTTAAAAATAAAACCACGAAAATCGCTCACGAAGGGTTGGATACCAAGCTTGATCGATATAGAGTCATAGCGATCACTTAAATTGGCGATATGGTACTCAAAGGAGGCCTCTTGCAACGCCCCGTCCCCGCGGGCTCTGTCCGTACCCTGACGCACATCAATATTGACGCCACCACGCTCTTCGAGATTGACATAATTGAAATTGAGAGCCGGCGTGATGGTGAGGAGAAAATCAGGGGGTTTAAAGGCCGTATCGCCACGATAGAGTTCAAAACGCAGGAGGAGGTTCTCCCGAAAGATGACCTGCCGATTGTCGCCGAAGAAACCAAAGCTATCGGCATTTTCGGTGCTCACCCCGCTGGGAATTGGGAGCGAACGCACTTCAGCTAAGGTGTCGCTTATGCCAGTGAAGACAAAAAAGAGGTTTTGTGTTCCCGGGATTGGATAATCACCTTTGAGGATGTTCTGATTGTATGGATCCCAAATGTTGCGTTTATAGCCGATACGCCAGCGGTCCCGGACGGGCTCAAAGATCAGGCGGTCTTCAACTTCTGAAGGCGGGGTAGATGGAATCCGCTCTGACCCTGGAGGTGGTCCTTCATCAAACCGCCTGAGGCGCTGCGCTACCTGGGTTGGTGTGGACTCTAGCACCGTAGGAGATGTTAAGACCTGCCCCCCTGCTTGCTGTCCCAGGCGTTCTTGAGGCCCCTGAGCGGCATTTTGTCCCCACACCACGCTTGCAAAGAGCCACAGGAATACACCTACTGTGGTGCTCTTCACCCCTGTTCCTCTGGTATGTCGCTGTTTCACGTGATGTCCATCTGCAGTATGAGGTCCTTAGTGTATCCCTTTCAACCACTCTGTCATCCACATATATCGCACACCTCCGGAGTCTGTCAAGTATTCTTTTCATTTGTTCAGGGGCACCGTAGCAGGATCATATGTCGCAGTCCGTTCAGTCCGCGACGGCAGGGCATTTTCCCCGTGGACCTGCTACAATGTGTTGGAGCGACTGCAGCAGGGCACAGAGCGCATGTAAAGAGGGGAGTAAGAGCATGGCCGATGTCGTTTGGGCACCGTGGCGCATGACCTATATTCTGGGTGACAAGCCTACGGGCTGTATCTTTTGTGAGAAGATACGTGCACAGGATGATGCCCAGAACCTGATTCTCTGGCGTGGGCACACGGCCTTTGTGATGCTGAATCGCTATCCTTACAATAACGGTCACCTCATGGTCGTGCCGCATGCCCATGCGGCGTCACTCACGGCCCTGGAATCCACCCAACGGGCCGAGCTTGGCGAACTCACCATGCGCTGCGAGCAGGTGCTCCGTCAGGCCATGCATCCTGACGGTTTGAACATTGGTCTCAATCTTGGTGCAGCCGCCGGAGCCGGCATTGCCGAGCATCTCCACGTGCATGTAGTACCACGCTGGGACGGCGATACCAACTATATGACCGTGGTCGGCGAGGTGCGTGTCATTCCGCAGCATCTTGACGATACCTACGCCCTGCTGATGCCATACTTCCAGGCGCTGCGTCACGAGGGGTACCCTTCCTGAACTGCCCTGCGCCGGCTACCCAAACCATTGCTAATGCTTGTGATGGCCTGAAGCGACTTGTCGAGCGCGTCGCCTACTGCAGATACTGTGAGGAGCGAGGACGATGACTGAACGGTTAACTTTGATGGCAGTGCATGCCCATCCCGACGATGAGTGTATGGGCACGGGCGGTGTGCTGTTACGCTATGCGCGTGAGGGGATACGGACGGTGTTGGTCACCGCCACGCGCGGGGAAGAGGGCGAAGTGGTGGACCCGGACATGCGTCCTGACGAGGTGAAGCCGAAACTTGGGGACGTGCGTACCGTGGAACTCGAGTGCGCGTGCAAACATCTGGAGGTCGAGGAGCTGCATATCCTTGGCTACCGTGACTCTGGGATGGCGGGCTGGGAAACCAATAACCATCCTGACTGCCTGGCCCAGGCGGACCTCCACGAAGCCACGGGACGCCTGGTACACCTCATCCGAGCACTCCGTCCGCACGTCATCACCTGCTATGATGAGCAAGGCGGCTATGGTCACCCTGACCACATTCAGGTGCATCGCATGACCGTGGCGGCATTCCACGCTGCTGGCGAGGCCACGCAGTATCCAGAGCATGGGCTGGCCCCCTGGCAGCCATCTAAGCTGTACTATACTGCCTATCCACGCTCCTATATTCTCACACGCTACGAAATCATGCGTGCTATGGGGGCGAAAGTGCCATCGGATCGCCCGGACTTCGATCCGAATAAGGTCTGGGGCACTCCTGATGAACTCATCACGACGCGCGTTGATACCCGGGATTTTTTACTACAAAAGATGCAGGCTTTGCGCTGTCATCGGACACAGATTGCCCCCGACTGGTGGTTCGTACGCGTGCCGCACGAGGTTCTGCGTGACCAATTTGGCCTGGAGTGTTTTACCCGCGTCGTGTCCCATGTCCCCATCGATGGTCCTGAGGATGACCTGTTTGCCGGGCTGCGCTAGTGGCACCTCACTCCACGACGAGCATAATCTTGCCGACGTTGCGGTTGTCTTCCATGTATTGATGGGCGGCAGCCGCTTCGGCCAGTGGAAAAGAGGTATCGATAATAGGGCGTATATGCCCCTGGGCCAACAGTGGCAACCAGCGTTCCCGGAAGCGCTGTGTGATGGCGATCTTACTTTCCAGGGATTGGCTACGCATCACCGAGCCAATGATGTGCAAGCGTTGACGTAGGATCAAGCCCAAATCCGCCTCAACTTTGGCGCCACCCATGAGTCCCACTAACACCAGGCGGCCACCCACTTTGAGGCACTGCAGATTGTGCTGCCAGTAGGCGGCTCCAATGAAATCCTGGATCAGCTCAACACCAGCCCGGGTCGTGAGTTCGCGCACACGCACAGCAAAATCTTCGGTCTTATAGTTGATGCCGACCTCGGCCCCCAGGGTGGTGATACGCTCCACTTTCTCGGGTGAACCGGCGGTGGCAAAGACCCGCGCCCCAATATGGCGCGCCATTTGAATCCCAGCCGTCCCCACACCGCTGGCACCGGCGTGAATCAACACCGTCTCGCCAGGCGCGAGTTGACCCAGCGTGAACAGGGTCTCATTGGCCGTAAAGAAGACTTCCGGTACGGCCGCGGCTTCGACAAAGCTCCAGTTGGCGGGGATGGGCATCGCCATGCGGTAGTCGATGACGGCTCTCTCAGCATAGCTGCCCCCGCCAACCAGGCCAAATACCCGGTCGCCGACGCGAAAGCCCCGGGTCATGGTGCCAACGGCTTCGACTTCCCCGGCAAGTTCCAGACCGAGGATATCCGATTCCCCTAACGGCGGTGGATACTGTCCGCGCCGTTGCAGCGTATCGGCGCGGTTCAGGGCCGTGGCTCGCACCCGGATTAACAATTGCTCGGGACGAGGGGTAGGCTCAGGGACCTCGGTGAGCTGCAGCACTTCAGGTCCGCCCGGGGTAGTGAAGGTGATGGCGTGCATGCTCTCTGTCTCCAGACTAAAGCGTAGATGCTTCAGGGGATTTGCGGTAGCTTTCATGCCATTGCACTCGGCATTGTAGCAAACTTCCGCCGAGGCCGCATGGCTCCCTCTGGCGGCACGGTGTCTCACGCGCCTTGTGTTAGTCTTCTAGAAGGAGAGTTCTATGGCCGTGTCACCACTTGAGAGGATCGCATGCTCGCAGGTGGTTGCTTGGGTACTACCAACTCTGCTATGCTCTGCACATGCCTGGGTCGCTGTCATCGCGTTCCGGGTCAGGGCAGACTGCAGCGTGTACTGTGGGGGAAAAGCATGGAAACTGAAGACATCCTGATGTGTCCCGGCCCCAACGAAATTGCTGACCGTGTCATTCGTGCCATGCTGCACCCGGCAGCGTGTCCAGTGTACGAGGAATTTCAAGAGTTTTACGAACAGACCCTGGATATGCTGGCGCAGGTGTTCCAGACCACGAACCAGGTCGTGCCCCTGCCAGGCTCAGGCCGCAGTGGCCTCGAGAGTGCCATCACCAGCGTCGTCGAGCGCGGCGAGTGCACTTTAACTATCGCCAATGGCCAGTTCGGCGAGCTGGCCATGCGGATTGTTAATGGGATCGGGGGGAAAGGTGAAGCGTTCTCGAGTCCGTGGGGTGCGCCCATTGATCTCGATGCCTTTGCCGAGAAGCTGGCCAGTGGGCCCTACAAGCTGGTCACCATGGTACACAATGAGACATCGACCGGAGCCGTGTATCAAGCCGGGGAAATCGCGCGGCTGGCGCACCAGAATGGGGCCCTGTTTCTCCTGGATGCGGTGTCCTCCCTGGGGGGGGCGGACCTCCCCATGGATACCTGGGACGTTGATCTGGCGGTGAGTTGCAATCATAAGGCTATAGGGGCACCCATTGGACATGCCTATGTGGCGGTGAGCCACCGCGCCTGGGAGGTGATGGAAAAGCGTCAGACACCGTGTGGCACTATATACGGGAATCTGCTGACCTGGAAGGCACAACCAGATGAAACGGCCACGGGTAGGAGAACGCTCAGGCGACCTCAGGGTGTATTTTCGGCAGTGCATCTGTTCTATGCCTTGCACGAAGCCCTCACGATGATTCTGGAAGAAGGGCTGCCAAAGCGTTTTGCGCGGCATTTGCTCAATGCTGCGGCGTTCCGCGCTGGTATTACTGCCTTAGGGCTCCACACCATCGCCAAATCAGAAGTAGCGTCGCCGACCGTGACCTGCGTCTGCCTCCCAGACGGCATCTCCTCCACAGCATTCTTACATCATTTTCGCCAGGATCACGGCCTGGCTACCCTACCGGGGATAGGTGACTATCGCCCCACAGTCGTACGCGTTGGGCATATGGGCGTGACGGCCACGCCCCGCAACATCCTGCATGCCCTGCACGCCTTTGACAGCGTG
>Ga0081538_10005212_pt1 | contig 11743 bp, 12 predicted proteins | sample TabmetS5T2R1_FD_71022 | JGI IMG/M metagenome (GOLD analysis project Ga0081538, IMG submission 71022) | Tabebuia heterophylla rhizosphere microbial communities from the University of Puerto Rico - S5T2R1 | ecosystem: Host-associated > Plants > Roots > Rhizosphere ... | reverse complement strand
GGCCACCCTGGTCTACTTCGACCTCCGGATCAGGAACGAGGGCTTCGACCTGCAGATGATCGCCGCCGACCTGGCCCGCGGCGCCCCTGCCCGCTGATGCTGCCGCCGGGGCAGGAGCAGGGCGGGTTGCGGATGCCGGTGCGGGACCCGCAGGAGGTTCGGGAGGTGGTGCGGGAGGTCCTGTCCCGGCCGGAGTTCCGGCCGCCGGAGCGGTCGCTGATGGAGCGGCTGCTCGACTGGGCGCTGGAGGCGATCGGGCGCCTGCTGGCGGCGCTCGGCGGGAGCGGGGCCGGAGGCGTCGTCGGGCTGGTCCTGCTGGCGCTGGTGCTGGTCGGGGTGGGGATCCTGGCGGCCCGGTTCTCGCGGGGGCTGACGCCCAGCCCGGAGGTCGCGGCGGCCGTGGTCGGGGGCCGGCGGCGGTCGGCGGCCGAGTGGCGCGCCGCGGCGGAGGCCCAGGAGCGGGCCGGCGCCTGGCGGGACGCGGTCCGCTCCCGCTACCGGGCGCTGGTGGCCGACCTCGCCACCCGCGGCCTGGTCGAGGAGGTGCCCGGCCGCACCGCCGGCGAGTACCGCCGCGAGGTCGGACGGGCCCTGCCCGCCGCCGCGGGCGACTTCGCCGGCGCCACCGAGCTGTTCGAGGTCGCCTGGTACGGCCGCGCCGACACCGGCCCCCAGGAGGCCGCCCACCTCCGCGACCTGTCCGACCGCGTCCTCCGGCGGACCCGCCCATGAGCCGACGGCCGGCGCTCGGGCGGGCGCTGCCGTGGGTGGCGGTGGTGGTGGGGTTCGCGGTGGTGGTGGCGATCGGGGGGCGGCGGGCGGATGAGGGGAACCCGCTGGACCCGGCGTCGCCGGGGCCGCTGGGGACCAAGGGGTTGGTGGAGGTGATGAAGCAGCTGGGGGGCCGGGTGGTGATCTCGTCGGCGGCGCCGGGGCCCGGGACCGACGCGGCGCTGCTGCTCAGCGACGACCTGACGCCCGGGCGGCGGCAGGAGCTGCTCGACTGGGTGGACGGCGGCGGCACGCTGGTGGTGGCCGACCCGAGCTCCGGGGTGACGGCGGTGAAGCCGGTCGGGTCCACCCGCATCGGGCTGCTCGACGCCGAGATCGAGCGGCGCTGCGCCGTGCCCGCCCTGGCCGGGGTCGGGCGGGTGGCCGCCCCGGGCGGGGTCGTGTTCGAGGTCCCGGAGGGCCAGGGCGGCTCCCCCGGTGGGCCGGGGGCGGCGGCGGTCGGCGGCGTCCAGGCCTGCTACCCGCGGAACGACGGGGCCTGGCTGCTGGTCCAGCCGGTCGGCTCCGGGACCGTGGTCCGCCTCGGCGGGGCCAGCGCGCTCGTCAACGAGGAGCTGGGCAAGGCCGACAACGGCGTGCTCCTGGCCAGCCTGCTCGTCCCGGCCCCGGGGACGTCCGTGCACGTGCTCCAGCCGCCCCTGCCCGGCGGCGGCAGCGCCGGGCTGGGCGACCTGATCGCCCCCCGGGTGCGGCTGGCCCTGTGGCAGCTGGTGGTGGCGTTCGTCCTGCTGGCCCTGTGGCGGGCGCGGCGGCTCGGCCGGCCGGTGGTCGAGCCGCAGCCGGTCCAGCTCCCCGGGGCGGAGCTGGTCGTGGCCGTCGGCAACCTGTTGCAACGGGCCAAGGGCCGAGGCCAGGCGGCCGGGCTGCTCACCGACGACCTGCGCCGCTCCCTGGCCGAGCGCCTCGGCCTGCCGTCGGCGACCCCGCCCGACCAGGTGGCCGACGCCGTCGCCGCCCGCACCGGGATCCCCCGCGAGCGGGTGCTGCGGACGCTCACCCGGGCCACGCCCCGCGACGAGGCCGAGCTCGTCGCCCTCAGCCAAGCCGTCGACACCATCCGCCGGGAGGTCATCCGTGTCTTCTAGCGAGGAGGAGCCCGTGAGCCAGACCAGGGCGGCGCCGCCGGCGCCCCGGGAGGCGGTCCTGCGGGTCCGGGAGGAGATCGCCAAGGCGGTGGTGGGGCAGGACGGCGCCGTCTCCGGGCTGGTCGCGGCCCTGCTGGTCCGCGGCCACGTGCTGCTCGAGGGCGTCCCCGGGGTGGCCAAGACGCTGCTGGTCAAGACCCTGGCCCGCACCCTCGACCTGGAGTTCAAACGGGTCCAGTTCACCCCCGACCTGATGCCGTCGGACGTGACCGGGCAGGTCATCTACGAGCAGCGCGACGGCTCCTTCCGCTTCCGCCAGGGCCCGGTGTTCACCAACCTGCTGCTGGCCGACGAGATCAACCGCACCCCGCCCAAGACCCAGGCGGCGCTGCTGGAGGCGATGGAGGAGCGCCAGGTGTCGGTCGAGGGCCAGGGCCACCCGCTGCCCGAGCCGTTCCTGGTCGTCGCCACCCAGAACCCGGTCGAGTACGAGGGCACCTATCCCCTGCCCGAGGCCCAGCTGGACCGGTTCCTGTTCAAGCTGCACGTCGGCTACCCGTCGCCCGAGCAGGAGCAGGCCGTGCTGGCCCGCCACGACGCCGGCATGGACCCGCACGACCTGACCACCCTGGGGGTGACGGCGGTGGCCGGCCGCCAGGACCTGGAGGCGGCCCGCGAGGAGGTCGCCGGCGTCCCGGTCGAGGCGAAGGTGCAGGCCTACATCGTGGCCATCGCCAGGGCGACCCGCGAGTCGCCGTCACTGGAGCTGGGCGTGTCCCCGCGGGGGGCGACCATGCTGCTGCACGCCGCCAAGGCGTGGGCGTGGCTGGCCGGCAAGCGGTACGTCACCCCGGACGAGGTCAAGGCCGTGGCCAAGCCGACCCTGCGCCACCGGGTCGAGCTGCGGCCCGAGGTCGAGCTCGAGGGCGTGACCGCCGACGGGATCCTCGACGGCGTGCTCGCCGCCGTCCCGGTCCCCCGGTGAGGGCACCGTGCCCGTCCTGACCTGGCGGCTGGTGGCGGCGGCGGCGGTGGGGTCGCTGGTCGTCCTGCTGCTGCCGGCGCCGCCGCCGCTGGGACTTTGGGTGGTGAACGGGGTTCTGCTGGTGGCGGCCGTGGCCGACTGGCTGCTGGCCGCGCGGCCCGCCGACCTGGAGGTCGAGCGCGAGCTGCCGGGCATCGTCCCGCTGGGCGCCGAGGCCAGGATCACCTGGCGCATCTCCCACCGACCCGGGCCGGACCGGGGCGCCGAGGGCTCCGCCGGGCCCGGCCGCGACCCGCGGCCCGCCGTCCTCGCCGGACGCGGCATCCGGGTGCGGGTGGCCGATGAGCTGGCGCCGTCGTTGGGGGCGGTGACCCGGCGGGCGCGGGTGGTGGTGCCGCCGAGGGGCAGGGCGGTGGCGGAGACCCTGATCCGGCCGAGCCGACGAGGGCGGTTCGCGCCGACCGAGGTGGTGGTGCGGGTCGAGGGGCCGCTGGGGCTGGCGGCCAGGCAGGAGCGACGGCGGGTCCCGGGGGTGCTGCGGGTGTACCCGCCGTTCGCGTCGCGGGACGAGGCGGAGCTGCGGGTCAACAAGGCCCGGATCCTGGAGGTGGGGCTCCGGTCGGCCCAGGGCCGGGGCGGGGGGACCGAGTTCGACTCGCTGCGCGAGTACGGGGTCGACGACGAGTTCCGGCGGATCGACTGGGCGGCCACCGCCCGCTCCGCCAAGACGATCGTGCGGACCTACCGGGCCGAGCGGAACCAGACAGTGCTGCTGCTGCTCGACAGCGGCCGGACCATGGCCGGCCGGGTCGCCGACGTCCCCCGCCTGGACCACGCCATGGACGCCGTCATGTTGCTGACCTCGCTGGCCACCCGCCTCGGCGACCGGGCCGGGCTGGTCGCCTTCGACCGCGAGGTGCGAGCCGTGGTCGGCCCCGGCCATGCCCGCGACCAGCTCGCGCGGGTCACCGAGGCGATGTACCAGCTCCAGCCCCTGCTGGTGGAGAGCGACTACCGCGGCGCCTTCGCCGAGACCCTGACCCGGTTCCGGCGCCGGGCCATGCTGGTCGTCCTCACCGAGCTGGCCGAGCAGGCCGTCGCCGAGACGCTCCTGCCGGCGCTGCCCCTGATCGCCCGCGACCACCTGGTGGTGGTGGCCAGCGTGGCCGACCCCGAGGTGCGCGGCTGGGCCCTGGCCACCCCGGTCGAGCCGGGCGCGGCCTACCGCAAGGCCGCGGCCGTGGCCGCCCTCGCCGACCGGCGGCGCACCGTGGCCCGGCTGCGCGGCCTCGGGGCGGTCGTGGTGGACGCCCCTCCGGGCCGCCTCGCCCCCGAGCTGGCCGACGCCTACCTGCGGGTCAAGGCCACCGGACGGCTCTGACGGGGCCGCCGGGGAGGTTTGCCGGGCCAGCAAGGCGAGTATCCAGGAACGTGATGCGTCCATGAGCCAGCGTCACCTGCGCCGACCACGACGGCGAGCCGTCCCGGTGGCCCTGGTGGCGGTCGCGCTCATGGCCGTGGCCGCGGCCGGCTGCGGGATCCCGCGGGACCCCGAGAGCACGCTGGACCGGGTGCGGGGCGGCACCCTGCGGGCCGGCATCACGGCCAGCGAGCCGTGGACGACCCTGGAGGATGGGCGGCCCGGCGGGGTCGAGGTTGCCCTGGTCGAGCGGTTCGCCCAGGAGCTCGGGGCCAGGGTCGAGTGGGTGGACGGGTCGGAGGCGGACCTGATCGGCGCGCTCGAGGTGCGGGAGCTGGACCTGGTCGTGGGCGGGCTCACCGCCGACACGCCCTGGCAGACCAAGGCCGCCATCACCCGGTCCTACGCCACCACCAGGGTGGTGGTGGCGGTTCCGGCCTCCCAGCCCCTGCCGGAGGACATCGCCGGGATGCGGGTGGCGGTCGAGGCCGGGACCGACGCGGCCGGGATCCTTGAGGACAAGACCGACGCCATCCCGGTCCGGGTGCCGGACGTGACCCGGGTGCGCGGGTCGGCCGTGGCCATCGACGAGTGGCTGCTGGCCGACCTCGACCTGCGCGACACCGGCGTCCACCTGAGCAAGGTCAAGCACGTCATGGCCACGCCCATGGGCGAGAACGCGTTCCTGGTGCGGCTGGAGCGGTTCCTGATCGCCCACCAGGACGAGATGCCAGCCCTCCTCGACGCGGCGGAGGCCGGATGAGCGAGCACCACGAGCTCCCCCCGGACAAGCACGAGCGGCTGGTCAAGGCGGCGCGGCTGGAGTGGTTCTCGATCGTCTACCTGATCACGGCGATCGTGCTGCTCTACTTCACCCTCGGCAACTCGCAGGCGATGAAGGCGGCCTGGGTCGAGGACATCCTCGGCCTCACCCCCCCGGTCGCCTTCCTGGTCGCCTCGCGGGTGCGCCGGCGCCGGCCGAACGACCGCTTCCCCTACGGCTACCACCGGGCCACGGCCATCGCCTACCTGTGCGCCTCGGTGGCCCTGCTCGGCCTGGGCGCGTTCATCCTCTACGACTCGGCCAGCAAGCTGCTCAAGTTCGAGCATCCCCCGATCGGCCTGGTCAAGCCGTTCGGCGACCAGCCGATCTGGCTGGGCTGGCTGATGCTGGCGGCGCTCGCCTACAGCGCGGTGCCCCAGGTGATCCTGGGCCGGCTCAAGCAGCCCCTGGCCAAGGAGCTCAACGACAAGGTCCTGTACGCCGACGCCGAGATGAACCGGGCCGACTGGATGACGGCCGGCGCGGCCATGCTCGGGGTCATCGGCATCGGGTTCGGGCTGTGGTGGGCCGACTCGGTGGCGGCCAGCATCATCTCCATCGACATCGTCCGCGACGGCTGGAAGAACCTGCGCGTCGCCGTCGACGACCTGATGGACAAGGAGCCGACGGTGATCGACGACTCCCGGGCCGATCCGCTGCCGCTGTGGATCAAGAACGAGCTGCTGCTGCTGGACTGGGTCAAGGACGCCGAGGTGCGGCTGCGCGAGGGCGGCCACGTCTTCATGGGCGAGGCCTTCGTGGTCCCGGTGGACAACGACGACCTCGTGGGCCGGCTCGAGCGGGCCAACCGCCACCTGCTCGACCTCGACTGGCGCCTGCACGAGCTCGTGATCTCGCCGGTCCCGGAGATCAACCGCCCCGAGCCGGCCGGCGGGGACGGCTGACCGGGCCGGGCGCCTCAGCGGCCGGCCGCGGCCTTCAGCTGGGTCATGGTGAACAGGGGCCGCAGCTCGACCCCGACCTCGGCCAGGTTGGCCGGGCCGCCGGCCTCGCGGTCGATCACGCACACCGCCCCGCTCAGCTCGGCCCCCTCGGCCCGGAGGGCGCGGCAGGCGTCGACCACGGCCCCGCCGGAGGTGACCACGTCCTCGACCACCACCAGCCGGCGGCCGGCCACGTCCAGGCCCTCGGCCAGCCGGCGGGTCCCGTACGGCTTGGCCTGCTTGCGGACGAACCCGGCGGGGAGGCCGGTGACCTGCGACAGCATCGTGGCCAGGGGCACCCCGCCCAGCTCCAGGCCGGCCAGCCCGTCGGCTCCGCCGGGCAGGAGGCCGGCCATGGCCTCGGCCAGCGCCCGCAGCAGCCGCGGGTCGGACTCGAACCGGTACTTGTCGAAGTACTCGCTGCTGGTCGCGCCCGAGCGGAGCGTGAAGCTGCCGGTCAGGTGGGCGACCCGGTAGACCCGGGCGGCCAGGTCGGCCGAGACGCTAGGCACGGCCGTAGACGGGGATGGCGGCGCCGCTCGTCGGGGCCGAGTCGTCGCTGCACAGGAACCGGATGACCGCGGCCACCTGCGCGGGCGGCACCCACTTGGAGGTGTCGGCGTCGGGCTCGGCGGTCCGGTTGGCCGGGGTGTCGACGACGCTGGGGAGGACGGCGTTGCAGCGCACCCCGTCGGCCCGGTACTCGACGGCGACCGCCTGGGCGAAGGCGAGCACGGCGGCCTTGGCGGTGGCATAGCCGCTGGCGCCGCGGAACGGCCGCACCGCCGCCCGCGCCGAGACGCAGACGACGGCTCCGCCGCCGGCGTCGACCAGGTGGGGCAGGACCGCCTGGGTGACCAGGTAGGTGGGGCGCAGGTTGAGGGTGAGCGCGCGCTCGAACTGCTGCACCGGGGTCTCGTGGACCCGGCCGCCGATCGTGTAGCCGCCGACCAGGTTGACCAGCGCCTTCAGGGGGGCGCCGGCCCGGTCGCCGGTGGCCACCGTGACCGCCTCGGCCACGTCCGCGGGCTCGAACAGGTCGGTGGCGACCGACTCCAGGTGGTCGGAGCCGACCAGGTCCTCCGGCGGCCGGCCCGAGCGGGAGGTGGCCACCACCCGCCAGCCGTCCACCAGGAAGGCCGCCACCACCGCCGGCCCGAGCCCGCCGGTGGCCCCGGTGACCAGGACCGTCGCCCCCCGGCCGGCGGGCGGTCCCCCGACCGGCCCGGTGGGTGGGGATCCGGTCACGAGGCGGCCACCGGGGCGAGGTGGTCGCGGTCGGTCAGCCAGCCGCCGGCGTCCTCCTCGCCGAGGGCGCCGGTCAGGCCGCGGGCGGCGGCCCGACGGCCGAGCACGATCACATAGGTCAGGAACCCGGCCTCGGCGACCACCCCGATCCCGACCCGCAGCCAGGTCGGCCAGGGCCGGCCGGTGACGAACCCCTCGATGGTGCCGGCGACCAGGAAGGCGGCGACCAGGCCGAGCACGATCACCACGGCCCGCCGGCCCTCGGCGGCCAGGGCGGTCAGGCGCGGCCGGTCGCCCGGGTCGATCAGCGTCCAGCCGAGGCGCAGCCCGGCCCCCCCGGCCACGAACACGCTGGTCAGCTCGAGCAGGCCGTGGGGCAGGATCAGCCCCCAGAACTTGGGCTGCTGGCCGACGGCCGCGAACAGCCCGGCGACCAGGCCCAGGTTGGCGCCGTTGACGACCAGCACGTACACGGTGCCGATGCAGAAGAAGATGCCGAGGGCGAAGGCCTGGAAGGCGACCAGGACGTTGTTGGCGAACACCTGGGAGGCGAACTGGGCCGCCGGGGCCGACGAGTAGTACGCCTCGAAGTCGCGGTTGATGTAGGCCTCCCGCACCGCCGGCGGGGCGGCCGCCTCCACGGCGGTGGGCGAGTTGGCCAGCCAGATCCCGAACGCGGCCGCCGGGAGCAGGGTGGCCAGGGTGGCCGCGACCACGAACCAGCGCGCGTGCCAGACCGCCGCCGGGAAGCTGACGGTGAAGAACCGCCCGAAGGCCCGCAGGGTGCGGGGCCGGGTCCCGTACACCACCGACCCGGCCCGGGCCACCAGCCCGCTCAGCTGCGCGGTCAGGGCAGGGTCGCGGTAGTAGGTCTGGGCGTAGGAGAGGTGGCCGGCGACCCGCTGGTAGAGTCGGACCAGCTCGTCGAGCTCGGCGGCCGACAGCCGGCCGACCCCCCGCTGCGACCGGGCGGTGAGCTCCGCCAGGCGCGCCCAGACGGGGCCGTTGGTCGCGATGTAGCGGTCGATGTCCATCTAGACTAGCGACCCTCCGCGGCGCGCACGTAGCCTCTGACCTGCGACGTTGCCTGCCCTCGACCCGAGCCTACCACGGCGGCATCCCCAAACCAGGGCAGCCCTGAGCGGCGCTCGATGGCAGCCTCTTCTATGTCGCCCTTCTCGTGTCTCCTGAGCCACGCCAGCAGCTCTGAGCGTCTGTACAGGGCTTACCCAATCTCTTGGCGAGTGCTCGGCGAGATTGGAGCCTCATGCCGTGGGAGCCCGCCCGAGACGAACCTAATCCTGACCTGCGCTTCTTCTGCTGCTTCTTTGTCCTCGATGGCCCTTGAGCGCCTTCCTCAGTTTCTTGCGGCTCATTGCTACTCCTCGTGAGTTTCCTGGCGCCGATGGCCGCGGAGCAGCAGCCACGTCCAAAGAGCGGAAGCCACCAACCAAACGAGCGCCGAGCCACCAGCGAGAAGCTCGGTGGTGACTGAGCCGAGAATGACGGCCAGGACGACGAGCGCCAGGGTCATCAGTGCGCTCATGCCTCACCCTCCCGTCCTCGTGTTGGCGTTTGCTCAGGAGCCTAGCAGGGGGACGGCGCGGCCTACGGGCGCCCTTCCTGTCGCCCGAAGCGGACTGATGCATCCCGTCAGGACGAGAGACATCTCTCCGTGGCCTCCTCCTGTTCGGGCCTCCTGACCCTGACCTGGCCCAATGGGCTGGCCGCTACGGTGGAGAACAGCCGTTTTCTTTCCCGGTGGCCTTCCACGCCAGGAACTCAGAGAACAGCGCCTCGTCCTCTGGAGGCCAAAGAGCGGCCCTGGCGCCCTACAGGGGCGCCCAGGATGGCCGTGGAGATGTCGTCCTCATTCACGCCCAGGTAGCGCATGGTCGTGGCCAGCGAGCCGTGCCCGAGCAAGACCGCGGCGGCAAGCCGGCTCATGCGGTTGCGGCTCATCTGCTGGCCATGCTGGTTCGGGATCACCCAGCAGGCAGATGACCCGTGGGCGCCCTGCCACGCCTTCAGGTCCTCGGCCAGCCTGCGCGTGCAGACCAGCTTGCGGCGCTTGGAGCCCTTACCGTGTGACCGTACCCAGACCGACCCGTCTCCGCTGGCCTCTACGTGCTCGTCCCAGCGCAGATTGCAGACCTCGGCACGACGCAGGCCCAGGTCGTACAGGAGCAGGAAAGCCACACGCCAGGAGCGCCTGTAGCAGTTCCGCAGGGCACGCTCGCAGTCGGCTTCGTCCAGGGGCCGCGCCTCGGCCATGGGCGCGTCTCGTTGCCGCCTTCCTTCAGCGCGACACCCCGCGAGCGCAGGCGAAGCTGGTGCCAGCCACTCCTCTGTCCTGTCGGCCCAGGTGTGCTCGGCGTACCGTCGAGCACCTAGGACACCCTTGACCTCTGCCATCTGGCCCGCCTCCTCGGGCCAGGAGGAGATGGCGACCGCCCCAGCGGTTGCATCAGGCGAGATACCATCCCCTCAGCTTGGCGACAGAGCCGCCCTGGCTGAGAGCTGGCAACGAAACCGCTGGTCAACTACCGTGTGAGCTCCGCCAGGCGGGTCCAGTTCTAGAGGGAGACGCGGTCGTCGATGGCGCAGGTCGAATCGGCCCGCATGGTCACCCCGGAGGCGGTGGCGCTCGAGTTCCGGACGGCCAACCTGGGCTCGCGGATCCTGGCCTACCTGCTCGACATGGTGATCGTGGCCCTCGGGATCCTGGTCGGGCTGCTCGCGGTGGCGCTGATCGGGCAGGCCAGCGACGTGGTCGTGCCGGACTGGGTGGCCCTGACGATCGTGCTGGTGCTGCTGCCGGGCTGGTGGCTGGGCTACTTCATCGCCTTCGAGACGCTGTGGCGGGGGCGGACGCCCGGCAAGGCGGCCCTGGGGCTGCGGGTGGTGACCAAGGAGGGGGCGCCGGTCCGGTTCCGCCACGCCGCCATCCGGGCCCTGCTCGGGCTGGTCGACTTCCTGGTCCTGGGTGGCTTCCTCGCGGTCGTGTTCATCCTCCTGACCAGGGACAACCAGCGGCTCGGGGACCTGGTGGCCGGGACCCTGGTGCTGCGCGAGCGCAGCGCCCTGGCCGCGCCGGCGCCGGTCAGCTTCGCGCCGCCGCCGGGGCTGGAGGCGTACGCGGCCACCCTGGACCCGAGCGGGGTCGGCACCGAGGAGTACCTGGCGGTGCGGACGTTCCTGACCCGGGCGGCCAGCCTGGCCCCGGGTCCCCGCTCCGCCCTGGCCATGCAGCTCGCCAACCCGCTGGCGGCCAAGCTGCGCCCGCCGCCGCCGGCCGGGATCTCCCCCGAGGCGTACCTGCGCTGCGTGGCCGCCGCCTACCAGCAGCGCCAGCGGGGGCCTGGGGGGCTGTGGACAGCCGCCGACGCCCCCGCGCCCGGTGGGCTACGCTCCCCCACCGGGGGACCCGGCGCGGAGCCGCCGGGATCGAGGCCGCCCGGCGCGGAGCCGCCGGGGTCGAGGCCGCCCGGGGTGGAGCCGCCGGGATCGAGGCCGCCCGCGGCGCCCGACCCGGCCCCGGCGCGGCCCTCCCCGGGGGATCAGGAGCCGGGCGGGTTCGCCCCGCCGGGTTAGGTGCCCTCGGTCCAGGAGTGGAGGTAGCTCTCCTGGGCGTCGGTGAGGGTGTCGATCTCGATGTCCATGGTGGCCAGCTTGACCCGGGCCACCTCGGCGTCGATCTCGGGCGGGACGTCGTGGACCCGGACCTCCAGGCCCTGGCGGCGCGACAGCCACTCCAGCGACAGCGACTGGTCGGCGAACGACATGTCCATGACCGCGGCCGGGTGGCCCTCGGCGGCGCCCAGGTTGACCAGGCGGCCCTCGGCGACCAGGTTGAGGCGGCGGCCGTCCTCCAGGGTGAACTCCTCGACGTTCTCGCGGACCCGGACCACCGAGGTGGCCAGGTCGGCCAGGGCGGCCTTGTCGATCTCGACGTCGAAGTGGCCGGAGTTGGCCAGCACGACCCCGTCCTTCATGACCTCGAAGTGCTCGCGGCGGAGCACGTCGCGGTCGCCGGTGACCGACACGATCACGTCGGCCTCGCGGGCCGCCTGGGCCATGGGCGCGACCCTGAAGCCCTCCATGGCCGCCTCCAGGGCCCGGATGGGGTCGACCTCGGTGACGATCACCTTGGCCCCGAGGCCGCGGGCGCGCATGGCCAGGCCCTTGCCGCAGTAGCCGAAGCCCGCGACCACGAAGTTCGTCCCGGCCAGGAGGAGGTTGGTGGCCCGCAGGATGCCGTCGATGGTCGACTGGCCGGTGCCGTAGCGGTTGTCGAACAGGTGCTTGGTCGGGGTGTCGTTGACGGCGATGATCGGGTAGGCGAGGGCGCCCTCCCGCTCCATCTGGCGCAGCCGGATGACCCCGGTGGTGGTCTCCTCGGTGCCGGCCCGGACCTCGGCCAGCTGGTCGCGCCGCTTGGTGTGC
>Ga0081538_10005211_pt1 | contig 11746 bp, 9 predicted proteins | sample TabmetS5T2R1_FD_71022 | JGI IMG/M metagenome (GOLD analysis project Ga0081538, IMG submission 71022) | Tabebuia heterophylla rhizosphere microbial communities from the University of Puerto Rico - S5T2R1 | ecosystem: Host-associated > Plants > Roots > Rhizosphere ... | reverse complement strand
TCGCGCGCCGGCGTCGTTGTCACGACGAGTTGGCTGTCACGCACAAGCGCGGCGGGATCGTCGGTCGCGATGGCCACGACGCCGATCGCTTTGGCGATGTCGGATGCGCAGGCCTTGGCCTTGGCCGCATCGCGACCCCAGACCAACACCTTGGAGAAGGGCCTTACGAGATGCGCGGCCTGGATCTGCAGCCTTGCCTGCACGCCGGTGCCGAGCACGCCAGCGACTTGCACCTCGCGCGGCGCCAGGTGGCGCGCGGCGACAGCGCCGGCCGCGGCGGTGCGCACGTCGGTGAGATAGCCGTTGTCCAGCAGCAGCGCGTCCACCAGGCCGGTCTTGGCGGAGAACAGGATCATCAGGCCGTTGAGGCTGGGCAGGCCGATCTTGGGATTGTCGAAAAAGCCGGGGCTGACCTTGATCGCGAAGCCGTCGAAACCGGGGATATACGCGGTTTTCACGTCGACCTCGCCGTGCGCGTCGGGAATGTCCATGGAGAGGATCGGCGGCATGATCACCTTGCCGCTCGCCAAGGCGCGGAATGCCTGCTCCACGACATCAACCGCGGCCCGGTCCAGATGCACGCTAGCGCGCAGGTCGCGTTCGGTGAGCACGAAGATATCCCGCATTCCTTATCCCCTGACTACCTGGTCACCGAGCGTCACCGGCTTGCCGCCGGCGATGGCAAGAAACTGGTCCGGATCGACATTGCAGCCGCTGACGATCATGGCGGTGGGCCCATCGAGCTTGAGCTTACCCGCGATCAGCGCAGCCGGTCCGACCGAAGCGGCGCCCTCCGTCACCAGCTTCTGGTCGCCGAACAGCGCCTGCATGCCGCGATAGATCTCCTGCTCGCTGACCAGGATGGTCTCGTCCACCAGCGCGCGGCAGATCGGAAAAGTCCACCGGTTGCCGAGCCCGATGCCGCCGCCCAGTGAGTCCGCGAGAGAAGGAACCTCTGTCACCTCGACCGGCCGGCTGGCGGCGAGGCTCTCGTGCATGGCGGCGCCGTTCTGCATCGAGACGCCGATGATCCGGATATCCGGCTTCAGGGCCTTGGCCGCGATCGCGATGCCACTGATCAGGCCGCCGCCCGACAGCGGCACGACAATGGCCGTGAGATCCGGCCGGTCCTCCAGCAGCTCCAGCGCGATGGTGCCTTGCCCCGCGATCACGTGCGGATGGTCGAATGGGGGAATGTCGGTCAGGCCCTCGCTCCGGACCAAACGATCGATCTCGGCCTGCGCTTCGTCCTGGCTGTTGCCGATGCGCCGGACGTCGGCGCCGAGCAGCTGGATCGCGCGCACCTTGGTATCCGGCACCAGGGCGGACAGGCAGATGGTCGCGCGGACTCCGGCGTGCGCGGCGGCATAGGCGATGGCGCGGCCGTGATTGCCGGTGGAGCAGCAGCCGATCCCGCGCTTGCGCTGTTCATCGGTGAGGCGGCTGACCGCGTTCGCGGCGCCGCGCAGCTTGAAGGCGCCGATCGGCTGCAAGGTCTCGAGCTTCAACAGGATTTCCTGGCAGGCCAAGGCCGAAAGGGTAGGCGCCGCAATGGCCGGGGTGCGGAGGGCAAGCCCGGCGATGGCGCTCCGGGCGGCGCGGATATCGGCGAGGGTTGGCGCGGATTCAGGCAAAGTCATGGGTCAATGTATACATCGTGGGCAAGCGCCGCCGGCTGTGCGGAAGAAAATTCCGCTGATGGTGCTCAGATTAGCCTGGAACTTGCGCCGTGAAAAGATAAGATGTATACAACTAGCTCAGAAAGGGTTTTCCAGGCGGGGGCGCTGGTCTGACCTGCCTGGATTCGAAACAGCAAGAACACGCGACCAGGCAACAGAGGAGGAAAGCATGAATCGTGAGTTGAGGGTCACGCGGCGCGGCCTGCTGCAGTCGGCGATCGGCCTGGGCGCAGCGACGGCGGTGATCGCCGGCGGGACCCGGATCGCATTCGCGGAAACCACTTTGGAGCGCGCGAAAGCGGATGGCTTCATTCGCGTCGGCTTTGCGAACGAAGCGCCGTTCGGCTACGCAACGCCCGACGGCAAGCTGACCGGAGAGGCGCCGGAAGTCGCCAAGGCGGTGCTGGCGAAGATGGGCATTGCCCAAGTTGACGGCGTGCTGACCGAGTTCGGCTCGCTGATCCCGGGCCTGAAGGCCGGCCGCTTCGACATCATCGCGGCGGGCATGTTCATCAACCCGAAGCGCTGCGCAGAGATCGCGTTCTCCGAGCCGTCCTACGGCATCGGCCAGGCGATGCTGGTCACCAAGGGCAATCCGAAAGCTGTCAAGGACTTCTCGACCTTCGCCGGCAACAAAGACCTGAAGCTGGCGGTCATGTCCGGTGCAGTCGAGGTCGGCTACGCCAAGGACGCGGGCGTCCCGGAAGGCCAGCTGGTCGTTCTGCCCGACCAGTCGAGCCTGCTGGCCGCCGTGCAATCCGGCCGCGCCGATGGCGCCGCGCTGACCGCGCTCTCCATCGCCGACATGGCGAAGAAGGGCGAGGGCGTCGAGTCCACCACGCCGTTCGGCGAAGTGGCCGGCAAGTCGGTGAAGGGCCATGGCGGCTTCGGCTTCCGCAAGGAAGACAAGGACCTCTATGAGGCCTTCAATGCCGAGCTGAAGAAGTTCATCGGTTCGCCCGAGCACATCGCGCTGGTGACGCCGATTGGTTTCGGCAAGGACTACCTGCCGAACAAGACGATGGAACAGCTCTGCAAGGGTGAGTAGCCTCAATCGGGGCGGGCCTTTGGTCCGCCCCGCATTGTTCGAGGCTGACCTTCATCCCATAGGCCGAGGATCGCCATGGGTATCTTCTCGCTCAGCGCAATGCTGGTGGCGGCGTTGATCGTCATCGGGATCATGTCGTTGTTCGGCGACAACGCCCTCTTCATGTCCGGGCTATTGCAGGGTGCATGGCTCACTTTGCAGGTCACCGCGCTCGGCTGCGTCCTGGCGGTGGTCATGGCGACCCTCGCGGCCTTGCTCCGGCTCTATGGCGCCGCGCCGCTGCGCTGGCTCGCCGTTACCTATGTCGAGTTCTTCCGCGGTACCTCCGCCCTGGTGCAGCTGTTCTGGCTGTTCTTCGTGCTGCCGCTGTTCGGCATTTCGATGGAGCCGTTCACCGTCGCCGTGCTCGGGCTAGGTCTCAACATCGGCGCCTATGGCGCGGAGGTTGTGCGCGGCGCCATCCAAGGGATTCAGAAGGGGCAGTGGGAGGCGACCACAGCCCTCAACATGACGCGCTGGCAGGCCCTGAAGCGCATCATCCTGCCGCAGGCCTTCGTCGCCATGATTCCGCCCTGGGGCAATCTGTTCATCGAGCTGCTGAAGTCGACGGCCCTGGTGTCGCTGATCACCATGAGCGACCTGACCTTCAGGGCGAAGACGATCAATGACACGACGATGCAGACCATCCCCATCTTCACCCTGGCGCTGCTGATCTATCTGGTGATGTCGCTCAGCATCACCATCGGCATGCGCTGGCTGGAGCGGGCATCCTTGCGCGGCATGGTCCGCGGGCGGGGACACTGATGAGCAGCGATATCTGGAACTGGGGCTATGCGCTGGAAATCCTGCCGATCCTGGCTCGGGCCGCAATCGTCACCATAGAGGCAACGGTGATCAGCTTCGCGATCGCCCTAGTTCTGGGCCTGATCCTGGCGGTGTTGCGGATGAGCGGGCCGGTCGTCGGCTGGCTCGCCTCGGCGTTCGTCGAACTGGTGCGCTCGACGCCGTTGCTGATCCAGATCTTTTTCATCTTCTTCGTGCTGCCACGGTTTGGCATCACGCTGGACGCGTTCGCCGCGGGCATCATCGCACTTAGCCTGCACTACGGCTGCTACTGCTCGGAGGTCTATCGCGCCGGCCTGGAAGCGGTGCCGCGCGGCCAATGGGAAGCCTGCACGGCGCTCAATTTCAGTTCCTGGAACACGTTCAAGAACATCATCCTGCCGCAGGCGATCCCTCCGATTGTGCCGGCGTTGGGTAACTACCTGGTCGCCCTGTTCAAGGACACGCCGCTGCTCTCGGCGATCGCGGTGGCGGAGCTGGTGCAGACCGCGAAGAACATGGGATCGGACACCTTCCGCTACAACGAGCCGATGACCATCGTCGGGCTGACCTTCCTGGTGCTCAGCTTGGTGTCCGCGGTCGGCATCCGTTGGCTGGAGCAGCGGCTCAATCGAAGGAGCGTGCGATGAACGCAAGCACCGAGCATCCGATGGTGCGGTTCGAGGGCGTCACCAAGCGCTATGGCGCGCTGACCGTCCTCGACGACCTCAACCTGGAGATCAAGCGCGGCGAGAAGGTGGCGATCATCGGCCCCTCAGGCTCGGGCAAGACAACGGTCCTGCGCATGCTGATGACGCTGGAGCGGATCGATGGCGGCGTGATCTGGGTCGACGGCGAGCCGATGACCCACATGCCAAAGAACGGCGGCATGGTGCCGGCCGAGCCCAAGCATTTGCGCCGGGTGCGCTCCAAGATCGGCATGGTGTTCCAGCATTTCAACCTGTTCCCGCACATGACAGCCCTCGGCAACTGCATCGAGGCGCCGATGACCGTGCTCGGCTTGCCGCGCCGGGAAGCGGAAGAGCGGGCGGCGGAGCTGCTGAACATGGTGGGGCTGGCGGAGAAGAAGGGGCACTATCCGGCGCAGCTATCCGGCGGACAGCAGCAACGGGTCGCCATCGCCCGGGCGCTCGCCATGCGACCCAAGGTCATGCTGTTCGACGAGGTGACCTCCGCCCTCGATCCCGAGTTGTGCGGCGAGGTGCTGCAGGTCATCCGCAAGCTGGGCAGCGAACACGACTTGACCATGCTGATGGTCACGCATCAGATGGGCTTCGCCAAGGAATTCGCCGACCGAGTCTGCTTCTTCTATCAGGGCAAGATCTGCGAGCAGGGTGTGCCGAAGGAGCTGTTCGTCGCCCCGAAGAACGAGCGTACTCAACAGTTCCTGCGTGCCGTCCTGGAGGCGGTATGAGCACCTATGACGAGAACCTGGAGCGCCCGCTCAGCATGTCGCGAGAGCGTTTCGAGCGGATCTACAAGACGATCCGCGACCGCATCTGCCTGCTCGAATACCAGCCGGGCGAACGGCTGGGTGAAGAGGAGCTGGCGCGCGAGTTCAACGTCTCGCGCACCCCGATCCGCCGCGTGCTGTCGCGCCTGGAAGGCGAGGGGTTGCTCGAAAGCCGGCATGGCGTCGGCACCTTCGTCACCGACGTCGACATCGATTCCCTGGCACAGGTGTTCCAGCTGCGCATGGAGTTGGCCGAATTGCTCGGCAAGCTCGACCCGATCCCGCGCAGCGAGGACGATCTCGCCCGCGTCCGCGCGTTGCTGGTGCGCTGCGACAAGCTGCTGAAGAAGCCCGACCCGAAGGCCTATGCGCGGCTCAACATGGATTTCTTCCAGGAGCTGGGCGCGATGGTCGGCAATGCGCCGCTGCGCGAGATTTCGGAGCGGCTCTATTACTTGACGACGCGGATCTGGCTGAAATCGGTGCCGCATCTCAACCTGCCGGACGAGATCACGGTGTTCCGGCGCGAGATGGCCGACATCCTCCAGGCGATGGAGGTGGGCGACCTGGAGGCGGTGGGCCATATCCGCCGCAGCCACATCTCCATGAGCGTGAAGCGCATGAAGCGCTATCCGGACGGCAAGAAGTAAGATCAGGCACAGGAGCAGAGCGTATGGAGAAGCGGGCGAATCCGATCTCCGCAACGGTGGATTTCGAACGCGACGGCGTGCAGCACGGTTTTTTGCGGCTGCCCTACAGCCGCGACGATTCGGCGTGGGGCGCGGTGATGATTCCGGTCACGGTCGCGAAGAACGGCAAAGGCCCGACCGCGCTGCTGACCGGCGCCAACCATGGCGAGGAGTATGAAGGTCCGGTCGCGCTGATGAACCTGGCATCGTCGCTCGACGCAGCGCAGCTGTCGGGGCGCGTCATCATCGTGCCGGCGATGAACTACCCGGCCTTCCGCGCCGCCACCCGCACCTCGCCGATCGACAAGGGCAATCTCAACCGGCTGTTCCCAGGACGGCCGGACGGCACGGTGACGGAGAAGATCGCCGATTATTTCCAGCGCACTTTGCTGCCGCTGGCTGACGTGGTGCTCGACATCCATTCCGGCGGCAAGACGCTGGAGTTCCTGCCGTACTGCTCCGCGCACCGGCTGCCGGACAAGAAGCAGGAGTCGGCCTGCGTCGCCGCCATGCAAGCCTTCAACGCGCCCTATTCCATGATGATGCTGGAGATCGACGCCGTCGGCATGTACGACACCGCAGCGGAGGAGATGGGCAAGACCTTCGTCACCACCGAGCTGGGCGGCGGTGGCACCACGCGGGCCAGCACCGTGGCGATCGCCAAGCGTGGCGTGCGCAATCTGCTGATCCATGCCGGCATTCTCAGGGGCAGGCTAGATCAGGGGCCCACCCAGATGCTCGACATGCCCGACAACGACTGCTTCACCTTCAGCGAGCAGGACGGGTTGATCGAGCCCTGCACCGACCTCGGCGAGACAGTGCGCAAGGGCGATGTCGTAGCGCAGATCTGGCCGGCCGATCGGACCGGGGTGCCGCCGACGCAATATCGCGCCGGCATGGACGGCGTGTTGACGGCCCGCCATTTCCCGGGTTTGGTGAAGACCGGCGATTGCATCGCGGTGACCGCACTGCCTGTCTGAATGACCTGGACCTTGATCGAGTCTGCGACCGAGCGCGACGCCGTGCTCGAACTCTACGGTAAGGACGGCAAGTTCATGATCCGAGCCAATGGGCTCGAGCTCATGAACGGCTTCTGCCACGAGTCCGAAACTGCCCTGGGCACGTTCGCCGCCGGACTCGCGCCATCGGGCTGTGGGCGCTTCCTGGTCGGGGGACTGGGGCTCGGTTACACGGCGGCGGCCCTGCTCAGGACACTTGGCGATGGCGGCAGGGTCACGGTAGCGGAATTGTCCTCAGCCGTGATCGACTGGTTTCACCGGCACGTAAGAGCATCGGTGCTGCCCACGACCCACGGTAATCTCGCCATCGTGAACGCCGATATCGCCGATCTCCTGAAGGAGAGAAGCCGCTACGACGTCATCATCCTGGATGTCGACAACGGCCCAGAACCTCTTGTTACTGCGGCAAATGCCGGGCTCTACTCGACCGATGGGTTGCGCGCGCTCCACGGCTGCCTGGCCGATTGCGGCGTCGCGTTGCTCTGGTCCGGTTTTGAAGCTGCGGAATTTGCCGCGCGGGCGGAAGAGGTTGGCTTCGCGGTGATGTGCGAGCGGTTCAGCCGCGAGCGCGCCGACCTGGACCACCACATCTACGTACTTGCGAAGAGCGACGCGGCTGCGACAACCCGTCAGATACCAAATATTAACCATGTTGTAGTGTGATTGAAGCCGGCGGTTATTTCCGGCGCAGAAGGCCCGCATCGGTCGGGCGAGTCGGACACAAATTTGACTCCGAATGTCCGCCACAGCTCACTCGATGACGGGTGATACTTTCAGCCAATTGAATCTATTGGTGAAATTTGCATCAGAATCAGCAATTGACACATATCGCTCGAGTGGTAACCGGTCCCGACATGATTTCTGATTCCGCAGCACTTCTCGACAAGCCGACGGTTCGCCGGTCGCTTGAGCGGCACCTGCTGCAAGCGACCGGCATCGAGCCCGAAGCGGCTGAGCCGCAGCACTGGTTGTATGCGACCGCCGCTTTCACGCGCACACTGGTGCTGGAGCGATGGGCGATCGCGCGCCGCAACAAGGAGAAGCAGGGGCTGAAGGAAGCCTGCTACTTCTCCATGGAATTCCTGATCGGCCGGCTGCTGACGGACACCCTGCGCAGTCTCGGTATCCACGAGGTGTTCAGCGAGTCCCTGCGCGAGGTCGGCTGCGACATCGAGGCGGTGGCGGAGCAGGAGCCCGATGCCGGCCTCGGCAACGGCGGGCTCGGCCGCCTGGCGGCGTGCCTGCTCGACAGCACGGCGGCGGTCGGCGTGCCGGCCTATGGCTACGGCATCCGCTACGAGTTCGGCATGTTCGCCCAGCGCATCGAAGGCGGTTGGCAGAACGAGGAGCCGGACCATTGGCTGCGCCTGGGCGGACCGTGGGAGTTCCCGCGTCCGGACCTGACCTATCCCGTCCGGTTCTACGGCCGCATCGTCGACAACCAGTGGGTCGAGACCGCCGACGTGCTGGCGACTGCATTCGACGTTCCGGTTCCGGGCTACCGCACGGACACCGTGAACACGCTCCGCCTGTGGTCCGCCCGCGCGCCGCGCGAGCTTGACCTGCGGCGGTTCAACGAGGGCGATCACCTCGGCGCAGTGGGGGACAAGGTCCACTGGGAGAGCCTGACCCGCGTGCTCTACCCGCACGACGGCACCGAAGCGGGGCGGGAGCTGCGTTTCCGACAGCAGTATTTCTTCGTCAGCGCCTCGCTGCAGGACATCCTGCAGCGGCTGAAGCGCCAGAAGCGGTCCGTGACCGACCTGCCGGATTTCATCGCGATCCAGATCAATGATACGCATCCGGCGATCTGCATCGCCGAGCTGATGCGGCTGCTGATGGACGAGCATGGCATGGGCTGGCAGGAGGCCTGGGACCTGACCCAGCGCACGATCTCCTATACCAACCACACGCTGATGCCGGAGGCGCTGGAGACCTGGCCGCTGCATTTCTTCGAGCGCATGCTGCCGCGGCATCTGCAGATCATCTTCCGCATCAACGAGATCTTCCTCGACGACGTGGCGGCTCGCTGCCCGGGCGACGTCGATCTGTTGCGGCGCGTGTCCTTCATCGACGAGAACGGCGATCGGCGAGTCCGCATGGCGCATCTGGCCTTCGTCGGCAGCCACGCAGTCAACGGCGTGTCGAAGATCCATACCGACCTGATGCGCCAGACCGTGTTCGCCGATTTCGACCGGCTGCTGCCCGGCCGCATCGTCAACATCACCAACGGGATCGCGCCGCGGCGTTGGCTGGCGCAGGTCAATCCCGGCCTCAGCTGGCTGATCTCCTCGCGCATCGGCGATGGCTGGATGCGCGACCTCGGCAAGCTGGAGCAGCTGGTGCCGCTGGCCGACGACGCTGATTTCCGCGCCCGCTTCCGCGCCGCCAAGGAGGTCAACAAGGCCCGCCTGGCGGAGTATATCCTGGAGACCGTTGGCGTGGGCGTCGATCCGACCTCGCTGTTCGACGTACAGATCAAGCGTATCCACGAATACAAGCGGCAGGTGCTGAAGCTGCTGCATGCGATCGCGCTTTATAGTCGTATCCGCCACAATCCGGGCGCCTCGTATCAGCCGCGCACCATCATCTTCGCCGGCAAGGCCGCGCCGGGCTATGCGATGGCCAAGCTCATCATCAAGCTCGTCAACGACGTGGCGCGCGTGGTGAACAACGACCCGGTGGTCGGCGGTCGCCTGAGGGTGCTGTTCCTGCCCAACTACGGCGTCAGCCTGGCGGAGCGGATCATCCCGGCGGCGGACCTGTCCGAGCAGATCTCCACCGCGGGCACCGAAGCCTCCGGCACCGGCAACATGAAGATGGCGCTGAACGGCGCCCTGACGATCGGGACCCTGGACGGCGCCAACATCGAGATCCGCGAGGCGGTGGGAGCGGAGAACTTCTTCGCCTTCGGCCTGACCACGGCGGAGGTCGGCAAAATGAAGGCCGACGGCTACGATCCGATGACCTACGTCAACCAGGATGCCGAGCTGCAGGAAGTCATGGGCATGCTGGCGAGCGGCTTCTTCTCGCCGGATCACCGCGACCTGTTCCATCCGATCCTGAATAGCCTGACCAAGCGCAGCGAGCAGTATTGCGTGCTGGCCGATTTCCGCTCCTACCTCGACGCGCAGAGCGAGGTCGATGCTGTCTATCCGGACAGCGAAGAATGGACCCGGCGGGCGATCCTCAACGTCGCGCGCATGGGCGGCTTCTCCAGCGACCGCGCAGTGCTCGACTACTCGCGGGAAATCTGGGGCACCAAGGCCGCCGCTCGAGAGTCAGGCCAGCAGGACGGCGACCGGCGCATCGGCCAGGATTTCGCTCAGCTGTAGCTCGGGGCCGGAGACGGTCGCTCCCGTCAGCACGTTGGTCAGCGTCTCCTGGCCATCAGGTAGAGTAATGCGCGCGTCCCGCCAGAGGGCGGCGCCGTCGTAGCGCGCTTGATCTCCCAGCAGCCGCGCGAACAGACGTCCCGCGATCACAATGCAGCTGCTGGCGCCGTCACGCCGCCGGAAGGCAATGACGTGATGCGACAGCGGACCCTCGATCATGATGGGTTCATAGCTGCCTTGCCGGAACAGGTCGGCATGCTCTCGCCGGTAGCGTAACAAGGCCGCCGCGATGGCGAGCTTGATCTTGCCGTCCTGCCAGTTTTCAAGTCTGTCCCGCAGCAGCGGGCTGTGGTCGCTCCCCACGATCTCGGCCAGCATGTACCGGCGATGCTCGAAATCGACTGGCCGGCGATTGTCCGGGTCCACCATGCTCAAGTCCCAGAGATCGCAACCCTGGTAGGTGTCCGGCACGCCCGGGGCCATCAGGGTCACCACCAGCTGACTGAGGCTGCTGAGCACGCCAATCCGCGCGATGCGCTGTTGGAAGGCAAGGAAATCGTCGAGGAACGGATTTGGCCGCTCGGTTTCCAACAGCCGTTCGACGAACCGCAGACAGGCCGCCTCGTAGGCTTCGCTCGGATTGATCCAGCTGGTACGCCGCTTCGCCTCGCGGATGGACTTGAGGACGGCGCCCTTCAATCGCTCGCGGAATGCGTCGAGGCCGCCGTCGACCGGCCATGCGCCAAGCAGGGTCTGATAGATCCCATATTCGTCGTTGGGCGAGGGCGCGGGGTCGCCGTTGACCTTGCCGCGCTTGAACCGGTTGAGGCTGGCCCACCGGCGCACGCGCTGGTTCCATTCCGGCGCGACCTCGGACAGGACGTTGAGCCGCGCGCGCAGATCCGCGCCGCGCTTGGTGTCGTGGGTCGACAGGGCCGACATGGCGTTGGGCCAACTCTTCGCGCGCTCTTGCATGAGGTGGTGGAAGGCGGAGACCGTTACCCCGAACTGCCGCGGATCGCCGCCCACTTCGTTCAAGGAAAGGAGGCGGTTGTAGCGATAGAAGCAGGTGTCCTCCATCGCCTTCGCCATCACCGGCCCTGTATATTGCTGGAAGCGCGAGGCGAACCGCAGGACCTCGTCTCGGTCAAAGGCCGGGCTCCACTCGGTGAGGTCGAGGGTGAGAGCAGCGCGCACGAAGTCCAGGATCTCCGGATCGGGCCCTAAATAGCTCTTTTGCGCCTGCTTCACGGCCCAGTCGATATCGCGGCGGTCATCGGGCGAAACGCCGCGCTCCGTCACATAGGTGCGATAGACCGGGAAGCACGCCACCACTTCGCGCAGCGCCGCGCGCAGCCGTTCTTCGGTATAGTCCCGGGTGCTCCAGTGCCGCTCGGAGATGGCGTCGAGGCCGGAAGCCAGGCGGTTCAGCTCGCTCGCCAGCATCGTGTCGATCACCAGCAGCTTGCAGGCATAGAGAATCTCGTCGAAGTCTGCCGAGCGGTCGAGGAAGCGGCGATAGGTGCGATCCATCGCCTGCTTGCCATCGGTATCGACGTAGAGGCCGTTGACCAGGTTGACGAAGTCGTAGCCGGTGGTGCCGTCGACCGGCCACTCCGAGCGCAACCGTTCGTGCCGCGCGAGGATCTTCTCGACCGCGATGTAGAAGGATGCGCTCCG
>Ga0081538_10005210_pt1 | contig 11747 bp, 16 predicted proteins | sample TabmetS5T2R1_FD_71022 | JGI IMG/M metagenome (GOLD analysis project Ga0081538, IMG submission 71022) | Tabebuia heterophylla rhizosphere microbial communities from the University of Puerto Rico - S5T2R1 | ecosystem: Host-associated > Plants > Roots > Rhizosphere ... | reverse complement strand
GTGGGGGGGGGCGAGGCCGCCGACGGTCCCGCAGCCGTTCCCCGGCCACGACACCCCCGCCCCGACGTCGTCCTCATGGACATCCGCATGTCAGGTGTCGACGGGCTGGACGCCACCCGCCAGATCGCCGAGGCTCCTGACCTTGCGCACGTGCACGTGCTGATCCTCACGACCTTCGATCACGACGAGTACGTCATCGAGGCGCTGGGCGCCGGCGCCGGCGGGTTTGTGATCAAGAACACCGATCCCGGCCAGCTGCTGCACGGCATCCGGGTGGTGGCAGGCGGCGAAGCGCTGCTGTCGCCCGGTCTGACCCGCCGGCTGGTTGCCCGGCTTGTCGACCGGAACCCAAACCGCCAGGTCAACGCTGGGGCGCTGGCCCAGCTCACCGAGCGGGAGCGAGAGGTCGCCGGCCTGGCGGCGTATGGCATGAGCAACCATGAGATCGCCGAGCACCTGGTGATCAGCCCCGCCACCGCCAAGACCCACATCAGCCGGGCCATGGCCAAACTCGGCGCCCGCGACCGCGCCCAGCTGGTCGCGCTGGCCTATCAGCACCGCCTGGTCGACCCGCCTGACCCGGCGTCACCGAGTGCTCCATAACCGGTGACGTGCCCGGCGCAGGCTGCTCGAGTAGGCTGCCGCCTCCAGCGGGCCGAGGGTGTCCCGCCTTCGGCGGTACGGTCCGCATCCACTGCGTCCTTACTCAGATGCCGTGTATGTCCCGTCCTCGCTGGGCAAGCTGTCCACCCGGCCGCACTCGGCCGGGTGTCGCCGCCGTCAAGAACGGGGGTCATATCGTCATAGACGATCGAGCGCCATGATCCTTGGACCGAGTCGGAGGTCCTCCGGACGGGGAGGAGCCCGACTCGAGGATGGCAGGTGAGGCAATGACCGAGATATGGCTCGGGATCGTGCTACTCCTGGGAATCGCCTTCGTCCTGCTCGGCGTGATTGGCGTGATCTTGTTCGTCGTGTTCAAGGGATCGGAGTGGTGGCTGGATCGACGGCAGGCGCGGCGCTTCGCCGAGGCCGCGGCGCGTGGTGAGTTCGAGCAAGCCGAAACCGCTGCCCGGAGCGCCTTCCAATCTGCAGGCACGACCGATCTCACCGTCTGACATGAGTGCGCGAAGCGACCCGGGCGGTTCTTGCACTGGCGTCGGCCGGCGTGGGTGCTCCAGGGAGCAGCACCGCGCCACGGCGGTGCGGGCCTGGGCCACCGCCGTCTGGCAGGCCTGGGCCGCTGAGCACGCCACGGTCGCCGAGCTCGCCAACCGCCTCCTGCGGTGACAGCCAGCCATCGAGGCGGCCTGGATCACCGACACCGACCGACGAACGCTCCTCTGAGAAGCTCTGTTCAGACCGTCGGCCCGTTCAGGCGGCCGCCGCGCGCAAGCGGCTGGAGGCCCTGACAGCGCGCGAGCGGGAAGTCGTGGTCGCCGTCGCCAGGGCTGAGCAACGCCGAGATCGGTCGACGGCTGTTCACGAGCGAGGCGACGGTCAAGGCCACGTCAGTCGCGTCCGCCCAGCGCGACCGCCTCCGACAGCGCGGCCAGGATGCGCTCGGCAGGCAGCTCGCAGGCCGGTCCGACCAGCTCCAGGTCGAACGCTCGGCCCACCACTGCGGCGGCCGACAGCACCTGGACCGCATCGGAGGACAGCGGGGCAAGCCGCCGGCCGATCACCGCCCGGATCGTCCCCGGGATCGGCACCTGCCCAGGCCGCTCAAGGGCGCCCTGGGCGGCCAGCAGGCGCACCACCTCCCGGACGAACAGCGGGTTGCCCTCGGTCGTGTCATAGACAGCCGCCACTCTGGCCGGGGAGGGCACCACACCCGAGAGCGACTCGATGAGGGCCTCCACCGCTTCGTGATCCAGCACCTGAAGGTTGAGCAGCTGCCCCTCGCGCACCAGCTCCCCTACCACCTCACCGATGCCCAGGGACCGCTCGGCCACCAGATCACGGTAGGTCCCCACCACCAGCAGCCGGGCGCCGCGAAGGTCCCGGGCCAGAAACTGCAGCAGCAACAGGGAGGGCTCGTCGGCCGCATGCAGATCCTCGAAGACCAGCAGCAGCGGCTGCACCGTCGCCGCCCGCCTGAAGAGGCCGGCGACGGCCTCGAACAGGTAGAAGCGCGCCGCGTCGGACGCCTGGATAAGAACCTCGGGGGGCGAGGCTGTCCCAAGGCGTCCGGCCAGTCCAGGGACCAGCTGAGCGACCTGGGCCGCCCCCGCCGAACCCAGCCAGGAGGCAAGGGTCTGCTCGTCGCAGTCGTCGGCGAGGGCGCCGATCACCTGACCCCACGGCCAGAACGGTGGTGCGCCCCCACCCTCCCAGCAGCGACCCCACAAGACACGAGTCCCCAGGTTGGTCGCGTGCCCGGCAAGGTGCTCGACGACCCAGGTCTTGCCGATCCAGGCTCCCCAGCGACCAGGAACAGCCGTCCCCGCCCGCCGATCGCATCTTCCAGGCCGGCCGCCAACTCCGCCACTTCCCGGTCCCGGCCCACGAAGGCCCGCGATCCTGGAGGCGGGGCACGGTCCCCCATCGCAGACATCGCACCGGTCAGCCTAGCTCCGGCATCCCGGCCCGGGTACCCCCATCCACCTCCTACGTCGCGGACTAGTCAGGGCCTCCTAGAGCCCGTCAGGTGGGCTGTTGGTCATCTGGCTCCCGTTCAGCGGGCACCGAGGCCTGGTCGAAGGCGTAGTACAGGGCCATGGCCCCACACAACGCCAGGGCAAGTGGCGCCGACACCCACGACAGGGCCAAGGCGGCCGCATAGACGACCAGACCCAGCATGAACCGCCGGCGGGTCGCTCGCACCATCCCCGGTGGCGGCAGCCGGCCCAGCAGCCGGTCGGTGTGGGTGACCCAGGCGAACAAGGCCCCAAACGACAAGCCCATCAGCAGCACCCCACAGTAGAGCGCCGACGCGGTCTGGGCCGCCTCACCCGCGCCGCCCAGGTGCTCCGCGACCACCGCGGTGGGGAACGGGATCAGCCCGGTCCACAGCAGCAGGTTGAGATTCAGCAGCAGCAACGGCCCATCCACCCGAATGACCTGCTCGAAGACCCGATGATGGTTGAGCCAGATCACCCCGATGGTCAGGAAGCTCACCAGGTAGGCGACATAGCTGGGCCACTGCGCCCACAACGCGTGGGCGAGGGTCTCGCCCTGGTGGAGCTCTGGGGGGCGGATCTCGATGACCAGCAGGGTGATGGCGATGGCGAGCACCCCGTCGCTGAAGGCCTCCAGCCGGGTCGTGGTCACGATCCCAACCGTCCTGGCACCCGCCAATGGCCCACGCCATCGCGTGTCGAGGGTGGCATGTTGGTGCCTTTCGTGCAGGCTGCGTGGTCGACGTCCGCGGTCCAGGACCGCGCTGATGCGGATCTCGTCGTGTGTCGGGAACTCTCCAGCGAATCGCCGCTCCGGTGATCAGCCGGTGAGCAGGGCGATGACGGCCAGCAGGATGCTGCTCCCAGAGAGCCACAGCGCCCACGTTGCGGACCGGTGGGCGTGGCGGGCCCACCGCTTGGCGGATTCGAACGCTTGCTCCTGCAGTTGCACGTGCCAGTAATGGTCCAACAGGTCGGTCTCGCGGGCGCAGTCTCGGCAGTGGCCGGGGTCGAAGCTCCCCGGCTTGTGGGCATGCTCGAGCGGCATGGTACTTCCTCCTGGCACATCAACACCGCCAGCCGGCGCTGCGCCTCACGGAGCTGGTTGCCTCGGGAAGTGGCGCCTCCTTCCGCAGGCGTCACCCGTTGCCGTATTCGTCGTGGCGGCGGAGCCAGAGCTGCCAGCCGTCGCCCTCGTCGCGGCCCTTGGGCATCCGGTCCAGGATCGGGTAGTAGCCCATCAGGACCTCCACCCCCCGCCAGCTGGTGGTGTAGCTCTGGTAGACGGCCCCGTCCTGGAGGACAAAGACACTCATGGCCGGGGCTTGGGTGAGGTAGCCGGCGACGTCGGTCCCGGTCGCGGCCGCGTTCTGGGCCACGATCGGGGGCAGGCCTTCCCGGGGGGGCACGATGGCCTGGCCCTCCTGCTCGGGGGCGGAGGCGCCAAGGTCGAGGTTGAAGTCGCTGGGGGCCGCCGAGACCCAGCCAAGGCGCCAGCCCATCCGCCGCTGGTAGGCCTGGAGCTTGGCCAGGGGGGCCTGGGAAACCAGCATCACGGTCACGTCGCGGGCCTGCAGGTGGGGGGCCAGGGCGTCCAGGGTATCGGCGATGGAGGAGTTGACCGGGTCCCCGGCCTGGTAGGCCGGTCCGAACATGAAGTGGTAGACCAGCAGCTGGGAGCGGCCGTCGAACAGCTCGGCCAGGGTCCGTGGGCCCTGCGCGGTGTCGAAGCGGTAGGGCTTGTCGACGAGGACCCAGGGCAGCTGGCGGCGTTGGCGGGCCAGCTCGTCACCCAGTCGGGTGTGGTGCTTCTCGCGTTCCAGCAGCTCCTGGCGGGCGGCCTGCCACTGGGCACGGCCGACAACCTGGTGGTCGGTCATCACGGCTTGTCTCCTTTCGAGGGCGTTCCTGAGCCGGTAGGTCTGGCTGCTGCGCGGAGTCAGTGTCCGTCCCTTAGCTCCTGACAGGTCAGCTCCGGCCGCTCGTGCGAGACGACGATCCTGCGTGCGTCGCCGAGGACGGCGTCGACGGCCGCACCCATCTCGTCGTCGAAGTAGGGGAGGTGCCAGTCCCCCCGGCTCTTGGACGACGCCGTCCAGCGAGATCAACATGTTGGCGATGATTTTCCGCATCATCCTCCTCCATCACGAGGAGCCAGCGGATCCGCATCATCCAGGTCGGCCGACCGTCCGTTGGGGTGTTGGTCGTCTGGGTCCATGGCGGCGGGCACCGACGCCTGGTCGAAGGCGTAATACAGCGCCATCAGCCCACATAAGCCCAGGGCCAGCGGCGGCGACACCCACGACAGCGCCAGGGCGGCGGCATAGACGACCAGGCCCAGCATGAACCGCCGCCGGGCCGCTCGCACCACCCCCGGGGGCGGCAGCCGGCGCAGCAGCCGGTCGTCGCGGGTCACCCAGGCGAACAGCGCCCCGAACGCCACGCTGGTCAGCAACAACACCCCGCAGTAGAGGGCCGACGCGGTCCGGGCCGCCTCGCCGCCGTCGCGCAGGTGCTCGGCGACCACCGCGGTGGGGAAGGGGATCAGCGCCGTCCACAGCAGCAGGTTCAGGTTGAGCAGCAGCAACGGCCCGTCGACCCTGACCACCTGCTCGAACACCCGATGGTGGTTGAGCCAGATCACCCCGATGGTCAGGAAGCTCACCAGGTAGGCGACGTAGCTGGGCCACTGCGCCCACAGCGCGTCCGCGAGGTGCTCGTCCTGGTGGAGCTCTGGGGGGCGGATCTCGATGACCAGCAGGGTGATCGCGATGGCGAGGACGCCGTCGCTGAAGGCCTCCAGCCGGGACTTGGTCATGCGTAGTGGTCCAAGATCAGCTCGGGGGGCTCGACCGCGGCGGGGCCGAAGTGGACCGCGGCGACGAAGCCGGCGCCGCCGCCCGACACCAGCGCCCAGAACCCGGGCCCCACGCGGCCGGCTTGGTAGAGCAGCAGCCCGGTGGCGATGATGGGGTAGACGACCAGGCTGGCGGTGAAGGCGTTGACCTGGTCGGTCACCGGCCAGCCGACCGCGTTCCCGCGGATCAGGTGGTCCAGGTGGTGGCCCAGCGACAGCGCCAACGCCAGCCAGGTCAACCGGTACAACGCCCTATCGTCCATCGATCCCTCCATAGGCTGCGGGGCGGCGGTCGGTCGTGGGTGTCAGCCGGGTGGGTGCGGTTCCCCCACCCTGGGCGTGCAATCTGGGTGAACTGTTGTTCAACGGAGGAGCTTGGCTCAGCTCGAGCTCGAGCAGGTCCCGGGTCCAGGTCCTGGATCTGGCGAGCAGGCCGTGGTGGGCCGCCGTCCAGGACACCCTCGGACGCGGAGCTGGTCGTGCACCGGTGGCTTGGTCGTGGATCACCTCCAAGGGGCGGATCAGCTGGTGATCAGGGCGATCACCGCCACCAGCATCCCGATGCCGGAAGACCACAGCGCCCAGACGGCCCACCGGTAGGCCCGCAGGGCCCACCGCTGGGCCCCCTTGAACGCCTCTTCTTCGCGTTGCACCTGCCAGTAGTGGTCCAGCAGGTCGGCCTCGTGGGCGCATCCGCGACAGTGGCCGGGATCGAAGCTGCCCGGCCGGTGCCGGTGTTGGATCACCATGGCGTCCTCCGTTCTGGCAGCACGCTAGGGGCCCTCGGCTGGTTCACGGCGTCGACCACCTCGATGCCCATGGAGCGGGCGGTGCCGGCGACGATCCGCTCGGCGGCATCGAGGTCGTCGGTGTTGAGGTCGGGGAGCTTGGCCCTGGCGACCTCGCGGAGCTGGTCGCGGGCGAGCTTGGCGATGGGGCCGTCGCCGGGGCGGTCGCCGCCCTTTCCGAGGCCGGCCGCCCGGGCCAGTAGGGCCGAGGTTGGCGGGGTCTTGAGCTGGAGGTCGAAGGAGCGGTCGTCGTAGACGGTGACCACCACCGGGACGACCATGCCGCGCTGGGCGGCGCTGGCGGCGTTGTAGGCGCCGACGAAGGCCATGAGGTTGATGCCGTGGGGGCCGAGGGCCTGGCCGGCCTTGCCGGGGCTGGCCTGGCCGGCCTCCAGCTGGAGCCTGACGGTGGCGGCCACGCGCTGGCGGGCTGGCATGGCGGTGCGCTCCTCCTGGTTGACCGAGAGACGGACAGGAGCGTAGAACCTCCAGTAACTGGAGATGCAAGGGGGAGTTCGTGCCCGAGGCGTTGGCGATCGGCCGGCTGGCCGCCCTCACCGGGCTGCCGGTCAAGACCGTCCGCTTCTACTCCGATGCAGGGCTGCTGCCCCCCAGCGGGCGGACCGAGGCCGGCCACCGCCGCTACGGCGCCACCGACGTGGCCCGCCTCCAGCTGGTGCGGACCCTGCGCGACCTGGACGTGGCCCTGGGCACCATCGGCCAGCTGCTGGCCGGGCGGCGCGAGCTGGACGAGCTGCTGGCCGCCCACGTGGCTGCCCTTGAGGCCCGCGACCGGGCCCTGCACCGCCAGCTGGCGGTGGCCCGGGCCGCCGCGGCCAGCCCCACCGAGGCCACCCTGCGCCGGGTGCACACCCTGGCCCGGCTGGAGGCGGCCGAGCGGGGCCGGCTGCTGGACCGCTTCTGGGACCGGGTGACCGAGGGGCTGCCGACCAACGAGGCCACGGCCCGGCTGCGGGAGCTGGGCACGCCCGAGCTGCCCGCCGACCCCACCGGTGAGCAGCTGGACGCCTGGCTGGAGCTGGCCGAGCTGGCCGCCGACGAGGACTTCCAGCGCACCACCCGGGCCAACGCCCTGTGGGGGGCAGAGGCGGTCGGCGACGGCTTCGACCCCGAGGCCTGGTCGCGGCGGGTCGGGGGCGGGCTGGCGGCCGCGGCCGAGCTGCGGGCCGCCGGGGTGGAGCCGGCCGACCCGCAGGCCGCCGCGGCGGTGGCGGCCATGGCCCAAGGGTTCGCCGAGCTCCTGGGGCGCCGCGACGGCCCGGCCTTCCGGCGCTGGCTGGTCGCCCAGCTGGACGCCCATACCGACCCCAGGGCCTCCCGCTACTGGGAGCTGGTCGGCATCGTCCAGTGCTGGCCCCAGGAGGAGTTCGTCGCCCCGGTTGCCGACCACGCATGGCTGCTCGCCGCCCTCCGCCACCACCGCAACCGCCCAGTCGACGCACCGGTCGGCACCGCTGCAAGCTACTGAGCCATCTGGCTATCAAGAGCTTCGCTCCTTCCGGCTTAGCCAGGGTGGTGGGTCGGGATCGGCTGGATGAGCTCCGGGCGCCGTCCGAGAGGTGGGCAGGAACAGCACGATGAAGCTGAAGGCCTCGGCGGCGTGGGTCGACTTGACGAGCAGCCCCCAGCACGATGCGGCCGTGGTCGATCGCCACGATCCGGTCGGCAGCTGGTCGGCCTCCTCGAGGCACGCTGCCCACCCGCCCTGGGGCCGCCGCCAGGTCGTGCAGCCGTTCCAGCAGCCGCAACGCCGGCTCGGGGGTCCGCTCGGCAAGTAACACCCGGGCCAGCACCAGCTGCTCCCGCGCATCGTTGGGCTCGGAGGGAGCGGGCCGACGTCGTTCCTCATGCCGGCGGTGACCGTGGTCGGCTCTGAGGCCCTCGGGCGCCGCCACCTGGCTTGGCAATTGTTCGCTCTGATACCCCTGCTGACCTGCACAGATGACCGAGCAGGCGCTCAGCCACGGACTGAGACACCCGCGAGCGGGACTACGACAGGAACACCAGTTCGGCGGCGATCAGGATGTCCACGAGGCCGCACCATTCGGCATACGAGCGCGCCACGACCTTGTCGCGCCAGAGGTGGACGAAATCCCAGACGCCGTGGAAGAACCAGCCGGCCGCCACCAGGTGGCGGCCAAGGTCTGGGTCGACGGCCAGCCCGGCCAGCGCTAGCGCGGCGAAGCCTACCCACCCAAGCGCCTGCACCCTGAGCTCGCCGGGCCGGTGCAGTTGTCCGTCGACAGCACCCCAGACCAGGGTGATCAGCGCCACGGCAACGAAGACGGCCGAGGGCGCGACCACGTCCAGCCCCCGCAGCACGACGGTGGCCGTCAGCCCGACGACGAGGATCGGCCACGACAGGCCGCGCCGCAGGAACTTGGCGATGATCAGATACGGCAACGGCAGGAGCAGGAGGGCCTCCCCAAGGCCTCCCACCGCGCCGTCCGCCTCACCTCCGCCCAGCGTGAGGGCCCACGGCCCGATCGCCAGCGCGGCGGGCCAGCGGTTCTTCAGCACATCCATCCAGCGCCTGCGGTTGAGCGTCGTGCTAACCATGCGGAGCACCTCCGTACTCGCCGCGGCGGCGGAGCATGACCAGGAACATGAGCGGGAACATGGCGACGTGCTCCAGGAGGAGCAGGGACTCACCTGTGATGACGCCCAGCCACAGCAGCGGGAACAGCACGACGGCGGGGGTGAACATGGCGCCGGCCATCTCGAGGGTGCTGGCCCAGCCGTGACCGCGGTGGCGCATCCAGACGACCATCCCGGCCGACATGTCGAAGGCCATCTCCAAGGCCACTAGCTCGGGGTATTGCGCCGGGGACTCCAGCCCGGCGAGCGCCAGGACGCCCCGGACCGCCGCGCCCAGGACCACCATCCCGACGAACATCGCGGCGAGCATCTCCAGATAGTGGCGGAGGAAGCGCCACGTGCCGTGCCTGGCGCGGCCGTAGCTGGCGGGCCTGCTGCTCTGCGCCCACGGCGTGCGGACTTCGTCTGCCTGCTTCATGTGGCTCTCCTTCAGTACCGGGGAGGGGTATTTGCTGGCGTCCAGACTGGCGGACGCGGGCAGCCGCCAGTAGTGCCGAAGCCGCACGTCGGAGCGTGGATGTGTCACAAGGTCGGGTGACATCCGTCATCCCGGCAAGCGGGGGTGGTCGCCGAGGTCGCGTCGGCCCGCCTGCTGCGACAATGGCCGCATGCGTGACAGGACGACCGACCGCGGGACGGGGCTGGGCAGCTTCCGTCGCTACACGTGGTGGGCCGTGCCCGGGACCACCGCGATCGTCCTTCTCTGGTTTGTCGGGGACTGGATCCTCGACCCGGACGTGCCGGCCTGGGCCCGCGGCAGCAGCGCGGCCGCTCTGGCCGTCACCGTCGTCGCCAGCGTGGTCCTGCTCAGCCGGAGGCTGGCGCTGGTGCCAACCGAGGCGCCCGACGCGCAGTCTCTTCGCCTCCCGGCCGCGTGGCTGGCGGCTGGGAGCGCCGGCGCGGCGGTGCTCGGCGTGGTCCCGCTGGCGCTGCGGAACTACGGGCTGTGGGCGATCGCGCCCGCGATCCTTGCGTCGATCACCGCGACCTTCCTGCCGCCGCGGCGCAGGCGGGTGCTCGTCGTCGGCGCGGCCGCCGTCGCGGCCGTGGCCGGCGGGACCGTCAGCCTGCTGTCAGGCGACGGCGAGCTGCTCTACGCCGCCCTGTTCCCACTCGGGCTGGTCGCCTTCGTCGCCTGGGTGACCCTCGGTCCGGTGTGGGCCTGGGACATCGCGGCGCGGCTCAGCCACGCGCGCACGCTGGCCGCGGAGCTGGCGGTCAAGGACGAACGCCTGCGGTTCGCCGCCGACCTGCACGATATCCAGGGTCACCACCTGCAGGTGATCGCGCTCAAGAGCGAGCTGGCGGCGCGGCTCACCGAGGCCGATCCGGCGCGGGCCGCCGCGGAGATGAAGGACGTGCACCGGCTGGCCACCGACGCACTCAACGACACCCGCGCCCTGGTGCAGGGCTACCGCCGCACCACCCTGGGCAACGAGATCGCCAACGCAACCAGAGTCCTGGCCGCGGCCGACATCGACGCCCGCATGAACCTGGAGCCTGCCGCGGTCGCGGCCACCGACCGCCTGTCACCATCCAGCCGGCACCTGCTGGGGCTGGTCATGCGGGAGGCCACCACCAACGTGCTGCGGCACAGCCGGGCGCAGCAGGCCGAGATCGACTACCGCCTCGCGGGCGGCCGCGCCAGCCTGCGGGTGCGCAACGACGGCGCGGTCGGGCGGCGGCGCGGGGTGACGGGTAGTGGGCTCCGCACGCTCGCCGAGCGCCTGGAGGCGGCCGGGGGCGAGCTGACCTGGACCTACGACGGCGACCGCTTCGAAGTGACGGCCTCACTGGCCGTGGACGCGGGCCCGAAGGACGCGAGCGTGCGGCATGGGGAGGTGGCGGGATGATCCGGCTCGTGCTCGCCGACGACGAGGGCCTCCTCAGGGGCGCCCTGACCGCGCTGCTGGCGCTGGAGGCCGACCTGGAGGTGGTGGCCGAGGCGGCCACCTCCACCGACGCGGTGCGGCTGGCCCGCGAGCACCGGCCCGACATCGCCGTGCTGGACCTCGAGATGCCACCGGCCGACGGGCTGCGCGCCGCCGAGGAGATCCGCTCCGAGCTGCCTACCCGTATCATCCTGGTCACCCGGCACGCCCGGCCGGCGGTGCTGCGCCGTGCCCTGGCGGCCGGGGTGAGCGGGTTCGTGCCCAAGACCACCCCAGCGGCCAGGCTCGCCGAGATCATCCGCGACGTCGCCGCCGGCCGCCGCTATGTGGACCCGGACATCGCCGCCTCCGCGCTGACCGAGGGGGACAACCCGCTGACCGACCGGGAGCTGGAGGTGCTGCGGGCGGCGCAGACCGGCGCCTCGGTCAACGAGATCGCCGCGCAGGTGCATCTAGCGCCGGGCACCGTGCGCAACTACCTGTCATCGGCCATGGCCAAGCTGGGCGTCAGCTCGCGCCACGCGGCCGCCCACCGCGCCTGGGAAGAAGGGTGGATCTAAGGAACGTTGCGCGTGCAAGTATCCTTGTAGCGATCGACAGCCGCTCCACAACCCGCCCAGCAGCAAGGAGCGCCATGCCAGCCATCAGCGCCGACACCATGGTCCTGCCACGCATCCCCACCGTGGACCCCGCTGCGGCCGACCGCTCCGTCCGCTCGGTGACCACCGCCCCAAGCGGCCTGGAGGGTGAGGGGTTCCCCGTCCGCCGCGCCTTCGCTGGCGTCGACCTGGCCGCCCTCGACCCGTTCGTCCACATGGACCAGATGGGCGAGGTGGACTACGCCCCGGGTGAGCCCAAGGGCACCCCCTGGCACCCGCACCGCGGCTTCGAGACGGTCACCTACATGATCGACGGGACCTTCCAGCACCAGGACTCCCACGGCGGCGGCGGCCTGATCACCGACGGCGAC
>Ga0081538_10005209_pt1 | contig 11752 bp, 7 predicted proteins | sample TabmetS5T2R1_FD_71022 | JGI IMG/M metagenome (GOLD analysis project Ga0081538, IMG submission 71022) | Tabebuia heterophylla rhizosphere microbial communities from the University of Puerto Rico - S5T2R1 | ecosystem: Host-associated > Plants > Roots > Rhizosphere ... | reverse complement strand
GGCCGCCTCTCCGAGCTGGCCCCGCTGCTGCTGGTGATCGAGGACCTGCACTGGGCCGACCGCTCCACCCGCGACCTGATCGCCTTCCTGGTCAGGACCTTGCGGGGCGGCCGGGTCACGCTGGTGGCCAGCTACCGCTCTGACGAGCTGCACCGCCGCCACCCGCTGCGGCCGCTGCTGGCCGAGCTGGTCCGCGTCCCGGACCTGGAGCGGGTGGAGCTGGCCCCGTTCGGCCGCGAGGAGCTGGCCGAGCACCTGCGCGCCATGGCCGGCGAGCCGGTCACCTCCGACGCGGTCGACCGGATCCTCGCCCGCTCCGAGGGCAACGCCTTCTTCGCCGAGGAGCTGGTCGCCGCCGGCGCCATGCGCGCCGAGGTCGCCCTGCCGGACGCCCTCGCCGACGTGCTGCTCGGCCGCATCGAGACGCTCCCCGAGCTGGCCCAGGAGGTCCTGAAGGTGGCGGCCGTGGCCGGGCGGCGGGTCGGCCACCGGCTCCTGGTCGAGGCGGCCGGGCGGCCCGAGGCCGAGGTCGAGCGGGGGCTCCGCGACGCGATCGCCGGGCAGGTGCTGGTCGCCGACGCGGTCACCGAGAGCTACCGGTTCCGCCACGCGCTGCTCCAGGAGGCGGTCTACGGCGACCTGCTGCCAGGGGAGCGGATCCGGCTGCACGCCACCTACGCCCGGCTGCTGGCGGGCGCCCGGGACGGCCCTGGCGAGCCGGGCTCGGCCGCCGAGCTCGCCTACCACTGCCTGGCCAGCCACGACCTTCCGGGGGCGCTGGCCGCGCTGGTCGAGGCCGCCGCCCACGCCGCCGCCGTCTCCGCCCCGGCGGAGGCCGACCGCCACCTCACCCAGGCGCTGGAGCTGTGGGAGCGGGTGCCGGACGCGGACGCGGTCGCCGGCATCGACCGGGTCGACCTGCTGCTGCGCGCCGCCGAGGCCGCCAACCAGTCCGGCGAGTTCCGGCGGGCGGTCGGGCTGACCAGGGAGGTCGTGGCCGGCATCGACCCCAGCGCCGACCCGCTGCGCGCGGCCCTGGCGCACGAGCGCCTCGGCCACTACGTGCTCGAGGCCGAGGTCGAGGTCGGCTGGGAGCAGGTCGAGGTGCAGATGCTGGCCGCCTGCCGGCGGGCCGTCGAGCTGGTCCCGGCGGAGCCGCCGACGGCGCTGCGGGCCCGGGTCGCCGCCGGGCTCGCCCGCGCCCTGGCGGTCACCGGCGCCTCCGACGAGGCCAGGCGCTGGGCCGAGGAGGCGGTGGCCACCGCCAAGGCGGCCGGCAGCGCCGAGGACGAGAGCCACGCCCTCGCCACCCTCGGTTCCCTGGAGCTGCGGCGCGACAACGTGGAGGCCGCGCGCTCCCTGCTGCGGGACGCCCACCGGCGCGCCGCCGCCACCGGCAGCCGCCCGCTGGAGCTGCGCGCGCAGGTCCAGCTCGGCATCCTCGAGCTCGACACCGGCCACCTGGCCATGGCCTGCACCATCCTGGACGAGGCGGCCGAGCTGGCCGAGCGCAGCGGCCTGGCGTGGAGCAACTACGGCCTGAGCGCCAAGGCGCTCGGCGGCATCGCCCACTACATGGCCGGCGACTGGGACCAGGCCGAGCGGGTGGCGGTCGCCGTCGACGACCGCCGTCCCGCCGCCGGCCCGCTGTCCGCCGCCGCCCTGTTCGTCGAGGTCGCCCGCGGCCGGGCCAGCGCCAGCGAACGGCTCGAGCGGCTGGCCCCGTTCCGCGACGTCGACCCCTTCGCCGACTACCTGGCCGGCGGCTGCGAGGCCGACCTGGCGCTGTGGCAGGGCGACCTCGAGCGGGCCCGCCAGGCCGCGCGACGGGTGGTCGACTCGCAGCTCGCCGGCGGCGACGCGCTGTCGCTGGCGCTCATCCGGCCGGCCGCGATCGGGCTGGCCGTCGAGGCCGAGCGGGCCGAGCGCGCCCGCGCCGCCGGCGACGACGCCGCCCTGGCCGACGCCCGGGCGGCCGGGACGGCGCTGCTGGAGCACGCGCGGGCGGGGCTGGCGCGGGCGCGCGAGCGCGGCCGGCAGGTCGGCCCGGAGGCGCTGGCCTGGCTGGCCAGGGCGGAGGCCGACCACACGCGCGTCGAGGGCCGCAGCGACCCGGACCGCTGGGCGGCCGCCGCCGAGGCGTTCGGCTACGGCTACCTCTACGAGGAGGCCAGGGCGCGCTGGCGCCTGGCCGAGGCGCTGCTGCTGGACGGCCGCCACGACGACGCCGAGGTCGAGGCCAGGGCCGCCCACGCCGTCGCGGTGCGCCTGGGCGCCGAGCCGCTACGGGCCGAGGTGGAGGCCCTGGCCCGCCGCGGCCGCCTGGACCTCGGCCCGGCGGCGCCGCCGAGCGAGGGCGCCGCCGGCCTCACCCCGCGCGAGCTGGAGGTGCTGCGCCTGGTCGCCGCCGGCAGGTCCAACGGGCAGATCGCCGAGGCGCTGTTCATCAGCCGCAAGACCGTCAGCGTCCACGTCAGCAACATCCTCGCCAAGCTCGGCGTCCACAGCAGGACCGAGGCGGCCGCCGCAGCGCACCGCCTCGGTCTGGACGCCCTACCGGGCCAGAGTTAGGCCACCGTCACCTGCCTGGTGGTGGTGGCCGCGTCGCCCCAGCCGTCGGTGACGGTCAGGGTCAGCGTGTAGGTGCCCGCGGCCGGGAAGGTGTGCGACATCGCCGACGAGGTGCTGGTCGGCGTGCCGTCACCGAAGTTCCACAGGTAGGTGAAGGTGTCGCCGGTGTTGGGGTCGGCCGACCCCACGCCGGAGATGTTGCACACCAGGCCCGCGCAGGACGGCGGGTTGATGACCGGGACCGGCGGCTGGTTGCCGGCCGGCTCCGTGATCGTCACCGTGCGCGTGGTCGTCCCGGTGAGGCCGTACTCGTCGCGGGCCGTCAGGGTGACCGTGTAGGTGTTGGCGCTCGTGTAGGTGTGCGTCGGCACCGGCCCGGTACCCGTGCGGGTGTTGCCGAAGTTCCACGAGTAGGTGAGCGTCGGCGCATTCTCGTCGGTGGAGCCCCTGCCGTCGAAGGAGCAGACGTTCTGGTTGCAGGAGACCGTGAAGCTGGCCACCGGCGGGGTGTTGCCCGGCGGGCCCGACACCGTCACGTGTACGTCGCGCGGCACCGGCTGCACCTGGCCGTAGTTGTCGACCGCCCGCACCCGCACCGTGTAGGCGCCGTCGGGGACCGCCGGGGTGGTGTAGGAGTAGTTCGACCCTGGCGTGCCCGGGCTGGTGAGGAACGCGCTGCGCCAGCTCTCGGTGGTGCTGGTGAAGGCGCCGCTGGAGCTCATGTACTGGCCGAGGCTGTTGACGATCCCGACCTCGACCCGGCTGATGCCGACGTCGTCGATGGCGCGCCCGCTCACCGCGATCCTCGCCTCGGTGAAGGCGGTGCCCTCGGTGGGCGAGCCCAGCGTCTCGACCAGCGACGGGTCGGTGTCACCCGGGTAGACCAGGTAGCGGGCGGTGGCCCCGGAGGTCGACCAGTCCTGCTGGCCGGCGGTGTCCACGGCGAAGGCCGTGACATCGAACTCGCCCTGGGTCGGCAGGTCGACCGGCAGCGTCCAGTTCGTGCTGGTGGCGCCGGGTGAGGCGAGCGTCGCGGGCAGGGTGGCGAACGCCGCCGCCATGGTGCCGTTGGGCTGCACGTAGCGGCCGGTGTCCCGGTCCAGGAGCGAGACCCGGACGGCGGCCACGCCGAGGTCGTCGGTGGCCGTGCCCGCCAGGTCCAGGTGCAGCACCTCGATGCTGGAGTCGGTGCCGGTGAAGTTCAGCAGCCCGTTCGGCGGGTTGTCGCCGGGGACCTGGGCGTTGATGGTCAGGTTTCCCCGGTTGGCGGACGACGTCGTCAGCCCGATGTCGTCGGTGGCGCGGACGCTGAACGAGTACTGGCCGGGCGTGAGGTTGAACGGGGTGGTGTAGCTCCAGTTGTAGCTGGTGCCGTTGATGTCCTGCGGGGAGACGCGGTACCAGTCCTGGATCACGTCGGTGCCCCAGGAGCCGTCGGCGGCGAGCTGCTCCCTGGTGGTGGTGTTGCGCAGGGAGATCTCGACGTGGTGCAGGTTGGCCTCGTCGTTGGCGGAACCGCTGAAGGTGAGCCGGCCACCGGGCGGCACCGTGTACGGCTGGGCCGCGGTCGGCGGCGTCATCGGCGTCGGCGTGTTGATCGCCACCGTGGGCGCCACGCCCGTGGAGGTGATCAGCCAGTCGCGCGTGTCGCTGCGGAGGTCGGACTGGCCCGCGTTGTCGATGGCGGTGGCGGACATGCGCCACTCACCCTCGTGTGGCAGGGTCACCTCGTACGACCAGGTCGCCGAGGTCGCGCCCACAACGTCCGGCAGGCCGCGGAAGGTGTTGAAGCTCGACGCGACGCTGCCGTCGTCCTGGAGGTACTGGTTGCCCGAGTCCCGGAACCAGAAGCTGAGCGCGTCCACGCCGTTGTCGTCGCTGGCGGTGCCGGTGGCGATGAAGGTGGTGCTGGTCAGCACGCTACCGCTCGGCCCGGTGATCGACGTCGTCGGGGTCGCGTCCTCGATGCCGAAGGTCTCGAACTTCTTGATGGCCTTGGTGGGGTCGCTGCCGGTCGGAGAGATCTGGAAGGCCTTGGCCATCACCTGGAGCTCGCGGTTGCCGGTCAGGGTGACGGGCAGGGACCAGGTGGTCGAGGTCGCGTTCGTGGACGCGAGGTTGGCGAAGATGTTGTTCACCGGCCCCCAGGACACCATGTCGTCCTGGAGGTACTGCTTGGAGTTGCGGTCCTGGATCTCGACCTGGACGCGGCGGACCCGCCCCGGCGCGGTGGCGGTCCCGTCGACCACGAACTGGACGCCGGACTCCTCCACGCGACCCTCGATCGGGTTGGTGATGGTCGTCTCGATGGGCGAGGGGGCGGGGTTGGTGTTGAAGTCGAAGAACGCCACCCGGCCGGTGCGGACGCCGCCCTTGTACATGCCGTCGCCGCCGACGAGCAGGCCGCGCGGGGTGGCCTCCATGGCCTTGTTGCCCTCGAAGGTGAAGGCCAGCGGGTTCCACTCCAGCGCCTTGCCGTCGGCGGGGTTGAGGGCGCCGATGTGGTCGCGCCGGACCACGGCGTCACCGAGGACGTAGGCGGACAGGCCCTGGCCGGTGCCGTAGCCGACGTTGTCGAGGCCGGGCCACGGGTCGGGCGCGGTGGGCGACTCCTGGAAGCCGAAGTGGCCGCCGACGTAGACCGCCTGCTCGGTGATGGCGATGGAGTAGACGCTGTCGAAGTGCCGCGAGATCCACAGCGGCTGGACGTTGTCGTTGCCGGCGACGGGGAAGGCGATGGCGGTGTCGTTGATGGGCGGGCGGTCGCCGCCGGAGCCGCTGCTCACCACGAAGTACTGGTCGTTGGGCGCGATGTCGCCGGCGTAGATGCGCTGGATGCCGCCGACGAACTGGAGGTTGTCGTCCCACAGCCGGGTACGCCACGGCAGCAGCTGGTTGTTCTGGGTGTTGATCAGGCCGACGCCGTAGCGGTCCTGGCCGGCGATCCTGCGGCCGGTGTGGACCACCAGCAGCTTGCTGTCGTCGTGGGTGAGCTTGAGCTGCTGCACGGTCAGCAGGCCGTTGACGCCGATGCCGCCGGAGATGCTGTTGTTGAAGCCGGTGATCACGGCGCCGGTGGTGCCGTTCACCGCGGCCAGGCCGACGCGGGCGGCGCTGTTCACGGTCTGGAACTGGCCGCCGATGTAGAGGGTGGTGTTGGTGGCCGCCAGGGCGGTGGCCGCCGCGCCGGCGTTGGCGGTGAAGCCGGTGACGGTGGCGCCGGTGGCGGGGTTGAGCGAGGCGACCTTGCGCCTGGTCACGCCGTTGACGGTGTTGAAGGAGCCGGCGACGTACAGCTTGGTGCCGTCGGGCGAGGCCTCCACCGCGTTGACGCCGCCGCCGGCGAAGGTGGGCCGGAAGGCGGTGTCGACCTGGCCGGTGTTGATGTTGAACGCCGCCAGGAACCGCTGGTTCACGGTGGCGCCGCCGCCGGGGTTCTGGAGCGACGAGAAGGTGCCCGCGACGTAGACGCGCGTCCCCACCACCTCGAAGTCCCAGATCTCGCCGGTGCTGATCAGCGGGGTGTTGGTGCGGGGCTTGCTGGGGACGAGACTGGTGTGCCCGGGAACCGGCTGCGCGGCGCCGGCCGGCGGTGCTGCGGCGATCCCCAACGCCAGCATCGAGCCCGCCAACGCGGCGAGCACGACAGAGACGACGAATTTGCGCAGCGTTCGACTTTGCACAGGTCCTCCGAGCAATGCGGGCAAAGAAGGTCGCCCGAATGCTAGGGTCGGCGCGGGGGGGCGGCACCACGCATCCGTCGTACCGGCGTCTGCGCAGCATCCGGTAGGTAGATCAACCGACGGGTCAGAGCCGCACCGTCAGCCCGGTGCCGGTGGCCCTGGCCCGCTGGTGGACCAGGCGGGCGGCGGCGGCGTCCTCGACCGCGTGCCCGGTCGACTTGTACACGGTGATCTCCTCGGCGGAGGTCCGGCCCGGACGGGTGCCGGCCAGGACCTCGCCGATCTCGGTGACGGCGTCGGCGGCGAGGCCCTGGAGGTCGTGGGCGCCGGCCGGCGGCGGCTCCAGCGCCGCCCCGCGCCACTCCACGAACACCCGCCCGGCGCGGACCGTGCCGGCGTCCAGCTCCGGCCCGAAGGTCCCGCCCACCGAACTCACGTGGGTGCCCGGCGCCAGCCAGGCGGCCTCGAGGACCGGCTCGCGGGCGTCGGTGCAGCAGCACACGACGTCGGCGCCGGCCACCGCCTCCTGGAACGAGGCGACCGGGCGCGCGGCGGGGTGCAGCGCCGCCAGCGCGTCGGCGTGCGCCCGGGTCCGGGAGGCGACGCGGATCTCGCGGAAGCCGCGCACCCGTGGCAGCGCCTCCAGGTGCGAGCGGCCCTGCACGCCCGCGCCGAGGATGGCGAGCACCTCGGCGTCCGGGCGGGCGAGGACCCCGGCCGCGACCGCGGCCGCGGCGCCGGTGCGCACGGCGGTGATGTGTCTGCCGTCCATCACCGCCACCGGGGTGCCGTCCTCCTCGTCGAACAGCAGGATCAGGCCCTGGTGCGACGGCAGCCCCCGCTGGTGGTTGCCTGGGAAGACCGACACCAGCTTGGCGCCGAGCGCCACGCCGGGCAGGTGCACGGGCATGGCGCCGAGGATGCCCTGCTCCGAGCGCGCCGCGATCCGCGGCGGGACGGAGGCGCGGCCGGCGCTGAGGCCGCGGAAGGCGTCGGCCAGCGCGTCCAGCAGCTCGTCCATGTCCAGCAGGGCGGCCACCTCGGCCTCGCTGAGGACCAGCACCTCCGCCATCGTCACCTCCGGGTCCGCGGCCGCATGCCGCCATCGTGGACCAGCTCAGGCGTCGCCGTGAAACGCCCCGGTCGCGGCCTCCAGCCGGTACGGCTCCAGCGCCTCGCGCTGCTGGCGCGCCCGGAAGATCAGCCGGTCGAAGTCGGCCCTGCCGAGCTCGCCGTCGAGGCCATCGATGTCCTTCAGCACCTGCCACATGGCGGCCTTGCCCTCGATCCCCAGCGACAGCGTCTCGGTCTCCAGCAGGCGGGTCAGGTCCTCGCTCCCGGTGAGCCGTCGGTTGAAGCGCAGCCGGGTGGCCTTCTCGACGACCCATCCGGTCGCCTGCTTGGCGGGGCTCCTGCCGATCCCGAGCCGCTCCATCAGCCCCTGGAGGGTCTCCCTGTCCACCTTGATCTCGTCGGCCACCGCCGCGACCGCGGCGCCGAAGGGCGTCCCCTGGTTGTTCTCGGCGAGCTTCTCCGCGAGCTCGACGCCGGCCGCCGCGCCGGCCAGGTGGTCGTTGAGGTAGGTGCCCAGCAGCTCCTTGGACGGCATCTTCGCGCTCCTCCCGGACGGCGACGTCAGGGGATGAGTACCCACCTTCGGGTATCCTCTGCGCCGTGGCCGATCCGGTGAGCAAGGCCGGCTACGAGCTGGCGTTCGAGGACACCTTCGACGGCGACGCCCTGGACGGGGCGCGCTGGTTGCCGTACTACCTGCCGCAGTGGAGCTCCCGCGAGGCGGCGGCCGCCCGCTACCGGCTCGGCGACGGCGTCCTGCGCCTGCTCATCGAGGCCGACCAGCAGCCCTGGTGCCCCGAGTTCGACGGCCAGACCCGGGTCTCCTCGCTCCAGACCGGCGTCTTCTCCGGCCCGGTCGGCAGCGCCGTGGGCCAGTCGCGCTTCAGGCCCGACCTGGTCGTGCGGCAGGCGCAGCCGGCCGCCAGGCTCTACACCCCGCAGTACGGCCTGTTCGAGCTGCGCGCCAAGGCCGTCGATGACCCCCGCTGCATGGTCGCGCTGTGGATGATCGGCTACGAGGACCGGCCCGAACGGTCGGCGGAGATCCTCATCTGCGAGATCTTCGGGCGCGACGTCACCGCCGGCAGCGTGGGCGTCGGCATGGGACTGCGTCCCTTCGCGGACCCGGCCATCCGCGACTCGTTCTCCTTGGAGACCCTCGCCATGGACCCGGAGGCGTTCCACGTCTATGCGGCCGAGTGGACACCCGAGCGGGTGACCTTCCTCGTCGACCACCAGCCGGTCAAGGTGGTCGAGCAGTCCCCCGCCTATCCCATGCAGTTCATGCTCGGCATCTACGAGTTCCCCGACGACGGGCAGGCGGCCCAGCCGCCGCGCCCGTATCCCAAGCAGTTCGTGGTCGACTGGTTCCGGGGATACCGGCCCAGCGCGTGAAGGCGGCGGTGACGCTGAGCCTCACCGGGCCGTTCGCCCGCCAGGGGCAGCAGGCGGCGCGGGGGCTGGCGCAGTGGGCGGACGAGGCCGGGGTGGCGCTCGCCGTGGTGGACGACGGCGGCTCGCGGGCGGCGGCGGCCCGCGCCTACGGCGGCTGGCTGGAGGCCGGCGTGGACCTGCTGCTGGGCCCCTACGGCAGCGGCCTGGTGCGGGCGGTGGCGCCGCCGGTGTGCGCCGCCGGCAGGCTGCTGTGGAACCACGGCGGCTCGGCCGACGACCTCGCGCGGCCCGGGCTGGCGTCGCTGCCGGCGCCCGCCTCGACCTACTTCCACGGCGCCGTGGACGAGGCGGCCGCCCTCCGGATCGGCCGGCTGCTGGTCGCCCGCGGCGACGGGTCGTTCGCGCGGGCGGTCGCCGACGGGGCGGTCGCCCGGGCGGTCGCGCACGGCCTGGACGCCCGCACGGTGGACGCCGCCGGCGCCCTCGCCGCGCCGGCCGCCCCACTGGCCGGCGCGGACCTCGCCGGCGCCGCCGTGCTGGTCGTGGGCCGCTTCGAGGAGGACGTGGCGCTGGTCCGCCGCCTCCGCCGGTCCCGCCGGGGCGCCGGCCCGGCGCTGCTGGGCGCGGTGGCGGCGGGCCTGCCGGCCTTCGGCGAGCTCGGGGAGGCGGCGGAGGGCGTGCTCGGGCCGGTGCAGTGGTGGCCGACCTCGCGGCCGCCGAGGGTGGGGCCGTCGGGCGCCGTCTTCGCCGCCGCCTACCGCCGGCGGGTCGGGCACGAGCCCTCCTACGTGGCCGCGCAGGCGGCGGCCGCCGGCCACCTCGCCCTCGCCGCCCACCGCCTGGGCCTGGCGCCGGCGGACCTGCCGGGGTGGAGGACCTCGACCCTGCTCGGCGACTTCGCCCTCGACGAGGCCTGGCGGCAGGTCGGCCACCGCGTGACCACCATCCGCTGGCGGCACGGCCGCATGGTGCCCGCGGCCCGGAACGCAGTACAGTTCCCGCATGGCCGAGATAGTTGATGAGGGAACCTTCGACCCCGGCCGGTTCGGGGACGAGCTGGCGGCCGCAGTGCGCAACCTCGACGTGGGCACGCGGCTGTGGTTCCGCAACGACCGGGTCAAGGTGTGGGAGGTGCGGCTCGCGCCGGGCGAGCGGACCCCGTTCCACGCCCACACGATGCGGTACTTCTGGACCGTCGTGGAGGCGGGGACCGGCTGCCAGCGATCCCCCGACGGCACCTTCAAGGTGCGGCGCTACGAGGTGGGCGACACCCAGTACTCGGAGCACGACCCGGCCGACCCGCTGATCCACGACCTGGAGAACGTCGGCCAGACCACGCTGCGGTTCGTGACGGTGGAGCTGCTCGCCTGAGCTGAGGAGGGATGCCGTGTCCTTCAAGGTCGCCAAGGTCCTCGACGTCGCCCAAGGAGTGCAGCCCGACCAGTTCACGGTCGTGTCCCGGGAGGAGAAGGACTCCTTAGAGGACCTCGACCCGGTGTACCGCCAGCTCCTCGACGAGCCGGTGACGGCCGTGATCGCCGTGATGGGCGGGGACGGCCGTCCCTGGCTGACACCGGTGTGGTTCAACTACGCCGGCGACAAGGTGCTCCTCAACCTGGCCGAGCACCGCCGCAAGACCGAGTGGATCCGGCGCAACCCGCAGTTCACCATGATCCTGATGAACCCCAAGAACCCCTATCACTGGCTGACCATCAAGGCCACCGCCGAGCGGGAGATCCACGAGGACGACCCCGACGAGGGGCGGCGGGCGACCGAGACGATCGACCAGTCGTGGACCAAGTACACCGGCGCCGACCCGCCCTACGGCCTCCGCGACCCCGCCATGAACGAGCGGCGTGTGCTGTTCGAGAGCCGCGTCGACAGTGTCGCCATCTTCGGGCAGCCATAGCCGTGGCGGGTCCTGGCCGCGGGTCGCGGTCGTCGGGGGGTCGCTCGGCGGGCTGACCGCCGCGCTGGTCCTCCGCGACCTCGGCTGCGAGGTCGACGTGTTCGAGCGGTCGACCGCGGAGCTGGAGAGCCGCGGCGCCGGCATCGTCGTGCTGGACGCCACCACCCGCTACCTCCGCGAGCGGACCGACCTGGACGTGGACCGGATCACCACCTCCACGGGCTTCCTCCGCTACCTCGGCAGGGACGGCTCGGTGGTGTATGAGGAGCCGCGGCGCTACCGCTACTCGGCCTGGCACAGCATCTACCGCGCGCTGCTCGGCTGCTTCGGGCGGGACCGCTACCACCTCGGCAGGCAGATGGCCGGCCTGCGGCAGCGGGGCGACCAGGTCGAGGTGCGGTTCGCCGACGGCGCCTCGGCCTCCTACGAGCTGGTGGTGTGCGCCGACGGCATCACCTCCGGCGCCCGCGCCGCCCTCCAGCCACAGGCCCGGCCCGCCTACGCCGGCTACGTGGCCTGGCGGGGGACGGTCGCCGAGCGGCGGCTGGGCCGCGCCGCCGGCGCCCTCCTCGCCGACTCGATCGTCTACCAGGTCATGCCGGGCAGCCACATCCTGCTCTACCCGATCCCGGCCCCGGACGGGTCGGTCGAGCCGGGCCGCCGCCAGGCCAACTTCGTCTGGTACCGCAACTACCGCGCCGGCGAGGAGCTCGACGACCTGATGACCGGCCGCGACGGCGTCCGCCGCGACGTCACCCTGCCACCGGGCGCGGCCAGCGACGCCCACCTCCGCGAGCTGCGGGACACCGCCGCGGCGCGGCTGGCCCCCCAGCTCGCCGAGGTCGTGCACCGCACCGAGCACCCGTTCGTCCAGGTGATCTTCGACATCGAGGTCGAGCGGATGGCCTTCGGGCGGGTCTGCCTGGTCGGCGACGCCGCCTTCGCGCTGCGGCCGCACGCCGCCGCCGGCACCGCCAAGGCCGCCGCCGACGCGTGGACGCTGGCGGAGGCCCTGGCCGCGACCGGCGGCGACGTCGAGGCGGCCCTGCCGCGGTGGGAGCGGCGGGGGGGGGGCGGCGGGCCGGGGGGGGGGGGGGGGGGCCGCCCCCCCCCCCGCACA
>Ga0081538_10005208_pt1 | contig 11753 bp, 8 predicted proteins | sample TabmetS5T2R1_FD_71022 | JGI IMG/M metagenome (GOLD analysis project Ga0081538, IMG submission 71022) | Tabebuia heterophylla rhizosphere microbial communities from the University of Puerto Rico - S5T2R1 | ecosystem: Host-associated > Plants > Roots > Rhizosphere ... | reverse complement strand
GCCCCCGGGTGGTCCTCCCCCCCCTGTTGTCCGCCCGCCTGCCCGAGACCCGCGGGCTCGAGCTGGAGGAGTCGGCGCCCGACTGATCCGGGCCGGGTCCACCCGCGGCCCACGGTCCCGTATCCTGCTCCCATCCTGCGGCTTTGCCCGGTTAGGCGGAACCCTCGGCGGGCAGTGAGGGAGGGCGCGGCCGCAGCGGCGTGGATTGGTGAGTGCAAGGAGGGAGACCATGGCGGCCTTCGACCCGGCGACCCTCGACCGCTGGCGCGCGCTGGCCATCGTCGACCGGGAGGGCACGACGGTCGGGACGATCAGCGAGTTCTACCTGGACCGCGAGACCGGCCACCCAACCTGGGCCCTGGTTGACACCGGCCTCTTCGGCCAGACCCAGACCTTCGTCCCCCTGGTCCACGCGACCGAGATCAGCGACGGCCTCCAGGTCCCCTACGAGAAGGACCACATCAAGAACACCCCCAGGGTCGACCTCCACGACGAGCTGAGCCCTCAGGAGGAGGCGCAGCTGTTCGCCCACTACGGGGTCGAGTACCAGCCGTCGGCGGAGACCGCCACCGCCGACCCGTCCACGATCGAGGGCGACGAGGGACCAGGGCCAGTTCGGGCCGACCCCGGGACCGCCACGCAGACGGGAACCGAGGTGCCGATAACGTTGCAGGCGGGATCCGGGTCGGCCGAGCCCTCCGCGGCGCTGGCGGCCGAGCGGCCCGCGACGGCCGACGCCGGAGACGGGGATTCCCCCGGAGCCGTCCCGGCCGAGCCCGGCGCGGTCGACCGGGTCGATACAGATGCAGTGGATACCGAGCCCCAAGCCGCCGAGACGACCGCGATTGCGGCCGCCGGACCCGAACCAAGGCACGACGGAGCCAGCGACACAGTTCCCGACGAGCCAGGGACCATCGGACCAGACCAGGCCCCGCGAGTCGATTCGGACCGGACCGACTCCGGCCACGCTGCCTCCCAGGCCCTGGACCACGACCCCGACCTGGCCCGCACCGCGCCGGTGGAACCGGGCCTTCCCGGCTCGACCGCGGCTTCGCCATACGGCCCCACCCCCACAGTCGACAAGGCGGTCTACCCGTCCCATGCCTCGGCGGAAGCACCGCCCACCGCGCCGGACGAGGCCGGCTGGGCTCCGGGCTCCGCCGGGAGCTTCGAGGACCACGAGCCGTTCGACCGGCCAGGGCGCAGCACCGACCGCTGGCGCGAGGCCAAGCTGGCCGCCGAACGCGAGCGGATTGCCCGCGAGGCCGCCGAGCCCGAGGAGCGCTCCCCCCTCGAACGAGCCCGGCGCCGCCTGGAACGCCTCGTCGGCGGCGGCCAGGACCACCACGACGAGGCTGCCGCCGACCGGGAAGCCGCCGAGCGCGCCCGCCGCGCCCGCCTCGGCATGGACGACGACGACGACTACCGCAGGCGGTAACACGCCACGGGCCGTGGCTACGACCTTGTCGAGCTCGACGGGATCCTAGAACCGGACCGGAACCGGGCCCCGCTCCTCCCCGCCGGCCTGGAAGTACTGGCGGGTCCGGAACTTGAAGATGGCCGCCAAGATGCTCTGCGGCACCGTGGTCACCGCGTTGTTATAGGTCAGGACCGAGTCGTTGTAGTACTGGCGCGCGTAGGCGGCCCGGTCCTCAGTGGCCAGGAGCTCCTGCTGCAGCTCCGAGAAGGCCTGGCTGGCCCGCAGGTCCGGATAGGACTCGGCAACCGCGAACAGGCTCTTCAACGCACCAGTGAGCGCATTCTCGGCCGCGGCCTGGACCGCCGGTCCCTGGGCGCCGACCGCCCTGGCCCGCGCCTCGGTCACCGCGTCCAGGGTGCCCCGCTCATGGCCGGCATGGCTCTGGAGAGTCTCGACCAGATCGGGAACCAGGTCGTGGCGTCGCCTGAGCTGGCCATCAACCTGGCTCCAGGCGCTGTCCACCTGGTTCCGCCGCCGCACGAGCCCGTTGTAGATGAGCGCCGAGACGACCAGCAGAACGGCGAGGACCGCGAGAACAACGAGGGCGGCGGTCACGGGCAGTCCTTTCACCGGCCAGAAGGGACCACAGTTACAGGCCGGCCAGGCTACTGTCCCCCAAACTCGGACTCCCCAACCAGGACCGGTTCACCGGAGGCTATCCCAAGCAGGCCAGGCAAGAAACGCTCCTCACCCAGTCAGCACCGTCCGCAACTCCGCCACCGGGTAGGTCGTCTGGGCCCTCGACACCAGGTCATCAACCTCCCCCACCCGCCTCCCATCCAGATACGCCTCAGCCGCCCACATCACCGTCACCCCAACCCGATAGAACCCCCTCCTCGCGAACGTCGTCCGAACCTCACTCTCCAACCCCGGACTCCCCGGCCCCTCCGTCACCAGCGACTCCCCACCACCAAAGCTCCACCGGTACTCCACCACCCGAAACTCCGCACGCACCGTCGAGCCACCCACCTGCAGATCAACCGGCGGCTGGTTAGCTCCTTCCACCCAGAAGAAAGACTCCAGATTCGCCAACCCCCGAACCTGAGGCTCCACCCCAATCTCCCCACCCGGCAACTTCACCTTCCGCACCGCCTCAAAGACCTGCGCGAGGGTGACCCCGGGAGAAGCGACAGCCTGGTCGAGCGTAACGCAACGAAAGCCTGCCGCCTCAGCTCGTCCATCAGGGAAGTGGAGAGTTCGGAGCGCAAAGAAGGAAGTGGGACAGGGCGTGGCCGAACACAATCCGTCGGCCGCCTGAACGGGATCGGTTGAGCAAATGATCTGCTCTGTATAGTACGGCGCCGGTCTCCGTTCTGTGGCAACAGGAAGATCGGTAGTCCTGCATTGCGCAGCTTGGGCACCGGACAAGAGGACGGTGTCTCGCGAGCCCGAAATATTTCCGAAGGCTGGATGCTCGTTGCATCCATCCGCAGCATGGGCAGAACTAACTAGCGTGCTCGTCAGAGTGGCTACCAGACCGAGGAGAGCCAAGATTCGATGAGCCCGAACTTGCATCAGTCACTCTTATCTACAGGACCAGCAAAACCAAGAAGAAACTTGTTCGATGTCCTTCTTGTCAGGGCAAACCTAAACAACTCGCTTCGTCCTTCCACAGCTCTAATTAGCTCACCCGACTCAGTCTCGATCCTAAATGGCGATGCCACAAAATTCGCCACAACAATCCAGAGTCGATCGTTGACCCTTTCAAGCTTCTGTACCTGAACTGAGGTATTGGCTCCTACCCAGACAACGTCATCTTTCAGAAGTTGCTGGATGGCGCCTTTATCTCCTCGCAAACAGGGGCAGTCTGCAGTGTATACATCCCTAAGGAGATCCGTGTCTCGCTGGAGATAAGCCCTATCTCGCGTTCGCAAGATAGCGCGGAGTTGAGTCACAACCTCTTCTCGCTCTCCGACTGTTGTAGTAGTGACCGCAGCCCTCGATGCTGGCGCGGACGTCGTCGGTGACGCTGTCGTTCCAGGATCTGCGCGCCTAGTTACCGCTAGGACAGCGATGACGACAACCAGAACGCCGATCAGAGCGGCTGGCATCCACGCTCGTCGCGATGTCGCTCGGGGTGGCCGCGAAGCCGACCCATGATCCTCGTTGGTCATGCTGTCCCTCTTGGTGAGGGCCGGATGGTAGGGGACTGGCGAAGCACCTACAACCGGCAATGATGATCTTGTGGACAAATGATCCGCTCATCAAGAGAAACATGTTGGGGCAACGGGTCATTAGAGTCGTGGGGACGCGAAAGCCCAGGTGGGAGTGGTCGAGAGGTCAAGGGCGTGGTGAAGACTTCGACGAGTCTTGGGGCTTCCCGACCCAGTTCGGGCGGCCTGGCCGCCAGCGGCTCTCGCCCCTGCGGTTGGAATACTGGGGTGTGGCTGGGCGCTGCGCTTGCTGAGTTGGATTGACGCCCGTGACGAGGTTGGGGGCTGGAGATGGAGTATTGGACGCCGGGGAGTGCGTTGGTGGTGGCGGCGCATCCGGATGACATCGAGTTCGGGTGTGCCGGGACTGTTGCTCGGTGGGTGCAGGAGGGGGCTCGGGTTACGTATGCCCTGGTGACCAATGGGGCGGCGGGGTCGAGTGATCCGGAGATGACGCGGGAGCGGTTGGCGGAGCTGCGGGAGGCGGAGGCGAGGGCGTCGGCCAAGGTTGTGGGGGTCGACCAGGTTGAGTTCCTTGGGTATGAGGATGGGCTGCTGGAACCGACGTTGGAGGTTCGGGAGCAGATCGTTCGGCTGATTCGGCGGGTACGGCCGGAGGTGGTGGTGACCACTGATCCGACGACTCGGTACTTCGGGGACCGGTACATCAACCATCCGGATCACCGGGCGGTCGGGGAGGCGACCCTGGCGGCGGTGATCCCGGGGTCGGACACGCGGTTGGCGTATCCGGAGCTGCTGGAGGAGGGGCTCCAGCCGGTCAAGCTGACCGGGGTCTGGGTGATGATGAACACCGAGCCGAACCTGGTCGTGGATATTGGTGACTTCATCGACAAGAAGATTGAGAGTCTTGCCTGCCATGTCACCCAGCTGAGCGATCCGGGCGAGGACTTCGGGTTCGTACGGAGCATGGCCGAGTTCTCGGCGACCGGCCATCCGTTCCAGTACGGGGAGCCGTTCCGGGTGTTCCGGTTCGACCTGCCGTGGGAGCCGCCGCGGGCCGACCCCGAGGCGCCGCTCAGCGAGGCATGACCCAGGTGGGCCCCACTAAGGGTAGCCCACCAAGCGGGGCGGGACGCCGAGGAAAGGGCTGCCGCTCCCTGGCGGTGACGGCCGCGACCGGCGGCGGCGGCGACCGTGGACGAGGCCCGACTGGCGCCAGGGACCGTGGACGAGCCGCGAGCCCGGGCGGCCTCGCCCCGCTACACCAGTGTCAATCGCACCTCGATGTTCCCCCGTGTCGCCCTCGAGTAGGGACACCGTCTGTGGGCCTTCGCCAGCAGGTCCTCAGCCTGGTCGCGACTCAGCTCCGGGATCGCGACCCGGAGCTCGACCTCCAGCCCGTAGCCGCCCTCTGGGTGCTTGGCTAGGGAGACCAAGGCGGTGACAGTCGTCTGGCCGGCATTCACCTTCTCCATGCGGGCGACGGTGGCCAGGGCGTTGTCGAAGCAGGCGGCGTAGCCGGCGGCGAAGAGCTGTTCGGGGTTGGTGCCCTCGCCGGAGCCGCCGACCTCTTTGGGAGGGTTGATCTGGACGTCGATGGCGCCGTCCGAGGACCAGGCGTGGCCGTTCTTACGGCCGCCGGTGGCGGTCGCCTCGGCGGTGTAGAGCACCTCCATGGGATCCTCCTGGGGGTCGCGGTCAGGGCCCCCGGCCATCATGACGGAGGGGCGCCGCCGTTGCCGTCCGAGGGTGGGGGCAGGGGGTCGCCGGCGACGACCTCGGCGGCGACCTCGCTGACGCGGCGGCGGCGGGCGCGGGCGGCCTTGCGGAGGCGGTCGAAGGCTCCGGCGGGGTTGAGCTGCTCGCGCTCCATCAGGATGCCCTTGGCCTGCTCGATCACCACCCGGTGGTGGAGGGCGTGCTCCAGCTGGCCGATGACCTGGGCGTCGCGCTCGGAGTCGACGGCCGCCCTGGCTAAGGAGGCGACCACGCCGGCGTAGACATGCAGGGACTCGACCTCCTGGGCCGGCCAGGGCCGGCCGGGGCGCCGGACCGCCGTGAGGGTGCCGGCGGGACCACCAGGGCCCTCGACCGGGACGCAAAGCAGGCTCTTGACGCCGGCCAGGGCGGGCAGCTCGGCCAGGGTGGGCCAGCGGCCGTCGCCCGGGAGGTCAGCGGTCCGAACCGGCTCGCCGCCGGCCAGGACCTCAAGGGACGGGCCGGACCAGAGCTGGGAGGCAGCCTCCTCGAGGGCCTCGGCCAGGTCGCCGGCGGCGACCACCCCGCGCAGCTCGGCGGTCTCGTCGACCAGGACCAGCGCCACCCCGGCGACCAGGAACAGCCGGGTCGCCGCGACGAGCGCCGGGCGCACCACCGACTCGAGCGCGTCGGCGCCCAGGGCCGGGGACGGTTCGGGCGCCGCCTGCTCCTGTTCGCCCTCGTACTGCTCCATGCCCTCTCCTGCCGGCGTCGGTTGTCACCTGGGTGTCGCCTGGGACGCGGCCGGTGACCCCGGTCCCACGCGGGCCGGTCGCATCGCCGCCCCAGGACCGGGACGCCCGCAGGTTCGCGCCGGCGGACCGGTGGCGCCCTCTACTGGATGCAACGCGCGACGGCCCGGTGCATTACGCACCGGGTCCGGAGGACAGTGTCGGCGGGAGAGGATGTCCGCGATAGAGATGCCGTCCTCCACGGCCGCTCCCGGGCCGGCCGCCCCGGCCGGAGGTGGCGGGGGGCGGGTCGGGCGGGCGGTCGACTGATCGTGCTCGGGCGCTCGCCGCTGCACGCACCCGGCCAGGGAGGTCCTGACAAGGCACACCGGGCAGCGGACCACTTTCACCGGCCGGCTGGTCCCCGATCCGCCGGGGTTCGCCCAGCAGTCGAAATGGGGTGGCCCCGGTCGAGTGCCAGGGCCACCCACCACATTCGAGATCGCCTACGCCGGCATCACCCTGGAGCCCTGACCGGCTGGCGGTGACCGGGCCGGTGGGCTAGAGCTCGGGCGACCCGCCGGCGTCGACCTTGGGGACGTCGGGCGGCGACGACCCCTTCTCGAGGGCGACGACCTTGCTGAGGGCCTCGTCCTCGTTCTCAAGGAGGAACTGGCGGGCCGCGGTCCGAGCCTGCCCCTCGTCGTCGGCGTCGACCTCGACGTTCCAGGTCACCCGATAGCGCATCGCTGCCTCCGGAGTTGTCGGGAGCGTCCGACCGGGCCGGTCGGCGCCTGTCACGGACGGCGATGTTCCACGTGGAACACTGCGGCAAACCGAGCCGACGGCGTGGAGCGGGCCCGCCGCGGTGGCCGGCTCGGTGGCCACCGGGGGCGTCGGCTCGGCCCGGAGCCGACCGGCGGACTCGACGGCGACCAGCACGACCAGCAGCAGGTCGAGCGCGACCAGCAGCCCGACCGGGACCCCGAGCGGCCAGACCAGCCCGATGGCCACGGCCAGGGCCGCCGCGCCGAGCCGCAGCCAGGGCACCCGGCCGGTGCTCTGGCGGACGGCCAGCCTGACCACCAAGGTGGCGAGCAGGTACAGGGCCGTCCCGCCTCCGAGGGCCACGGCCGTCGACCGCTCCAGCCGGCCGGTGGCCGCCTCGACGACCGCGTACTCGACGCCGACCGCCACCGAGACCAGCCCGGCAAGCAGCGGCAGGTGGGCGTAGTTCCATACCAGCCCCTGGAGCACACTGCGGATGGCGCCGTCGTCGATGCGGTCGAAGTAGAGCCACCACAGGCAGGCCACGGCCACGAAGCCGCCCAGGGCGGCGGCCACCGTCCGTGCCGTCCAGTCGACGTCGGCGGCGCCCTGGGCCACGGAGATCACCGACTCGCCGAGCACGATGAGGGTGAACAGCCCGAACCGCTCGACCAGATGGCTGGCGTGGATCGGGGCCTTGGCGATCTGGTGGCGGCCGACCCAGGGGGCGGACAGCTCGATGGTCAGGGCGACCGCCCAGAGTACGTACCGCGCCGGCTCGGGCACGAACACCGAGACCAGCCAGAGCGCCGCGCCGATGGAGAACGCGGCCAGGTACAGGTTGAGGAGGGGCCGAGCGGCGGCCGCGTGACGCCGGGCCCGCGCGTTGAGCAGCAGCACGATGCCGCGGACGGCCACGAAGCTGAGGGCGAACTGGGCGGCGCCACCGTGCAGGGCGTCGTGGACGCTGAGGGCCATGGCGATGACGGCGAGCATCCCGGCCAGGACCAGGACCCGGTGCAGCAGGTCGTCGGTGTCGAACCGGTCGGCGTAGACCGTGTAGCCGACCCAGGCCCACCAGACGGCCACGAACAGGCCTGCCGTGCCCAGGAAGTCGCCGAGCGTGCGGTAGTCCTCCAGGGTGTGGACGACCTCGGCGATCGAGATGACGAAGACCAGGTCGAAGAACAGCTCGAGCCAGGTCGCATGCCGCTCGCCCTGGTCCTCCAGGGTCCGGAGCTGGGGCGGGCGCAGCCACGGCCGCCGGGTGGTCATCGCCATCGAGCCTCCGCTTACATCATTACCGGCTTGCTTGCCCTGACCGAACATCCCCTGCCGTCGCGGCATTCCCGCTCGGCCAACCCGGATCGGCCCGGTGCGGGTGTAGCGTCCTGACCAGGCCCGGGCCGGCCCCGGGACCCCCAGGCCAGCCCGAGGACCAGACCAGCCCGAGGAAGGGAGGCCGCTGGTGGGCGCCGAGCCGATGTGGACGCCGTCGCCGGAGCGGGTCGAGCGCGCGAACATCACCCGCTACCTGCACTGGCTGCGCGACCGGCGAGGGCTGCGGTTCGCATCCTACGACGAGCTGTGGCACTGGTCGGTGGACGATCTGGACGGATTCTGGGCCTCGATCTGGGAGTTCTTCGAGGTCGGGGGGCCGGCGCCGAGCCCCGCCCTGGCCGAGCGGGGGATGCCGGGGGCGCGCTGGTTCCCCGGAGCCACCCTCAACCACGCCGAGCTGTCGCTGCGCCGCCGCGACCACCATCCGGCGCTGCTGTTCGGCAACGAGGCCGGCGAGCTGGGCGCGCTCAGCTACGCCGAGCTGGGCCGGCGGGTGGCGGCGGCCGCGGCCGGGCTGCGCGGGCTCGGGGTCGCCAAGGGCGACCGGGTGGTCGCCTACCTGCCCAACGTGCCCGAGACGGTGATCGCGATGCTGGCCACGGCGAGCATCGGGGCCATCTGGTCGAGCTGCGCGCCAGAGTTCGGCGTCTCCAGCGTGGTCGACCGCTTCGCCCAGATCGAGCCCAAGGTGCTGGTCGCCGTGGACGGCTACCACTACAACGGCGCCTGGCACGACAGGCGCGTCGCCCTGGCCGAGATCCGCCGGCGGCTCCCCACCCTGGAGGCCACCGTTCTGGTCGGCGCCACCGGCCGGGAGGCCCCGCCGGGCCAGGGGGAGGACCGAGGCGCTGAAGGCCACCCGGCCACTGGAGAGGCCCGGACCACCCGGCAGCCCCCGGCCGCTCGACAGGCCCCGGCCACCGGGAACGGCACCGTCTCCTGGGACCAGCTGCTGGAGGACGGGGCCGGGGCCGAGCTGGTCTTCGAGCCGGTGGCCTTCGACCACCCGCTGTGGGTGCTGTATTCCTCGGGCACCACCGGGCTGCCCAAGGCGATCGTCCACGGGCACGGCGGGATCGCCCTGGAGCTGCTGAAGTCGATCTCGCTGCAGCTGGACCTGGGGCCGGCCGACCGCTTCTTCTGGTTCACCACCACCGGCTGGATGATGTGGAACTTCCTGGTCGGCGGCCTGCTCCTCGGCTCAACGGTGGTGCTGTACGACGGCAGTCCCGGCCACCCGGACATGGGCGCCCTGTGGCGCTTCGCCGAGCACAGCCGGATGACCTACCTGGGGACCAGTGCCGCCTTCGTGCTGGCCAGCATGAAGGCCGGGGTCGAGCCGGCCGGCGAGGCCGACCTGTCGGCCCTCCACTCGATCGGGTCGACCGGCTCTCCCCTGCCGCCCGAGGGCTTCGCCTGGCTCTACGAGCACGTGGCTCCCGACATCCTCGTTGGCTCGACCAGCGGCGGCACCGATGTCTGCACCTCGTTCGTGACCTCCTGCCCGCTGCTGCCCGTCCACCCGGGCGAGATCCAGTGCCGGGCCCTCGGGGCCAAGGTGGAGAGCTTCGACCAGGACGGCCGCCCGGTGATCGGCCAGGTCGGCGAGCTGGTCGTCACCGAGCCGCTGCCCAGCATGCCGCTGTTCCTCTGGAACGACCCCGACGGCGAGCGCTACCGCGACAGCTACTTCGCGACCTGGCCTGGGGTCTGGCGCCACGGCGACTGGATCGAGATCACCGAGCGCGGCAGCTGCATCATCAGCGGCCGCTCCGACTCGACCCTCAACCGGGGCGGGGTCCGGATGGGCACGGCCGAGTTCTACCGGGTGGTGGAGGGCCTGGACGAGGTCATCGACAGCCTGGTCGTGGATGCGAGCGACCCCGGCGGCGAGGGCCGGCTGCTGCTGTTCGTGGTCCTGCGTCCGGGCGCCGAGCTGGACGAGGAGCTCCAGCGGCGCATCCGGGCCGCGGTCAGAGCCGAGCTCTCCCCCCGCCACGTCCCCGACCGGATCGCGGCGATTGCGGAGGTCCCACGGACCCTCTCCGGCAAGAAGCTGGAGGTCCCGGTCAAGCGGGTACTGGCCGGGGTCCCGCTCGAGCAGGCGGTCAGCGAGGGAGCCCTGGCCAACCCGGCCGCCATCCACCAGGTGGTCGCCCTGGCCGGCGAGCCCGGCTAGCGGCAACTTCCGGCCAGGCGTGACCGCACTTGGTTGCGCAGATTCCCGCTTCGCGTGGGATGCTTACCTGTGGCCGACGCGGGCTACCAAGTCCCAAACGGCCACTCAGGGTAGTGCGCTCTTAGCACGATGCTCTCTTCGCGGCAGATGCCGCACCGAGGCGTCGTCGACCCGGGCGGAGGCGAGTGCGCGAACCGGATGTGCTGCCCCACGGCAGCGGAAGCTCGGGCTGGTGGAACTCTGAGGAGCCCCCAGGCCGGCCGCCTTCGCGCGAGCGGCGTGGACGGCCCCTGGTCGCGGCGCTGCTGTCGTGCCTGCTGCCCGGGGCCGGTCAGCTGTATCTCGGGTACCGGCGGCGGGGCACGGCCATGCTGGTGGTCACCGTGCTGTGCCTGGCCGTGGCGGTGGGGCTGTGGAGCGAGCCGACGACCGTCTCCCGCATGCTGGTGCAGCCCCAGGCCCTGCTGGCCCTGCTGGTGGCCGACGCCGGCCTGCTGGTGTTCCGGGTGGTCGCGGTGGTCGACGCCTACCTGCTGGCCTCGCGGGAGGACCGGGCGCCGGCGGCCGGCGGCTGGCGCACGGGGGCGGCCGTCGGGATGGCGGCGCTGCTCACCCTGACCGCGGCCCCGCACGCCGCCGCCGCCTACTACGACCTCCAGGCCTATGACCTGCTGACCTCGGTGTTCGCGGGCGAGGACCCGCAGTGGCAGGCGCGGGACCGCGACCGCCACCACTCGGGCAACGGGCTGGTCACGGCCGTTCCCGGCCGGGTCACGGTGCTGCTGCTGGGCGGCGACGCCGGGCCGGGCCGGAGCGGCCGGCGCACCGACACCATGATGGTGGCCAGCTTCGAGCTGGCCACCGGCAAGGTGTCGCTGTTCGGGCTGCCCCGCAACCTGGTCCAGGTGCCACTGCCGGACGGGCCGGCGGCCGACTACTTCGGCCAGTGCCGCTGCTTCCCGCGGCTGCTCAACGAGCTCTACGCCTTCGCCGAGGACGAGCGGCCCGACCTGTTCCCCCACAGCAAGCGGCCGGGCATCGCCGCCGTCGCCGGCGCGGCCGAGGAGCTGCTGGGGCTGCCCATCGACCACTACGCCCTGGTCGACCTGCTCGGGTTCGTGGACGTGGTCGACGCCCTCGGCGGGGTCACCGTCAACAACCTCAAGCCCCTGCGCGTCGAGATCGATCGCCTGGGCCGCGAGGGCAGCCAGCCGGCATTCGACATCCAGCCCGGGCGCAAGCACCTCAACGGCTTCACCGCCCTCGCCTACTCCCGCTCACGGGAGACGACCAGCGACTACGACCGCATGCAGCGCCAGCGGTGCGTGATCGGCTCGCTGGCCAGGCAGACCGAGCCGGCCGAGGTCCTGGCCGCCTTCCCCAAGCTGGTCAAGGTGCTGAAGCGCAGCGTGGCCACCGACATCCCGGCCAACCGGCTGCCG
>Ga0081538_10005207_pt1 | contig 11753 bp, 6 predicted proteins | sample TabmetS5T2R1_FD_71022 | JGI IMG/M metagenome (GOLD analysis project Ga0081538, IMG submission 71022) | Tabebuia heterophylla rhizosphere microbial communities from the University of Puerto Rico - S5T2R1 | ecosystem: Host-associated > Plants > Roots > Rhizosphere ... | reverse complement strand
CGCTCGGAACGACGAGCTCGCCGTCGAGAACGAACGTCTTGGGCCGGATTTTGCCGACCGCCGCGACAATCTCGGGGAAATAACGCGTCAGAGGCTGCCCCGACTTCGATTGTAGATGCACGCCGGCGCCGTTCCGGAACACAAGACAGCGAAAACCATCCCATTTCGGCTCGTATTGCCATTCGGGACCTGCCGGAACTTCGTCGACCGACAAGGCCTCCATCGGCGGCAAAGGGGGACGCAACTTCAATGCCACGCGAGGACCTCACGAACAGAGATGACGTGACAACGCGGACCGTCCGCATTTGGACTGGGCGGGGTCCAGAGAAGCGCAAGGGAGCGCGAGCTCACCTCGGAATACAGGCGACCACGACCTTGATGTCGACGTTGCGCCGCTGCGGGCGATAGCTCGCCCGGTTGTCGTCCTCGTAGACGAAGGTTCCACCCGGCGCGAGCGCATAGGCGTTGACGATGCGCTCCTCGGCGCCGCATTCGGCCGTACAGGTGCCGCGACAGTTCACTTCCATCATGCGGATCGTCGTCCCAGCCGCCCCCGTGGCGCCGGGAGGACCGGCCGGTCCGGGCGGTCCGGGCGGCCCGGGAGGTCCCGCCGGGCCGACGTTCCCGGGTGGCCCAGCCGCACCGGCTGCCGGCTCGGACTTCTCGCCCTTCTGGGCGACCTGCCCGTCACCGCAAGCCGCGAGCATCAGGCTCGCCAGCACGATCACGCAAGCCGCACGCATATCTTTTTGACCCATGGCGACACGCCGGGTGAACGCCGCGTACGCATCGCGCGGATCAGCGCGCGCGCCGCGAGATGTTCAGACCGACGTCGTGATCCATTGTTCCAGCTTCTGCTTGGGCGCGGCGCCGACTTGGCGCGAGGCGAGCTCGCCGTTCTTGAACAGCATCAGCGTCGGAATCGACATGATCCCGTACTTCCCGGCAACCTGCGGGTTCTCATCGACGTTGAGCTTGACGATCTTGACCTTGCCGTTCATCGCGCTCGCGATCTCCTCCAGCGCCGGCGCGATCATCCGGCACGGACCGCACCATTCGGCCCAGAAGTCGACCACGACCGGCTCGGCGCTCTTCAATACTTCAGCCTCGAACGTCGCGTCGGATACCTTGCCAACGCCCATGGAACACCTCGTTCTGTTGATGTGGGGATGCGGCGCATCCGGGAAGGTTGAGGCGAACGTATGAACCGCGACGGTGAGCGTCAAGGCGTGTTCACGCGAGCATTATGCGGGCCAGGGCTGCATCCATGGCGGTGGCGGAAATCTCCATGAAATCAGGTATTTCGGTCCATACCAGGGCGGCGCGTACGTCCCGCCCGGGGTAGAGCCTTCCGAGCACATCGCGATACAGAGCGAGCTGCGCCAGGTAGGTGTGGGGGACATCTTCGACGCGCCGCGGCGCGGGCCGATTGGTCTTGTAATCGGCCATCAGGATGGCGCTGTCGGTGACTGCGAGGCGATCGACCTGTCCTGAAACCATGATGGGCGGGCCGCCATCGCGCATGATGCGGCCGACGATCGGGACCTCCGCGCGGCTTCCCGGCCCAACCAGTTGCGAAAAGTACGGGTGGTCCAAGACCGCAAAAACCTGGCCGGCAATTTCGCCATGCTCGACCTCGGTGAACTCGGTTGCGGCACGTGCAAGGTATTGGCGCGCCGCGGCGGCCCGGCGCTCCGGCGCCACATCGGGAAGCGATTGCAGCAGGCGGTGCACCACGGTGCCGCGCAACAGCGCTCGACGGCGCCCGTCGGCCTTGCCGCCGAGGACGGCTTCCAGCGCGGCTCCCTCGATCGCGGTGGAGGGACTGACAATGACCGGCGCCCTTTCGCGTTCGGCCGGCCGCGTCAGCCAATCGGGCAGGACAATGGCCTGTCCCGGTTCCGGTGCCGCTGCCGGTCCGGAGTCGGCAGGCTCAGGCCATTTTCGCAGCCGCCATACTATTTCGCCGTTCTCGCCCGACTCCTCGTTGGAGATCGGCTTCAGCACGTCGCACACGAGATCGTACCAACAGCCGTCCGGACGTTTGCGGAGCCCCTCGGCGCCGCACACGATCAAGCGATCGGCCGCTCGCGTCATGGCGACATAGAGGAGTCGGCGATGCTCGTCCTCGGCCGCCGTCACGGCCAAGCTTCGTGCCGCCGCTACCGGCGGAACGTCGGTCTCCTTGCGGGCCGCCCAAACCAACCGATCGGGCGTACCGGGGACGGCGGATGCCGGCATTGCGAGCAGGCGCGGCGGACGCGGACCGGCCGGGTTCGTGGTGGTATCGGCGAGGATGACGATCGGCGCCTCCAAGCCCTTGGCGCCGTGCACGGTCATCACCCGCACCTCGTCGCGGGCGATCTCCATGTCGCGCTTCACCTGCATGGTGGTGGTCCGCAGCGAGGCCACAAAGCCCTGCAGCGACGGCGTCTCGCGCGTCTCGTAATCGAGCGCCAGGTTGAGGAATTCGTCGAGCGCGTCGGACGCTTCCGGCCCGAGCCGGCGCAGGAAGTGGGCGCGGCCGCGGTCCGGCCCCAGCACGCGGGCGTAGAACCCGAACGGCGGCTCGCGGCGCGCGGCCTCGGCCCAGCGGTCGAGCGCGGCCGCCGTATCGGCGTGCTCAGGCGACTTGCGCAGCGCCTCGCGCAACGAGCCGGACCGCTTCCAGGCGAGGTCGAACAGCGTGTCCTCGCTGACGTCAAATAGCGGGCTCCGCAGCACGGTGGCGAGCGCAAGGTCGTCCTCCGGCAGCAGCAACGCATCGGCCAGCACCATCAGGTCCATGACGGCGATGTGCTCGGTCAACAGCAGGCGGTCGGCGCCCGCGACCGCGATGCCTTCCACCTTGAGGGCGCGGATGACCGCCTCGAACAGCGCGCCACGCTGGCGCACCAGCACCAGGACGTCGCCCGGACGCGCCGGGCGGTACACGCCGGTGTCGAGGTCGGTGACGCGCTCGCAGCCGAGCCACGCCTTCACGCTCGCGGCGATCTTGCGGGCGAGCTTGATGGCGGGCGCGGTCTCGGTGAGCTCGTCGAATGGGGCGTCCCAGCCCTCGATCTCGCGCTTCTCGTCCGGCTCGACCAGCGGCCACAGCTCGACCAGGCCGGGCGCCTTGTGCCGCACCGCCTCGTGCACGGTTGCGACCGGATCCGCGGTCAGCCCGGCGAAGGCCTCGGGCCTCCCGAACACGGTGTCGACCGCTTCCAGCACGACCGGCGCCGAGCGGAACGAGTGCCGGAAGTGGACCTGCTTGAACAGAAGGCCGCTCTGCGTGTAGGCGGATTCAAAATGGCGGCGCATCTCGGCGAAGCGATGCGGCTCGGCGCCCTGGAACGAGAAGATCGACTGCTTCTCGTCGCCGACCGCGAAGATCGAGCGCCATGTCTCGCGCGCGCCCGCGCCGGCCGTGAACTCCGACACCAGCTGGGCGATCACCTCCCATTGCGGGCGGCTCGTGTCCTGCGCCTCGTCGACCAGCACGTGGTCGATGCCGAGATCGAGCTTGTAGTGCACCCACGACGGGTTCACGGCCGCGAGCATCGTCAAGGTCTTGTCGATCAGGTCGTCGTAGTCGAGCAGGCCGCGCCGTTCCTTCTCGGCGCGATAGCGCTCGATCACCTGCCAGGCGATGGTGAGAAGCGCAGAGGTGCGGTCGCGCGCCGCGATGGCGCGGCGGCGCTGATGCAGCGGGAAAACGCGCTCGCGCTCCGCGATGAGACGGTCGCACAATGCTCGGTCGATCGCCTTCGTGGCCAAGCGATCGCGCGGTTTGCCCCCGTCGGTGATGAAAATTTCGAGGTAGAGGTCTACGCGTTGCTCGCCGGTTGCTGCTGCCGCAGCGATGAAATTTTTGGCTTGTTTCTGGTCGCTCTTCGAGCCTCCCGACAGAGTCGCGGCGACCGCCCGCCATTCGGTGAATGGCAGGTTCGGTGACAACATCAGGTCGGAGTCGATGCGCGCGATGCTGTCGTCGGGATCGATGCCGAGAACACCAGACAAGTCGGCGACCGCCTCCGGTACGCCGCCCATGCGGTCGACCCACGCCGCCACTTCGTCGCGCCGGCCAATGGTCTCGCGCACGAGCTCGGCGAAGGTCCGATCCGCCGCCGACGTGATGGCGGTTGTCAGCGCGCGGCCGAGCGGGGCGTCCGGATCGGCGGCAGCCTGGAGCAGAACCTCCAGGCGCAGCTTGTCGATCAGCTCGGCCTCGGCGCGCTCCTCCAGCACCGTGAAGCCGGCCGCGACGTTGGCCTCGAACGGGAACTGATGCAGCAGGCGCGTGCAGAACGCGTGGATGGTCTGCACCTTGAGACCGCCCGGCGTTTCCAGCGCCGCCGCGAACAGCCGCCGTGCATGGGCGCGCACCGATGCATCGATGCGCTTTGCGCCGACACTGCGCAACGCGCGTTCGAGCGCGACGTCGTCGAGCGAGGTCCACTTGGCGAGCGTGTCGAACACGCGCTTCGCCATGTTGGCGGCCGCCGCCTTGGTGAAGGTGAGACACAGGATGCGGCGCGGCTCGCAGCCATTGAGCAGGAGCCGGATGACGCGCTGCGCCAGCACGTGGGTCTTACCGGAGCCGGCATTGGCGGCAACCCAGGCGGACACCAGCGGATCGGATGCCGTGGTCTGGACGTCGAGCACTTCGGCCGGGACGACGCGGTGCTCGTTCATCCCGACCTCGCAAAGTTCAGGATCGGCCCGCGCTCGTCCGCGGTGGCGTCGGCTTCGCCGCCGGTCGCCGACCATTCCTTCACGCGTGCCAGGTGATCGTAGTCGCCGTAGTGCGTGGTCCACATGGGATGCACGAGCGAGCGGTACGGCGTCTGCTCGTCCGCGAAACGCAGCGCGAGCCCGGTGAGGCGGCTCAGCGCCTTGTCAGCTTGAGTGTCGGGCGTGCCCTCCTTGAAGTCGATCGCACAGTGCTCGCCGGGCGGGTCGCCGCCCTTCAACATCACATAGGCAATCTCGCCGACCGAGCCTGCCGGAACGCCGGGAAACCCGCCCTTGCGCAGGATCGCGGCTTCGAGCGTGAGCTGCGGCGCAAGCCCGGTGCGGACCTGCGGCTCAGTGCGTTTCTGCCCGGTCTTGTAGTCGAAGATGGCGTAGGTTCCGTCGACGGCGCGTTCGATGCGGTCGGCGATGCCGCGCAGCCGGAACGTCTGGTCGCCGACCGCGATCTGGATCTCGCCGCGGATCTCCGCATGCGTGGCGGCGACGTCGCCGCGCCGCCCGGTGTCCCATTGGGTGAACCAGCGGGCGATGCGCATGAAGCGCGGCCACCAGAAAGCGCGCGCCTCGGGATAGTCGCCAAGCACTTCGAACTGCTTGTTCCCGATGCGGATCAATTCGCCGTACGGATCGGCGGGCAGGGCGTTGGCAAATTCCGTGGTGAAGTCGCCGATCGAGCCATGGATGACGGTGCCGCGATCGGCGTAGCCGGGCGGCGTATCGACGGCATCGAGGGGCGCGAGGCGCAGTACGTACTTGGCGTAGATCGTGTACGGGTCGCGCAGCCAGTGCTCGATGTCGGTGACGCTGAGCGACATCGGGCGCGCCGCGAGCGGAGGCGTCGGCCGCGGCGCCTTGATGCGTTCGATGCGCGGCGGCCGGTCGACCTCGCGCGCAAGCGCGAGGTAGCGGTTGCCGCGCGCGACTGTGTCGCCCCACCGAGCCTCGCCGGCGACCGCGGCGACACGCTGCACGAAGCGCGACCACAGCGTGGGCGCGCCGGCGAGCTTGGCGGCACGCGTGAGAATCACCTCGGGTGCGCCGAGTGCCTGCGCGAAATCGTGCGCCGTCAGCCCGATGCGACGCTCCGGCAGGTCGAGCCCGAGGTCGTGGCGCATCGGCCGGCTGAGCCACGCATCGCTGCGCGCCTCGGGCGGCCACGTGCCCTCGACCAGCCCGCCCAGCACCATGAGGTCGACGCTCTGCAGCCGCGCTTCCAGCAGGCCGAAGATGCGCACGCGCATGCCGGGCGCGCCGGGTCGGCGCACGATGCGATCGCCAATGAGCGTGCGGAACAGTTCCGCGTAGTCGCCCGGCGCTATCGCAAAGCCGGCATCAGGCGCGGCGGCAAGCTCGTCGAGCGCGGTCGCGAGCGCTTCGCCGTCGTCGCCCGCGAAGGCCTTTGCTTCGCGACCATCGTGGCTGAGAGCGGCGACGACGTCGCGATGGCACGCCGCAATCTGGTTGAACGGGCGCGGCGCGGCGCCGAGGTTTTCCAGCGGCGCGAGCGCGACGGCAAGGCGACCGACCAGATCTTCGGCGGCGGCAAGCTCGCTGTCGTTCAGCCGGTTGCGAGGATCGCTGCGATGCAGCGCACCGCGATCCCGGTCGCGTCGCAAGCTCGCGAGCGCATCGACCAAGCCCGCGGTGCCGGCGCGTGGCCGGGGACCTCGCAGGAGCGCGCGCTCGAGCACGCCGATCGCGGGGGTCTGAGCCCCCATGTGAGCGCCAAGCCGCAGCAGCGGATGCTTGAGCAGCGCGAGCAGCATCACCGGCGCGAGACCGCCGAGCGCCGCCTCGGCGGCAAGGCGCGCGAACACGCCGACCGGCGTGTCGCCCAGCGCATCGCCGCCCGAGTCGTCCACCGCCACGTTCCAGCGCCCGAGCGCCGCCACGACGCGTCGGGCGATCGCGCGGTCGGGCGTCACCAACGCCGCATGGCGACCCGGCGTCTCGACGGCCTCGCGCAACGCGACCGCAATTGCAAGCGCCTCCTCTTCGGCGTTGGCGGCATCGACCACGCTGAGATGTGCGAGCGCCCTTTCGATCTCAGCCTCAGGTAGCCGCTGCTGCCAGCACTCGCTCGCAGCAGCCGGACACAGCGCCTGCGAGATCAACTTCTCACGGCCGTTGCGCGCCGCCCCCCCGATGACCGTCACCTCGTCGCGATCGACACCGAGTCGCTTGAGTAATCCCTGCATGGCGAACTGTGGATGGCCGATGGCGGGCGCGACAAGCTCGTGCCCGTCCTGGATCTTTCCGGCGATCAGATTCCACGCGGAGTCATGCAAATCGAGGTCGAGGCCGGGCAGTACGACGGCACCGTGCGGCAAGAGCGAGATGGTCGCGAGCAGCGTGGCGGTGGCCGGCATCGAGGCGGTGGAACCGGCCGCGATCACGGGTCCGTCGGCCGCGGCTAGCCGTGCGGCTTCCGCCTCGATCAGCCTGTCGCGGCGCTCCGCCGGCTCGATGGCGCCGCGCTCCGCGAGGATCGCGGGCCAGGTCTCGCGCGCGACCTGCAGAAACCGCAGCGTGAGCTGCCAGTACTCGTCGTACCGCTCGGGCACGAGATCGTCGAGGCGGCGCCAAGACACCTTGCGGGTCGTCATGTCGTCGATCAGGCGCGCGAGATCGTCGGCAAGCGTCAGCGCCGCGGCCGGCGAATACGGGACGAGTCGCGCGCCGCCGGCCGCCCGCACGTCGGACGCGTTCGCCCATCCCAGCACGAGATGCGTCAGCAGGAGGCGGCGCTCGAACGGACGCAGCGCCGGCGGCAGCTCCAACGCGCTGAGCGCGAGCGGACCGGTCGCCGCCTCGGCGAACACCAGCTCGTCCTCGTCGACGTCGCCGATCGGGAGAATGCGCGGCAGCACGGCGGCGCCGGTGTCGAGCACATCGAGGAACACGTCGCGTGCGAGGCGGCAGGCGCGGCGGGTGGGGAGGAACAAGGTGGCGTTGGAGAGCGCCAGCGGATCGCGCGAGGCCGGGAAGCCGGGGACGATCTCTCCGGCCATGAAGGCCTTGATCAGCGTCGGCAGGAAGGATGCCGAGGCCGGGACGGTGAAGAGGCGGGGGGGGGGACGAGCCATGCCGAATCATACGCCACAAGACGAGCCCAGAGCGCACGGCATCGTGGAACTTTCAACCGGAAATGCTGACGGGCCGGCTGCGGGTCACGCCGCATGCGCCACGAGGGCAGCCTCGGCGAGCGCGATGGCGTCGGGCGTGCCGACATGCATCCACACGCCTTCCAGGCGCAGGCCGTGCAGGCGCCCGGCCTCCTCGGCGCGGTCGAACAGGCGCGTCAGCGAGAAGCGGCCTTCGGGCGCCCCGGCAAACAGCTCGGGCCGGAAGATCGCGGTCCCGGCATACACGAACGGCACCACGTCGCGTTCGCCGCGCCGCTCGAGCCGCCCGTCGGCTGCCATCGCGTAGTCGCCGCGTCCGGCATAGCCGATGCTGGTCGTGGTGGGCGCCAGCAGCAGCAGCGCGTCCATGCGGTCCGGGTCGAACGATTCGGCGAGCCGCGCGAGATTGGGCTTCACGCTGTCGATCCAGATCGTGTCGGAATTGATGAGGAAGAACGGCGCCGATCCGAGCAGCGGCAACGCCTTGACCACACCGCCGCCGGTTTCCAGGAGAATCCCACGCTCGTCCGACATGACGATCGCGGGCACGCGCCGGCCAGCGAGGTGCCGCTCGATCGCGTCGGCGAGGTAATGAACATTGACCACGGCGCGCTCCACGCCGGCATCCGCGAGCCGATCGAGCACGTGGTCGATGAGCGGCTTGCCGGCGACCTGCACCAGCGGTTTTGGGATGCGGTCGGTCAGCGGCTTCATGCGAACGCCGAGGCCGGCCGCGAGCACCATGGCGCGGCGCGGCATCTGCATTCGGCGTTTCGCCATGGCTCTCTCCAGGCCCGTCCGTCTCGGGCGAATCACGGCGCCGAGGCGTGGGTGTCGTACCACGCTTTAAGCGCCTTGAGGGCCGGGTGGGCGAGCGAGCGGCGCAGGTTGCGCCATACCCGCGGCTGATGACGCAGATATTGCGGCTTGCCGTCGCGACGGTCGAGCCGTGAAAAAATGCCGAGCACCTTGGTGGCGCGCTGGGCGCCGAGCACCGCATAGAGCTCGAAGAAATGGCCGAGGTCGAAGGTGCGCGCGTGCGCGCGGCGCGCCTTGACATAGCGGTTGACCAGGGCGACCTCGATCGATTCCGGCACGTCCACCCGCGCGTCCTGCAGGAGCGAGACCACGTCATAGGCGGCGGGGCCCATCAGCGCATCCTGGAAATCGAGGAGCCCGACCCGCGCAATGCCTTCACGCTCGGGAAGCCACAACAGGTTGGGCGAATGGAAATCGCGCAGTACCCACGTGGGTGTCGCCTCGACCGCGCCCTTGAGCGCCGCGCGCCACAGCGTGGCGAACTCCTCGCGCGCCTCGGCCGTGGCGGCGACGCCGCGATGCGGCAGGTACCAGTCGACGAGGAGCTCGGCCTCGATCAGATAGGCGTCGAGATCGTAGCTCGGCAGCCGATGCTCGACCCGCGGCGCGACCGGAAGGTTTTGCGGCAAGGTCTGCTGATGCAGCACCACGAGGAGATCGACCGCCGCCGTGTAGCGCTCATCGAGCGGGGCCGGCGGATCGCCGGCGACGAAAACCTCCGTACCCAGATCCTCCAGGATCAACAGGCCGGCGTCGATGTCGGCGGCATAGATTTCGGGCGCGGAAAAGCCGCGCTCGCGCAGGGCGCGGTCGATGGCGACGAACGGCTTCACGTCCTCGGCGAGGTGCGCCAAGGCGCTGTAGGGCAGGCCGCCGCGCACCGGCGGACCATCGGGTCGGCGCGGCGCGTTCATCAGGATCGCGGTGCGCTCGCCGAGCGTCAGACGCTCGTAGGCGCGCGTCGACGCGTCTCCCTGCAGGCGCGCGCGCTCCGCCTCGCCGAATTCGGCCTCTTCGAGGAAGCGGCGGATCGCCGTGATCCGCGGCAGACGCGCGGCAAATGCGCCGCGGCCGATGACGCGAGCGGTGCGATGGCCCGGACCGTGCTCGGGCGTCAGCGCGAACTCGACGTCGAGCCGATCCGCCGGCAACAGCCCGATGGCGCGGTCCGGCCATTCGACCAGCACCAGGGCGTCATGAGCGGGATCGGCAAACCCGATCTCGCCGAGCTCCTCCGGCCCATTCACGCGATAGAGGTCGGCGTGCACGACCGAACCGCGCGGCAAGTCATAGACCTGCATCAGCGTGAAGGTCGGGCTCGGCACTTCAAGGCTGGCGTTGCCGGCGAGCTGGCGGATCAGCGCGCGCGCGAACGTCGTCTTGCCGGTGCCGAGGTCGCCCGACAGCGTGACCATGTCGCCGGAGGCGAGCACCGCCGCGATATCGCCGGCAAGACGGCGAGTCGCGTGCTCGTCGGGCAGCGCCACGTCGAGGGTGGCGTCCATGGACTCGGCTGGAACTATCGCGGTATCGGCCATCACGCGGCACGTTCGAGCGGGAAGGCGCACACCACGTTGGTGCCGCGGCCCGCCTGCGATTGCAGGCTGACGGTGCCGCCGTGCAGCTCGACCAGCGAGCGCACGATGGAAAGCCCGAGCCCGACGCCACGATGGCGCGAGCCGACCGTGTGAGTCTCGAACCGCCCGAACACGCGCTCCTGCAGGTCAGGCGGGATGCCGGGTCCGCTGTCGGTGACCGAGAACACCACCGAGCCGTTCTGACGCTCCGCCGACAACGTCACGGTGCCGCCCGCGGGCGAGAAGCCGATCGCATTGGACAGCAGGTTGTAGAGCACCTGGCGCAGGCGGCGCTCGTCTGCGTTCAGCGTGCCGATGTCGGACGCCGCGCGAATCTCCAGCGTGATGCTGCTCTCCACCAGGCGATCCTTGATGCCCTCGGCGGCGGCCTCCATGGCCTTGTGAATGTCCACCGTACCGAGGTCGAGCGTCATCGCGCCAGCATCGATGGTGGCGAGATCGAGAATGTCGTTGATGATGGCGAGCAGCGCCGCGCTCGATGTGGTGATGTAATCGAGATACTCGTGCTGCTTTGCGGTCAGCGGGCCGGTGGCGGTATCGTCGAGCAGTTGGGCGAAACCGATGATGTTGGTGAGTGGCGATCGCAGCTCGTACGACACATGATGCACGAAGTCGCTCTTGAGCTTGTCGGCGGCCTCGAGCGCTTCGGCGCGTTCGCGCAACGCGCGCTCGACGTTGACCGTGTCGGTCATATCCTGGAACGTAACCAGGGTGGCGCCGTCGGGCAGGGGCAGGGTGGCGCAGTCGACCACGCTGCCGTCGCTGCGGTCGAGCCGCCCGGTCATCGGCTCGCGCCGCTCCAGTCCGGTGATCGCATTGCGCAGCGCCGTCCAGGTCGGGTCGTTCCCGTGCAACGGCCGGCATAAGCCGATCACCGCCTCGATATGCGGCCGCTCGCCGAGCAAGATGGGCGATAGCTTCCACATGCGCGCAAAGGAGGGGTTGTACAGTTTCAAGCTACCGTCGCTCGCGAACACAGCGACCGCCTCGGCGAGATTGTCGAGCGTCTCCTTCTGCACGCGGATCAGGGCATCATATTGTCGCGCGAGGTCGAGCCGCTCGGTGACGTCGTCGAACAAGTACGTGACGCCGCCGTCGGGATCGGGCGTGGTGACCACGCGCAGCGTCCGGCCGTCCGGCAAATGCCACCAGTGCTCCTTCGATTCCAGCGCCCGATAGGCTTCATGCAGCTCGTTGCGCCAGACGCGGAAGTCGGCCTGCTCGGGCAGCTTACGCGCGGCGCGGAGTTGGTCGAGCACGCCGGAATCGGTGGGGCTCTGATCGAGGAACACGGCGTCGAGGCCCCATAGCGCGCGGTAGGAGGAATTGTAGAAGGCGAGCCGCTGATCGGCGCCGAAGATAGCGACCGCGGTGGACAGCTGGTCGAGGACGCGCCGGTGGGCGTCGACCATGCGCTTGAGCTCGCCGCGCATGGTTTCGACTTCCGTGGCGTCGATGCCGATGCCGCCGC
>Ga0081538_10005206_pt1 | contig 11755 bp, 12 predicted proteins | sample TabmetS5T2R1_FD_71022 | JGI IMG/M metagenome (GOLD analysis project Ga0081538, IMG submission 71022) | Tabebuia heterophylla rhizosphere microbial communities from the University of Puerto Rico - S5T2R1 | ecosystem: Host-associated > Plants > Roots > Rhizosphere ... | reverse complement strand
AGCGGATCCTTCCCCGTCGGCACGGACCCGATGCGGAAGGCCTCCTCGAAGATCTTCTGGCTGTCGGTGAGCTCGTAGTCGACGAAGAGCATCGCCGCCGCCGGGTGCTTGGCCGTCTGCACCATGGCCACGCCGTTGGGCCGGGTCACCAGCGGCTGGACCGGCTCGGCGCCGCCCGAGTCCGGGCGCCACACCACCGGCGCCCCCTCGTCGGCCGCCTTGTCGATGGTGTGGCTGTAGGCCGAGACGGCCACCGCGAACTGGCCGGCCGAGAGCAGCTCACCCTGGACGGTGTGCCCCCTGACGACCTTGGCGTTGGCCGCGAGCCTGCTGAACAGGTCCCTGATCTCAGCGTCGCTCTTGCCCTGCTGCTGGTAGTGGCCGTACATGGCGGCGAACCAGTCGATGTCGCCGACCTCCATGGAGATCTTGCCCTTCCACTTCGGGTCCGCGAGCTCCTCCAGGCTCTTTGGCTCCTGGCCCGGCTTGACCAGCTTGGTGTTCCAGCCGACGACGAAGACGTTGAACCGCGAGGCGGTCCAGCCGTCGCGTTGGCCCTCCTCGCGGACCTTGTCGCGCAGCTCGGACCGGTAGTCGGCGAGCAGGCCGTTCTGATGGGCGATGCCGAGCTCGCCAGCGTTGGTCTCGAAGACGTCGACGCCGTAGAAGCCGGCCCGCTGCTCCTGCAGCAGCCGCTGGAGGGCGGTCTCGGAATTGGCGCGGTAGACGCTGACGTCGATGTCCGGGTACTTGTCCTCGAAGCCCTCGACGACGTCGTCGATGTCGGTGTTGGAGGTGTAGATCGACAGCGCACCTTCCTTGTTGGCCGCCTCGACCAGTGCGCGCCTGCGCTCCTCGCCCTGCATCTGGTTGAACCTGTCGTAGACCTGCTGGGCCTGCTTGCCCACCTCCGAATCGGCCGCAGTGCCGGCACCGTCGGCGCTGGACGGCGACGACGGAGAGCCGCCGCAGGCGGCGAGCAGCGCGCAGGCGGCGACCAGCGCGAGGACGAGACGGGAACGGCGTCTACCCATCGGGCACCCCACCTTCAGTCGTCTTCACCGTCGTAGGTCTCGGTGGCCGGTGCCGCGTCCACCGTGTACTCGGTTCCCTCGCCCTGCACGAGCTGGGTCGGGTGGCGCTCGATCTGGTGCAGCCGCAGCGTCCGGAGCAGGCCGGTGTCCTGGATGGCCAGGTAGCGGGCCGTGTCGTCCTTGTCGAGGTTGAAGTGCTGGTGCCAGGCCCAGCGCGGCGGCGAGAACAGCGTGCCCTCCGACCAGTCCACGCGCTGAACCGGCTCGTCGTCGTAGTTGATGAGGGAGTAGCCGTGGCCCTTGACGATGTAGATGTAGGCCTCTGTGGTGTGGCGGTGCCGCGTTGAGTGCCCGCCCGGCTTCAGCTCCGCGAGGTGCGCTCCGAGGACCTCGTTGCCGGCCAGGTCGAAGAAGTAGCCGCGGTTGTTGCGCCAGGGGCGCTCCAGGAGCTCCATCTTGCGGAGGTCGTGGGGGACGACGAGCCCCTCGAGCGGCGGGTTTGTGCGGTTGAACTCATCACGGGCCGCGATCTCGGAGCTGGACAGGTTTCTCTTCTCGTTGGCCAGGACGCCGAACTGGTAGTCCTTGCGCACGGCTCATCACCCTCCATGGCGTCGCCGCTCGCCACCGGGTTCGGGATCTCGGTTGGAGCCGGCCGCCCAGGTTGGTCTTATGGACTAACCATTGCCTACCGCGTGGCCGCGTAAACGTCAAGGCCGGGTCGTGGCGCCAGGTCGATCCTCGTAGCCGAGCAGCCGCAGCACCTCCGGCCTCGACGTCTGGGCCATCACCTCGCGGCTGACGGCGGCCACGGGCAGGGCCACTCCGACCGTCTCGGCCATCCGCCCCGCGTTGTCGAGGTCCTTAGACCACCAGGTGAGCCGCATCTGCTCCAGCTCCCGCAGCGTGCGGCTGTCGGTGGGGCCGTCGATGAGGGCACGGCGCACGGTCGCCACGTCGAGCCCGTACGCCTGACCGAGCCGCAGCGCCTCGGTGATCGCGCAGATCTGGGCCCAGTGGATGAGGTTGTTCACCGTCTTGCCGACCTGGCCGGCCCCGAGTCCGCCGAGATGGTGGACCGCGCTGGTCCATGGGCGCAGCACCGGGCGGAGGCGGTCGAGCACCCTTCGGTCGCCGCCGACCAGCAGGTTGATGCGCCCGTGCTCGGCGCCGCGGATCCCGCCGGTGAGCCCGGCGTCGAGCACGTCCACACCCGGTGGGGCGGCCGCCGCGACCGCCTGGCAGGTGTCTGGCCGGACTGAGCTGCAGATCACGACCACGGCGCCCGGCCGGGCGGCGGCCAGCAGGCCCCCGCCGCAGACGTCGAGCACGTCGTCATCCGACGGCACGAACAGCAGCACCGCCGTCGAGCGCTCGGCCAGCTCCCTGGCCGACCCGGCGGCCTGGGCGCCCCGCTCGGCGAACCGGGCCAGGACCTGCCCGTCGAGGTCGTAGCAGCAGACCTCGAATCCTGCCCTGAGCAGATGGCCGGCGATCGGCCCGCCCATCGCCCCCAGCCCGACCACGCCTGTCACGGCCATGTCGCCTCCTCGTCCGCCGCGGCGATCCCGTAGCCTTTAGGTCATACCATTAGCTCAATCGGAAGGATGCCCGCATGGCGATGGGCCGCACGCTGCGCGCGGCGCGACGGCGGGCGTTCCGCTCCCTGCGGGAGCGCAACTACCGGCTGTTCTTCATCGGTCACTCGGTCTCGGTCAGCGGCACGTGGATGCAGCGGGTGGCCCAGGACTGGCTCGTGCTGAAGCTGACCGACGACGCCGTCGCCCTCGGCGTGGCCATGGCGCTGCAGTTCGGTCCCATGCTCGTGCTCGGCATGTGGGGCGGCCTGCTGGTCGACCGCGTCGATCGCCGCCGGCTGCTGCTCGTGACGCAGGCCTCCCAGCTGACCCTGGCCCTCGGCCTCGGCCTGCTGACGCTCACCGGCGCCGTGCGCCTCTGGATGGTCTACCTGCTGGCCCTGCTCCTCGGGCTCATCACCGTGGTCGACTCCCCCGGCAGGCAGGCGTTCGTGGGCGACCTCGTGGACCCCGACGACTACGTCAACGCCCAGTCGCTCAACTCCACCGCCCACAACGCCGGCCGGCTCGTCGGTCCGGCGGTCGCCGGCGTCGTCATCGCGACGGCCGGCGTGGCCGTTGCCTTCCTCGTCAACGCGGCCTCGTTTGTCGCGCTGCTGGTCGCCCTGGTGCGCATGGATCCCGCAGCCATGCGGCCCCGCCAGCCCCTGCCGCCGGCCAAGGGCCAGGTCCGGGAGGGCCTGCGGTACGTGTGGGCGAAGCCGGAGCTGCGGGCGGCCATGCTGCTGGTGCTCGTGATCGCCCTGCTCGGCCAGAACTTCCGCGTCGTACTGCCGATCATCGCCAAGGACACCTTCGGGGGCGGGCCGGAGGTCTACGGCGCCCTCATGGCCATGCTGGGCCTCGGGGCCGTCGCCGGGGCCCTTGGGAGCGCGGCCCGCGAGCGGGTCGCGCCGCGGTCGCTGCTGGTGGCCGCTGTCGCCTTCGGCGCGGCCAACCTGCTCATGGCGGCCAGCCCGACGCTGCAGCTCGCCTACGTCGCGGTCGTCGCCGTCGGGTTCGCCAACCTCACCTTCAACACGCTGGCCAGGACGCTGCTCCAGCTCAGCACGGAGCGGTCCGCGCACGGGCGCGTGCTCGCCCTGCACGGCCAGGTGTTCCTGGGGACCACGCCGCTCGGCGGGCCGCTGCTCGGCTGGGTGTGCGAGGTCTGGGGCGGCCGGGCAGGGCTCGTGCTGGGCGGTGGCAGCGCGCTGCTGGCCGCCGCCGTCACGCTGCCGGTGCTGCTGCCGCGCTCGACCTCGGCGCGGCCGCAGGCCGACGAGCTCAGCCCAGGCGCCGTACCAGGTAGTCCCACGCCCCCCGGATGAGCGCCGGCCCGTAGCAGTGCTGGCGCTTGGCCAGCGACTCCTCCGCCGCCGACCAGGTCGCCCAGCCGCCGGCCGACATGGCCAACAGCTGGGTGCCGCAGGCGCGATCCAGGAAGTACGCCGTCATCACCGCGGTCGGCACGTCCGGCCCGACCGTGACGATGCCGTGGTTGACCAGCAGGCAGGCGTTGCGGTCCCCGAGGGCGGCGGTGACCGCCTTGCCGAGCTCGGCGGTGAGGACGAGATCGCCGGTCTCGGTGAAGCGGGCCAGCTCCGGCGGCACGAACAGGTTCGCCTCGTGCGAGATCGGCCGCAGTGGCACGCCGAGCGCCCCTAGCACCACCGCGGCCCTGGAGTGGGTGTGCACCACCGCGCCGACCTCCGGCCTCGCCAGCATCGCTTCGGTGTGGATGGGGTACTCGGCATGGCGGGCGCGGTCGCCCATCAGCACCTCCCCCTCCCAGGAAACGAGGACGACCTCGCCGGGCCCGACCTCCTCGAAGCCCAGGCCACTGGCCTTCATCCACACGCCGCGCCCCTCGGGGTCCCGGGCCGAGACATGGCCCCAGATGAGGTCGCCCTGGTCGGCCTGGCCAAGCACCCGGCAGCCGGTCGCGACCAGCGCTCGAAGCTGGTCCGACATCTCGTCCTCCTCTCGCGGGTGGGTCAGGGAACGACGGCCACGTGGATGGCACCGGGGTCGGTGCGCTCCCCCACGACCCGCACGGCGTCGTCGACTCGGCCCAGGGGGAAGCGGTGGGTCTGGAGCAGCTCGAGCGGGTGCCGGCCGGACCGGATGACCCGCAGGGCCGGCTCCACCGAGCGGTGGTCGTGGCCGCGCACGCCCATGACGGTCAGCTCTTTGCGGACGACCAGGTCGTGCTGGAACCCGGGGACCGGTCCACCGTGCTTGGAGGCGGCCAGCACCACCCGGCCGCGCTTGGCGGCCACGGCGATCGCGGCCTGGACGGTGGTGCCCGCCCCAGGCACGAGGTCCACCACCAGGTCCACGCCCATGCCATCGGTGAGCTCCATGACGGTCTCGACCACGTCCAGCTGGTCGGCGGCCAACACATGGTCGGCGCCGAGCGCCTTGGCCGCGTCGAGGCGGCCCGCGCCCCGGGAGGTGTCGACCGCGACGATGGTGCCGGCGCCGGCCTCCCGGGCCGCGACCACGCAGCCGAGCCCGTGCTGGCCAACGCCCTGCACGACCAGGCTGCCGCCGAGCCGGAGACCGCCCTCCTGGACCACCCAGCGGATCCCGTTGGAGAGCGGCACGAACAGTGTCGCCAGCTCCGGCTCGACCTCCTCCCCGACCCGGTAGACGATCGCCCGTGGGTGCAGATACAGGAACTCGGCAAATCCGCCGTACAGACCGGGGGGGACACCGACCGGGGTGCTGCCGTAGCGGAGGAACGGGCCGGTGCCACGCGAGTCGGTCGCCGCACAGAGGCGGTAGTCGCCGCTGCGGCACAGCCGGCAGGCGCCGCAGGGCAGGAACTCCTCGACGGCGACGCGCTCACCGACCGCGATCTTCCAGCGCTCGGCGGCGCGCTCACCGACCGCCACGACCCGGCCGACGTTCTCATGCCCGAGGATGAGCGGGCCGAGGCCGGCACCGCGGCTCCGCCGCCCGTAGACCTCCCAGTCGGTGCCGCAGACGCCGGCGGCCTCGACGCGGAGCAGCCCGTCGTCGGCGCCGATTGCGGGCAGCGGGAGTTCGCGATCCTCGGTCGTGTGCGGGTCGGTGGCCACGGCGCAGGCGGACGTGGCGGGCAGGCGCATCAGACCTGGTCGGGGTCGGGCTCGGGCGCGGCCGTCCGCTCGCTCGGGTCGACCAGGGGCGCGAAGTCGACATGGCGGGCCCGGGTCAGCCCCTCCAGCTCGACCGGGTCGAGGAAGATCTGGTTGCCGCTGGACAGGTCCCGGATGCGGAGCCGAGGACCGGTCGCCGTCACGAATCGGGCGACCTCGACCATCGCGAACTCGTTCTTGTAGACCTCTCCCGGCCCCGCCTGCACCGGTTGCTCGTCGAGTTCCTTGCTCACCGGACCCCCTTCAGAGCACGAAGGTGAGGTTGTACAGCGGCTGGTCGGAATCGATCAGGAGCAGCTTCTTCAACGAGATCTTCCACCCCTCCGCCGTCCCGCGCAGCCGATACTCGCAGCGGGCCGCGAAGATCCGGGGGGTGTTCAGCCCGAGCTGGCCCTCACCGCCGGGCCGAAGCTCGGCGACGATCTGGTTGCAGAACACCCGGGTGTCACCCTTGGCGTCGGGCTCCCCCACCTCCACGTTGCCGGCCAGGTGGACGGTGCGCGAGCGCGGGTTCTGGTCGAGCACCGGCGTGTGCAGGGTGCGATACACCCGCTCGCTGCGCCGGGCGCTGTCGTCGTAGACGATCGACACCAGGTCGACGGCCTGCTCGGGTTCGCCGTCGGCAACGGGCAGCCAGTACAGACCGTCCTCGGTGAACAGCGCTAGCCAGTCCTCGAGCGCGAGCCCGTCCAGCAGCCGGCACTCGCGGTAGATCAGCGCCTCGGCCTCATCCCGGGTCGGGCTGGCCCCGGTCCCGACCTCCGGCTGTTCTGTCCTCGTCATGCGCCCATCCACCGCTTCCACTCCCTGTACAGCGACCGGACAGGCGTCTCGTCGGTGCTATGGCCGATCCGTTCCCCGTTCGACAGCACCTCCTCGCGGTGCATCCCGCGCGACATCAGCGCCCACTCCACTCCACGGGCCTGCACCCCGGTCTGGTTGGAGACGAAGATCTCGACGTCGTCGGGTGCCCCGAAGCCTGCCGGGCCGTAGAACCGCTCGTGCGCCCGGAGGCGACCCTGGTTGAGCTCCTCGGGCACCCCGTCCAACGCGTACACCTGCAGCCATACCTCGGTCCGGTCGACGGCGATGGGATGGATGACCCGGAGCTGGGTGTCGAACAGGTACAGGTTCGGGAAGACGAAGATGTTCCGCCGGGCCGAGATCTCCTCGATCTCCTCCTCGCCGAAGCGCTCATGCAGGGCCTCCGCGTACTGCGGATACTTGGCCATCATGCGGCCGGTCCAGCTCGCCGCCGGGTTGAGGCCCCCGGGTCGCTCCAGCAGACCGTGACCGTTCGCGAAGCCTCGCGTGCATCCCTCCTGGCGGTACTTGCGAATCTCCTTGACGGGTGCCTCCCCGGCTCGGGCGAGCACCCGCTGCCAGGACTCGTGCACGTAGTTGCCGTGGTAGCCGTCGTGCCCGTTCTCTGCTTGCCACTTCCAGTTGCCCGGGTACGGGTACTTGTGGGCCGTCGGCAGCACCGTGATGGTGCCGAGCGGCGAGCGGTTGAACCACCAGTCAACGTACCGTCTGACCGGGGCCAGGTGCTCCTCCAGCGTCGGCCCCTCGGCCGCCAGGTTCGCGAAGATGAGCCCACGGTAGCTGCCGACCCTGGGCGCCCGCACCAGACCCCACTGGCTCTTGTCGAAGTCCTCCGGGTAACCGGTCGCCTGGGCCACACCCACCAGATCGCCGTTGTTGGCGTAGCTCCAGTTGTGGTAAGGGCAGCGAAAGTAGTTCGAGTGCCCGGCGTCGGCGCGGCAGACCACCGTGCCACGATGCCGGCAGCGGTTGAGCAGCACGTAGACCTCGCCGTCCTCGTGACGGCTGACGACGACCGGTTGCCTTCCGATGAGCCCGGTCACGTAGTCGCCGGGCAACGGCACCTGCGACTCATGGGCCACATACACCCAGCCCCGCTCGAAGATGGTCCGCATCTCGGCATCGAAGACGGCGGTCGAGGTGTAGACGTCCGTGTGGATGAGGAACGTCTCGTCGTCCTCCCGGACGAGTTCGCTCAGTGCGGCATCCAGCGGCTTCTCCGGTACGAGAACCATCGACTCCCCCCAAGGTGCTGGGACCGGCTGCGGCTCCATTGGACTATTGGTCATACCATAGCCCCCTTCACCCCCCGCGTACCAGGAGAGAGGCATTGGGCTTACCATTGCCCCATGGCCATATCAAGTACGCCCGCTCGAGGCGACCTGTTCCGCCCCGTCAACCAGGGCCGGATCTCGGAGGTGATCGTCGAGCAGATCCGGCTGCTCATCCGGCAGGGCCGGCTCAAGCCAGGCGACCGCCTTCCCCCCGAACGCGACCTCTGCGAGCGGTTCCAGGTGAGTCGGGTCACGATCCGCGAGGCCCTGCGCGTGCTCGAGGCGGCGGGCCTCATCGAGATCCGCGTCGGCGCGCGGGGTGGCGCCTTCGTCACGTCGCCCTCCAGCAACCACGTGGGTGAGGGCATCACCGACCTGCTGACGATGTCCTCGCTCAGCCCCGCCGAGGTCACCGAGGCGCGCATGATGATCGAGCTGGGCATCATCCCGCTCGTGTGCCAGCGAGCCGACGAGCAGGACATCGCCGACCTGCGCGAGCTCTGCGCGCAGGCGCAGGCGGCACTGGGCGACCACGACCACGAGCTGAAGCTGTCGCTCGAGTTCCACATGCGGCTCGGGCGCGCGGCCCACAACGGCGCGATCGAGCTGCTCCTCGAGTCCCTGCGGGAGCCCCTGCTCAGCTCCCTCGCCCGCTCGCACGAGGAGGCGCCGGTCGGCCAGGTGGCCGTGCAGGAGCATCTGGCCATGGTCGAGGCGATCGCCGCCCACGACGCCGACAAGACCACGTCGGTCATGACCGAGCACCTACGGCGCACCGCCGCACGCGTCGGCATGGCCCAGATGCAGCAGCACCTGACCGCCAGGCGCTCCTGACCGCGCCGCCAGGCTCCGTGGTGACTGCCGAAGGGCAGTCATCTCCCACCCAGCAGGTGCAGGTTCGAGTCCTGTCAGGGGCTGACGATGACCACCTGGTCCTGGCCGGGCGGCCAGGTTGTGCCTGGTGGAGCTGGGGGGATTTGAACCCCTGACCCCCTACATGCCATCGAGGGATCCCCGCCACAAAGCCTTGCGTAGCAGGCCATTGCCACAGAGCAAGACGGCTAGCGAGTGGTGGCTCGCGCGGCTTCGTAGAGCAGGATTGCTGCGTGCCTGCTGCGCGAAGCGGCCTGTGGGCGACCACTCGCTGAGTAATCTGGTCGCAGGTTCGGGCCATCGTCGCCAGACCTGATGTCTGGCGACACGTCACTTCTCAACCATGCATGGCCGTGGAGCTGATGACCGCCCACCACCGGGCGCCATCGAAATGGCCGACATCGAGTTCCGCGATGGCTCGCTGCCGCAGGTCAAGCAGCCCGCCCAGCAGATCGTCGACGCCCAGTAGGGTGAGATCGACCAGCTGAAGGGCGATCCCCGGTGACCGGAGACCCCGTAGCCCTGGCCAGGCTGCGGTCTGGTCATTGGTGCTGTCGAATCCGATCGTCGGTCCAGGACCGGCCTTCGTTGAGGATCACGACCTGTCCGGTGTAGTCGCTGGAAGCCAACGCCCGGGTGAATTGCGAGATCGGCTCGACGTAGTGCGAGAAGGTGCTGTGGTGGATGGGGATGACCGCGCGGGGTCGTAGTGTGCGCACCACGCGGGTGCCCTCGACGGCGTCCAGGCTCATCAGCCCCCATGGGCCGTCCTTGCCGACCCCGCCGAGGTGGGGCAGCAGCAGGTCCACGGCAGGCAGCTCCTCGGCGACCTGGGGCAGCTTGTCGAACCAGACCGTGTCGCCGGTCCAGTAGATCCGGAAGGTGGCCTCCCCGCTGCGGTGCTCCAAGAGATACCCGTTGACGACGCCAAGCTCGTGGCTGACCTGCTCATCGTGGGAATGGTGCGGGGGCGTCGAAGTGGTCGCTGTGGAGATGGCTGGCCAGCACCAGGTCAAGGTCGTCGACCTCGACCGGTGGCAGCGAGGCCAGACGGGCGATGGGCACGTTGTCCTCACCGGTCGAGGGATGTCCGTTCATGATGAAGGCCTCTGGTCCCTGGCTGAGCATTGGGTCCGTAAGCAGCCGGAACGACCCGAGCTCGATCCGGGCGGTTGGTCCGCCCACCCACAGTAGGCGCATCTGCGCTCCTCCTTTGTCAGGTCCCTAGGGGACTGGTCTTGCGGCATGCGAGGGAACACATGGCTAGGTGTGGCTGCTCGCCCTGGTAGGCGCCTGACGTGATTGGCCTGAACGCTGCGTGAGGAGGACTCCGACCAGGCACAGCGCTCCGCCGGTGAGCGCGACCGCGACGGGCCGCTCGCCGAGCAGGCCCCAGGCGATCATGACCGTGAGCGGCGGTCCCAGGTACAGCGAGCTGGCCGCCACCGACGCCGACAGGTATCGCAGCGCCACCGCCCAGGTCACGAACCCGACCGCTGAGGCGCCCACCCCGAGCCACAGCAGCGCCACGACACCGGCTGCGGTGACCCGGTCGAGGGCGGCCGGCAGCCCACCGGCCAGCGGCAGGGCCAGGAGCGTGGCCGCCCAGGTGGTATGGCAGGTGGCTGCGACCGGCGAGACGCGTGCCAGCAGCGGCTTCTGCAGCACGGCATAGGCGGCCAGGCACACCGCGGCCCCCAGCACGAGCAGCGCGCTGGGGCTGATTCCCAGTCCGTCGCGCTCGGTGAGGGCGATCAGCCCGGCGCCGGTGAATGCCACCGCCACCCCGGCCCACTGGTCGGCCGCCAGGCGCTCACCGAGCACCAGCCCGCCGAGTATGGCGGTGAGCACCGGGAACGTGGCCACCAGCAGGCTCGCGGTCCCGGCCGGCACCCGCACCTCGCCGGTGTTGAGCAGGAGCTGGTAGCCGGTCATGCCGGTCGCGCCCGCCAGCATGATGCGGGCCAGGTCGCGCCTTGCCGGCCGACCCACGCCGAGCAGCGGCGCCACCACGGCCAGCGCGGCCGAGGCAATCAGCAGGCGGCCGACGGTGAGCTGCACCGGGTCCAGGTCACGCAGCGCGACCCGGATCGCCACGAAGGCCGAGGACCACAGCAGCACCGTCGCGGCCAATCCGGCCAATGCCAGCAGGCGAGCAGACCGAGGCATAGGCCCAGCATGCCGGCTCGATCAGTGAAGGTCTATCGACGATTTCTCCCTGGTCGATTAAGCTGAGCTACATGATTGAGGTGCGGCGCCTTCGGCTCCTACGCGAGCTGGCCGCTCGGGGCACCGTGGCGGCGGTCGCCACGGCCTGCCACCTCACGCCCTCGGCGGTGTCCCAGCAGCTCGCCGTCCTGGAACGCGAAGCCGGCGTGCGCCTGGTCGAGCGGGCCGGCCGGACCTTGCGCCTGACCGAAGCGGCCCGGCGGCTGGTCGCGCACACCGAGGTGATCCTGGCAGGCCTCGAGCGGGCACACGCCGACCTGGCAGCGCTGTCGGACTCGGTCCGCGGCACGGTCCACCTGGCTGCCTTCCCCACCGCCATGCGCGCGCTGGTCCCGGCCGCGCTCGGCCGCTGCCGGCAGGAGCACCCTGAGCTGCGGGTCGTGCTGCACCAGCTCGAGCCGGAGCAGAGCCTGCCAGCGCTCAAGCTCGGCGAGCTCGACGTGGCCGTGTGCTACGAGTACGACCTGCTGCCGCACCAGACCGACCCCGGCCTGGAACTGGCGCTCATGCTGGTCGACCCGATGCAGGTGGCGCTGCCACCCGGGCACCCGGCGACCGCCGAGACGGTCGCGCTCGGCAAACTCCGTGACGAGCGCTGGATCGCGGCGCCCGACGGCACCGCCTGTCATGCGCACATCGTCCGGGCCTGCGCCCTGGCCGGCTTCACCCCCAGAATCGAGGCCTACAGCGACGACTTCACCGCCACCCTCGCCATGGTCGAGGCCGGCCTGGGGGTCAGCCTGCTCCCCGAACTGGCCACCAGCACCCAACGCACCCGGGCCGAGCTGCGCCCGGTC
>Ga0081538_10003853_pt1 | contig 11761 bp, 11 predicted proteins | sample TabmetS5T2R1_FD_71022 | JGI IMG/M metagenome (GOLD analysis project Ga0081538, IMG submission 71022) | Tabebuia heterophylla rhizosphere microbial communities from the University of Puerto Rico - S5T2R1 | ecosystem: Host-associated > Plants > Roots > Rhizosphere ... | reverse complement strand
GCGCCGCGCGATCGCGAGCAAGGTGACGCCGGAGGAGCAGGCCCGCATGGCCGAGGAGCCCGAGGAGGCCCCGGAGCCCGAGGAGGCGCCTGAGCCGGAGTCGTCCGACGAGCGCGAGCCGGTCGCGGAGGAGCAGACCAGCCGCTAGCGCGTGCGTCGTCACCTTCTCATCCTCCTCGTCCTCTTCGGCGCGATCGCCGGCGTCGCCACCCTCGGCTACTTCCGCGAGCCGACGCTCGGCCTCGACCTCCAGGGGGGCCTCGAGGTCGTGCTCGAGGCCCGGCCCGAAGCGGGCCAGGAGCTGACCGACGCCGACCTCGACCGCTCGGTCGAGATCATCCGAGAGCGCGTCGACAAGATCGGCGTCTCCGAGCCCGAGATCCGCAGGCAGGAGCCGAATCAGATCGTGGTCGACCTCGCCGGCGTCTTCGACGCGCAGCGGGCGGCCTCGCTGATCGGCCAGACGGCGCAGCTCGCGTTCTACGACCTCCAGGGTGACGTCGACCCGCTCTCCGCCGACGCCAACGGGAACCCGGTCCCGAGCGAGACCCTGCTCCCGCTCCTCACGCCCGAGGGGGACCTCCCGGAGGGCACGACGGCGCGGGAGTGGTACCTGTACGGGGACAAGAGGCAACGCCTCGCGGGCCCGGCGCCGACGAAGCAGGAGCTGCTCCAGCAGGTCGAGGGCGGCGAGGCGCCCGAGGGCTCTGAGTTCTACGTCGTCCCGAGCAACAAGACGATCCTCACCTGCGGGAGCCCGCCCGCCCCGGGCGAGGAGCCGTCGAGCCAGCCCTGCCCGGGCGGCGTCGGCGCGAACCAGACCTCGTACTACCTCTACAAGTACCAGCCGAACAACGAGGAAGAGCCGATCCCGGCGCTGACCGGCGAGGATCTGAACGCGGACGGCACGCGCCAGGACTTCGACACGCAGACCGGGCAGCCGATCGTCCTGCTCGACTTCACGGACGAGGGCGGCGACAGGTTCCACGACATCACGCGCGAGCTCTCCCAGCGCGGCGCGCTCCTCGCGGCCCAGAACGGGGTCACCGGTCGCGGCGAGGACGCGCGCGCCTTCGCGCAGAGCTTCGCGATCGTGCTCGACGGGGAGATTCGCTCCTTCCCGATCATCGACTTCACCGATCCGCAGCTCGCGGACGGGATCGCGGGCGGCAGCGCGCAGATCACGGGCCTCGACTCGATCGACGAGGCGAAGGACCTCGCCCTCGTGCTCCAGACGGGCGCGCTCCCCGTCGAGTTCGTGCAGGTCGACTCGACGCAGGTCTCCGCCACGCTAGGCGAGGACTCGCTCCGCCAGGCGCTGATCGCCGGCATCGGCGGCCTCATCGCGGTCGCGATCTTCCTCCTCCTCGTCTACCGCTTCCTGGGCGTCGTCGCGATCATCGGCCTGATCGTCTACGGGATTTTCCTCTACGGCGCGATCCTCGCCTTCAACGTGACGATGACCCTGCCGGGCATCGCCGGAATCATCCTCACGATCGGGGTCGCGGCCGACGCAAACATCGTCATCTTCGAACGCATCAAGGAAGAGGTGCGCGCCGGCAAGTCCGTGCGCGCCGCGATCTCGACCGGCTACCGCAAGGGCTTCGCCACCATCGTCGACGCGAACGTCGTCACGATGATCACGGCGGCCGTCCTCTTCACGGTCGCCACGGGCAGCGTCAAGGGCTTCGCGCTCATGCTGCTGCTCGGAACCCTGATCTCCATGTTCACGGCGGTGCTGGCCACGCGCGCGCTGCTCGGCGTCCTCGCCCGCTTCCGCTGGTTCGACAACCCGAGGTTCATGGGGGCGAGCGCCCAGAAGATCCCCGACTGGCAGAAGATCGACATCGTCGGCAAGCGGCGGATCTGGTTCACGACCGCCACCGTCGTGCTCGTGATCGCGGTCGGCGCGATCATCTTCAAGGGCCTCAACCTCGGCATCGACTTCGACGGCGGCACGCAGGTCTCGTTCAGGACCGCTGAGCCGACCTCGGTCGAGGACGTTCGCTCGGAGATGGCGGCCATCGGCCGGGCCGACGCCGTCATCCAGGGCCGAGGCGACGAGACGGACGGCAAGTACACGCAGTTCCAGATCAAGACCGAGTCCCTGCCGACGGCGGAGCAGAACGAGCTCACGCTCGCGCTCGAGAACGACCTGGGAGCGGACTCGATCGGCGTCCGCAACGTCTCCGGGAGCTTCAGCGAGCAGATCCTCCGCGGCGCGATCTACGCGATCATCGCCTCGCTCCTCCTGATCGTCATCTACGTGACGATCCGGTTCGAGTTCGTCTTCGCCCTGCCGATCTTCAGGGCCCTCTTCTACGACGTGACGGTCGCGATGGGCGTGTACGCGCTCCTCGGCTGGGAGGTGACGGCCGCGACCGTGGCCGCCCTGCTCACCATCATGGGCTACTCGATGTACGACACGATCATCATCTTCGACCGCGTGCGGGAGAACATCCCGCTCATGCGCAAGTCGAGCATCGCCGCGATCTGCAACCAGTCCCTGTGGGAGACCGTCCGCCGGTCGCTCGCCACGAGCTTCATCACGCTGCTCCCGATCCTTTCGCTCATCCTCTTCGGCGGCGACACCCTCAAGGAGTTCGCCTTCGCGCTCCTCATCGGCATCGCCTCGGGCGCGTTCTCGACGATCTTCATCGCGACGCCGTTCCTCGCCGTCCTCAAGGAGCGGGAGCCGGAGTTCGCCAAGCGCAAGGACGCAGGGCTCCAGGAGAAGCTCGACACGGTGGGCGAGCAGCGGGAGGCGCGGCCGGAGCCAGAGGCCGTCGAGGAGCCCGTCCTCGCGACGGAGGAGCAGGCGCCGGTCGCGGCGGACGGCGAGCCGGCCGTCGACGCGGCGGCCGCCGGGGCCGCGGCGCGGCGGGAAGCGCGACGAAAGCGGCGGCGCGCGAGGCCGCATGGCCGAGCCCGGTAACGACTCCGACCGCTCGCTCCGCGCGACGGCGGAGGAGCTCTTCCTGGCCGGAGTCGGCGTCGTCGCCCTGACCAAGGAGCGTACGGAGGAGCTCGTCGACGAGCTCGTCGGACGTGGCAGGGTCAGCCGCGACGAGGCGCGCGACATCGTCGACGAGGTGGTCGGGCGCTGGCGCGGCGAGGCGCTGCGGGTCGGCGAGCGGGCCGGCGCGACGTTCTCCGGCCTCTTCCGCGAGCTGGGTCTCGTCACGCGCCGCGACTACGAGGAGCTCGAGCTCAGGCTCGCGCAGCTCGAGCACCGGCTGCGCCTCGTCGAGAAAGAATGAGGGAATGAGCTCCCGGCCCGCAGTGCGGCAGCTGGGGCGGATGTCCGAGATCGCCCAGGTCGCGGCCAAGCACGGGTTCGGGTACCTGTTCGAGACGCGGGGCCCGGCGGTCGTCCGCTCGCGCCTGGGCCGCGAGGTCGAGGTCGACGGCGAGGGCTCGCCGCGCGCGGTGCGCGTCCGGGAGATGCTCGACGAGCTCGGCCCGACCTTCGTCAAGTTCGGCCAGCTCCTCTCCACCCGCCCGGACATCGTCCCGCCGGACATCGTCTTCGAGCTGAAGGCGCTGCAGGACGCCGTCACGCCGTTCCCCTTCGACCAGGCCCGGGCGGTCGTCGAGGAGCAGCTCGGCCTGACGCTCGAGCAGCTCTTCCTCGACTTCGAGGAGACGCCGGTCGCCGCCGCGTCCATCGGCCAGGTGCACCGCGCCACGCTTCCGAACGGCCGCCGGGTGGTCGTCAAGGTCCAGCGGCCGAACGCGCCTCGGCAGATCGAGGCCGACCTCGAGCTCATGTACCAGCTCGCCCGCCTCGCCCGCGAGCGCGTGCGGGCGCTCGAGTTCATCGACACGGTCGCGGTCGTGGACGAGTTCGCCCGCTCGATCCGCCAGGAGCTGGACTACCGCATCGAGGCGCGCAACGCCGAGCAGTTCCACAAGAACTTCGCCGGCTATCCGCACGTGCGCGTGCCCCGCGTCTACTGGAGCTACTCGCGGTCGACCGTGCTCACGCTCGAGCTGCTCGAGGGCGTGCAGCTGCGCGACCTCGTCCTCTCCAAGTACACGATGTCCGAGCGCCGCCAGATCGCCTACCGCATCGCCGAGACCTGGATGGCGATGATCTTCCGGCACGGCTTCTTCCACGGGGATCCCCACCCGGCGAACATCCTCGTGCTCGAGCAGAGCGACCAGATCGGCCTGGTCGACTTCGGCACCGCCGGCCAGCTCGCCCCCGACGACTCGTCGAAGCTCACCGGTCTCTTCATCGAGGTGGTGAACCAGAACGTCGAGGCGATCCCGCGGCGGCTCGGCTCCCTGGGGGTGCGCTACCCGAAGGACCGGGAGGAGGAGTTCGTCGCCGAGCTGCGCGCGGTCTTCGACAAGTACTACGGGGCGAGCCTGTCCGAGATCGACCCGGTCCAGGTCATCCGGGAGGCCTTCGCCCTCATCTACCGGATGCAGCTCACGCTTCCGACGCGCTTCATCCTCCTCGACCGCGCCATCGCCACCCTGGGGTCGGTCGGGATCGAGCTGTACCCCGACTTCAACGTGTTCGAGGTGGCCAAGCCGTACGCGCGCGAACTGATGATCGAACGCTTCACGCCGCAGCGGGTGGCGGCGCGCATGCAGCAGGAGGCGCGCAGCTACGCGAGCATGATGCTGGAGCTCCCGTACCAGGTGCACGACGTCCTGCAGGAGGTGCGCGACGGCCAGATAGAGGTCGGCTTCCGCCACCAGGGCCTCGACGACCTGATCAAGCGCATGGACGTCGTCTTCAACCGCCTCGGGATCGCCATGGTCGCGGTCGGCGGCGCCGTCACCTCCGGGATCCTCGCAGCGACGATCGAGGGCGGCATCACGATCCTCGGCGTACCGCTGATCGCGGCGATCGGCCTCATCCTCTCGACGCTCCTCAGCATCTGGCTCGTGTGGGGCGTCCTGCGCTCTGGGCGGCTGTAGGGAGGAGCGGCCCGGAGCAGGACGAAGGGGAGGCCATGAAGCTTCTCCTCTGGTGGCGCCGCCGCAGGATCCTCCGGGCCTGGCGCCGCGGGACGATCGACTACGCGCAGGCCCGCTGGCGCTACGAGCGCCTGGCGCGCGGGCTGTAGTCGACCGCACCGGCACGAGCGCTGGTACGTTCCGCGCGTGGAAATCATGATCGGGATCGCGGCACTGCTCGTGGGTGCGGGTATCGCCTGGGTCTGCTTCGCCCTCGGTGTCTACTTCTTCACGCGCACCGGACGAGAAGGCATTCGAATCGCGCGCATGGAGGAGGAGCGGCGCCAACACCGGCCACCGGACGCGTAGTCGGCTGATCGGGACGACTGCGAGGCGCTCGTCACGCTTTCGTCGGAAAGGACATCTACCCGCCCCGAGTGCCCGTTGCTAGCGTCGCCGGCATGGGGGAAGCGGTCCTGCTGGTGGAGCACGAGGAGCCGACGAGGGAGTTCCTCTCGCGGCAGCTGGTCGATGACGGCTTCGAGGTGTTCGCGGCCGTCCGCGCGGCCGAGGCGCTCGAGCTGATCGAGTCGCGCCGGCCCGACCTCGTCCTCCTCGACGCCGTCCTGCCCGACGCGTCGGGCTTCGAGGTCTGCGGCCGCCTCCGCGCGGGCGAGCCGGGCCGAGCCTGGAACCGCGACGTCCCCGTGATCATGGTCAGCACCCGCGCCGACCCGTCCGACCGCGTGCGCGGCTTCGCCCGCGGCGCGGACGACTACGTCACCAAGCCGTTCGTCTACGAAGAGCTCGTCGCCCGCATGCGCGCCGTGCTGCGCCGCGCCGGCGGCCCGCACCATCCTCGCCTCGCCGTTCGCGACCTGTCCATCGATCTCTCGTCGCGGGTCGTCCGCGTGGCCGGCGTCTCCGTTCAGCTCTCCGCGAAGGAGTTCGACCTGCTCGTGGCGCTCGCCGAGGACCCCGAGCGCGTGTTCCGCAAGGACGAGCTCCTGCGCGACGTCTGGGGCTTCAGGTCGCTCGGTCGCACGAGAACGCTGGACTCCCACGCCAGCCGCCTGCGCCGCAAGCTCAACCTGAACGGCGAGGCGGCCTACGTCGTCAACGTGTGGGGCGTGGGGTACCGACTGGTCGCGGCGGCCTAGGGCGCCGCCTCGGCCTTCGGCCAGTACCGCTCGGCTTTGAGGACCAGTGTGACGAACGTGAGCCTGGCGGTGCCGACCGCGCCGGTCACCCGCCAGCAGCCCTCCGTCGGGAAGGTGATGCCGCTCGGTTGGAACCCGCGGTTCCCGTAGCCGGAAGGGACCTCCGCAGTCAGAGGAGGGCCATCGGCGTCGAGCCTCCGGCCGGTGACCGTCAGTCTCCCCTTGACGCTCCGCCACCACGGCCACTTCATCCACACCGAGCCGTCCGGCTGGATGTAGTCGCCCGACGCGATGAGGACGTTGTGAGGCCACATCGTGGTCCAGAGCTTCCCGTTTCCGTGGTTCATCCCCGCGCCGCTGTGGCGACGAGGGGTTCTCTCGTTGGGCAGCGTCAGCGGGCAGATCCCGCTTCGCTGCGGAGGCGTGCCCGTCTGCAGCGGAGGTGCGGTCTCGCGCGCCGGACGGGCGTCGGTGCCGTCCGAGCCGCCGGAGCAGCCGGCGACGACGAGGGCTGCCGTAGCCAGGACGACGGCTCGAGAAGTCACTACCGGTCCTACACAGGCGCCGGGCTCCAGGTTCCGGCCCACACAGCGAGAGGGCGGCCGGAGCCGCCCTCTCTGACTCGCGTCGTCAGGCGCGAGAGCTCCGCTTAGCGGAAGGAGAACTCCTGCGTCTGCGGGTTGAGGTGCTTGAGGTTCCTCGCGCCCGTCTGCTGGAACAGCGGCTTGAAGATGTTCAGGCCCTCGCCGATGTTCGACTCGTACAGCTCGCGGTTGTACCAGTACCCGGACCAGGCGCCGGTGACGTCGCAGCAGAAGATCGTCCCCGGCGGGACGGGCTTCGGCGGCGGGTCGCTCCAGGCCACGGTGAACGCGGCGGCCGGGTTCGTGAAGTCGACGACCCACATGCCGGCCTGGTAGTTGCCGCTCACCAGGATCCGCTTCTTCTTCGTCGGGATCACGTTGTAGTTGTGGAGCGTGCAGTTCTCCGTCGGGCCCTGTGCGCGCGGGAGCGTCCAGGTGCCGAGAAGCGCTCCGGTGGCAGCGCTGTAGAAGAAGAAGCTGCGGTCGAGCGGCGGATCGGTCGCCTCGCAGCCGGCCTGCACTCCGCCTCCGGGCTCGTGCCCGAAGATGATGACGTCGCCGTCCCAGCTGAATGCCGCCGAGTGGCCGATCGTCACGGTCGGCACCATGACGTGCCGGATGTGCATCGGGTCTTCCAGCGACCCGCCCATCGGCCCGCCCAGGCTGAACTGGTCGTACCCGTCACCGCCGGCACAGGCGGCCTGCATGACGTCGCCCAGGATGACGCCCATATCGTGGCACGGATGATCGAGCGGCTCCGCGCCGATGAGGCTGGCGCTGCCAGGGTCGTCGAGCGGGATCTCGATGATGTCGATGAAGTTGCAGCCGGCCGAGACGTTCGAGTAGACGATCACGCGGTCGTTCCGCTTGTCCGGGACGAGCGTGTTCGTGTGCGAGCCGCACTCGGTCTCGACCGAGCCGACGAGCACGGGGTTCTCCTTGTCCGAGATGTCGAAGATGTGGATGCCTTCCCAACCCATCGGCACGGGCTGGCCGCCGCAGGTCAGGCCGGCTCCGAACGGTCCCGGACTGCCCGCGGGCGTGTTCCACGACCGTACGACGAGGTTCTTCCAGACGGAGACGTCACCCTGGTTCCCGTCGCAGAAGGCCCGCGAGACCGTAAAGGGGTTGTTCGGGTTGCGGATGTTCCGGATGCTGAAGCCGTCCCAGTTCCCCTGGATCGCGAACTGGCCCCAGAACGCGATGTCGGTGTTGATGTCGGGGTTTGCGCCTCCGAAGCCGCCCAGCACCGCCGGCTCTTCGATGTGCCCCAAGGGCGCTAGGTTGACGCTTGGATCGGTCGTGTGGCCGGCGCCGGCGGCGAGCGGGAAGGCAAGCAAGCCGCAGACGATGGCCACCAGAGCCGAAACACGCAGAGCTCGTGGCAAGACCACCACCTCCTCTAGTGAACGACAGGCCGCAGCCGACGTGGCCCGCACGTGGAACCCGGCCCCCAAGCATGCGCAAAGCGACGCATCGGCTCCCCTCCGCCAGCTGCGGGAGGCATTCTCCATCCCCGGACTCGTGCCGTCAAGGACGAGGGCGGCCCGAAGGCCGCCCTCGAGTCGACCGACGAGGAAAGCGCTAGTTCCGCTTCCCTCCCTTGGCCTTGATCGTGAACTCCTGGGTCTGCGGGTTCAGGTAGCGGAGGTTGAAGTTGTCGCGCACCCGTGGGCCCGTGTACTCGAAGACGTTCAGACCCTCGGTGATGTTCGTCTCGTAGATGTAGTCGTTGTACCAGTACGACGACCACGCGCCGCCCAGGTCGGGCGGGACGATCGGCGGCGGGTCGGACCACGCGAGCTCGACCGCGTTCGCCGGGTCGCTGAAGTCGACCACGCTCGTGCCCGACTGGTAGCTCCCGTGCACGAGCACGTCACGGCCGCTCTTCAGCGGGATCGTGTTCAGGTTGTGCAGAGTGCAGTTCTCGGTCGCGGACTGCGGCCGCGGCATCAACCACTGGCCGATCTTCGCACCCGTGTCGCCGTCGTAGAAGAAGTACGTCCGGTTGAGGTCAGGATCGGTAGCCTCGCACTCGGGCGCAACGCCGCCGCCCGGCTCGTGGCCGAAGATGAGGACCTCGCCGTCCCAGCTCCACGCGGCCGAGTGGCCGATGGTGACGCCCGGCTCCTCGATGTGGTAGAGGAGCAGTGGATCCTCGAGCGAGCCGCCGTTCGGGCCGCCGAGGCTGAAGACGCGGACGCCCGTGCCACCCGCACACCCCGCCTTCATCGCGTCACCGAGGATGACGCCGATGTCGTGGCAGGTGTGGTCGGAGGGCTCGTTCCTGATCAGACTCGCTGCCCCGGGATCGTCCAGCGGAACCTCCACGATGTCGATCCACGGGCAGGCAACGCCCGAGTTGCCGTTGTAGATCAGCAGGCGGTTGTTCTTCCGGTCTGGAATCCCGGTGGCGGTGTGCGAGCCACAGGGTAGGTCGACCGACCCGACGAGCTCGGGGCTCGTCTTGTCGCTCCAGTCGAAGATGTGCAAGCCCTCGAAGCCGGCCGGCACAAGCTGGCCGCCGCAGAACGTCGTGCCGGGGGCGTTCGAGTTCCACGAGCGGACGACGAGGTTCTTGAAGACGACCACGTCACCCTGGTCGCCCTGGCAGAACGCGCGCCCGACCTGCTTGGGGTTGTCGGGATCGCTGATGTCTCGGATGTTGAACCCGTCCCAGTTCCCCTGGATGGCGAACTTGCCCCAGAAGGCGATGTCCGTGTGGACATCCGGGTTTCCGATGGCCGGGTTGAGCAGGCTCGCCGGCTCGAAAATGTGGCCTCTCGGGACCAGGTCGGGCGAATGCGGGTCTGTCGTGTGACCCGCTCCCGCGCCCAGCGGGAAGACGAGGATCCCGGCCGCAGCGGCGGTCAGGACCAGCACGCGAACGAGCTGTTTCATGGCACCTCCTTGCCTGGCCTACACGCGATTGACCGCAGGCAAAAGCGAGAGCCCAGCACCGTTCCCGATCGAGGCATGCGTGGCGATCCCCTCACGGCACCCTCCCTTTGCCCGCCTTACGCGTACTTTAGACGCACTTAAGGGCGGGAGGTTAGAGGAAGGGCGGCCGCCTTGCGGCGGCCGCCCTTCCTCAGTGACTTGCTTCGCCGAGTTCGCGTCTAGTCGATGCTGAACTCCTGCGTCTGTGGGTTGAGGTGCCCGAGCCTCATCGCACCGGCTGTCGTCGAACCGCTGAGCCGGAAGATGTTCAGCCCCTTCGAGATCTCGGACTCGTACATGAAGTTGTTGTACCAGTAGGTTGACCAGGCTCCGCCGAGCTGCGTCGGCACGAGCGGCGGCGGATCCGACCACGCCACGGTTCGCGCGTTCGCCGGGTCGGTGAAGTCGACGACCCAGGTCCCTGCCTGGTAGTTGCCCAGGACGAGCACGCGCTTGCCGCTCCGGAGCGGCACCGCGTTGTAGTTGTGGATCGTGCAGTTCTCCGCAGCGCTCTGCGGTCGCGGCAGCGTCCACTGCCCGAGCTTGGCGCCAGTATTCGCGTCGTAGAAGAAGGCGCTCTTCTTCACAGGCGGGTCGGTCGCCTCGCACTCGGGCGCGGCCCCGCCGCCCGGCTCCCAGCCGAGGATGAGGACGTCGCCGTCCCAGCTGAAGGCGGCGGAGTGCCAGTTGCCGATCACTCCGTCGACGCCGGGCTCCTCGACGGTGTACAGGAGGAGCGGGTCGTCGAACGTGCCGCCTCGGGGGGGCCCGATGCTGAAGACGTTCGACATGTGGCCCGAGGCCGTCCCCAGCAGATTCACGTCGCCGAGGATTACGCCGTTGTCGTGCGCGGCGTGTCCACCGGCCAGCGGCTCGCGACGCAGGAAGCTGGCGGCGCCCGGGTTGCCGAGCGGCACCTGGACGATGTCGATCCAGTCACACGCCTGCAGGGCCGGGGGCAGCAGCGTATTCCCGCCGGAAGTGGCGTTGTAGATCACTGCCCGCTGTCCGTCGGGAACCAGCGTGAGCGTGTGCGTGCCGCAGCCCGGCGAATCGGCCTGCGGCCGTGCGCTCAGCTCCACCTCGCCGACGAGCTGCGGGTTGGCCAGGTTGCTGATGTCGAAGATGTGCATCCCCTCGAACCCGGCCGGAACGGTGGTGCCGTCACAGTCGCGCGGTACGGCTTTGGGCGCGTTCCATGCCCGGACGAGGACGTTCCCCCACACGACGATGTCGCCCTGATCGCCGTTGCAGCGCGTGCGCGAGACGAGCTGGGGATCGTCGGGATCGGAGATGTCGACGATTCGGAACCCGTCGTAGTCCCCGTGGAAGGCGAGCTTGCCCCAGAACGCGAGATCCGAGTTCGCATCGCGCTGCCCATCAGGCAGCAAGAAGCTCCCGAAGTCGGGGCTGTGGCCCTTGGCATGGATGTTCTGCGTGTGCGGACGCGTCCCGTGGTCGGCCCCCGCAGCGAGCGGAAACGCCAATAGGCCGACCGCCGCCGCCACGAGAGCAAGTACGTGCGGAAGCTTTCGCATATGTCCCTCCTAGCTCCGCGGGGAATCCACGTGAGGCCGCCGGCGCTAGCGTCGACGTCAGGCGCCGACGGGATGCACGGCACGATTCCCCTTCCCTGCCTTGCGCCGGCAGTCTTCCCGTATTTGCAGAGCGCAAACACGAGGGCGGCCGCCTTGCGGCGGCCGCCCTTCGCCACAGGTCGTGCTCCGTCTAGCCCTTCAGCTCGAAGGACGTCTCCGAGGTCTGCGGGTTCAGGTGGTCGAGCTTCTTGGCGCCCGCGGTCACCCTGTCGCTGAGCCTCCAGACGATGAGCCCGCGCGTGATGTCGGACTCGTAGATCCGGCCGTTGTACCAGTAGGTCGACCAGTCGCCGCCGAGCTGAGTCGGCGTGAGCGGTGCCGGATCGGCGTACGCGACTTCCCTCGCGTTCGCCGGGTCGGTGAAGTCGACCACGCTGAGGCCGGCCTGGTAGTTCCCGCCGACGAGCACGTAGCGCTTGTCGGTCGGCACGACGTTGTAGTTGTGGATCGTGCAGTTCTCTGTCGCGGTCTGCGGCCGCGGCAGGACGAACTGCCCCAGCTTGGAGCCGTCGCTCGCGTCGTAGAAGAACCAGCTCTTCTTGACATCCGGGTCGGTCGCCTCGCA
>Ga0081538_10005205_pt1 | contig 11762 bp, 9 predicted proteins | sample TabmetS5T2R1_FD_71022 | JGI IMG/M metagenome (GOLD analysis project Ga0081538, IMG submission 71022) | Tabebuia heterophylla rhizosphere microbial communities from the University of Puerto Rico - S5T2R1 | ecosystem: Host-associated > Plants > Roots > Rhizosphere ... | reverse complement strand
GAGCTGGGTCTTGGACGCGAGCTCGTGCTTCTTCGTGACCATGGCGTAGTAGAGGCTGGCGCCGTTGTTGGTGGTGACCAGCTTGCCCGCCATGTAGGCCTCGTTGTTCGACACGTCGGTCCAGCCCATCACGCCCGGCGGCTGGATCTTGTGCTTCTGGATGGTGTCGACGGCGAACTGCAGAGCCTGCATGTTCTGCTTGAGGAAGGCGGTGCCGAGGGCGGGCTTGCCGTCCTTGTCCCACACCCCGCCGCCGTAGTTCCACAGGATGTTGGACATGAACCCGTCGCCGTCGTCGGAGCGGTTCAGCGTCTGGCCGAAGCCCCAGAGGTCCTTGGAGGGGTCCTGGGTCTTCTTGGCGAACTCCACCACGTCGGGGTCGTAGACCTTGGGCGGCTTGAGGCCTTTGGCCTCCATGATGTCCTTCCTGATGAAGAAGGTCCCCGTCATGGAGTAGCGGGCCACCGCCAGAAACTTGCCGTCGGCCTTCATGGCCCGTTCCGCGAAGGGAAGCAGCCCGCCCTTGCCGCCCGCGACATCGCCCGCCACCTTGCTCACGTCCCGGAGGGCCGCCTTGTAGCGCATGGGCCCGTAGATGTTCATCTCGGCGATGTCGGGCGGGTTCCCGGCTTCGATGGCGGCCACGAACTTCTGCTCGCGGTCGCCGAAGGTGGCCCAGTCCATCTCGACGTCGACGTTCTTCTCCTTGGCCCACGCCTCGACATGCTTGGCCACGACGTCGTTGGCGCCGGTGACGAAGCTCTTGAACATCCAGACCCGCAGCTTGGTCTTGGCCTGGGCGTGCGCCATCTTGTTCAGCACGCTGAGCCCGGCGGTGGTGCCGCCGGTGATGATGGCCGCCTTGCGCAGGAACTCGCGGCGGGCGATCTGGTTGGCGTCGAGCTGCTCGGCCAGTGAGCGGAGGCGGCTGTCCATCGGTTCCCCCTTTGGATGGCGACGGGCGCAGTAGTGGGCTGCAGCGCGATGCTACTCCATCCGCACATACCCCACAAGCGGCGGAGAACGTTCGCCTATCGGGACGACGCACGAAAATGTCACATATCGTGAACTGCCAGCTTGACCGCTCCGGCCACTCGGGCTAGTGTGTGCTGCGCGTCAGCGACACAACCCATGCGGTCGACCCCACAACGAGAGGAGCGTAGGAAATGAGCAGCGTGGCGACGCCGGTGGCGCACGAGCGAGTGATGCGGTGGCTCGAGGAAGGTCAGGGACAGTTCAGCGCCCTCCTCGGCATCCTGAACGACTATCACCGCCTCCAGCGCGTGGTCGAGGCCAACGAGCAGGAGCTCGAGCAGCTCCGCGGGCTCCAGTACGAGGTCGAGAAGCTCAAGAACCAGGTCCAGTCCTCCGAGGCCGAGTGCGACAAGCTCCGCCACGAGGTGGGCAGCTACCGCGGCGAGACCGAGCGGCACGTCAAGGAGCGCGAGGACATCGCGGCGTCGCTAGGCCGGGCCATGAACGAGGCCCTGGCGCGCCTGCGCGGCGAGACAGCCTAGGGCGACGGCCTGGCGGTCGCGGCGGCGCTGCGGGCCGGGGGCGCCGTCGCGCATGGCGCCCGCTAGCGCGCGCCGAAGCCTCGGGCCATGAACGCGGCGGTGAAGACCATCAGGACGACCAGGGCCATCTCCATGTGGTTCACCATGTAGAGACTGCGGGCACGCGAGACGTCGGGCGAGCGGCCCTGGCGTAGTCCGACCCGCCAGCGGATGAAGGTGACCATCGGGCGGATCTCCAGCAGGAGGATCAGCGCGAAGAAGGTCATCTTGAGCCAGAACGCATGTGACCCCAGGTAGAACGCCGTGCCCTTCTCCAGTCCCCCGAAGGCCCGCAAGAGTCCCGTGGCGAGCCACAGCACGGCGGCGATCCCCCACACGTTGTCGGCGGCGAAGAGCCGGCGCAGGCCGCCCGCGTCCAGCGGCCCCTTGAGCGCGCGCCCGCGCAGGTAGACCGCGGGCAGGCCGAGCGCGAGGGCGAGCAAGTGCAGCGCCGAGACGACGGCCGCGATCATGCGGGCTCCGTCACGCGTGCCGGAAGCGCCGGCCCGTCCGATCGAAGGGATCGGGCGGCAGGCCGAGGTAGCGCGCGCGCACGTGGTCCCACGCGGCCAGGCGCGACCAGTCCGGCGTGGCGAGGGGCTGGTGCTCGTCGCTCAGGAACGGGTTCGGGAAGAGCACGGTGATCTGCTGCTCGTCCGCGCCGTTCCACAAGCGCAGCGCCCACGAGTCGGGCGCGCCGTCGTCGTTGATGCGGCGGTAGAGCTCGGCCCGCCCGGTGCGGCGGTGCCGCGCCAGCTCCGGCGACACCGGGGCGTGCGCGGAGCCGCGATGGACGCCGATGCAGATGTGAAAGTGGGAGTGTCCCAGGTCCACCGTGAGGTAGCCGTCCATCATGCCGACGCGCCGCGGCGGCTCCTCGGTGTGGAGCTCCCACGCCGCGCCTTGCACGATGGGACCGAAGGTGAGACCCCGCCAGTGCCGCTCGAAGAGGTCGCGCAGCAGCCGCTCGAGCACGGCCTCGTCGACGGAGAGATCCCACACGTGGAGGCGGCCCACCCCCGGCTCGTGCCGCTCGATGGGCGGGGCGCCGACGGTGGTCACGGCCCGATTCTACACGGCGCGCACCGCATTTGACCCTCCCCGGCCCGCATGGCAGCATCGAGCGGATGCACAACGAGCTGGCTCAGCTGGAGCGCGTGCTCCTCGCGGAGCTTGACTCGACGCGCTTCCTCCAGCTGCTCGTCGAGTCGGGCGGCCGTCTGTTCCGCGCGGTCTGCGGCGTGTGGCTGGTCGCCCCCGGCGACGTCCTCGTCGAGCGCGTCACCACCGCCCCGCGCAGCTTCCCCGCCGATCCCATGCCGTTCGGGCAGGGGGTGGCGGGCACCTGCGCGGCGACCCGCCGCGGGCTCTGCGTCAACGACTATCCGCGCTCGCCCTACGCCCTCGCCCGCTACCTGCCCTTCGCGATCCGCCACTCGATGGCGCAACCGCTCCTCATGGGAGACGAGCTGCTCGGGGTGCTCTCGATGAGCCGCTTCGGCGAGGACCGTGAGCCCTTCACCGCGGAGGAGCACGCGAGCCTGGAGCGCCTCGCCGGGTTCGCCGCCCTCGCCCTCCGCAACGCGCGCCTCTACGACGAGGCGGTGCAACGGCGACGGCAGGCGGAGGTGCTCGCCGAGATCGGGCGCGAGACGGCGTCGCTGGATCTCGACCGCGTGCTCGAGGTCGTGGTGGAGCGGACCTCGCTGCTCGTCGGCACGTCGCGCACCGCGGTGGCCATCCGCGAGACGGACGGGCGCATCCGCATCGCCGCCTATCAGGGCATGCCGGACTGGATCCGCGACTTCGCGCCGCAGCATGCGCGGGACGGCGCCACCGCGACGGCCATCACCGAGCGCCGGCCCGTCTGGTCGGCGGACATCCTGGAGGACCCCGCGTTCACCCTCTCCCCCTCCACACGTGCCTTCATCCAGTCGTCCGGCCTTCGGGCGGTGCTCGCGGTGCCGCTGATCGCGGCGGATCGCGTGCTCGGCGCGGTGCTCACCGTGCGCGACACCCTGGGCCCGTTCACCGCCGAGCAGGTCGCGCTCGCCGAGTCCATCGCCACCCACGCCGCTCTCGCCCTCGAGAACGCGCACCTCTTCGCCCTCGAGGGGGCGCGGCGCACGCAGATCGAGGCGCTGACCGAGGTCTCGCGCGAGCTGGTGGGCGAGCTGAGCCTCGAGCGTCTGCTGGAGCTCGTGGCGGTGCAAGCGGGCCGGCTCTTCGAGGCGCGCGCGACCATCTTCGTGCTCCAGGGCGACCTCCTCGTCCCCGAAGCGAGCACCGAGCCCCGCGGAGCCACCCTGCCGATCCGGATCGGCGAAGGCATCACGGGCCTCTGCGCGGCGCGCCGGCAAGGCCTCCTCGTCAACGACTATCCGAGCCGGCCGGAGGCGCTGGAGCGGTGGCTGGCCCTCGATCTCCGGCGCCTCATGGTCCAGCCCCTCATCGTCCGGGATCAGATCCTCGGCGTGATCGGCTTGAGCCGGCGCGGCGAGGGCACCGTCCCGTTCGCCCACGACGATCTCGTGATGCTGGGCCGCCTCGCGCTGCAGGCCGCGGTGGCGCTCCGCAACGCGACGCTCTACGCGGACGCGGAGCGGCGGCGGCGGCACGCGGAGGCTCTGGCTCAGGTGGCGGGCGTGGTGTCCGGCGGGCTCGACACCGGGCGCGTGAGCGCGCAGATCGCCGAGAGCCTGAGCGGGCTCTTCGGCTCCGCCTTCGCCGGCGTGGGGCTGGTGGCGGGCGCGGGCCTGCTGCGGGTCGTGGCGCGGGCGGGGGTGGCGGCTCGGTTCGTGAACCTCGGCCAGCTCATGGACTCGACGGTCGGCGTGGTCGGCCGCGCGATGCGCGAGCAGCGCCTCTCCTGGACACCGGAGGTGCTCCTCGAGCCCGGCATCACGCTCAACGAGGAGCGGCGCCGCCTCGTCGAGGAGGTCGGGTTGAAGGCGATCATGGCGGCTCCGCTCCGCTACGGCGACCGGATGACGGGGCTGCTCGCGCTGGCGTTCCTGGAGCGGCGGCAGTTCTCCGACGAGGAGCTCGAGCTGGTGCAGGCCTTCGCGGATCAGGCCGCGGTGGCCCTGGAGAACGCGCGGCTCTACGACGAGGCGGAACGGCGCCGGCAGCAGGCCGAGGCGCTGGCCCGCGCCGCGCGCACGCTCACCGGCGTGCGCGATGCGGCCGGGGTCGGCGCCCGGATCGTGGATTGCGTGCTCGACATCTTCCCCGGCTGCTTCGCCGCGGTGCGGGAGCTGGACGCCGACGGGACCCTCTGGGTGGCGGCGGCCAGCCCGGGCGCCGAGGCGCTCTACCCGCCGGCGGTGCTCTCGCCCACCCTGGGCCTGGCCGGACAGGCGGTGCGCGAAGGGCGACTCTGCTGGTCGAGCGACGTCCTCGCCGATCCCGAGATCCAGGTGCCCGAGAGCCGGCGCCAGAGCTGGGCGCGCGCGGGCATGGTGGCGGCGCTCGCCACGCCGCTGGGCGGCCGCGGCCGGATCATCGGCGTCCTCTCGTTGGGCTTCCGCGAGAAGCACGAGCTAGGCGAGGACGAGCGCGCGCTCGTCGAAGCATTCGCCGACCAGGCGGCCATCGCGCTCGACAATGCGCGGCTGTACGAGGAGACGGACCGCCGGCGCCGGGAAGCCGAGGTGCTCGCGGGCATCGCCCAGACCATGAACGCGTCGCTGGAGATGGACAGGATCCTCCAGCGGGTGGTGGAGGGAGCGCGGGTCCTCTGCGACAGCGACATCGCGCGCATCGCCCTCCGGGATCCGGAGTCCGGCGCGGTGGTGTTCCGTTACTGGGTGAACACCCACTTCACCGGCTACGAGGAGGCGCGGCTCTACCCGGGCACGGAGTCGCTCGGCGGCCTCGTCCTGATGACCCGGCAGCCCCATCGCACCGACGACTGGATGGCCGACCCCCGCTTCAGCAAGGAGACCGCGATGGTGGTCGAGGCGGAGGGCATCATCACCCAGATGGTGGTGCCGATCCGCATCGGCGCCGACGTGGAAGGCCTGCTCTACGTCGACAACCGCCGGCCCCGCCCGTTCACCGACCTCGACGAGGCCGCCCTCGTCCACCTCGCCGAGCACGCCGCCATCGCCATCCGCAACGCGCAGCTCTTCGCCGCGGTGCAGGCCACCGGCGAGCGGCTCCAGGCGCTGTCCTCGCGCCTGCTCGAGGTGCAGGAGGCGGAGCGCCGGCACATCGCGCGAGAGCTGCACGACGAGGTGGGCCAGGCCCTCACCGCGGTGAAGATCAACCTCCAGATGCTCCGCCGTCAATCGGCGGACGCGGCCGCGACCCGCCTCGACGACAGCCTCGGCATGGTGGACCGCGTCCTCCAGGGCGTGCGCCGCATGTCGCTGGACCTCCGGCCGTCGCTGCTCGACGACCTGGGCCTGGCCGCGGCGGTGCGCTGGTACGTGGGCGCGCAAGCTCAGCGCACCGGTCTCACCGCGGAGGTCGAGGCGAGCGCCCTTCCCGCTCTCCTGCCCGCGGCGCTCGCCACCACCTGCTTCCGCATCGTGCAGGAGGCGGTGACCAACGTGATCCGCCATGCCAAGGCTCGCCGCCTCATCGTGATCCTGGAGGCGGCGGAAGGGCGGCTCACCGTTCTGGTGAAGGACGATGGCGCGGGCTTCGACGTCGGGGCGGCGCGGCGGCGGGCCCTGGCCGGCGGGAGCCTCGGCCTCCTCGGCCTGGAAGAGCGCGCGGAGCTCGCGGGAGGGCGCGCCCGCATCGAGTCGTCACCCGGCCACGGCACCACCGTGCATGTCCGCCTCCCCATTCCGGGCGGAGAGAGCGCGTGAGCCCCATCCGCGTCGTGCTCGCCGACGATCACGCGCTCGTCCGCGCGGGGATCCGCTCGCTGATCGCATCCATTCCGGGCGTGGAGGTCGTGGCCGAGGCGGGCGATGGGCACGAGCTCCTCGCCCTCGTGGCCAAGCTGCGGCCCCGCATCGTCCTCATGGACATCGCCATGCCCGGCCTCAACGGGCTCGAGGCCACCGCCCGCCTCGCGCGCAGCCACCCCGAGACCGCGGTGATCATCCTCTCCATGCACGCCGCGGAGGAGTACGCCCTCCAGGCGCTGCGCGCGGGCGCCTCCGGCTACGTCCTGAAGGACGCCGATCTCAACGAGCTGGAGCTCGCCCTGAACGCGGTCGCGCGAGGCCAGACGTATCTGAGCCCCGCCATGTCGAAGCACCTCGTCTCCGACTACCGCCGGCGCGTGGCCGAGCAGCCCGATCCCCTCGACCGTCTCACGCCCCGGCACCGCGAGGTCCTGCAGCTCATCGCCGAGGGCCAGACCACCAAGGAGATCGCGGCGCGCCTGAAGCTCTCGGTGAAGACCGTCGAGACGCATCGCGCCCAGCTCATGGACCGCCTCGACATTCACGACGTGGCCGGCCTCGTGCGCTTCGCCATCCGGGTGGGCCTGATCGCGCCCGGTCCCTAGCCCGCCCCGATTCAGGGTTTCCCCCCTCTCCGACTCGGGTATTTCCTGACTGGCCGGGCCCCCCGGGGGCGGCCTACGCTGGGCTATGCGCTTGGCGGTCTTTTCCGCGCGCGAGAACAGGACACCCGTGACCAACTTTCGCATCATGCTCGTCGATGACAGCCGGAGCTTTCTGGACTCCGCCAGCGCCCTGCTCGAGGCCGTCCCCGGCTTCGAGGTCGTGGCGCGACTGCGCTCCGCCGAGGACGCCCTCGCCGAGCTACGGTACGCGCGGCCGGACGTGGTCATCGTGGACGTCCACATGCCGGGCATGAGCGGGCTCGAGGCGGCCCGGCGTATCAAGACGCGGCCCAATCCCCCGCGCGTGCTTCTCACCACCATTCACGACGGATCGGAGTATCACCGGGCGGCCGCGGCGGTCGGGGCCGACGGCTTCGTGCCCAAGTCGGAGTTCGGCGCGCGCATCCTCGCCGCCATCGTCGGCGAAGCGTAGGCATCCCCACCGCCCGACTCATGGAGTGTCCCGTCCCGTCTGATGCAGCGCCCGAAGAGCGCCCGGCGACGTCCGCCCCGGCGGGCGCCCTCCGGCCGCTTCGCATTCTCGTGGTGGACGACGAGCCGGGGATCCTGGAGCTCCTCCAGGAGATGCTGACCATGGACGGCCACACCGTGGAGACCGTGGACGACGGACGGGACGTGCTCGCCCGCGTGGCCACCACCCCCTTCGACGTCATCATCTCCGACCTGCGCATGCCGGGCATGAGCGGGGGCACGCTACACCGCGCCCTCGAGGCGGCGCACCCGCAGCTGGCCCGGCGCATGGTGTTCATGACGGGCGACGCCTCGGGCGAGGACGTCGAGGAGTTCCTCGCCGAGGTGCATGCGCCCACCGTGGCCAAGCCCTTCACGCGCGCCGGGCTCGTCGACGCGTTGCGCGCGGCGCTGGAGGTCTGACCACCGCCGCGTCCTTCCCGATGCTATAGTCGGGGCCACCGTCGCCCACGGAAGCGCCCCCACAGGGAAGGAGATTCGTCGATGCGCCCTCTCGCTCGGATGCTCGCCGTCACCCTCGTCCTCCTCCTCGCCGGCGGCAGCGTGTACGTGCCGCCCGCCCCTGCCGCCGACGACGTCAAGATCGCGCTCGTCGCGCCGCTGTCCGGCCGCTGGGCCCGGCAGGGGCAGCTCAAGAAGATGGGCGCGGACATGGCCATCGAGGAGATCAATGCGCAGGGCGGCATCAAGGCGCTGGGCGGCGCCAAGCTGGTGCTGCGGGAGGCCGACGCGGGCGACAGCGTGGAAAAGGCGGTGAGCGCCGCGCAGCGCGTGCTCACGCGCGAGAAGATCAGCGCGGGCATCGGCTCGTGGCTCTCGTCGTTCACCCTGGGCGTCACCGAGGTGGCGGAGCGGCTCCAGGTGCCGTGGCTATCCCTGTCGTACGCGGACAGCATCACCGAGCGGGGCTTCAAGTACACCTTCCAGACCTCGCCGGTGTCGTCGCTCCAGGCCGAGCAGGCCCTCGAGCTCGTGACCGAGCTCGCCAAGAAGAACAACCGGCCCATCAAGAAGGCCGCCATCGTGGGCGACAACACCGCCGCCTCGATGTTCTTCTACAAGCCGCTGCGCGAGAAGCTCCTCGCCGCCAAGGGCATCGAGCTGGTCGTGGACGACGTGTGGACGCCGCCGCTCGCCGACGCCACCGCGATCGTGCAGAAGCTCCGCTCCGCCCAGCCCGACATCGTCTTCTACGGCGCCACGAACTTTCCCGACTCCATCCAGGTGCTCCAGAAGGTGAAGGAGTTCGGCGTGAAGTCGCCCATCCAGGGCGTGGGCGCCTGGCTGGTGACACCGGAGTACGTGAAGACGGTGGGCAAGGAGACGCTCGACAACATCCAGACGGTGGTGGCCACCCATCCCATGAAGGGCCAGGAGGAGCTGGTCAAGAAGTTCGTCCAGCGCACCGGCGAGCCCTTCATGACCCAGGATCCGCTCTGCACCTACGGCCACGTATGGCTCATCAAGGAGGCCCTCGAGCAGGCGAAGTCCGCCGATCCCAAGGCGATCCGGGACGCCCTCGCCAAGATCGACCTCCAGTCGGGGCCGGCGGCGAGCTCCTTCTACCCGCCGCGCATCAAGTTCGACGAGCGCGGCCGGCGCATCGGGGCGGTGCCGCTCATCGTGCAGTGGCAGGGCGGCGAGCCCTTCACGGTGGTGCCGACCGCGGTGGCGACCCGACCGCTGGCCTCGCACAAGTAGCCGCGGGCTCGCGGGCGGCGCGTAGTGGCTGAGCTCGTCCAGTACGTCGCGACCGGACTGCTCGTGGGGGGCGTCTACGCCCTCATGAGCATCGGCCTCGCCCTCATCTTCGGCGTCATGCGGGTGGTCAACTTCGCGCAGGGCGACTTCATGATGCTGGGGATGTACCTGACGTACTTCTACGCGATCTCCGGCCGCGTGGATCCGCTCCTCGGCGCGCTGCTGAGCATTCCGCCGTTCTTCGTGCTGGGCTGGCTCGTGCACCGCGGGATCCTCGCTCGCGTGACGGGCGGCGATCCGGCGCGCCAGCACGACGCGCAGCTCATCGTGACGCTGGGCCTCTCGCTCATCATCACCAACGCCACCACCATGATCCTGACCCCGACGCCGCGGGGCATTCCCACCACGTACGCCACCCAGGCGTTCGCGGTGGGCCCCGTGCTCCTGAACCAGGCGCGCTCCTACGCCTTCGCCATGGCGCTGGTGCTGGCGGCGGCGGTGTACCTCTTCCTCACGCGCACCGACGTGGGCAAGGCCCTGCGCGCCGCCGCCGACGATCCCGAGGCCGCCGGCTATCAGGGCATCGACGTGCGCGCCATGCACGCCCTCGCCTTCGGCGCCGGCATCGCCCTGGTGGCGGCGGCGGGCGGGCTGCTCGCCACCTACTATCCCATCGAGCCGACGGTGGCGGGCAACTTCATCGTGCTCATGTTCGTGGCCGTCGTGCTGGGCGGGCTCGGCTCCATCCCCGGCGCCTTCGTGGGCGGCCTCGTCATCGGCCTCGTGCAATCGCTGACGCTGCTGGTGCTGCCGTTCCAGCTCCAGAACACCGGCGTGTTCATCGCCTTCCTCCTCGTGCTCTATCTCCGGCCCCAGGGACTCTTCGGGCGCCGGCTCCGGGCGGTGTAAGGCGTGCCGTCCCGCTCGCGCGGCTGGCTGGCCGTCGGCGCCGTCCTCGCCGCCGGCCTCGTCCTCGCCTTCCTGATCGACGAGCGCTACCACCACCGCGTCCTCACCCTGGTGTTCCTGTGGGCCACCATGGGCCTGGCCTGGAACATCATCAGCGGCTACGCGGGCCAGATCTCCTTCGGGCATCAGGTCTTCTTCGGCATCGGTGCCTACGTGACCGTGCTCCTGGTCGTCAAGGCCGGGCTCACGCCGTGGATCGGGATGGGGGTGGCCATCGCGGCGGCCGTGCTCGCGGCGGTGCTGATCGGGCTCCCCACCTTCCGTCTCGCCGGCATCTATTTCGGCCTCGCCACGCTCGCCTACCCGCTCATCTTCCGAATCGTCATGGAGTGGCTCGGCTATCAGGAAGTCGCCATTCCGATGAAGCGCGACCACCCCGGCTGGTTCATGCAATTCACCGAGCCGCGAAGCTTCGATCTCCTCGCCCTCGGCGTGCTCGGGGCGACGCTCGTGCTCTCGCGCGCCATCGAGACCTCCCGCCTGGGCTATCGTCTCCGCGCCATCCGCGAGAACGAGCAGGCCGCGGAGGCCATGGGCGTCAACGCCTTCCGCGGGAAGATGGCCGCCTACATGCTGAGCGCCACGCCCGCCGCGGTGGCCGGCGCGGTCTACATCCACGCCATCCTCTTCATCGTGACGCCGGACGCGGTGTTCGGGCTCCTCGTGATCTCGCAGACGCTGGTGGTCTGCATGGTGGGCGGCACGGGCACGCTATGGGGTCCGCTGATCGGCGCCGCCCTGATGGTGCCGGTGAGCGAGATCCTCGACTCCACCGTGGGCGACCGCCTCCCCGGCATCCAGGGCGTGGTGTACGGCGGCGCGCTGGTCATCATCACCCTGTACGCGCCGGAAGGCCTCTACTGGCGCGTGCGCAACGCCCTCCGCGCGCGCGCCGATCGCGCCGCCGCGGTCGGCCGCCCGCCGATCCTGGCCCCGGCGAACGAGGACGGCGCGCGGCCGGCCGCCGGCTCCGTGCTGCTCGAGGTGCAGGGGGTCTCGAAGGCGTTCCTCGGGCTTCAGGCGCTGTCGGAGGTGTCCTTCGACGTGCGCGAGCGCGAGATCCTCGGCGTGATCGGGCCCAACGGCGCGGGCAAGACCACGCTCTTCAACGTGCTGAACGGCTTCCTCGTGCCCGAGGCCGGGGAGGTGCGCCTCGCCGGCGAGGCGGTGACGGGCCTTCGCCCGAGCGAGTGCTGCCGCCGGGGCATGGGGCGCACGTTCCAGGTGGTGCGCACGTTCCCGCGCTTCACCGTGCTGGAGAACGTGATGGTGGGCGGCTTCGTGCGGGAGCGCAGCGTGGGCCGCGTGCGCGAGCTGGCCCTGGCCGCGCTGGCCCAGGTGGGCATGGCCGAGCGCGCGGACGCGCTGCCCGGCGGCCTCACCACCCTCGAGCTGCGCCTGATGGAGCTGGCCCGATGCCTGGCGACCGCGCCGCGGGTGGTCTTGCTGGACGAGCCGCTCGCCGGCCTCTCGGCCGACGGCGTGGACGTGATGATCGCAATGATCCGCCGCGT
>Ga0081538_10005204_pt1 | contig 11766 bp, 8 predicted proteins | sample TabmetS5T2R1_FD_71022 | JGI IMG/M metagenome (GOLD analysis project Ga0081538, IMG submission 71022) | Tabebuia heterophylla rhizosphere microbial communities from the University of Puerto Rico - S5T2R1 | ecosystem: Host-associated > Plants > Roots > Rhizosphere ... | reverse complement strand
CCCCGCGTGCTGGAGGCGATCCAATCCGGCACCAACCGTCGCATCGCGGTGTGCTTCGTCGAGTGGTCAGGCGTCGTATCGCAAAAGGTGGTGATCGATTGGACCATCATCGGCGACGACAAGTCCGCGCGCGAATTCGGCGACCGGCTGCTGGAGGCGCCGCGCTCGTTCGCCGATCGGACCTCGATCAGCGGCGGGATCGACTTCGCCATGACCCAATTCGAGCGGGCGCCCTATGAAGGGCTGCGCCGCACGATCGACGTGTCGGGCGACGGCACCAACAACAGCGGGCGCGACGTCACCTTGGCGCGCGATGAAGCGGTGGCCAAGGGGGTGACGATCAATGGGCTGGTCATCCTCAGCGAGTCGCCCACGCCGTGGAATCCCGAGCACACCAATCCGCCGGGGGGCCTGGCCCAGTATTATCGCAACAATGTCATCGGCGGTCCTGGCGCCTTCGTCATGGTGGCCGAGAACTTCAAGTCCTTCGGCAACTCCCTGATCAACAAGCTGATCGCCGAAATCGCCCAGGCGCACTGGCCGCAGCACGCCAGCTTGCGGTAGTTGCAACCCTTTGGCCTCGTCGTACGTTATTGCACGCGGGTGGTGGGGTCAGGACATGACGGGCGCGCTTCGCATTGGCTTGGTCTTGGCGGCAATGTTGCTCGCCGCGCCGTCGAGTCCGACGCGCGCGGACGAACGGGTCGATCTCCTCCTTGTGCTCGCCGCCGACGTGTCGCGCAGCATGGACCAGGCGGAATTCCAGCTTCAGCGTTTGGGATATTTCGAGGCGCTGATCAACACGCGGGTGATCGAGGCCATCCGCTCCGGCCCGCACCGCCGTATTGCGGCGACGTTCATCGAGTGGGCCGGCCCCGACGCCCAGAAAGTCGTGGTCGATTGGGCCATCATCAGCGACGAGGCGACGGCACGTCACTTCGCCGAGGAGCTCATCGAGGCTCCCCGTTCCTTTACCGGCCGGACCTCGATCAGCGCCGCCATCGACTTCGCGTTGGCCCGCCTGGAGCGCGCGCCGTATGAAGGGCCGCGCCGCACCATCGACATTTCCGGCGACGGCCAAAATAACAGCGGCCGCAACGTGAAGCTCGCGCGTGACGACGCGGTCGGCAAGGGCGTGACCATCAACGGGCTTGCCGTCGCGAGCCCGTCGACCGCTCCGCCGACCCCCGAGCACATCAGTCCGGGCGACGAGCTTGCGAGCTACTATCGCGACAATGTCATCGGCGGCTCCGGCGCCTTCGTCATGGTCGCCGAAGACTTCCAGTCCTTCGGCAGAGCCCTGATCAACAAATTGATCGCCGAGATCGCGCAGGCGCGCCAGCCGCGCCACGCGAGCGCGCGCTAGCTCCGCCACGCTACCATCACTGGCTGCATATCGGCGTCGGCGCCGCGCGTCGAGTCTCGGCAGTCCGCTGAAAGATAGCCCACAACATCGTGTTCGCGATCATCACCATCCCGGCGGCGGGAGCGATTGGCGCGCTGTCCAATGCGGCGACCCGCCTGTTCGGCTGATCTGGTGAGCGCCTAGGGCGCAATAGCGTATTGCGCCAATCAGCAGATGGAGCGGGCCCTCCGCTCGTCGGCGAGCTTCTTATCGCCCCCGAGCCGAGAGCGCGCCCATTGGCCGCATCGCCGGGAGCGCGGCGCCGCGTGGATCCGGCCGATATTCCGCTGATGCATCAATCGATCGGCGATCAATTTCGAAACGTTCCAGCCTTGGCGCATTCTAGAACGGTTCCAAGATATTGATGTTGAAGATGAATTTTCCCTGGGCAAAATGGCGCGAGCGTATCTCGCCGGGATCGCCGCGTCGCGCTTTGCGCGGTCCGTTCCACGTGAACCCGCTCGCTCACAGGAGTTGCCGTCATGGTCTTCACTGGCCGTCTCGTCCTTGCGCGCATTCTTTGTGCCGCCGGTCTTGCAGCGCTGGCGGCCGAGCCCACGCTCGCGCAATCGAACGAAGTCAACATCTATACCTATCGCGAGCCGGGGCTGATCAAGCCGGCGCTCGAAGCATTCACGAAAGCGACCGGCATCAAGGTCAACACGCTGTTCGCCGCCGACGGGCTGGCCGAACGCATGCGCAGCGAAGGCAGCAATTCGCCGGCCGACCTCCTCATCGCGGTCGACATCGGGCGGCTGCAGCAGGCCATCGATCTCGGCGTCACCCAGCCGGTCAAGTCCGAGGCGCTGGACAAGGCGATCCCGGCGCAATTCCGCGACCCGCAGGGCCAATGGTACGCGCTCACTCTGCGCTCGCGCATCGCCTATGTGGCGAAGGATCGCGTGACCGACGAGGCCCTCACCTATGAAGGTCTCGCGGATGCCAGGTGGCGTGGCAAGATCTGCATCCGCTCCGGGCAGCACGCCTACAACACCTCGCTTATCGCTGCCTTCATCGCCCGGCATGGCGAGGCGAAAACGGAGACATGGCTCAGGGGTGTCAAAGCCAATCAGGCGCGCAAGCCATCGGGCGGGGACCGCGAGGGGGCGCGCGACATCCTGGCTGGCGCCTGCGATCTCGCCATCGGCAACAGCTACTATGTCGGCCTGATGCGCAACGGCAAGGACGAGGACCAGCGCAAGTGGGGCAACGCCATCCGCACCATCAATCCGACCTTCGAGGACGGTGGAACCCACGTCAATATTTCCGGCATCGTCATGGCCCGGTATGCGCCGAACCGCGCCAACGCGCAGAGGCTGATGGAGTTCCTGATTTCCGACGGCGCGCAGCACGTGTTCTCCGATCTCAACTATGAATATCCGGTGGTGAACGAAGCCCCGCTCCCCGACACGGTGAAGAGCTTCGGCACGCTGCGTCCCGACACGTTGCCGCTCAACGAGGTGGCGCGGAATCGCAAGGCGGCCAGCGTGCTCGTCGACAAGGTCGGATTCGATAATTGACCGCAAGCGCAACCGCGCCTCCGACTGCTCGCCGCACCGCCTCGCCATCCGGCGCGCTGTTCCGCCACGACCGCTTTGCGGTCGTGGGGACGGCGCTGGTGGCGGCGATCATCGCCGCGCCGGTCGCCGCCCTGTTCGCGATTGCGGCGAGCGGGCAGGACAACGTCTGGCCTCACATCTTCGGCGTGGTACTGCCGAACGCGCTCCTCGACACTGCCGCATTGTTGCTCGGCGTCGGCCTCGTGGTGACGGTCGTCGGCGTGGTCACCGCATGGCTCGTTGCCACCTGCCGATTTCCGGGCAGAAGCCTGTTCGACTGGGCGCTGCTCCTTCCGCTCGCCATGCCGACCTACATCGTGGCCTATTGCTACGTCGAGATCCTCGACGCCTTCGGCCCGGTGCAGAGCGCATACCGCCATTTGTTCGGCTTCGTCAGCCGGCGCGACTACGCCTTCCCCGAGATCCGGTCGCTTTACGGTGCGATCTTCGTCATGGGGATGGTCCTCTACCCTTATGTCTATCTGTGCGCGCGCGCGGTCTTTTTCATGCAATCCGCCGCCGTGCTCGACGTTGCGCGCACGCTCGGCGCCTCGCGCACCGCCGCGTTCTTTCGCGTCGCGATCCCGCTGGCACGGCCCGCCATCGCGGTCGGCGTCGCGCTCGCCCTGATGGAGACCCTGAACGACATCGGCGCCAGCGAATATCTCGGCGTGCAATCACTGTCGGTCGCGGTCTACGCCACCTGGGTCAACCGCGGCAGCCTGGCCGGCGCCGCGCAGATCGCCTGCGTCATGCTGCTGGTCGTGGTGGCGCTCATACTGCTCGAGCGGTTCGGCCGCCGCCAGCAGCGCTACAGCGGATCGGCCGCTCGCCCGCACGATCGCGGCAGCCCGGTGCAGCTCGCCGGCATCAAGGCATGGGGCGCGGTTGCCGCCTGCCTGTTGCCGCTCGCGCTCGGCTTCCTCGTTCCCGCCGGCTTTCTCCTGCGCGAGGCCGCGGGCCTCATCGCCCGCAACGGCTTTGACCCGGAATTCCTCGTCTTCGTCCGCCATTCGATGACGCTGGCCGGCAGCGCCGCGGTGATCGCCTGCGCCCTCGGCTTCCTGCTGGCTCACGCGGAGCAGCATGCGCGCGGCCGCGCGCTTGGCGTCATGGTGCGCCTGACCGGGCTCGGGTACGCGCTGCCCGGCACCGTGCTGGCGATCGGCACCATGGTGCCGCTGGTCGCGCTCGATGCCGCCATCGATGCGGCGACGCGCAGCCTGTTCGGGCTGTCCACCGGCCTTCTCATCATGGGGAGCGGCGCGGCGGTGATCTACGCCTATGTGGTGCGGTTCCTGGCGGTGGCGACCGGTACGGTGGAAACCGGGTTCCACAAGATCTCGCCGCATCTGGAGATGGCGGCGCGCACGCTCGGACGCACCCGCATCGGCGCGCTGGCAACCATCGAATTGCCGCTCTTGCGTCCCGCCGTCGCCACCGCGGCGCTGCTCGTCTTCGTCGATGCCATGAAGGAGTTGCCGGCGACGCTGTTGCTCAGGCCGTTCGATTTCGAGACGCTGTCGACCAGCGTCTACGGCTATGCGGCGCGCGGAAGCTTCGAGCAGGGCGCGGTCGCCGCCTTGGCGATCGTGGTCGCCGCATTCCTGCCGGTCTTATGGCTTGCGCGCACCAGCCGGATTCCGTTGCCGCGCGAGATGGTTGCGCTGACCAGTTGGGAGGGCGCCTCGCACTAGGCAAGCCTTCCCTAGCGCAGCCAGCCGCCCATGCGCGCCGGTGACAGAGGGGCCCAGCGAGAGTTACGGGCACCCAAACCCGCAATTGTTCCCGCCACATGCACTCGCCTCATCGCGATTCGCGAGCATCCGTGGCCGCCTGGCCGGATGCTGCGGCCATGAAACGGTCACAGAGCCGGGCGACGTTGCATCGCGACCATCGGTCGCTATAGTTGACGTCTCACACCGGTTTTCTGTTAGCGGAATACTCCTTTGTGATCGCGGCCAAGGGCTCAAAGCGGCTGGGTATTGGCGTTGCCGCCTTCCTCGCCGCCGGTATCGGCGCCTTCGCGCTGGTGCCTCTCTTCATTCCTGCCGACCACGTGCGCGACGCCGTGAAGGCCGAGATCAAGGCCGTGACCGGTCTCGACCCGGTGCTGCGCGGCGACGTCATGGTGTCGCTGTTTCCGTCGGCCGGCGTCACGTTGGACGAGGTCGTCCTGGGCGATGACGGCGCGCAAGAAGCGGCGCTCACCGCCGAGCGGCTGACGGCGCGGTTGCGGCTGTTGCCGCTCCTGGTCGGGCGCATCGAAATTGCCGACGTCCTGCTCGTCCGGCCGCGCATCGCGGTGACCTTCGACACCCACGGGCGGTCGAACTGGTCGGCGCTCATCGGGACGCTGGCGCGCACGCTCCGGCCCGATGCCAAGCGGGGCGACCGCCTGCTGTCGTTCTCGGAGATCAGGGTGGCCGACGGCACCATTTTCGTGCACGACGAAAGGAACCGGGTTTCCGAGACGCTCTCCGACGTCGGGCTGTCGTTGGCCTGGCCTTCGATTTCCAAGAGTTTCGGAGCGACCGGACGCTTTCTGTGGAGAAACGAGCCGGTCGACGCCAGCGTCACGCTGAGCGATTTCTTCGCCGCCATCGCGGGCGATCGCTCCGGATTGAAGGTGCGCCTCACCGGCGCGCCGCTGAAGATCGCGTTCGACGGCCACTTCAGTCACAGCCCGACGCTCAAGGTCGAGGGCACGCTGGCCGCCGATGCGCTATCACTGCGCCAAGCCCTGCGCTGGGGCGGATTGCGTTCCTTGCCGGGCGGCGGACTAGGCCCCTTCGCGGTTCGCGCGCAGGCCATCCTGGCGGGCTCGAACGTCGCCATGTCGCGCGTCAATCTCGAGCTTGACGGCAACAGCGTCGAGGGCGTCCTGACCATCGGCAGCGATGGACGGACCGTTCTCCAGGGCACGCTGGCGGCCGAGGCTGTCGACCTGTCGCCCTATGTTTCCACGCTTCGCCTGCTCACGCGCGATGAACGCGACTGGAGCGCCGGCAGGATCACGCTCAACGGGATCGCCGGATTCGATCTCGATCTGCGGCTCTCGGCCGCAAAGGTCGCGCTGCTCGGTGCCAAGCTGGGACGCACCGCCATCGCGGCCAATCTGCGCAGCGGCCGCCTGATGCTGTCGATCGGCGAATCGCAGGCGTTCGGCGGCGTGCTCAAGGGAACGGTCGGTCTCGCCAAAGTGGAATCCGGCATCGACCTGAAGGCGCAACTGCAGTTCACCGATGTCGACCTGGAGAGCTGCCTCGGCGAATTGTTCGCCGTGCGACGCCTCGAGGGAAAGGGCAGCGTGGCCCTGGCGGTCGAGGCGTCCGGCGAAAGCGTGCTGGCGCTGACGCGGACCATGAACGGCCAGGCCAGCCTGACCGCACAGCAGGGCGCGCTGACGGGCCTCAATCTGGAACAGCTGCTGCGGCGGCTGGAGCGACGGCCGCTGTCCGGCGCCGCAGATTTCCGCGGCGGACGCACGCCATTCGACAAGCTCAAAGTCGCGCTCAAGATCGCGCAAGGCACCGCCAATGTGCAGGACGTGCGCATGGAAGGGTCGGTCGTGCGCCTGGCGCTCGGCGGGTCGGCATCGATTCCCGCCCGCGACCTCGACCTGAAGGGAACCGCAACCCTGATCTCTTCGACCGCCACGGATGCCGTCTTCGAGTTGCCTTTCGTGGTCCAGGGACGCTGGGAAGACCCCATCATGCTGCCCGACGCGCAGATGCTGATCCGGCGCTCGGGGGCTGCGGCCCCGCTGCTCGACGCCGTGCGTGAGCGCCGGGGACGCGACGCCGTGCGCTCGGCGATCGAGACGCTGACCCGCATCCCGCCGCCCACGCCGACGCTGTCGGGCCCGCCCGCCGCGCCACCCGCCGGGGAGGCGGTGACATCGCCGGTGGTTCCGGCCTCCAAGTAGCGCGGCCTCGGCGCCGCGATCACCGCACCGCGCCGAGCGCCACGACGCCCTCCTGCTTCATCTGCTGGCGCTTGGTGAGCAGCGAGGCCGCGACCACGCCGAGCGCCACCACGGCGATGAGGATGGTGCAGATGGCGTTGATCTCCGGCTTCACGCCGAGCCGCACCTGCGAATAGATGCGGATCGGCAAGGTGGTGGCACCCGGCCCGGTAGTGAAGCTCGCGATCACCAGATCATCGAGCGACAACGTGAAGGCGAGCATCCAGCCGGCCGCCACGGCGGGCGCGATCAGCGGCAGCGTAATGGTGAGGAACGTTCTGAGCGGCGGGCAGCCGAGATCCATCGCCGCTTCCTCCAGGCTCATGTCGAACGTGACCAGCCGCGACTGCACCACCACGGTGACGAAGCACATCGTCAGCGTCGTATGCGCGATGGTCACGGTCCAGTATCCGCGATCCCAGTCGAGCGCCACGAACAGGAGCAGGAGCGCCAGCCCAGTGATCACCTCCGGCATCACCAGCGGCGCATAGGTCATGCCGGAAAACAAGACGCGGCCGCGAAAACGGCCGAACCGCGTCAGCGCAATGGCGGCGAGCGTCCCGAGCACGGTCGCCGCCGTTGCCGACAGCACAGCGATCGCCAGCGAGGTCGCCGTTGCCTCGAGCATGGCGCCATCGGCGAGAAGCTCGGCGTACCAGCGCAGCGACCAGCCGCCCCATACGGTCACCAGCTGGGACGCATTGAAGGAATAGATCACCAGGATCGCGATCGGCAGATAGAGGAAGGCAAGCCCGAGCGCGACGGCGGTGACGTTGAGCCACGAGAATCGCATGTCATCGTCCCGCTTCGAGCTGGCGTGCCTCGAAGTGTTGATAGGTCACGATCGGCGCCACCAGAATGATCAGCATGACGACCGCGACCGCCGACGCGATGGGCCAGTCCCGGTTGGTGAAGAACTCGGTCCACAGCGTCTGGCCGATCATCACCATGTCAGACCCGCCGAGCAGGTCCGGGATGACGAACTCGCCGACGATCGGGATGAAGCAGAGCAGCGCGCCGGCGAGCACACCCGGCAGCGACAACGGCAGCGTAACCAGCCAGAACGCCTTCCACGGCGGGCAGCCGAGATCAGCGGCGGCTTCGAGCAGGGTCTCGTCGAGCTGCTCGAGCGCGGCGTAGATCGGCAGCACCATGAACGGCAGGTAGGAATAGACGATGCCGATATAGACCGCGGTGTCGGTTGCCAGCCACACCGGCAGCTCATCGACCAGCCTGAGCGCCAGCAACGCCTGATTCAGCAGGCCCTCGCGCTGGAGAATGTTGATCCAGGCATAGACGCGGATCAGGAACGACGTCCAGAACGGCAACACCACGAGGGTGACGAGAAGCGGCTGAAGCCGCCTCGGCGCGCGCGCCATGCCGTAGGCAAGCGCGTAGCCGATGATGAGCAGGATGAGCGTGGAACCGGCGGCGACCTGCAGGCTCTTCACATAGGCCGAGAGATAGAGCGCGTCGCCGGCAAGTGACAGGTAATTGACGAGCGACAGTTCGGCAAGGAAGCCTTTCAGCGCCGCCCACCCGGCGGACGGATCGAACACCGGCGTATAGGGCGGCTGCGCAACCGCCGTCTGCGACAGGCTGATCTTGAGTACGATCAGGAACGGCACCAGGAAGAAGGCCGCAAGCCACAGGTAGGGAATCAGGATGATGAGGCGCTGTGCCCAACTGGCGCGTGCGCGCAGGCTTGGCTGGCTGTTATCGTTCATCGCCGTCACCGCGTGAGCACGATTCCCGCCTCGCGTGGCCATGACAGCCAGACCTGGTCATGCCATCCGATCGGCCGCTCGACCATCCGGGTGAGGTTGGCGGCCGTTGCGGTCATCATCGGTCCGGCGCGAAGCCGCACGTGATAGATCGACACATCGCCGAGATAGCCGATGTCGGTCACCTGGCCGGCCACGCAGTTCGCCGCGCCGGCCGCGCCATCGGGACGTTCCAGCGAAATGCGCACCTTTTCCGGCCGCACCGCGAGCCAGACTTGGCTGCCGAGCTTGGCTTCGCCGGGGTCCGCCGCGGTCAGCCGGCCGGCCGCGCTTTCGATCGCGGCAAGCCCCGGCTCGATTGCGGCGAGCCCGCCCTCGATCAGATTCACGTCGCCGATGAACTCGGCGATGAAGCGCGAGCGCGGCTGCTCGTAGATTTCGGCCGGGGTTGCGACCTGCACGATCCGGCCATGGTCCATCACGGCGATGCGATGGGCGAGCGTCATGGCCTCCTCGCGGTCATGGGTGACGATGACGAAGGTGAGCCCCAGCCGATCCTGCAGGTGCATCAACTCGAACCGCGTGCTCTCGCGCAGCTTGCGGTCGAGTGCGGCCAGCGGCTCGTCGAGCAGAAGTACCTTGGGCCGCTTCACCAGCGCGCGCGCCAGCGCGACGCGCTGTCGCTGTCCGCCGGACAGCTGGTGCGGCTTGCGCTGTTCCAGACCCTGGAGCTTGACCAGCCCCAGCATCTCGGCAACGCGCGCCTTGATCTCGCCGCGCGCGAGGCCGTCCTGCTTGAGGCCGAAGGCGACGTTGCCTTCAACGGTCAGGTGCGGAAACAGCGCGTAGGCCTGGAACATCATGTTCACCGGCCGCTGGTACGGCGGCACGAGGCCGAGGTCGTCACCGGCGAGGAGGACGCGGCCTTCGCTCGGCCGTTCGAATCCTGCCAGCAGGCGCAGCAACGTGGTCTTGCCGCAGCCGGACGGCCCCAGCAGTGCGAAGAACTCGCGCTCGTAAATGTCGAGCGTCGCGCGGTCGACGGCGGCGGTCTCGCCGAAGCGCTTGGTGATCTGTTCGAAGCGGATGAGCGGCCGGGCCGTCGGATCGGCCCACGGCGCGAAATCCCGCTTCACGCCGCCGAGCACGCTCCTTCGCGCCTTGTCGTTGCTCATTCCCTGTTTGCCCTGCCTCGCGCGAGCTCAAGCCCGCCGTCAAGACTCTTGTTAAGCCAGTTGGAGAAACACTCCCGACCGCCGCGCAGGTTTCGGATCGGCAAATTCGGCCGGCAAAATTGTCGTGCCCGCGTTAGCGATCCATTTACCACGTCGGGCTCCCGCCGCTCACGGTGCGGCGCACGGCGTTGCGCCATCCCGCCCATTTGCGGGCGCGGGTGGCCTCATCCATGCTCGGCCGGAAGCGGCGGTCGAGGCGCCAGGTGGCGGCGAACTCATCGACATCGGGGCACAGCCCGGCAGCCCGGCCGGCGAGATAGGCGGCGCCCAGCGCCGTGGTCTCGGTGACCACGCCGCGATCCACCGGCGCGTCGAGCATGTCGGCGAGAAACTGCATGGTCCAGTCGCTCGCCGCCATGCCGCCGTCGACGCGCAGCACCGGGGCTGCCTCGGTGGCGGGCCAGTCCGTCCGCATGGCGTCGAGGAGCTCGCGCGTCTGGTAGCCGACCACCTCGAGCGCGGCGCGCGCGAGTTCCGCCGGGCCCGATTTCCGGGTCAGGCCGAAGACGGCGCCGCGTGCCTCGGCGTCCCACCACGGCGCGCCGAGGCCCACGAAGGCGGGCACGAGGTAGACGTCCTCGGCCGGATCCGCAGTGGTCGCAAGCACGTCGGCGTCCGGGGCGCGCGCGATGATTTTGAGGCCGTCGCGCAGCCATTGCGTCGCCGCTCCGGCAACGAAGATGGCGCCTTCGAGCGCGTAGCTGCGACGCCCATCGAGCTGGTACGCAATGGTGGTCAGCAACCGGTTGCGCGAGGCGACCGGCTCAGCCCCGGTGTTGAGCAGCGCGAAAGCCCCGGTGCCGTAGGTCGACTTCATCATGCCGGGCTGGAAACACCCCTGGCCGACGGTTGCGGCCTGCTGATCGCCGGCTATGCCGCCGACGGGAATGGAGGCGCCGAAAAGCGCGGTCGTGCCGAAGTGGCCCGATGAATCGCGCACCTCGGGAAGCAAGGCCGCGGGCACGCGAAAGAGGTCGAGGAGGGCTGCGTCCCACGTCCCGGAACGGATGTCGAGCAGGAGGGTGCGCGCCGCATTGGTGGCATCGGTCGCATGCACGCGACCGGCGGTGAGACGCCAGAGGAGAAAGCTGTCGACCGTGCCGAAGGCGAGCTCACCCGCTTCGGCGGCGCGCCGGGCGCCGTCGACGCGATCGAGAATCCAGGCGATCTTGGTGGCGGAGAAATAGGGATCGAGCACCAGCCCGGTCTTCTGCCCGACGGCGCGCTCATGCCCGGCCTGGCGCAGGCCAGCGCAGGCATCCGCCGTACGCCGGTCCTGCCAGACGATCGCGTTGTGGATCGCCCTGCCGGTCGCGCGTTCCCACACGATCGCGGTCTCGCGCTGATTGGTGATGCCGATGGCCGCGATGTCCTTGGCGGCCAGCCCGACCTTGGCGATCGCGGCGCGGGCGGTGGCAATGGCCGTCGTCCAGAGCTCCTCGGGATCGTGCTCGACCCAGCCCGGCGCCGGATAGATTTGGGTGAGCTCGTGCTGCGCGGCCGCGAGGGGGACGAGGGCGGCATCGAATACGATCGACCGCGTCGACGTGGTGCCCTGATCGATGGCGAGGAGACAGCCGGGCATATCTGTCGTTCACTCCGCTGCGGCGCTGACGCGGCGCTCGCTCTCGATGAATCGCGCAAGCGCGTCCTGCTCGTGCCGCTGCAGGCGAAGCCCGAGCTTCGAGCGGCGCCATAGCACGTCGTCGCCGGTCTCGGCCCATTCGTGACGGATCAGGTAGCGCACTTCGGCCGCGGTCAGATCGGCGCCGAAGCAGGTTCCGAGATCCTCGAGGCGCTTAGCCTTAGCGAGAATGTGGTCGAGCCGCGTCCCATAGGCGCGAACCAGGCGAACCGCATGGGCCTCGGTCAGGAA
>Ga0081538_10005203_pt1 | contig 11767 bp, 8 predicted proteins | sample TabmetS5T2R1_FD_71022 | JGI IMG/M metagenome (GOLD analysis project Ga0081538, IMG submission 71022) | Tabebuia heterophylla rhizosphere microbial communities from the University of Puerto Rico - S5T2R1 | ecosystem: Host-associated > Plants > Roots > Rhizosphere ... | reverse complement strand
GTCCACCTGATCGACGTGTTCTTCGCCGAGGTCCGCCCCAGCCCCTGGCGCCAGGCGGTCGACCTGGCCAACATGATGCTGGTGCTGGCCACCCGCTCCAGCCCCGAGCAGGTCTACCGGCGGGCCCGGCTGCAGTTCAACGACGACGAGATCGGCGAGGCGTTCGCCGCCACCCGGGGCTTCACCATGCCGACTCAGCTGCGCCGGTGGATGCGCGAGCAGGGCCGCGACCTGCACGCCGAGTTCCTCCAGCTGCTGCCCGAGCGGCCCGAACCTATCTCGACCCAGCATTGGAGCATCCGCCGAGTCGGCCTCCTGACCGCGGTGCTTGGCGGGGGACTGCTGGCCCTCCTGATCGTGGTCAGCAATCTCCAGGCGGCAGAGCTGCTGTGAGGCGCCTGCTGGCGGTGGCGGCGGCCTGCCTGCTGCTGGTCGGCTGCGCACGACCGGTCGCCTCCGAATTGACCCAGGCCCGTCAGCCATTCTGCGAGGCCGGCGGTGAACCGGGCACCCCCTTCCTGATCCTGATGGCCCAGGCGGTGCCGTCGGCGAGCCAGCTGCCCTGCGTCGAGGTGCTCCTCGCCGGCTGGAGCGTCAGCAACACCTTCGTCCGCGACGGGCGCGCCCGGTTCGCGCTGGACTCGGACCGGGTCGGCATGCAGGCGGTCCAGGTGGTGCTTGAGCGCACCTGCCAGTTCGGGGGCGACAAGGTCACCCGAGTGCCCTCTGACGAGCCTGGGATGCGGCGCTTTGAACAGATCGGCGAGGTTCGGCCCGGGGTCGGCTTCACCGGTACTCGCTTCTACCTCTTCAAGGGCGGCTGCGTTACCTACCGATTCCAGTTCAAGACCGAGGAACGGGCCGGCCCGATCGGTGAGGTCACCCTCGCACTCAGCTTCATCAGCCGAGACACGCTACATAACCTCGTCCAGGAAACAACCGACGGCCGCGCTCGACTCCACCACCCCGCCCAAGCAGGCAACCGATGACAACGGTGCGGTGCCGGCCCGCGGGCCGTTCGAGCCGGCTGCTGTAGAAGCTCGGAGCTGCCCACCAGCCGACAGTTGCCGGGGGATGGTCAGGCTTGATAGATCCCGCAGGACCCCATAACTGTGCCGGCCCATACCGCACTGGCCGCCATGAGCGCTCAGCCGGGAACTGAGCACACAACTGCGGTACTCACGGGTGCCGTGCGACCTCCGAGAAGGCGAGTTAGCACGGCGCTTGGCCGCCGATCCATGGTAAGGATGGGGTCGCCGGTTCGATTCCGGCGGTGGACTCCACCAACCCGATGACCAGTACAAACGCTGTTCGACTTTGTGCTCGTTCAGGCGTAAGTCGGCAGAAGAACACATCCCATGTAGAGATACGGTCTGACTGCCAGTCGCATTCGATTGGGGTTGCCCCGCTTTGACGGACAGGGCTGGTGGCTCGGTCAGGCTACCTGCGTGAGGACCTCCTGGTCAGTGGTCTCGAACTCGTCGGGGGTCAGGTAGCCCAGGGCGCTGTGCAACCGGGTGCCGTTGTACCAGGCGATGTACTCCACGGTTGCGGCGCGGGCGGCCGCTCGGGTGGGCCAGGGCTGCTGGTCGAGGCACTCGCCCTTCAGGGACGCGAAGAACGACTCGGCGAGGGCGTTGTCCCAGCACTGCCCGGTGCGGCCACTCGACAAGCTGACCGTCAGGTCCGCAGCGAGCGTGGTGTAGGCGCCGCTGGCGTACTGGCAACCGCGATCGGCATGGAAGATCACCCCGGGTGCGGGATCACGGGCGGCGACCGCATTGGTCAACGCATCGGCGACCAGCTCGGTGCGCAGGTGCTCGGCCAGCGCGAACCCGACCACCCGGCGCGAGGCGATGTCGATCACGGTGGCCAGATACAGCCAGCCCTCCCAGGTCGGAATGTAGGTGATGTCGCCACACCAACAGGTATTGACCGCCGCGGCGTCGACGACAAAGTCACGGCGGATCAGGTCTGCCCGGGCGGTGGCTGCCGGATCAGGGATCGTGGTTCGCTTCCACCGGCGCGGTGTGCGACCGCACAGGCCCGCTGCCCGCATCAACCGGGCCACCCGCTTTCTGGCGTGCCGATGGCCGCGTCGACGCAGTTCGGCGTGGATGCGTGGGGCGCCGTAGCGGCCCTTGGACGCCTGGTGGGCCTGGCGGATGTGCTCGATGAGCTCGTCGTCAGCGCGCTGGCGTGCCGAGGGGACGGCGGCGCGGTGGGCGTAGTAGGCGGCCCGGGAGACCTCCAGCAGCGCGCACGCCCGCTTGACGTTGCGCTGCTGTGCCTTCTCCGCCTCGATGAACGGATAGATGTTCACCGGGTCTCCTTCACGAAGAAAGCCGTGGCTCGCTTGAGGATCTCCACGTCCTGCCGGAGCCGTTGGTTCTCCCGCCGCAAGGCCGACAACTCTTGGCGCTCGGCGCTGGTCAGCCCGCCGTCGCTCCGCGTGCCGCTGTCTCGTTCGGCCTGGCGCACCCACTCCCGGACCGCGGTCTCGGTCAGGTCGAAGTCGCGGGCGACCCGCCCGATCGAGCGGTCACCGCGTTGACACAGCTCGACGAGCTCGGCCTTGAACTCAGGCGTGAACGACCGGCGCGCCCGAGGCTTCCTGGGTTCCATGGTCTCCATGCTGGACATCCTCTCCGGGGCGGTGCCCCTGATGGGGGATGTCCGTCAAAGCGGGTCAGGCCCAGATGGCTTGTCGACGGCTCTGACCAGCGACATGCTCGTCGCTTCGTTCTTCGAGCTGCGCCACCTGGCTTGCATAGCGGTCAGAGACCGCATACCTAGGCAGCGAGCAAGGAGTCCTGTCAGGGCCTTCAGAGGCCACCAGCCCGAGATATACAGTCCTTGCCTCGTCCGGTGGCGTCCCTTCTCAGGCTCGATGCTGTGGTCCCGGTAACCCATGCTAGGTCGGTCGTATCCCGTCTTGACTGCGGCAAGCCGTTCGTCGTGCCATGCTCCCATGGCTGAGTTTCCGATTGGAACGGTCACCTTTCTATTCACCGACATCGAGGGCTCCACGCGCCTCCTGCAGGAGCTGGGGGATGGGTATCGTCCGGTGCAGGAGCTGCACGATGCGATCCTTCGGCGAGCCATCTCGGAGGCTGGCGGTACGGTGATCCGCACAGAGGGGGATTCCTTCTTCGCAGCGTTTCGCACGTCGGCGGCGGCCGTCCGGGCGGCCGTGGCCGCGCAGCGAGGGCTTGCTCGCGACGGCTGGCCTCACGACCAGTCAGTGCGCGTGCGGATGGGGCTCCACACCGGCGAGGGCGTCCGTGGGGGCGATGACTACCTCGGCATCGACGTCAATCACGCTGCTCGCATCGCGGCCGCCTCCTGGGGAGGTCAGGTCCTGCTCTCGGAGGCGACGAAGGTCCTAGTGGACGACGCCCTTCCCCAAGGGGTCACGATCCGCAGTCTGGGCCAGCACCGGCTCAAGGACCTGCCCCACCCCGAGCACCTCTACGACCTCGTGATCGCGGGCCTCGCCGCCGACTTCCCTCCGCCGCGGACCCTGGAGGTGCCCTCGAACCTGCCGGCGCAGCTCACCTCCTTTGTCGGCCGGGAGGCCCAGGTGGCAGCGGTGAGAGCCTTGCTGGCGGGCAGTCGTCTGCTCACCCTGACCGGTCCGGGGGGGACGGGGAAGACCCGTCTCGCCCTCCGCATGGCCGACGAGGTCTCCGGTGAGTTTGCCGATGGGACCTTCTTCGTCGACCTGGCGCCGGTTTCGGACCCGCCCCTGGTGATCCCGACCATCGCCACGACGCTGAGGGTCCGGGAGGAGGGCTGGGAGCGACCCGTTCGCGAGGCCCTCGAGGACTACCTGCAGGACCGACGACTCCTCCTCCTGCTGGACAACTTCGAGCAGGTGCTGGACGCGGCCGCGCTCGTCCCCGAGCTGCTGGCGAGGGCGCCGGCGCTCACGATCCTGGTGACCAGCCGTGCCCCCCTTCATGTCCGCGGCGAGCAGGTGGTATCGATCCCGCCACTTGAGGTCCCCGATCCCGGCACGCGCCTGGGACTGGAGCAGGTGGCCCAGGTCGAGGCGGTCGCCCTGTTCGCCCACCGCGCCGCGGCCGCCGCCCCGCATTTCGCGCTCACCGACCAGAATGCGCCGCAGGTGGCGGAGCTCGTCGCCCGACTCGACGGCCTCCCGCTCGCCATCGAGCTCGCCGCCTCCAGGGCCGGCGTCCTTCCGCCAGAGGCCATGCTCAAGAGGATGGACCACCGGCTGCCGCTGCTGGTCGCTGGGCCCCGCGACCTCCCCGCCCGGCAGCAGACGCTCCGGGCGACCATCGGATGGAGCTATGAGCTGCTCGACAGGGACGCGCGGATGCTCCTGCGCCGCTTCGCGGTCCTGGCCGGCAGGTCCACGGTGGAGACGGCCGCGGCGGTCTGCGGGGCAGACACGGACCTCGGGATTGAAATCTTGGAGGGGCTAACCGTCCTAGCCGAGAGCAGCCTCGTCCAGACCTCCAGCGGGAGCGAGGGTGACCTCCGCTTCGGGATGCTGCAGACGATCAGGGAGTTCGGACTGGAACGGCTCGAGGCCGAGGACGACCGCGCGACCATCGAGCGTCGCCACGCCGAATGGTTCCTTCGGCTGGCCGAGGATGCCGAGCCCAACCTGCGTGGGCCGCAGATCTGGCGGTGGTTGGTCTCCCTGCAGCTCGAGCACGAGAACCTGCGCGCCGCGCTCCGCTGGGCGATCGACGCCGACGAGGGCGAGATCGGGCTCCGGATCGTCGCTGCCCTGTGGCGCTTCTGGCACCTCGCGGGTCATCTCTCGGAGGGGCGGCGCTGGGCGCACGCCGTCCTGGCCCTGCCGTCCGCGGCCGGCCGGACGGTCGCGCGCGCGAGGGCCCTGGCGGCCGCGGGTGGCCTGGCCTACTGGCAGAACGACGTGCCCGCGGTGCGCGTGGCCTACGAGGAGGCGGTGGCCATCAGCCGGGAGCTCGGCGACGAGGCGAGTGTGGCGGAGGGCACCTACAACCTCGCCTTTGCCTACGGCCTGGTGCCCAGCAAGGCGCACTCGCGCGCGCTGTTCCTCCAGAGCCAGGAGATGTTCGAGCGGCTCGGCAACCGTCTCGGTGTGGCCGACACGCTGTGGGCCCTGGCGATGCTGGAGGGCATTGAAGGCGATCCGCACGCCGCGAGGCGGCAGGCCGAGGAGAGCGTGCGCCTGCATCGCGAGCTCGGCGACGCGTTCGGGTTGGTGGATGCGCTCCAGGAGAAGGGGCGGGCGGCCCTCGAGCTGGGGGAGCTCGAGGTCGCCCGGTCGAGCTTCCTCGAGACGCTGGAGGGCCTCGCGCCGGTCGGCTACCGCACCGGAGTGGCCATCGCACTCGATGCCCTGGCGGCCCTCGAGCTCCGGCTCGGGCATCCGGTCAGGGCGCTGCGCCTTGCTGGGGCCGCCGAGGCGCTCAAGGAGTCGGCCGGAGGTCAGGTCCCACCCGAGTTCGCCTATCCTGATCCCCGGCTCGCCGCGCGAACGGCACTCTCCGAGGAGCGCATCGCCTCGGCCTGGGCCGAGGGTCGGGCCATGAGCCTGGACGAGGCCGTCGCTAACGCTGGAGCCGAGCCGGGGCCCGACGAGCGATAGGGCACACGATGAACCGTGTGGGCCGGCTCCTCAATGTCCTCCCGGGGGAGGGCCGGCTCGCTGCTCGGCTGCTGGCATTGATGGTCTGCGTGTGGGCGGGCTTCGCGATCGGGGCCAACGGGATCGAGGGCCTGCTGTTCGCCCGCGTGGGCCCGGACACGCTTCCCTACCTGTATGTGGCGCTGGGTATCGCGGCCACCGCGGTCATGCTGGCACTGAACGTCGTGCTCACCCGTCCCCGCCCCCAGCGCCTGTTGCTGGTCGCGTTCCTGGCAGCGGCGGTCGTGGTCATGGCGATGCGGTGGCTGCTCGTGCTCGGCCAGGACTGGGTCTACCTCGTCACATGGCTGGTGATGATGGTCCTCTGGACAGGCGGGATCGTCGTCACGTGGGGGATCGCCGGCGCCGTCCACGACACCCGCCAGGCCAAGCGGCTCTTCCCCCTCTATGCCTCGGGCGTCATCTTGGGCGCTGCCCTCGGAGGGCTGGCCACCGCCCCGCTCGCCCGCTGGGCGGGTGCGGAGAACCTCCTGCTCATCTGGGCGGCAGCCCTGGCGGCGGGGTTCCTGATTGGCCGCCAGGCGCTCGCCGCCGCAGGCGTCTCGCCGAGGCGGCCGCGCCGGCCAGCCATCGCCGTTCGGGCCCGCGTGGCCGAGGGCCTCCAGGCCGTCCGGTCGTCGCCCTTCCTCAGGCTGCTGGCCGTGCTGATCGCCCTGTTGACGGTGCCGTACTTCTCACTCTCGCTCCTGTTTGCCAAGGGGGCCACCGCGCGGTTCCCCGACGCCGACGCGCTGGCCGGGTTTCTCGGGCTCTTCATGGGTGCAACCAGCGCGACGGCGCTGCTTGCGTCGCTGTTCGGTGCCAGGCGCCTGGGCGTGCGGTTCGGCGTCGCCCCGATCATCCTCGCCCTTCCGCTCATCTACCTCGGGGGGTTCGCGGCACTGTTGGTGTCGCTGGCCTTCCTCCCGCTGGTCGCCTTCCGGTTCCTCCAGATGGTCTGGTTGGACGGTGTGTGGGAGGGCGCATGGCAGGGGCTGTACAACGTGGTCCTCCCGGATCGGCGGGAGGCGGCGCGCGCGTTCGTGGATGGCGTCGCGCTCCAGGCTGGGGTCGTGCTCGCCGGCCTGATCCTGATCCTGGCCGACCGCGTCCACCAGCCCGGGGTCGTTGCGGTGTTCGGGCTCATGTTCGCCGGGCTCGCCGTCGCCGGCGCGCTCCGGCTCCGCCGTGCCTACCCGGAGGCGGTCCTGGCCGCGCTCCGGGCGGGCAACCCTGATGTATTCCTCGTCGAGCAGGAGCCCTTTGGAGGCATCGGCCGCGATGCCGCGGCGCTGTCGGTCGCCGAGCGAGCGGCCTCGGATCCCGACGCCGCCGTGCGGCGGATGGCCGTGGAGATCCTCGGTGAGGTCGGAGACCCGGACGCTCGGGCGGTGCTTGAGCGCGCACTCGCCGATGTGGATCCTGTGGTGCGGGCTGCGGCCCTACGCGGGCTGGCTCGGGTCGCTCCGCTGTCCACGGCCGGGGGGCCCGAGCTGGCCACGCTGACGGCCCTGCTGCACGACGACCACGCGACCGTTCGGCTTGCCGCCGCGGAGCTCTGGCCGGCAACGACCGGTGCTGACGATGAGGCGGCACTGCGGCCGCTGCTGGTCGACCCTGACGCCCGCGTTCGGGCGCGGGCCGCGGCTCGGCTGCTCCACTCCCGCCGCCGCGAAGAAGCGCGGGAGACGCTGCTCGCCATGGCCGAGTCAACCAAGGCCGAGTGGAGGGCCGAGGCCATCCGGGCGTTCGGGAGCGCGGACGGCGGTCTGGCGACCGCCGCAGCGGCGCTTGACGACCCCGAGCCATTGGTGCGCCGAGCTGCAGTGTCGGTGCTCGCGGCACGCGACGGGGAAGCAGCGCCTGGCATGCTGGTGAGCGCTCTTGGCGATCCCGATCCGGGGATCCGAGCCGACGCCGTCGAGGCACTCGTCCAGACAGGCCCCGCATCGATCCCCCCGCTGCTGGGGGCGATGGCTCGCACTGAGCTGGAGGCCGGAGCAATACAAGCGCTTGTCCGACTTCACGCCCTGGAGCCCACGGTGGTGAATGGGTACGTCCGGCGTAGGGTCACTCTTGCGGTGCGGTGCGCCGGTTTGATGGCAGCCCTCGGGGACGATGAGGACCCTCGGGTGCAGCTCGTTGCGCATGCACTTCAGCACGCGTCCCGACGGCGCGCCGAGGAGGCACTGCTTGCGGCGAGTCCGACCTGGCCCGAGCAGGCGGTCGAGGCCGTGGATGTCGTTCTGGAGAACCTGGAAGCCCGTGATCCGGCACAGCGAGCCAATGCCTTGGAGATGCTCGAGGCGGTCGGGGAACCGGAGGTCGTGCGCCCGCTCATGGAGGTATGGGAAGGTCATCGGCAAGGCTCCAAGGAACCGATCGCGGTGCTGTCCGAACTGATGAGAGAACCGGACCCGTGGCTGCGCGCATGCGCTGCCCACGCCGCCCCCGCCGAGCCCCAGCTGCGCTCGGCCGTCGAAGAGCTCGCCAGCTCGGACCCAAATCCCTTCGTCCGCGCCGCGGCCAGGGAGGCCCTGAGACGGGAGGAACGCGTGGAGACGTTGTCGAGCCTGTCCCTGATGGAACGGATGGTGTTCCTGCGCCGGGTCGCGTTGTTCCAGGACCTTTCCCCTGACGACCTCAAGCATGTCGCCGAGATCTCGACCGAGCACGTGTTCTCCGATGGCGCGGTCATCGCCGAAGAGGGGGATCCGGGGGACGAGCTGCATGTGGTGGTGTCCGGCGAGATCAGGGTGCTGGTTGGCCGCGACGGAGGGTCCCTGGTCGAGGTGGCGCATCGTGGACCGGGCGAATACCTAGGCGAGATGGCCATCATCAGCCGCGCGCCCAGGATGGCCTCGCTCACGGCTCGAGGCGACGTGCGAACGCTCACCATCGACCGGCGACGGTTCGAGCGGATCCTCCGCGAGCGCCCAGAGGCAAGCCTGGCGGTGATGAGGGTTCTCTGCGACCGGCTGCGAGAGGTCCAGGGTGCCGAGCCATTGGAAACTTGGTGCTGATCCTGCTGGGACGTAAAGGCGATCAGCGTCTCCGCGAGTCCGGCGGCTCGTCGGCGATCAGGGCGACCAGCTCCCGCGGGGTCCAGGCGCGAGCGCGTCCGTGTGGGAACGCGTACCGGATGACCAGCGGCTTGAGCGTGTTGTTGGGAATGCCGCTGGTGTGGTTGAGCGGCTGCCGCATGCCGACCGCATCCGGCGGCCGCTGCGCGGGTCGGCCACGCCGCTGGCGGCCTGCTGGACGGTGTGGTCTTCGCGGACCAGGGCGAGCGCATACCTTCGCTGAAGGCGAACCGATAACCTCGGCCCTCCGGTCCGGCGCGAGCTGGGAGAACGGCCGTCTGCACAGCGGTTCCTGGTGGTTCCATGGCAAGGATGGGGTCGCCGGTTCGATTCCGGCGGGGCTCCACATAGGCTCTGACCAGCGGAAACGCTGGTCGTCGTTGCATTCGATGAGGCGTCTACTGTCCAGAGGACACATCCCATGTTGGGATGCGATCTGGACTGCCAGTCGGCCTCGGTGCTTATTAGCAGCTCTGACCAGCGACGTTGCCCGTCCTCATCCTTTCTCTATCCGGGTCACTCGCCTGCACTCCAGCTCAAGAACGTATATCTGGACGACGAGTAGGGGGTCTTATGTCCGGCCAGGGACGGTCGTGGAGTTCGACGGCGAGGACGTGGGAGTCGATCGCGGGGCGTCGACCCGGCCATGGGCGACCAGCCGGATGGGCGCGCTGATGGAAGCCGGGCCTCACGACGCTGCTGAAGAAGCCGGGCCGGGCGCCCATGCGGATCAGCTCGTAGAGGGTGACGGTGTGGCCGGAATGGGAGGTGGGCTCGTTGCAGGCCCACGAGCGCCTAACGGCTGCTCGTTGCGGGTGATCGGGCTGTCGCGGTGGATGACCATCCTGCGCGGAGTCCAGGCCCTGTCTCGGAGGTGGCCGAGGCCCCGACGGGCGACTAAGCCTCGCCTGGTCCTGGTTGTTTGCGAGTCGACAGCGTGTTACAAGGCTTGAGGCCATCCATGCACGAGACGACCAGCAGATGCAGCAGCTTGGCCGTTCGACTGAATCACTGCTGAGGAAGGCCCGCCCGTACAAAGGAGAGAGGTCATGCCGGAGGCGACCGATCCGACGTTCTATCGCAGCCCTGGCGAGGCGATCGCGGCCCCGCCGGAGCGGCTGGCCTACGTGGCGGCGTTCGACCCGGCCGGCCGGGCCAAGGACGCGATGACGGTGGTCGACACCGACCCGTCCTCCCCGACCTACGGCAGCGTGGTCGGCTGGTCGGAGCTGCCGACCACCGGCAACGAGTTGCACCACTTCGGCTGGAATGCCTGCTCCAGCGCGCTGTGCCATCAGGGCCACGGCGACTATGGCGACCATGGCTCGCCGCTGGAGCGGCGCTATCTGATCGTCCCCGGGATCAGGTCGTCGCGGACCTACGTCCTGGACACCAGGCCCGACCCGCGCAACCCCCGCGTGGTCCGCGAGATCGAGGCCGAGGAACTGGCCAGCAAGGCCGGCTACTCCCGGCCTCACACTGTCCACTGCGGCCCCGGCGCCATCTTCATGTCCGCCCTGGGGGGCGCCAACGGCAACGACGGGCCGGGCGGGGTGGCGCTGCTGGACCACGACAACTTCGAGGTCATCGGCGCCTGGGAGCTGGACCGGGGCGAGCAGTTCTTCGCCTACGACGTGTGGTGGCACCTCAACTACGACACCGTCATCACCTCCGAGTGGGCCACCCCCTCGATGTTCGAGAACGGCCTGGACCCCGAGGACCTGCTCGCCCGCAGGTTCGGCCACCACCTCAACTTCTGGAGCCTGAGCCAACGCACCCTAACGCAGCGGATCGACCTGGGCGGCCAGCATCAGATCGTGCTGGAGCTGCGGCCGGCCCACGACCCATCGAAGGCCTGGGGCTTTGTGGGCACGACCATCAGCGTGGAGGACCTGTCCGCGTCGGTGTGGCAGTGGCACCAGGATGGCGACCGCTGGGCGGCGCAGAAGGTCATCACGATCCCGGCCGAGCCGGCCGACCCCGACCTGCTCCCCCCAGCCCTCAAGCCCTTCGGGGCCGTGCCGCCGCTGATCACCGACATCGACCTGTCGGTGGACGACCGCTGGCTGTACGTGTCCTGCTGGGGCACCGGCGAGCTCAAGCAGTACGACGTGGCCGACCCGTCCCACCCGCGCGAGACCGGCTCGATGCGGCTCGGCGGCATCGTGCGGCGCCAGCCCCATCCGGTGGCGCCCGATCAGCCGCTCGGCGGCGGACCGCAGATGGTCGAGATTAGCCGCGACGGCCGACGGGTGTATGTGACCAACTCGCTGTACGCGGTCTGGGACGACATCTTCTACCCCGACGGCGTCGGCGCCTGGCTGGCCAAGCTGGACGCCGACCTCGATGCCAGTGGGCTCGCCATCGACCCCCGGTTCTTCCCCTCGGGCGACGACTTCCGCGGGCTCCGCGTGCACCAGACCCGCCTCCAGGGCGGGGATGCCTCCAGCGACTCCTACTGCTACACCAGCTGACGCCCGGCTGTTGGAGATGTTGAGGTAGCGTCGTGGTGGGACGTGCGCAATTAGATGCCATGGTTGAGCGCGGGACGGCAACTACGAGTACGTCGCCCTGGACTGGGAGACCGGTCTGCAGGTCGTGCGCTGGCCGTTCCCCGACGACAGCCGTCGGTGGAACGTCTACGGCAGCGGCAACATCGTGCTGGAGAACGGCGATTTCATGTTCGGCGGCCTCTTCACGCTGAAGCGGGTGCTGATCGGCGACCGCTAACGGGACCAGTTGGGAGCAGCAGCATGCCGGCGTTCCGCTCTGTGGTGTCCGTGCTGGTGTAGTTCGTGAGGAGTTCTCTACGAACTCAAGGCCGGCCCTGCGGGCGGCCTCCGGCCGCCCTCGGCCGGCAGCACCACAAGTGCCAGGCACGCCGACCCAGAGTATCGTCTCGCGAGCAAGGCGAGCGATCGGCGAGGGAGGCAGGGTGCATGCGCAGGAGGTCCGCGAGCTGTTCTTCGAGCGGCTGGAGCATCTCAGCGCCGAAGCCGAGTACGAGCTACGCCACCCCGACTATGTGATGGAG
>Ga0081538_10005202_pt1 | contig 11767 bp, 12 predicted proteins | sample TabmetS5T2R1_FD_71022 | JGI IMG/M metagenome (GOLD analysis project Ga0081538, IMG submission 71022) | Tabebuia heterophylla rhizosphere microbial communities from the University of Puerto Rico - S5T2R1 | ecosystem: Host-associated > Plants > Roots > Rhizosphere ... | reverse complement strand
CGCCGACCGGCTCGTGAAGATTCCCGACAAGCTGTCGTTCCGCGACGGCGCCGCCGCCATGCTACAGGGCATGACCGCGCACTACCTCCCCCGCTCCACGTATCCGCTGAAGTCCGGAGACGTCTGCCTCGTGCACGCGGCGGCGGGCGGGATGGGCCTGCTCCTCACCCAGATGGGCAAGATGTTCGGGGCCACCGTCATCGGCACCGTGTCCACCGACGAGAAGGCGGCGCTGGCCAGGCAGGCGGGCGCGGACCACGTGATCCTCTACAGCAAGCAGGACTTCGTCGCCGAGGTGAAGCGCCTCACGAACAATCGCGGCGTGGACGTCATCTATGACGGCGTCGGCGCCACCACGTTCGAGAAGGGGCTCACGTGCATCCGGCCTCGAGGCGTGATGGCTCTGTACGGCGCGGCGAGCGGGCCGGTGGGCCCGCTGGACCTGCAGCTCCTGAACGCCAACGGCTCGCTCTTCGTCACGCGGCCGAGCCTCAACCACCACATCGCCTCGCGCGAGGAGCTCGTGCAGCGCTCGGGTGACGTGCTCGGCTGGATCCGCGACGGCAAGCTCAAGCTGCGGGTGGAGACCACCTTCCCGCTCGACAAGGCCGCCGAGGCCCATCGCGCGCTCGAGGGGCGCAAGACCACCGGCAAGGTGCTGCTGATCCCGTGACCGGCCGGCCGTGGGACGTGCATCATTGAAATTGAAGTGGATCCTGATCGCGGCGGGCGCGCTCGTGTTGCTCCTGGCGGGTGCGCTCGCCGCGCTGCCGTGGCTCGTCGACGCGTCGCGCGTCCAGGCCCATATCGCCCAGGCGGCCTCGCAGGCCCTCGGGCGGCCCGTCCGCTTCGCATCGATGAGCCTGGCCGCGTTCCCCCGGCCCTCGGTGCGTTTCAAGGGTCTGCAGGTCGCCGAGGACCCCAAGTTTGGCTCGCAGCCGTTCCTCGTGGCCGATGAGGTGACGCTTCGCATCCGGCTCTGGCCGCTCCTGTTCGGGCGCGTCGAGCTGACCGATCTCACGCTCCAGAAGATGCGGGTGGAAATCATCGACGCCGGCGGTCAGCTCAACGTGGCGAGCCTGGGCCCGCCCGGCCCCGCCGGCCGTCCGGCGCCGCGCCCGCCCGCCGGCGCCGCGCCCGCCGCGGGTGCCGCCGCCACCATCAGCCAGGTCCAGATCAAGGGCGGGAGCGTGCACTTCGTCCGCCGGGGCAAGGAGCCCCTGAATCTCCGCGTGGAGGACATGGATTTCCTGGTCCGTCCCGGCGGCGAAACCTACGCCGTGGAGGGCGGCGCGCGCCTGACACCGGGCGGGCTCCGCGTGAAGCTCACGCAGACCTCGGTGACCCTGCCCCCCGGCCGCGCGCTCGGCGATGCGCCCCTGCGCGCGGCGGTGGAGGTGAGCGGCTCCGACATGAGCGAGCTCGGGCGCGGCTTCCTCGCCCAACCCACGCTTCGCGGCCCCGTGGAGGGCCGCCTGCGCGTGACCGGCACCGTGTCCCAGCCCGTCGCGCAGGGCGAGCTCACGTTCTCGGGCTTGACCGTTTCCAACAAGCGGGCGGCGTGCCCGCCGCCGCCCGACCGGCAGCTCCAGCTCGGCGACGTGCGCGTGCCCCTCAGCTTCACGCTCGCGCGATTCGACGCGGCGCCGCTCAGCGCGCGGGTGGGCGGTGGCACCGTGTCCGCCCGCGTGGCGGTGGCCCTGGCCCCGGGAGCCAACACCGTGAGCCTCAAGGAGATCACGGTGAAGGGGATGGAGCTGGGCCCGCTTCTCGAGGACTATCTCTGCCAGGACTTCGCGGTGACCGGTCCGCTCGATCTGACCGGCGCCGCGGCCTTCGCCGCCGGCGATGCCGGGAAGACGCTCGACGGCACGGGGCAACTCCGCATCGGCCGGGGCCGGGTGGTGGGCTCGGCCGCGCTGGCGCTCGTGCGGAACGTCCTCACGGTGGCCGGCGCGGTCACGCCGATCGTGGGCGGCCGGCCGACGGAGATCGGGCAGCTCGTGCGCCCGCTCGACTTCGAGTCCATCACCGCCACGTACCGCATCACGAAGGGCGTGCTGGAGACGGACGACCTCGTGTACCAGGGGGAGAGTCTCACCGGGAACGTCGCCGGGACCTACGTGCTGGCCGATGGCCGGGTGAATGCGGTGGTGACGCTCTCCCAGGGCCGCACCCAGCTGAAGGCGCGGCTCGCCGGCGTGGCTCCGGCCATCGTGGTGGTCCCGGTCGGCACCGGCATCACGGAGGGCGGCCGCGAGGCGGCCAAGAAGCTCCTGGAGCGGCTCCTGCGCTGAAGCGGGCGCCGCCCAGCTTGCCCGCCTCCACCAGCCCCACGAAGAACGCGTAGAGCTGGCTGTACTCCTCGTAGCGCGCCTCGCCGAGCCGCGCCACGGTGTCCGCGCGCAGGCTCCGGTACATCGCGAAGCGCTGCCGGAGGATGTCGATCCACTCCGCGGAGAGGTCCTCGGTCTCCACGCCGGTGAAGCCGGCGCGGGCGAGCAGGGCGCCGTAGCCGGCCATGCTCTGGATGGTGACCGCGGCCATCCACGTCCCCAGGCGCGCGCGCTCGTTGTCGCCCAGGCGGGGCGTGGCGATCCAGTCGCTGAAGGCGATGCGCCCGCCGGGAGCGAGCACGCGTGCGCACTCGGCGAGGACGCGCCCCTTGTCGGGCACGTGCAGCAGCCCTTCCTGGCTGATCACCGCGGTGAAGCGCCCCGCGCGGAAGGGCAGGGCCTGCGCGTCGGCGCGGAGCGGACGGACCAGCGCCTCGAGGCCCACGAGCCGCGTGAGCCGCGCCGCCCCCGCGCAGCGCCCGGGATGGAGATCGAGCGCGATCACGCGCGCGGCGTGGCGCGAGGCGAGGAAGCGCGCGGGGCCGCCGAGGCCCGCGCACACGTCCAGCACCCGGGCGCCGGCGACGATGCCGGCGCGGCGGGCCAGGGCCTCCACCGCGGCGAGGCCGCCGTAGTGATCGTGGTCCAGCTCGCCGAGGTCGTCCATGCTGAGGCGGCCTCCGACCTTGCCCTGCCGCTCGAGCGCGGCCAGGACCTGGGGTGCGGAGATCGGATGCCGGTCGTAGAAGTCGACGACATCGGACGCGCCCGCCGATGCGGACATGGAACGACTCTACGCGGCGCCGCCGCGCGGGGCAAAGCCTTGAAGAGCCCGCACCCGTGTGGTACAAGGAGGCGTTTTCGGACCGCCCCCCATCTACCCCGGAAAAGGAGTACCAGGAAGCCATGACGAACGGAGCCAGCGCGGCGGCAGCCCCCATGAAGGCCGGTCTCGAGGACGTCGTCGTCTCGACCACGGAGATCTGCTTCATCGACGGGCACAAGGGCCGGCTCGTCTACCGGGGCTACGACGTCGATGATCTCGTCGCGCACTCCAACTTCGAGGAGGTCGTGTTCCTGCTCTTCCACGGCCGGCTGCCGAACCGGAAGGAGCTGGAGGCGAACGCGAAGACCCTGTCCTCCACCGCCAACCGCAAGCTCCCGCCGAAGCTCATCGCCATGCTCCGCCAGCTCCCCAGGAAGACCACGCCCATGGAGGCGCTGCGCACCGGCGTCTCCGCCCTGTCCGCGTTCGATCCCGACGCCGCCGACAACTCGCACGAGGCGACGCTTCGAAAGTCCATGCGGCTCACCGCGCAGCTTCCGACCCTCGTCGCGGCCTGGGAGCGCATCCGACGCGGCAAGGCGCCGGTGGCGCCGAACCCCAAGCTCTCGCTCGCCGCGAATTTCGTCTACATGATGAGCGGCAAGAAGCCCACCGAGCTGGCCGCGAAGACCTTCGACGTCGCCCTCATCCTCCACGCCGATCACGAGTTCAACGCCTCCACCTTCGCCGCCCGCGTCACCGCGGCCACGCTCTCCGACGTGCACTCGGCGGTGGTGTCCGGCATCGGCGCCCTCAAGGGCCCGCTCCACGGCGGCGCCAACGAGCAGGTCATGCTCATGGCCCAGAAGATCAAGGACCCCGCCAAGGCCGAGGCCTGGATCCGCAAGGCCATCGCCGACAAGATGCGCATCATGGGCTTCGGCCACCGCGTGTACCGGGTGGAGGACCCGCGCGCCAAGCACCTGCGGCGCCTCGCGCTCGAGCTGGGCAAGCAGGCGGGCAGCACCGCCAACCTGGAGATCCTCGAGACGGTGGCGCGGGTCGTGTCCACCGAGAAGCATATCTTCCCCAACGTGGACCTCTTCTCGGGCGCCGCCTACGCCTCGATGGGTATTCCCACCGATCAGTTCACTCCCATCTTCGCGATGAGCCGCGTCGCCGGCTGGGCCGCCCACGTGCTCGAGCAGCACGGCAACAATCGGCTGATCCGCCCGCGCGGCGAGTACACCGGGGCCATCGACCTGAAGTACGTGCCCCTGGCCAATCGGTAGGGGCCCCGGAGCGCCGGGCGGCCCGGCAGGGAGCGCGGCCGCGTGCTGGTGAGCGTGGTGCTCGTGGTATACAACCAGCTGTCGCTCACCCGCGCATGTCTGGAGAGCCTCCGCCCGACCACGCTGCCGTTCGAGCTCTGCGTCGTGGACAATGCTTCCAGTGACGGGACCGAGGCCTATTTCCGCCGCTTTCCCCTCCCGTACCCGCTTCGCTATCACCGGAACGCCGAGAACGTGGGCCTGATCCGCGCGCTCAACGCGGGGGCCCGCCTGGCCGAGGGCGAGTTCCTCTGCTTCCTCCACAACGACACCGAGATGCACGAGCCGGAATGGCTGGCGCGGCTGCACGGGGCGGTGGCGGGCGAGGACGGAATCGGGCTCGCCGGCCTCTACGGGGTGCGCCGGCTGCGCGGCGACGGCCGCTACGTGGGCCGCACCATCGTGTCGAGCCTCGAGGAGGGATCGCCGCTGCCCGCGCCGGTGACGGAGGTCGCCGCGGTGGACGGCGTGTGCCTGTTCCTCCGGCGCTCGCTTCTCGAATCACTCGGCGGCTTCGACGAAGGCTACGGCTTCTTCCACGGCTACGACCGCGACCTCTCGTTCGCGGTACGCGCGACCGGGCTGCGCTGCGCGGTGGTGCGCGCGGCCTTCACGCATCGAGGCGGCGGCACGCGCACCGGCGCGGCCGCGCCGCGCCGCCCCGCCCAGGACCTCGCCGAGCGCCGCGCCGCCCTGACGCGCTTCGCCGCCAAGTGGCGGCACCGGCTGCCCAGCGACGTGCGCACCTTCCGCGAGCGCCTGGCGGATCGCCTGCGCTCCGCGCGAACGCAGCCGTGACCGCCGGCTCCGGTCTCGCCGTCGGCCGCGACCCCGTGGAGGCCACGCTGGAGGCGTGCCTCGCCGCCATGGAGCGGAGCGGCGCGGAGCGCGCCGATCTCGCGGTGGTGTTCACCACCGCCCGCGCCTCGGGCGCGGCGCACGAGATGCTCCACGCGGTGCGGCGGGTGACGGGCGCGCCCGCGGTGGTGGGCGCCAGCGGGGTGGGGGTGCTCACCGAGCGGTCGGAGGTCGAGGGAGTGGAGGCGACGGGGGCGCCGGACCCCCAGGAGGCGGCGGTGGCCGTGCTCGTGGTGCGGAGCGACGCCCTGCGCTTCGGGCCATTCCTCGTGGACGAGACCGAGGGCCTGGACGCGGCGGCGGGTCGGCTGGCCGGGGCGCGACTGACCGAGAGCGCGGCGGAGGCCCTCATCGTCCTGCCCGATCCCATGGGCCTTCAGCCTCCCCCGCTGCTCGCGGGCATCGCCGAGACGGCGGGCGCCGTCCCCGTGCTGGGCGGCGTGGCCTCGGGTCTGCCGCTCTTCGAGCTGTGCAACACCGAGGTCGCCTCGGGCGCCCTCGTGGGCCTGACCGTCGCGGGGCCCGCGCCGCTGGTCGGCGTGGCGCAGGGCTGCGAGCCCATCGGAGAGCCTTTCGTGATCACCCGCGCGGAGGGGACCACGGTCGCGGAGATCGCGGGCCGCCCCGCACTCGAGGTGCTCGCGGAGGCGGTAGCCTCCGTGGACGGCGGGGCGGCCCGCGTGCGCCACGCCGGGCTCTTCGCGGGCCTCGCCATGGACCCGGCCAAGAGCCCGCTCGGCCGGGGCGACTTCCTCGTGCGCAACCTGATCGGCGTGGACCGAGCCCGCGGCGCCGTCGGCGTGGCCGAGCCGGTGCGAGTGGGCCAGACCATCCAGTTCCAGCTCCGCGATGCCCGCGCCGCCGCCGACGATCTCCGCGCCACCCTGACCGGCCTCCGCGGCGCCCTCGACGGCCGGCGGCCCGGCTTCGGGCTCTACTTCGACTGCGCGGGACGCGGGAGAGGGCTCTTCGGCGTGGGCGATCACGACGTGGGGCTCATCCGCGAGGTCCTCGGCGACTTCCCGCTCGCCGGCTTCTTCGGCAACGGCGAGTTCGCGCCGGTGGGGCGGCGCAATCACTTCCACACCTACACGGGCGTGCTCGTGGTGTTTCCCGCCGACGGCTCCGCCCCGCAAAGGACTCCGGCATGATTCCGTTCGCGAAGGGCCACGGTCTCGGCAACGACTACATCGTCATCAACGGCGCCGATCTCTCCGCGCCCCTCACGCCGGCGCAGATCGAGAAGATCTGCGACCGGAACTGGGGCGTGGGCTCCGACGGCATCCTCCTCCTCGTCCCGGCGTGGGCGGGGGCGGACTTCGGCCTCCGCATCTTCAATCCCGACGGGAGCGAGGCCGAGAAGTCCGGCAACGGCCTCCGCATCTTCGCCAAGTACCTCCACGACCACGGCCACGCGCGCACGTCCACGTTCACGGTGGATACCAAGGGCGGGCGCGTGGAGTGCCAGTGCCACGTGGTGAACGGGCGGATGAACGAGGTGACGGTGGAGATGGGGCGGTGCACGTTCCTCGCGCCGGAGATCCCCATGAACGGTCCCGAGCGCGAGGTGGTGAGCGTGCCCCTCCAGGTGGGGGCGGAGTCGCTCCTCGTCACCGCGGTCTCGCTGGGAAACCCGCATTGCGTGGTGTTCACCGACACGCTGGACGAGAAGGAGGCGCGGCGGCTCGGCCCGCTGATCGAGCACCATCCCGCGTTTCCCAACCGGACCAACGTGCAGTTCGCCCGGGTGGCCTCGCGCGCGCAGGTGGACATCCTGATCTGGGAGCGTGGCGCGGGCTGGACGCTGGCCTCCGGCTCGTCCTCGAGCGCGGTGGCCTGCGCGGCGGTGAAGAACGGCCTCTGCGATCACGGGCGCGTGACCGTCCGGATGCCGGGCGGCACCCTCCACATCGACGTGCGGCCTGATTGGTCCATCCGCCTTCAGGGACCGGTGGAGGAGGTGTTCACCGGCGTCTTCTCCCGCGATCTCATGGACGCCCTCGCGCGCTAGGTGTCGCCGATGCCCGGCGCCGTTCCCGGCTGGCTGACCGCGGTCTTCGTGGCCCTCGTGCTGGCCATGGCGCTCTTCGTGGTCGCGGCGGTATGGACGCGGCGCGGGGCCGGCCCGGGCGGCGGCGTGGCCATCGCCCTCGGCGCGTGGCTCGTCCTGAGCGCCCTGGCTGCGCGCGCCGGAGTGTTCGCGGACTTCTCCCGGCTGCCCCCGCGCATCCCGCTCCTCCTCATCCCGCTGCTCGTGCTCATCGTCGTGCTGTGCCGGTCGGCGGGAGTGGGCCGGCTCCTCGACGAGATCCCCTCCGGCTGGCTGATCCATCCGCAGGCGTTCCGCATCGTCATGGAGCTGATCCTCTGGCAACTGTTCGTGGCGGGGGCGGTGCCCGCGATCATGACCTTCGAAGGCCGGAACGCGGATATCCTGGTGGGCCTGACCGCGCCGCTCGTGGCCTGGCTTCTCGCGTCGGGGAGGCTGTCGCCGGCGGCGACGCGCTGGTGGAACCTCGTCAGCATCCTGATCCTGGTGAACGTGGTGGTGCACGCCCAGCTCTCGGCGCCCACGCCGTATCGGGTGTACGTCACCGAGCCGCCGATGACCTTCGTGGCGTACGTACCCTGGATCTGGCTGGTGACCTTCCTCGTGCCGCTCGCGTGGACGCTCCACGCGCTGAGCCTCCGGCAGCTACGCCGCCGCGCCCGGTGACCCCCGCTCGGCTCCGGCTCGCGGCCTGGCTGTCGCTGGTCAACGCGTTCGCCGCCGTCCCCGCGGTCGCCCTGCTGGGGAGCCTGGCCGCCGCCGACCGCCCCCTGCTGCGCGCGGCGCACGCTGCGGTGCTCCTCGCCGCGCTCGCCGTCTACGCCGTCACGCTCTTCACGCTGCGCGCGCTGCTCCACGCGCGCGGCATCTACGAGGCCGACCCGCTCATCACGGGGCTCCTGCTGATCTGCGCCCTGCAGAGCGTGCTGGAGCTGCCCTGGGTTCCCGGCGTGAGGGAGGAGTCCCGCGAGGCCTCGGCCCTGGCGGTCTCCGCCGGGTACTGGCTGGTCCTCATCGCCTTCGCCCGGCGGCTCCGGGCGCTCGGGGATCCGCTCCACGGCTTCCGCGACCGCCTGGCCGGGGCCCTCGTGGTGGCCGCGGTGGGCGGGCTCGCGCTGACCGCGCTGTCCATCCCCCTGGTCGGCTCGCGCGAGCCGGCGATGGCGGAGAGCACGCCGTGGATGCTGGCCACCCTGGTGGCCGCGCTCACCACGCTGCTCGGGTACGCGCGCGGCTCGATCGCGCTCGCGCGGATCTTCTGGCGCCAGGCGCGCGCCTGAGGCCGGGTCCGGTCAGGGCTGCTCGGGGAGGCGCAGGAACCTGGCGATCAGCCGGTCCCGGGCCCGATCCGGGAGCCAGCGCGCGATGGCCGCCTGCATCTTCGCCCGTCCGCCGATCACGTAGCGGGTCCTGGGTTTCGGGGCGGTGAGGGCATGTACCACCGCGGCCACCACCGCGTCCGGGGGGATGGCGGTGCGCTCGGAGTACGCCGCGGCCTTGCGCAGCGCCTCGAGCGCTTTGCCGTAGAGCCGTGTCGCCTCCGGCGGGAGCCCATCCTGAAGCCGGTTCGCCTCCTTCGTGGATTTCTCCCAGATGGGGGTGGCGATGGCGCCGGGCTCGACGATCGCCACCTGTATCCGCCACGGTCGCACTTCCACGCGCAGCACGTCGGTCAGCGCCTCCAGCGCGAACTTGGACGCGCCGTACGCGCCCACGAACGGCGCCGCCATGCGGCCGCCGATGGAGCCCATGTTCACGATGCGGCCACGGGCGACGCGCAGCAGCGGCAGCATCGCCTGGGTCACCGCGATCTGGCCCACCACGTTCACCTCGAGCTGGCGACGGAGATCGGCGATGGGCAAGAACTCGAGCGGCCCCGGCACCGCGATACCGGCATTGTTCACGAGCCCGGCCAGTCCCGAGTCCCCCACGACGGCGGAGATCGTCCGCGCGGCGCCCGCGATGGACGCCGCGTCGGTCACGTCGAGGGCGACCGCGGTGAACATCGGCGAGGCCTGGCACTGGAGCGCGGCTCCATCGGCCGCACGCCGCACCCCGGCGAACACGCGCCAGCCGAGGCGATCCAGGCCGAGGGCGCAGGCCGCTCCGATGCCGGTGGAGGCGCCGGTGATGAGGACCGAGCGTCCGGCGCTCATTTCGGCGCGGTGTCGGGCGCCAAGGCGTCGGCGAGGCGCCGCCCGAGGTGGCCGCCCACCGTGCCCGCACCGAGGGTGAGGGCGAGCGCGGCCGCCATGGCCGCGGCGCCCGGCACCTGAGGCGCGAACGCGGGATTGGCCGCGAACGTCCAGCCCGAGGTGGCGAGCAACGTGACGCCGTAGGCGATGGCGGCGAGCTCGGGGCGCCGGCGAGGATCGACGAGCACCAGCGCGAGCACCGGCAGCACGCTGATCACGTGGAAGAGACCGCCGGTGCTGCCCGGGGTGCTTCCCGTCTTGCGCGCGATGGCGGTGGCGAGCGCGATGGGCGACGTCGGATCCTTCGCGATCTCCTCGTCGATCACGGACACGGGGCGCAGGATCTCGAAGCCGACGCGCGCGATCTGGCTGCCGATCACACCGGTGGCGATCACCAGCGCCAGCACGGCCAGGGGCATCCAGCGCCGTCCCGACAGCCGCGCGACGGAAACCAGGGCGAGGGGCAGGATGAGCGCGGAGAGCATGGCCAGGGTGAAGAACCGCACGCCGCCGTGGACGTACGCGGTGAGCACCGACGGCTCGACGGTGAGGTGCAGCCCGCGGAACAGCGCGGCGCCCGCGAAGGCGAGGCCGGCGAGCCGGGCCGCGCCGTCGGCGTGCACCTCGCGCGCGATGAGGAGGCAGCCCCAGCTGTTCACCACACCCCCGGCGATGCCGAGAAGATGCGGCGGGCTCCAGAGCGTCACGTCCAGGCCGAAGAGCCGATGCCAGAGATCGTCGATGGGCGCGGCGAGCACGGTCAGCGCCATCCCCCATGCGGCGAGATGAAAGCCGCGCGTGCCCGCCAGCCCCGCGATGCGCAACGATGCCACCGGCGCATGGCCGCGTCGCGTGTCCCATGCGAGCATCCCGAAGCTCAGCAGCACGGCCGCGGTGACGCCGGCATAGGTCATCACATGCGGCGCGATCCAGAACGTGTCACGGCCGATGCGCACATGCCACTGGATGTCCCACTGCACGCCCCAGCCCGCGACGAGCTTCGCGGCGAGGAGAGCCCAGAACACGGCGCGGTGCACGGCGAGGCTCGCGCGCGCGGCGCCGGCGGGGCAGGGCAGGTCGAGCGAGGCGCGGGCGCCCGTGGACATGCCGCGGCCAGTCTACACCGCGGGCGCGACGCGGCCGCATGTTATCCTGCCTTCAATGGCCGAGGACAACACGCGCCAGCTGCTGAAGCTGTTCGGTGTGGCGGTGACGAGCCTGGAAGAGGCGGTGGAGGCCGGCACCGGCGACGCCGCCCGGAAGGCGGAAGCCGATCTGCGCGCCCGCATGAAGGATCTGATCGCCCTCATCGAGCGGCTGTCGGAGCGCGCCGCCAAGCTGTAGTGCCGCGCCGCATCGTCTCGCTCGTTCCCAGCATCACCGAGATCCTGTTCGCGCTGGGCGTCGGCGACGCCGTCGCCGGGTGCACGATCTTCTGCACCCAGCCCCCTGAAGGGGTCGCCACCAAGGTGCGCGTGGGCGGGGAGAAGAATCCCAAGCTCGAGCTGATCCGGGAGCTGGGCGCCGATCTCGTCATCGCCAATGTCGAGGAGAACCTCCGCGAGCACGTCGAGACGCTCCGCGGCTGGGGCATCGCCGTGCACGTGGTCTACCCGCGAACGGTCACCGCGGGCATCGCGCTCGTGCGCGAGCTGGGCGAGGTGGTGGGCGCGGATGCGCGCGGTGCCGCGCTCGCCGACGCGCTCGCCGCGCGTCATGCCGCCACGCGGGCCCGGCTCGAGGACCGGGCGCCCGTGCGCGTGTTCTGCCCCATCTGGCGCAAGCCGTACATGACCCTCAACGGGGACACCTACGTGCACGACATGCTGGCCACGTGCGGGGGCCTGAACGTGTTCGAGGACGCGGCGACGCGCTATCCGCAAGTCACGCTGGAGGAGGTGGCGGCGCGGGCGCCCGAGGTGCTGCTGCTTCCCGACGAGCCCTATCGCTTTCGCCCCGCGCATACCGAGGACTTCGCGCCGTTTCCCGCGCTCACGCGCGCGCGCGTGCGCTTCGTGGACGGAAAGCTTCTGTCCTGGTACGGCCCGCGCATCGGGGAGGCGCTCGAGATACTGCCCGGCCTGCTGGCCGGGCCCTGATCGGTCGGCTTCTACTCGACCTCGAGGATCATCTCGATCTCGACGGGGATGTTGAACGGCAGCTCGGCCATGCCCACCGCGGAGCGCGCGTGGCGGCCGGTCTCGCCGAACACCTCGCCCATGAGATCGGAG
>Ga0081538_10005200_pt1 | contig 11770 bp, 8 predicted proteins | sample TabmetS5T2R1_FD_71022 | JGI IMG/M metagenome (GOLD analysis project Ga0081538, IMG submission 71022) | Tabebuia heterophylla rhizosphere microbial communities from the University of Puerto Rico - S5T2R1 | ecosystem: Host-associated > Plants > Roots > Rhizosphere ... | reverse complement strand
GCCGGCGAGCGCTCGAGCACGTCCGCGGCCTCGCCCAGCCGCGGCACGAGCGACTCGCCGCCCTCCACCAGCGCGTGCGCCCGTAGAGCAATCCCGAGGCCGCTTGCTGCCCCCCAGCGACGTGCTCGATCGACGTCGTCCCGGGCGAGCGCCTGCGCCCGCTCGGGCTCGCCGAGCGCGGTGAGCGCCGGGGCGGCCCGGGAGCGCCATCGCGAGGCGAGCGGGTTCGCGGCTCCGAGGAGCTCATCCCGGCGTCCGAGCTCCACCATGTCGTCGACCCCCTCGCGGGTCCCTCCGCGCGCCACGTGCAGGAGGCCGCGCGCCTCGAGCAGGGTCTGGGTAAAGAGCGCCGGGCGGATGTCCCTGGGAAGGCCGCCGGCGGGCAGATGCTCCTCGGCCGCCTCGGCCCCTCCCCGCTCGAGGGCAGCCTGGACCAGGATGCCGCGCGTGTTGTCGGCGCCGAATGAGATCTCGTGGGCGGTCAGGACGTCAAGGGCGGTTCGCGCGTCCTCCTCGGCCTGACCTACCGCGCCGCGTCGGAGCGCGCACCAGGCGCCGCAGGCCTGCGCGTAGGCGAGGTCGGGGATCGACCCGAACCCCCTCGCCGCGGCGATTGCCTGCTCCGCACACCTGTCGGCGAGATCGAGGGCGTCGGTAGCCAGGAGCCCCATCACCAGGTGGTAGAAAAGGCCGGGAACGGCGATCTCCTGCTCGGCCAGCAGGCGACCGCCGGCGAGCCCGCGCTCGAGGTGCGCCGCCGCCTCGCTCGCGGACTCGGCGGCCCGGGCCCGCTCGAACGCGAGGCCGGCGAGCACCAGGCGCTCGCCTGGCGTGGCCCCGGGCAACTGCGCGTGTCCCTCGAGCCGCCTCGCCGCGCGAGCCCGCGTCTCGAGGCTCGCATGCTGGGCGTGGGCTTGTCGCTCGGCCTCGAGCGCGAGCGCCAGCTCGCGGTCGCGGGCCTCGGTGCGCTCGACCGCAGAGTCGATCGCCTCCACCGCGGCGTCTGCGCGCTGAGACCTCGTGAGGGCCGAGGCTAGGGCGCGCACGGTCCTCGCGAGCAGGACCGGCTCGTGGATGAGCTCGACCGCCTCGGCGAGATGGTCGATCGACCCAGACGCCGAGAGCCGGTACTCCGCAAGGCCCAGCTCGGCCAACACCTCTGCGCGCACGGCCTCGGGCGGCGGCTCGGAGACAGCTCTGGTGAGCCAGGCTACGGCGGCGCTCGGCGCGCCACGTGCGAGGTCCGCGGCCGCCACCCGGCGGAGCAGCGCCACTCGTTCAGAATCACCGGCGGGCTTGGCCGCGACGATCTGCGCCGCTACCCGCTCGCTGGCGGCACCGCCTTCGATCAGCACCTCGATCGCGCGGGCGTGCGCTTCGGCACGCTCGTTCGGCCCGATCGCTCCGTACACGGCTTCTCGGACGATCGGGTGCGAGAGCTCGAGCTGCCCGGTCGGGCTGAGGAGGGCGAGCGAGACCAACAGGTCCGCCGCTCGAGCCGCCCTGCCCTGCTCGAGGCCGGCCAGACGCGCCGCCTCCGAGAGCTCCGCCCCGTCGCCGAGAACGGCGATCGCGCGGATCAGGGCCGTGGCCGACCGCGGCTGATCGGTGAGCCGCAGAAGCACGGAGTTTGCGACCACCGCCGGGCCGATGCCACGCACCTGCGCTGCGCCGCGAGCGTCGGTGGCGAGTTCCCGATCGCCAACCTCGCGCAGCAGCTCCTCGAGGAGGAAGGGATTACCGCCGGTCGTCTCGCGGCAGGCGGTGACGAACTCGGACGCGATGCCCTCGCCGAGCTTCGCTCTGCAGAGCGAGACAGTGGCACCCGTGCTGAGCGGTCGCGGACTCAGCACGACGGTCTCGGGGCTCGCCCGCAGCCGCGCCAGATCGCCAGTGGCGTCCTCCCCGCTACGAGCCGAGGCAACAAGGACCAGCCGCAGACCCTCCAGTCGCGGAGCCAGGTAGTTGACGAAGCGCAGCGAGGCGGAGTCCGCCCAGTGTGCGTCGTCGACGGCGAGGACGACCGGCCCCTCGTCGGTGAGGTTGTTCACGAGCCAGTAGAGGCCGTGCAAGATCGCGAAGGCCGGGTTCGGCCTCATCGCCGCTTCGCCGTCCCCGACGACCACCGGCCTCGACGCGGCCGCGGCAGCGGCGAAGAGCCGCCCGCGCTCGGCGTGCGATGCCCGTGCGACGGCAGGCTCGAGCAACTGTCGAACGGCGCCGTAGGCGAAATCGCGCTCGAGCAGCGTCGCACGAGCCCGCAGGCAGCTGAAGCCCGCCTGGGCCGCGGACTCGCAGGCCGCGGCCAGCAGACTGGTCTTGCCGAGACCCGGGGCAGCCTCGATCAAAACGACGCCCCCGCGTCCCTCTTGCGCTGCGCCGAGGGCCTCGTCCAACACGCGCAGCTCGCGCTCGCGCTCCAGAAGCGTCATCGGGCAAAGTATCAGCGACGTGGATCGGGAGGTCCCCGACGCGGGGGACGTGCCGCGAGCAGCGACGTCGACCACTGCCGTGATGACCAGCCCGCGCGCGGCGCAGGAGTGCTGCTCGTCGACGGATCCAGCGCTCTGCGGCCGGTTCGTCCACGCGGTGTTGACGGCCGTTCGCTCCCACACCGGGCTGGGGCGATGGCGCGGAAACGTCGCTCTGTTAGCTGGCCCAAAACCAGCCTGAGCGTCACTGCGGTCGGAGCTCGGACCTGTACCCAGGTAGAAAGGCCGTCCTCGACTCGGGTGCGGGGGCGAGGACCTGAGCGGGGATAGTGCGGAGTAGCGTCACCTGCCCAACTCGACAGCTCAAGCAGGCGGTCAATACCGCATGCGTGCTCATAGCACTACGAATTGCCTTTAGCCCATAATCAGAGAATGAGATCTTACCGGCGATCTCGAAAACCGGTTAGGCGTCGTTAGGCGCCTCGAGGGTTGGTCTCGTCCCATAGGGTGGTGTAGGAGCGCGCCGGACGGAATGTAGTTCCGGCCACCGCGGCGCTCACCATCGTCGGACTTGCTGAAGGTTCGACGCGAAGGAGGCACCACTGGTGGCCGGTCCAGAAAGGATGACGACCGAGGAGGTCGTGCGAAAGGTGTTGCTTGACGAGCATGCGGACGTGGTGCGCGAGGCGCTCAAGCTGCTGGTGGGCGAGTTGATGGAGCCGGAGGTGTCGGAGCTGGTCGGCGCTGAGCTCGGCGAGCGCCGCCCTGATGATCGCGTGACTCATCGCAACGGTTACCGGGCCAGGTGCTGGGACACCAGGGCCGGCGAAAATCGAGTTGCAGATACCGAAGCTCAGAGAGGGCAGCTACTTCCCGTCGTTTCTGCAGCCGCGCAAGCGCTCCGAGCAGGCGCTCGTCGCGGTCGTCCCCAGCAGGCCTAGTGTGCGGCGTTTCGACCCGGCGCGTCGACCAGCTGGTGGAGTCGCTTGGGCACAGGACCTCGCGCTCTGAGGTCTCGCGCATCTGCGGCCTGCTCGACGACCAGGTCGAGGCTTTCTGCCAGCGCCCACTCAAGGGCCGCCGCTACCCCTACCTGTTCCTCGACGCCAAGTCGAGAAGGTCAGGGAAGGTGGCGAGAGTGCCTACGGGATCGGCAGCGAGAATGGGCCGGACGTGATCCCTTTCGAGGATGGCGCGAGTGCCTGAAGGGTGGCTTCCTCTGGGACCTGCGCGCTCCCCGTGATCACGTCCCCAGTCCCGTTCGCATCGAGCGTGAAACTGAGCAGTGGCGACGGCGTGTCCCCGCCGGTGAGCGTGAAGCCCCTCAGCCCCGAGACGAGCCGCCGCACCGGCGCCTGGTCGAACTCGGCCTCGAGCTGCGAAACCGTCCAGGGCGGATTCAGGAGGATGCTTAGGTCGGAGTTGCCGAGGCCGGTGACCGCGAAGGCAACGGTGACGGTCTGCTGTCCGCTCGGGTCGATAAACAGGCTCGCCCGGCGGAAGCGCGCGGCTACGCGGCGGTCCGCGCGGCGAGAGAAGGCCGCTAGCGCATCGGGACGGCGCTGCGGCACGAGCCGCGCCCTCACCGCGATGGCGCGACCGCCGCGGGCCAGGCGAGGCCGACCCAGCTCGAGGATCAGGACGTCGCTGTCGCGCGGCGCGTCGGCGAGCACGAGCGCCGCGTTGGGCGGATCCTCGACGAAGCCGAACCCGCGCCAGCGCCGCACGAGCCGGGCCAGCGAGAGCGTGTCCCCCCGGCGGGCCGGCCGGTCGGTGAAGCTCGTGACTTGCCCGACGTTCCTCAGCAGCAAGTCGTAGCGGCCACGCTGTGCCTCGACGCGCGTCAACTCCCCCCTCTGACCCGAGACCACGAACATCGAACCGGTGGGCTCCTGCGCCGAGCTCCCTGCAGGGAAGACCCCGAACAGCGTCAACGCGACAACGAGTTTCGTCCAGCGCAAGATTCGCGAGCCGGCCAGCGCCCCGACCTGTCCGCTGCGAGCGCCCAAACTGCGTAGGAGGCTACCAGCGCTCGGGCAATCGGCTGCGTCTCCCTCTTGCGCGCTCACGGTGTGGATCACCTGGAGGTAGTAGTAGTGCCCGGGCGGCCCCTCGAGTATCTTCATCGAGGCCTCCAGCACAGCCTCGGCGTGCTGCCGCGTGTCCGGATAGCGGGCGCGCAGCTCCGGTCCGTGCTCTGCCCACCACGCATTGTGGTGGTCTCGGTCGCGGGCGCGCCGACACAGGATGGCGACCGCACTTATGTTCCGGTGCTCGTTGGTGAGCTTCCCGTCGCGTCCTTGGAGACGGCCGAAGTCCTCGATCGCGCCCGTGGCGGGATTAACCGGCCCGCCGTGAGTGGGCTTTCCGTACCGAGTTCCGGCTCAGGAGCTGTTCAGTTGGGCAACACGGTGTTGGGCGCGGGAGTCTGCCCGGTGATGAGGTAGCGCTCCATCGCCGCCACCGTCTGGCTGCTCGGGCGCAGGAAGTACGAGCTGTGCCCGTCGCCGTCGCGCGTCAGCAGCACGGCGTTGGTCGGCAACTGCGCCAGGACGCCGTGAGCCCAGATGTAGTTGTCGGACGGATCGTGAGTGGAGTTGACCAGCAGGATCGGCGGCGCGTTGCGCACGGCCAGCCGCTTGGGCGGATTGGATGCGGGCACCGGCCAGTCGATGCAGCCGGCGACGAGCGTCCAGGTCTGGCTCATGCCGAGCATGCGCGGGGTGATGGTGCGACCCAGCAGCATCTTGCCCTGCAACTCCGCGAAGCTCCGGCTCTCGGCCGGGAACTCCATGCAAGCGATGATCAGCCCTGCGAAGACGCCGTCGTCCGAGCTCGCGGCGATCGGCTGGGAGAAGGCGCTGGCGTCGCCGCCGGCGGCCTGCGCCAGCTCCTCGGCCGTGCCCGGCCAGCCAGCCAGGCCCAGGTCCGGGATCGGCTCCTTGAAGAACAGCTTGGGCTGCAGGTTGAGACGGATGTCCTCGCCAGTCACCTGCGTCCGGCACGCACCGGAGGTGGCGCAGGCGGGCGCGGGCAGGGGCCTCTGGTCCGCGTCGGCGAGCAGCTTGTCCACGACCGCGCCCGCGCGCCCATGCAGGGCACAGGACGGCGTGGCGTCGCACCAGGCGATGAAGCGGTTGAGCGTGCTCTCGACCGTCATCGCCTCGTTCGTGAACATGGTGGTCTCCGAGAGCGAGTGATCGAGGATGCCGTCGATCGCCATCGTCCGGATCTTGCCGGGGAAGATCGACGCGTAGGTCGTGCCGAGGAACGAGCCGTACGAGATGCCGAGGTAGTTGAGCTTGCCCTCGCCCAAGGCCTTGCGCACCTCCTCGAGGTCGCGCGCCTGGCTGTTCGCGTCGAGGAAGTTGATCAGGCGTCCGGTCCGCTCGGCGCAGCTGCGGCCGAGGCGACGGTTGTGGGAGACCAGCGCCGCATACTCGGCCGTCGTCTCCGGCAGCAACGAGACGGTCTCGTTCCAGATGGCCGGGTCGCACTTGATCCGCGCGCTGCGGCCCACGCCGCGTGGGTCGAGGCCGATGACGTCGAATCGCCTGCGGGTCTCCTCGGTGAAGACCTTGGTGCCGCCGGCGGCGGCGATCACCGGGGTCGTCGCCTCGCCGCCGGGCCCGCCTGGGTTGAAGAGGAGGCTGCCGACGCGGTTGTCCGGATCCGTCGCCCGGACGCGTGCCAGGCCCAGCGTGATCTTCTCTGCCTGTGGGCGCGCGTAGTCCAGCGGCACCCGCAGCTCGGCGCACTCTGCGGCCACCGGCGCGTCCTTGCCGCAGCTATGCCAGCGCAGAGGCTTCGCGGCTTCGGACGCCGGCGCGGTCGAGGAGGGCTCAGCGACGGGCCTCACAGGTCTCTCACCCGTCGTGGCGAGCGATGAGCCGACGGCGGTCGCAGCGGCGGCGATCACGAGTGCCGCGAGCGACACTGCCACGCGCGGCTTGGGTGCCTTCATGACGACTCCTTATCGTGGCCCCGTAGCCTCAGGGCCGCCGATCATATCGCGGCGTCTCCGGGCTCGGAGGTGACGTCCCATCCGTGGTGTGTGAGTCCGAAGGGACCGGCGCGTCTCATGACTGACGTTGAGAGGCGGGCTGACAACCTCCTCGGTGTGGCGACGGGGGACAGCTCGCGTCAAGCGCGCTGGCCCTTTGGCCGGGTGGTGGACAGGCGGCCGCGCTCTTGGTCCAGGCGACGAGGTTGGGGTCAACTTCAATCCCGCCAGGCCCGCCTTTGCCCGGAAGCCGTTGTTCAAGCGGGTTTCCGGGCAGCTCGCGGCATGGCACGCGTCGCTCGAACGACTCCTGCTCTGCCGTGCGCGACGTCCCCGCCGACGCCCACCTGCACCAGCCAGGGCCACACCCGTGATGGCGGGGGCGTCGATCGTGATCGCGATCGTCGCGCTGCGCGCGCCGCCCGGGAACCAGCTCGGCGCCGGGAAACGGCCTGCGCACTTCCTCGACGGTCGCGCCCCAGCGGAGCAGCCGAGGCCGCACCGCGAACGCGTGGCCAGATCCGACCCCCCGAGCGCCGCCGCGACGTAACCAGGTTTGCTCATCGACGCGAGGCTTTCCGCCGCTACCGAGCAATCCCTCCGCGAAAGCCCGCCAAGCGGCCCCGGGGAACTACGCGCCTCGCTTCGAGGCGATCCCGACACCGGGACACACGCCGGCACGACGTCGTTTCTATGGGACAGCGGCCGCCAGCGGTTCCTGTTCACCGGCGACTCGCTCTGGATCGACGATGACGACTGGCGCGTGGTCGTGCTCGAGTCCAGCGACCGCGCCCCCCAGTCTGGCCCGCGAATTCGCCCGGCCTGTGTTGTTACGTGGGCGCGTTGAGGCGTAACGCGGCTGCCGTGAGGGTGTTCGAGGATGGCCGCTGGTGGGCACCGATACAGAGGTCGGGGAGATGAGCGCGGGCAGGCGTCGCTGCTCTTTCTGGGGCTACTGGCGGCTCTGCTTGCCGGGACGCTGGTGCTGTTCGGTTTTGGGCAGGCGTTGGGCGCGCGTAGCAAGCCTCAGCGGGCGGCGGACTTGGCGGCGGTGTCGGCGGCGCAGGTGATGAGCCGCAACTACACGCGTCTGTTCGAGCAGGCGGTGTTCGAGAACGGGCTGCCCAACCCGCACCATCTGTCCAACGAGCAGTTCCTGGCGTTGGCTCGGGCCGCCGCGTCCAGGGGCGCGCGGCGCAACGGCGTGGCGGCGGGACGCATCACGGTCGAGTCTCCCGGCGGCGGCTTTGCTCCCACGCGGGTGAAGGTCGAGACGGCGGGCGAGGCGCGCCTGCGGCTAAGCAATCGCTCCCGTGCCGAGGGCATCCCGGTCAGGGCAAGCGCGGCGGCGGACATCACGCCTCGCCTCGATGGCGGTTTCGGCATGCCCGCATCCGGCTCCGGTGGCGGCTACGACGGCCCGCTGGCTTACCGCACCGGCAAGCCGATGCGCCCTGACGTGGCGCTGGCCTTCGATCGCCTGGCCGCGGCCGCTCGCCGCGAGGTAGGGCTGCTGTTGTTCGTCAGCAGCGGCTTTCGCTCCGATGCCGAGCAGGCCAAGCTGTTCGCCGCCCACCCTGACCCCAAGTGGGTGGCGCCGCCGGGCGAGAGCCTGCACCGCTACGCCACGGAGCTCGACCCCGGTCCCCCTGCCGCCTACGCCTGGCTTGCCGCCAACGCCACTCGCTACGGCTTCCGACAGCGCTACAGCTGGGAACCGTGGCACTGCGGGATGCCATTAGCTGCATATCGATCGCTGAGTTGAGGCGATCGCGATCCAAGTTCGCTTGTCGTGCCTCGCGACGGTGGGCGCAAGGCGCCGCGACGCCTTTCCTCGGGCTGCTGCTCTCGGTCGGCGCTACCTATGTCGCCGCTGTCGATCGCGGCGGTGAGCGCCCCCTCGCCAAGCGCTACGTCGACGTTCGTGACGACGACCGTCAGGGGCGTCGCGCCTCCGGTCAGGCTACGGACGTACGTACAGATTGGGTCATCCAGCTCGTCAGGAAGTGACGTGACGCCGCCGGCGAAACCGGCCCCCGGGATCTTGGCGATGCCCGCTGTCATTACGTGAACGATCGCCTTCGCGGAACCGTTCCCATTTTCTGTGAACCACGGTCGCTCGACCGAGACCTGGCGGGAATCGAACGCCTTCCGCACGCGCGAGGCGAGGCGCCCCTGGACGTCAACGAGATCGGCAAGTTACGCGTTCCCGGGGTTCGCCAGCGCCTCGGGCGGCGTGACCGGGAGCGCCGCCGGACATGATGGACACGTCCACTAAGACGGTCGCAACCGGGCCTCGAGGACGACCAGAGAAGGCACTGCGTACAACGTTCCATATCGATCGTCATAGCGCCAGTCGCCGGGCGCCGTCGGGCAACTCTTAGGTGATGTCCGAGGCTGTCTGGCGGCACCAGGGGCTTGGGCGCGGAGCGCCACTTTTGGGCTCGCTTGAGATTGCTCCCGCAAAGACCAGGAGCAGCTGTGCAGCCTCAGAGACTGCTTCTCGATGAACGCGAGTCTGCGCCACGAGGCGCCATATGACCGGGCGGGGTGAGAGGCCCCGCCCCCGGCCGCCGCAACGGTCGGGAGAAGCTGGAGGGCAGTACCGACGCCGGAGGTGCGGCGTCGGGCGGCAAGCGGCCCTCGACGATGAAGGAACGGTCCGCCGCCAGCGGGCCGGGTCCGCTAGCAAGGCAGAAAGGCGCAGGGAAACCGACACCAGTGGTTGAAGCCCCGATACTCGTCACCAGCCCCGAACCTGGCGGCTATGGGCTGTTGGGACGCTCGGTCCTCGTACTCGCTGAGGGCCGTCTCGCCCGCTCGTTAACTGGTCGGGCCGGTGAGGGCGCGTGCTGTGTTGCGGTGGTGCGCGGCGATGTCCCCGGGGTACAGCTGGGCGCCGACCCTGCCGACCGGTGTATGAGTGAACGTGGGAAGCGCCCCGGCGGTGCCCGCCGGACCCTTGGGTTCGGGGCAGGCGCACCGTCCGCCGTTGCCGCCGGGGCGTGGCGGAGGACCCGTAGTAGTCGTGGGAGTCACGACCGACCGGGGAGGGCGGGAGAGCCGTCCGCAGGGCGAAGGGGTCCAGTGAGCACGCGGCACGATCGGATGGGAGGAGGTCGCCGGTGAATATCGGCGCATCGTTGCCTGACCGCAGCGAGTACTCGAAATCCGACGCGAGCCGCACGGGCGAGTGATCGCTCGTTGTGCTCATGGAGAGCCGGATGCGGTGGAAGTCGCATGTCCGGTTCGGAGGGCGGCGGCGAGGAGACCACCGGCCGCAAGGCCGGCATCGGCGCCTCGCCGCCGACCCTGCGCGGCGTCGAACAGAATCGCGTGCTGGCAGAGGCCCGCAGCTCGTCCATCGCGGGCACCTCGGCGATCCGCGGCCTCGCCGCTGCAGATGCCTCGTTGCGATAGCGCGGTTGGCACGATTCGGCTGGTCTCTCGCACCGCCCCCCCTTCGTCCGAGGTGATAGCGGTCCGTGGCTGGGGGCCGAGATCGAGCGGGAGCCCGGCCCGTCCCCGACAGCGAGACTATCTCGGTCGCCGCGACGTGAGGAAACCCCACGCTCGAGCCTCCTCCGAACGCGCCGCCGCCCTCGCCGATGACCGGCGAGGGCGGAGCGATCCTCGGGCGGGCCCGGCGCCTGGTTCTACTCCAAGACGGACGGCCAGCCCCCTGGCGGCTCAAACGCGTTCGTAACCTGGTTCCAGCCCGCAGCGAAGAAGGTGCCTCGGCTGCCGGTGGCGGTCGGTTGCGCGTAATGCTGCGTGACGGCGCCGTACGCGAAGGTCACACGCTCTCGCGCTGCCTCGCCGTCGCCGGACGGGCTCACGGAGGTGACGAAGACGCTCTTGAAGAAGTACGTGAGGTAGATGAACGGATTTGGTCCGGCCCGCCTGACGGTCAGCCTCATGCTGGGGAAATGCGTCGCGGTGGCGACACGCTGGAAGAGCGCGGGGCTGGCCGAGTCGATGGGCTTCTCCACAGCGAGCCGGTTCAGGCTGGCCTTGGCGGGTACGGCGGATGTCGTGGGGCTGGCGTTATTGCTGGCGCTCCAGTCGAACGAGTCGACCTCGATGGCACTCTTGAACTTAGCGTCCTGAGACTCGCCTGTGATGGCCGGGTTGGCCTCAATCTGGAGGAAGTAATCCTCCGCCGCTTGGGCCACCGGCGCCGCTCCGACCACGGCGATGATGCACACCACCACGCTGAACGTGAATAGCCTCAACCTGCTCATGCGAGTCCCTCCTTCACTGGGGGGTCGAACCATTGCGTTCCGTCGACGGCGAGCACACCACGACCCGCTGACATTTCGCTGACGTCTCGATGACGCGCTCGGTCAGCCGATGGTCAGCGAGCGGATCGGTCGACCGCCATCCCCGGCGGTGCCTGGATGGGCAGCGCGGGCGGCGACTGCCGCCTGACACGAGCGGTCCTGGCCGCCCGTCGCCGCGCCCACCGCCGTGTCGCTATCCCATGGCTCGTCGTGCCGCGTCCGCACCGGCGCGCTGCCCATTTCGCCTGATCTCGATAGCCCGCCCGACCGCTCCGTCACACTCGTCCGGGACGTTTTGTGCGACAGCCTCGACGAGGAGCAGCTGCGCAGCCTCTGAGAGCTGCTTCTCGACGAATCCGGGGCCGACGATGCGCTCGATGTCCACATTTTCAACACTGGTGAGGGGACCCACTGTGGAGTCGCCGACGCCCGGTTCTCGCCCCAAGTCATTACAGCCGCGTCTCCGGTCGTTCGTCTCCGCCGTTCACTGGATCCACCCTGACGCGTCCCCGCGCCTCGCGTCACTGGCCGCACCTCACGGCGTCACGCTGGGCAATACCGGGCTGCGGCAGCCCGGCTTCGGATCGCGCGCCCACACGCCGTCGCGCAAGACGGCCGCGGTAGGACACGGGTCGGTCTCGCCTCGCTCCCTTCCAGCGGCGGGCATCGTCCCGGGCGCTCGACTCTCGGGCCCCGATGCGCTAATACGCCGGCATGACCGCTCGCTCCTACCAGACGGTCCGGCTCGCGCGCGGTCGGCACTCCTCGCGCCACGCCGGTGTGTGCGTGATGGAGCTCGCCTCGATGCTGGCGCATGAGCCTTTCAGTGACCGCGCCGGCTCCATTTCGGCGACCATCGGCGCCTTCCTGCGCACCTACAACGATGGGCTCGACGACGACCGCCGGCAGGACCTCTATCCGGTCGCTGCGGCGATCGTCGGCACGGCCGCGAGCCGCGCGGTGGAGCGTGAGCGCGTCAACCGCTGCCTGGCCTTCGCGGGCCAGCAAGGGGCGCGCTTGGCGGGGCGGCGGGCCGCGCTGGGGCTGACCGC
>Ga0081538_10005199_pt1 | contig 11773 bp, 11 predicted proteins | sample TabmetS5T2R1_FD_71022 | JGI IMG/M metagenome (GOLD analysis project Ga0081538, IMG submission 71022) | Tabebuia heterophylla rhizosphere microbial communities from the University of Puerto Rico - S5T2R1 | ecosystem: Host-associated > Plants > Roots > Rhizosphere ... | reverse complement strand
TGGGGGCTTCCGCCGCGGAAAAAGCCCTGGCCCACGCCCTGGAACAGGCCTTTCCCTTCATGCGGGTCAACGGCACCCTGAGCGCCGGGCGCTTGACCGGCCACATCCGAGGGGAGTCGCTCCTTGGCGAAGCAGCGTGTGCCGCCTTCCTGGAGCGCTATTGCCGCCCCTTCGGCCTCAAAAAGTTCCGGGCAGAACAACGCAAGCAACTCCACCTCAGCGTGTCGTGGAGCCGTGTGGATAGCCCGCAGGCCGCGGCACCCATGCTGGCGACCACGATGAACGTCTCGCGCTGCGGCATGTTTATCATCGACTCGACCGCCGCCGTGGACGTCGGCACCAGGGTCCATGTCCACTTGTTCCCCGCAGGGTACACCGGTCCTCTGCTCGGTGTCGTGCGCTGGTACTTACCCTGGGGCCAGTCCACCCAGCATCCACCCGGTTTCGGGATGGAGCTGATTGAACTGAGTGCGGCGCAACGTGAGGCGTTCGACCAGGCCGCAGGGTGGTCGCGCAGCGCGGTTCCCGAGGACGAGGACGCGCCTGTTGTCTCATGACTTACCTTCTTTCCGAGGCCAACCGCACGCCCCACATGCAGCCAATGGCCAGCATCACCAGCCCCACCGCGATGGCAAACGCCAGCAGGTAGTCGCCATGGAGGTCAAACAAGAGCCCGCCGAGCAGAGGACCGACCATCATCCCGAGCCCGCGACCCATCTGCACCAGCCCCATCACCAGCCCGAGTTGCGTGGCAGAGAACAGATCCCCCGCCTTGGCGCCGACGACCAGTCCACCAATGCCATCGCTGAGGCCCGACAATCCCACAAACAGGAAAATGGGCCACATGCTCTGCCCGTTGCCCAGGATCAGCATGAGCACGATGGCACTGATGTGCATGCCCAGCCCCACGGTGTACATGATTTCTCGGCCCACGACGTCGGACAATGCACCGCTCAAGGGTCTCCCCACGACGCTGACGAACCCGACCCCGGCGATGGCCGACGCGGCCAGCAAGGGGTCGTAACCGGCGCTGACGAAGAATGCTACAAGGTGGACGCTGGTCAGGTGAATGCCGAGGGAAGCAAACAGCCGCGCCAGCGCCAGGAAGTAGACCACTGGCTGGCGCCAGAGCTGCCGCGACGGCGTCGATGCCACGGCCGCTGTGGTTGGCATGCTGGCGCGCCCGCCTGGCATCGCCTCTGGAAACGCCTGTGGGGTTGGCGCTGGGGCACGTCGAACCTCCGCCTCTCCTGGATCGACCAGGCCGTGTCGGAGCGGTGGTCGCCGTTGCAGGAGGCCATTCGCTGGCACCAACAAGACGAAAAACACCACGCCTAAAAGGCGGAACGTCTCCTGCCACCCGATGGTTGAGATGAGCCATTGCGCCAGGGGCAAGAACAGCACGGCGCCCAGCGGGTTGCCGATGTCTGCCAACCCGAGCATGCGACCTCTCGTGTGGGGAAACCACGGCGAGAGATTGGCGGTGGTGGCAAACGAGGAAATGCTGTTCTCCCCAATGGTGGCTAGCACGCTATAGAGAAGCAACAAGTGCCACAGCTCGGTGGCGAAGCTACTGGCGCACCAGCCCAGCAAGATGAGCAATCCGCCGACCGGGAACAGGTAGCGCGCCCCCCAGCGGTCCAACAGTCGTCCCACCAGCGGGGCACTCAGGCCGCCCATCAGCCCCGCCAGGGAAAAGACTGCGGAGGTCATCGCCGCGCTCCAGTGGAAGCTGTCCCGCAACGCCACATACACCACAGGCACGGTGTTCTTCATCCCGCCCTCAACAATGAGGTTGGTGAAGCTCAGCACGAAAATCACCCAGCCATACTGCAAGCGACGGCGAGGCTGTCGGTCCATCATGCAGCCAGTCCTCGTGGGGCATTCTTTAACGGTGACCGCTCAATCGCTGCAACTCACACCTCGTAGCTGCATATACCATCAAGTATGTCGCTAGATGTCAATCGATGCAAGGCTTGCCGCATGAACCCCTTACCCGAAACGCTCTCGCGCTTTAACTCCGCGAAGCCATGCCGGCTGACCATAGTGACCGCTTCCTCATCCATGACCGGGGGAGGGCTAAAGCGCGAGGGGGTTCGGTGTCATAGAACATGGCATTTGACGGCAGGAAGATCATGATCTAGCATCGCTCTATCTCCGAAAATCGTCCAATGCTGGTAAACAGGAAAGGAGTTGGTATGGCAGAGTTGCCTCGTCTGAATGGTATCATCAAGGTCCTGGAGGAGGGCGGCGTCGCCTTTGTCGGCTCGGCGCCGGCCGATGGTATGGCAGGCACCAGCGCCCCCTACGACGGCGCTCTGTTTGAGATGGAGCACGGTCCTTATGACATACGGGCGCTGCAGGAGGGGCTGCAGAGCATGCTGGATCGCCGCCAGATTGCGCAGCGCGGCATCGCTCCGGCGGTAACCCCCATCGTACGTATCCCACCGAACCAGGGACAGAGCAACTGGGTCGCCAAGCAGGTGCTCGACATCGGCGTGTACGGGATCATCTGGCCCCACGTCGATACGGTAGAAGATGCGTATAACGCAGTGGCCGCCATGCGCTATCCCCGGATCGAAGGACGCCCACTGCGAGAGCCCTTTGGCCGCCGCGGCGATGCCCCCAATCGTGCCGTCACCTACTGGGGAATCACCCAGCAGGAGTATTACGCCCGGGCCGACGTGTGGCCCCTGAACCCCCAGGGCGAGCTGCTCTGCTGCCTGATGATCGAGAGCCCCGAGGGCATCGGCAACCTGCCGAAGATGCTGGAGGAGGTGCCCGGCATCGGCGTCATCTTCACGGGGGAGGGCGACCTCTCCCAGGAGCTGGGCCACCCGCGGCAGTATGACCATCCTGATGTGCTGAAGGGCGTCAAGGAGATCCTGGACATCTGCAAGGCGCATCAGGTGCCGAACGGCTGGTTCCACACCACCCTCGACAATGTCGAGCAGGTCATCCAGGACGGCTACCGGGTCCTCATGGCCCCGTCCTCGCGCAGCTACGCCGTGTTGCACAAGGGGCGCACCGCCGCCGGCAGACGCTAATCTCTGAGGCCTGAGACGCACCCCGGCCCCGGCGCATGATACGCCCGGGGCCGGAAGGGATACTGGCCCATCAGCCCCTTGGCGCCGTATCACATGTACAAAATGCACCTTTTCTTCATTAAGTTGCGGGTTCACAGGGTCGAGTCTCCTTGCCTGTCAAGTCTGGGGGTGCGGAGGCAGGGCTGCTGATCCCCGTGAGTCAGCCTGAGAGCTTACGACACGCTATGGACAGGTACTATATCGTGTATCTGGCTGTCCTGTAACGCCACCGGTGACTGCCGCTCCAACACCGCATGGGCGTGCAAGGCATCAATGGTGCGACAGCCGGTGGTGGCCAGCGCTGCCCGGAGCATCTGCATGGTCACGGGGAGCTTATCATAGATCGACCCGGCATGCGGCACATAACCCACAACGCCCTCCTCGAAGAACAGCTCTGGAAGCTGCGCATAGCGCCGGTGATTGCGCGCCCGCAGGCTGCCCTCCATCCAGTACTCTTTCACCAACTCTCCGGCCGCATTCCGTATGGCCTTGCCCGGACTCTCCGTAAAGCGCGCCAGGACATTGCCCATCATCAGAGTATCGGCGCCCAGGGCCAGTGCAATGACCATGTCAGCAGGGCCACTGATCCCGCCATCAGCGATCAACGGCACGTAGACGCCGGTGTGCTCGGCTACCTGCTCACGCGCCGCCGCGACCTCCAACAGCGCCGTAGCCTGGCCGCGCCCCGTAGCTTTGACCTCCTGCGTCGTGCACCCCGAGCCAATCCCCATACCGACTTTGACCGCATCCACCCCGGCGTCGACGAGAAATTGAAAACCCTGCCTGGTGACCACATTGCCGCCGATCACCGGTACCGCAGAGTAGGATTTGATCCAGGTGATCATGTCGCGCTGAAAGGCGGTATGCCCGTCCGAGGCGTCAATGACCAGGACGTCGACGTCGTGTTCCAGTAACGCCTGCACCCGCTCACGATCTTCGGGATGCGTCGACACTGCCGCCCCCACGCGCAGCCGCTTGTGCGCATCAATCGTCGCGTGCGGATGCTGGATATGCTTGTCCAGGTCTTTCTTAAAGACCACCGACAACAGGGTGCCCTCTGCCGACACCACCGGTAAGAAGCCACGGCCATACGTGATCATGAGTTGATTGGCGACTTTCAGATCGTCAATCGCCACCCCGACCTGGACATCTGTCCGCATGCGCTCGGCCACCTGGCAGGTGCGGTCGTAGCGCACGTCGAAATCCTTGTCGGTGATGACGCCCAGGAGCTTGCCGTGAAAGACGCCCGTGTCGGTGACAGGAAACGTCGAGTAGCCCGTTTCGGCCATGATGGCGATCACGTCAGCAATGGATTGCTCTGGGGACAGCGTGATAATCTGCGTCTGAAAGCCAGCTTTGAAGCGCTTAACGGCCTCGACCTGGACACATTGTGCCTCAATCGTCTGGCTGACCGGGAGGATGCCGATGCCACCTAGTTGTGCCATGGCAATGGCCATATCCACACCCGTGACAGCCTGCATGGCAGCGCTCACCAACGGCGTCCGTACGCACAAATAGCCCTCACCCTGCCGACAGAGTTTCGTTTCTAGCGATACATCATGGACACGCCCGTCTGCTGGCGTATAGCCGGGCAAGAGCCGAAATTCCTTCAGACTCCGTGCTGGCGTCGGTAATATTTGAGCCATAGTGCCTCCTCTGTGTGGCAAACCTGGTGACGCGTCCCTCCGAGGGGTTGACACAACATAGCCGGTCCTCATATATTAGACAAATTCATAATGGTTATAACTCTTATCTCGAAACGACATCAATGCACTTTCCTTACGAGCACATGGCCGCATTCCATGCCGTGGCGAAATACGGCAGCTTTTCCAAGGCTGGGGCAGCGCTCTTGCGTTCGCAATCGGCGGTGAGTGTACAGGTTGCCAAGTTAGAAGCTGCCCTGGGTAAGCGGCTGTTTGACCGGACCACCAAGCATGTGGTGCTCACTGAGGCGGGGCAGATTCTGTTACGTTACAGCATGCAGATCGACGAGCTCTTGCAGCAAGCGCAGCAGGAACTCGCCGACCTTGACCAGCTCGAGCGCGGGCGGTTGGTGCTGTGTACCTCAGATACTACGGCGTGCTATCGCCTGCCGGCGCTGCTCCAGCACTACCGTGCCTGTCATCCTGGGATTGACATGGTCGTGCGCAATGCCACGTCGCCCCAGACGATTGAGGCAGTCTGTGCCCATGAGGTCGATCTTGGCATCGTTACCCTTGCCGGGCTCAAACCCGAGCTCGAGGCCATCCCACTCTTTCCCCGCCACGACGTCCTCATCTGTCATCCGCAGCATTCTCTGGCACAGCGGACCACGGTCTTGCTGAAGGATTTGGAAGCCTATCCCTTGATTCTGCTCGACCAGCGGTGTGCCTCCCGGCGCCTCATCGACGAGCTATGTATTCAGGCTCGGGTCCGCCTGCACATCACTATGGAATTGAGCTCTATCGAGGTGATCAAGCGCTTTGTACGCATCGATGCTGGTCTTTCGGTAGTGCCGGCCATTGCCGTGCAGGAAGAGGTGCAGACCGGTGGCCTGGCAGCGGTGGCGCTGCACGACTTGCAGCAGCGCTCACGGTATAAAATGGGTGCGATCTACAAGAAGGGACGGTATTTGTCGCTCGCGGCGCGTAGTTTCTTGCAAGAACTGCAAGCCTATTTCGCTCCTGGGACAAGGGTCGGCAAAGGCAGGTGAGCATTGGGACAAAGTCCCTCACCCTAACCCTCTCCCGGTGGGAGAGGGGATAGGATACCTTCACACCGCTACGCCGCAAAGTCCTTCTCGGACACGTTGAGCAACACGGTCTGTTGCACCGCTGGCGGTAACGCGGCAATGCCACTGGCGAGGCAGGCATCAACCGTTCCCCCAAAAACGCCGTGTTCGCTCATGAACGCATCCAGTTCTGGAGCGGCATTGGCGGTCAATTCGCGCGCAATGGCATGGGTGGCGGCAGCCGTCTGCGGATATTTCCGCAGCACAAAGGCAAACGCCAGGGCGATATTCAGCATAGGTTGGATGGAGAAGCGTGGCAACCCTTTTTCCTGGGCGAGTTTGGCGGCATAGATTGCATCCACCACGGCATGGCGGATGTTGAAGCCGGTGCTCCAGTCATGCTCTTTCACCCCTCGACTCAGGGCCACGTCCCATTGCCGCGTGCCACCGGCGCCGCCGTTGAGAAAATCAAAATATTCTCCCTGCTGCGGCCCTCCCATCACACCATTGGCAAAGCATTCTGCGTACAGCGCTGCCCCAGTGCAGATACCGGTACAGCCATCGAACACCAGATGTTGCCCAATCAGTTTGGTCTCAGCTCCAGCAGAGACCGAGGGGCCGAAATACTTTGGGCGCCCAAGGACTTTGAGCGTGGGCTCCAGGCGTTCGTACAGTCCCTGGTCACCGCTTGCCAGGATCAGCATGCCATTGGGATGCCCACCGCCGAGTTGGGCTCCCAAAGGCCCACCAGTAAGGGGATAGTTGACGTACCCAATCCCCAGTTGCGTACAAAAAGCATGCGCGGCGACGGTGAAACCAGCGCTGACGGTCGACATGTGCATAATGAAGGGAGGCGTGTCACAGCGCGCCTGCAGTAAACGGGCCAGCTCGGCAATGATGCGGACATCGTCGCCATTTTTGCCGGCGCACACGACGACGCCATCGATCTTGCCATCTCCAATCAAGGTATCAAAGGTACTCACAAGCTCAGCGCCGTGGGCTTTCCAGCTGGCGCGAAAGGCATCTCTCTGCGCCCCAGGGTTGCCACGGTCGTGCACGCGGAGTACCTTGGCAGGGCCATCGGGTTTCAGATGCGTACCGCCAGGACCCGCCATGAGTCCGAGTCCTCCAACATATGCCAGTTGAATCATAGTGGTGTTCTCCGTTCATGAAGAGAGGGAATCTGGGTGCGATCATAGCACAACTTATTTGCTTGGACCTCCTCACCGCATTCATTACAATGAGTGACCACAATCGTCACCTAGAATGTGAGTCGGTAGGCAACCGCGAGAGCATACCCGGAAGGAGGCGCATATGGCACGCGTAATGGGGCTCGGACACGTGGGTATCTACGTCCGCGACCTGGAGCGGATGGTGGCGTTTTATCGGGACGTCATGGGGATGCAGATCACCAAACAGAACTGGCGCGCGGGGGCTGTCTTCCTGAGTGCTGATCCGGAGGCAGTGGACCACGAAATCGCCCTCATGCGGGGGCGGCCTGAGGGTGACAAGCCGCATTTAATCAACCAGATCTCTATGCGTGTCGCCACCCTTGACGATTTGCGCACGTTTTACCGCCGTCTGGTTGCAGAGGGCTATCGCATCGATAGAATCGCCAACCACGGTAGTGCGATTGGCTGCTACTTCTTTGACCCTGAGGACAACTGTACCGAAGTGTTCTGGGTCACCGGCCGGCCGTGCTGGGTGCCCAACTCCGATCCCATAGATCTCGAACAGTCAGATGAGGCCATCATGGCTGAGGTGGACCGTGTCTGGGAGCGCATAGGCCATGTCCCCGTGGGGGGAAGAATGGAACACGAAACAGCCACGTTACGGTCAGGCAGTTAAGAGGAGAGAACACTATGGAGCTTGGATTGCAGGGCAAACATGCGATCGTGACAGGAGGGAGCCGGGGCATTGGCAAGGCCATTGCGCTGGAATTGGCCCGCGAAGGGGTGGATGTGGCGATTGTGGCCCGCTCCAAGGAGGACTTAGAAGTGTCGGCGCGAGAATTAGCAGCCCAAACAGGGCGGCGCGTGATCCCTCTGGCGGCCGATGTCACCAGCAAGGAGCAGGTGGATAGCATGGTCGCCCAGGCGGCACAGCAATTAGGCGGGCTGCACATTCTGGTGAACAGCGGTTCCCCGCCGGGAGGGTCAGCCACAGCTACCGGTCCTATTGAAACTGTCATCGATGAGGATTTGCTGCATGACTTCAACGTGAAGTATGTAGGGGCGCTGCGCTGTGCCCGCGCCGTCATTCCCTACTTGAAAGAGCAGGGATGGGGCCGCATCATCAACATCAGCGGCACCAACGCCCGCAACGCCGGCAATCTCAGCGGTGGGGCGCGCAATGGCGCCATGGTACACATGACGAAGACTCTGGCGGTGCAGTTAGGCCGCCACGGGATTACGGTCAACTGCATCCACCCTGGTACGACTCGCACCGAACGCACCCCTGGCCTGCTGGCTGCCCGCGCCGCCCAGCTAGGCGTGACCCCAGAGGAGGCGGAGCAGCGTGACTTTGCTCCCGATTCCCCGCGCGGCAACGCTATCTGTCGCATGGTAGACGCTGCGGAGATTGCTTACCTCACGGTATTCCTGGCATCGGACAAAGCCTGGGCGGTCTCCGGTGAGCTGGTCGTGGCGACCGGCGGGGCCGGGCGGGCGGTATATTACTAGGGCGACCGCTTACTTCCAGAGGGAGAGCATACATGGCCGTGCCGACGATGGATTTTGATTGGTTGTTGGACCATGCGAGTGCCATCGCGTTTGATCCGAGTCGTCCCAGTATCTATGTCTTTGGGCTGGATATGACTCCGGAAGAGTTACGAGACCAGGTGCTGAGTCCAATGGAGCAGTACGATCTTTTTGTCGTCGCCCAGACGAAGTTTATTGACGACAACCAGCGGGGAAGATACAAGGGGCAGTTACCGCGCGTGGGTCTCACCTTGTTCGAGGTCAATGGGCACCAGTGCGGTATTGTCTTGAGCTATCATAGCAAGTTCGAGCCTAACCTGGCGCAATATGAAGCCTGGCAGACCTTCTGGCAGCAACGTTTGCTGGAGGCCGCACGGGCCAGGGCGTAGCCCTGTAAGCCAAGGAGCACCCCGCCAAACTGGCGAGTACTGCGTACCGCAATTGGCCCTGCCATACTGGCAGGGCAACTAGCCGTGCGCAGCACCCGTATGCAGTACTTAGTGTCGGCTGGCGCGGGCTGGTGTGGGCGCCGGCAGCGGGAAGTACTCAGCGACGGGGATTTCAATGACGCTAGGACCGTCTACCGCCAGTGCCTCCACGACGGCATCAGCAATCTCATCCGGGCGTGACACGTAAAAGCCGCGAGCGCCATACACTTCTGCCAGCTTGTCGAAGCGCGGGTTCACGAGGTCCACGCCGATATACCGTCCATCATAGAAACGCTGTTGCTGGGCCTTTTCGGCACCGTGGCAGCCGTTGTTCAGGACGATACTGACGAGGGGGATGCCCCAGCGGACGGCGGTATTCAATTCCTGGGACGTGTACAGGAATCCCCCGTCTCCCTGCAGGCTCACGGCAGGGCGGTCGGGACGCCCCAGTTTGGTCCCGAGGCCAACGCACAACCCCATGCCAAGGCCTCCGTGGCCGGCGTAGTTAAACATGGTCCGCGGCACGTCAAAGTGCAGGCGATCGTAAGCCAGGCCAGGGGTTATACCGGCATCGATCGTCACCATACAATCGCGCGGTAGGGCCTTGCGCAGCTCGGGATAGACCCGCTGCGGCATCATCGGCTCACCGCTGAGCGTGGACTCTGCCTGCAGCCTGTCCCGGCGACGTGCTGCCAGGGTTTCTATGTCGGCCCGCCACGCCGGATTCGGTCGGCCCGCCGGGTGCGTCTGATGCAAGGACTGCAGTAACTGCTGCGCCACGGCTTTGGCGTCTCCCACGATACCTACGGCAACCGGATAGTTACGCCCGATCTCCTGCGCGTCAATGTCTACCTGCACAATGCGTGTCTGCGGGTTGATGACGTTATAGTTCCATAGGGTCGTGGACTGATTGAGGCGCGTCCCCAGAGCCAGGATGACATCGGCCCGGTGCATGGCCTCTGCCGTTTCGCCGGCCCCTCTGCCCCCTGGGGCACCGACATACAGGCGGTGACTGTTGGGCACGGCGTCATTGTGGCCGTACGAAGGCACCAGCGCCATATCCAACAACTCGGCGAGCGCTACCGCCTCAGCACTGGCCTCAGCGTCGATCACCCCGCCGCCGGCGAGCAGCAGCGGTCGTTGCGCCTGTGCCAGGAGTGCTGCAGCCCGCTGGATGGCCTGTGCATCACCCGCCAGGCGCCCATCCACAGCCCGATAGGTCTCCGGTGCTGCCATGTCTGCGGTGATGGTCTGGTTATCCAGCAGATCGCGTGGGATGTCCAGAAAGACCGGTCCACGCTTCCCCGACAGCGCGGTGCGGAAGGCGTAATGCAGCATTTCTGGTATGCGCTCGGTTTTATTCACTTGCAGCGCCAGATACGTCACCGGCTTGAACATGCCAACCAGGTCAAACGCCTGGCTGCCATCACGGTAGATGTAATCACGCGCCACGTCTCCAGCGATCACAATGACTGGCGCTCGCCCCTTATAGGCCAACGAGATACCCGTCAGGAGGTTGATCGTCCCTGGCCCTGAGGTCGTAATGCATGCGGTCGGCTTCCCCGCAGCACGGGCATAGCCATAGGCCATGAACGCCGCGCCTTCTTCGTGCCGCGTGTCAACGAAATGGATATCGCTGCGGCCATACATCTCGGTGACGATGCTGTTAGTGGTAGTGCCCACGACGCCAAAAGTGTATTCAACCCCTTCTGCACGCAGGGCTTCAATAACTGCCTGTCCGGCTTTCATCTGTGCCATGAGTTACCTCGCGGGCTGTATACAAAGGAGCTTGCAGGACGATGCCCTGGAAGGCATAATCCACACCGAAAACCTGCACGACTGACTGTTCCCAGCGCGCACACAGGAGGCACACGCTTGACCAAGCTCATTAGCTTTGACATCGATGGGACACTCGAAGTGGGTGATCCCCCCGGTATCATCACCATGGACATGGTGCGCTACACGCAAGCCTTGGGATACCTTATCGGGAGCTGTTCGGACCGTACGATCAGGCACCAGCAACAGCTCTGGGCCCAGCATAACATCCGCGTCGACTTCACCGTGTTGAAACACCAGCTCGCCGAGGTAAAGGCCCAATTCCCGACCAAGGCGTACTACCATATCGGCGATACCGATATGGACCAGTTTTATGCCACCAGAGCTGGTTTCCGCTTCCTCAAGGCGGATGCCTCAACCTGCCAGCCGTGGGGTCCAGAGGTATTCCTCTAGGGTGCTCCCAACTCCCTCACGCCGGCTTAAACTTCACTAGAGTCCATTCTGGTGTCACATCATCAAAGACCGCCTCCAGGGGCATGTCTACCCTGAGCGTGTCGATGTCGCACTGCACGATGTTGGACACCAGGCGCGGACCCTCGTCGAGCTGCACAACCGCGTAGACATAGGGGACGTCGTCCCTGAAAGCGGCGTTGGCCGGCTGCTGCACGACAGTAAAGCTGTGCAGCCTGGCCCGCCCGCTGACCTGCACCCACTCCAGGTTTGCAGACAGGCACCGTGGACACTCCGACCTGGGATAGAAGAAGACATGATCGCACGTCGTGCACCGGGGCAGGCGCAGTTCATGGCGCCTGGCCGCCTCCCAGAAGGGTCGGGTCAATTCTGGACTGAGGGGCCTGGGCAGAGGTTTGGTATATTCCGTAGCCATCACGATTCTCCCCTGCTTACTTTGCGGCCTCAGAGCCAAGTATGAGCGTGCACATCACGCTCGCGGTACCCCCTCAACCGTTGACGAAGCCCAGGGTGTGCTTGGCAACCTGGCGCTCTCCAGCCCGGCCCATAATCTGGCGGGCAGCCTCAATCACGTGTCTAAAACCACCCGCCCCACCCACCGGC
>Ga0081538_10005198_pt1 | contig 11774 bp, 16 predicted proteins | sample TabmetS5T2R1_FD_71022 | JGI IMG/M metagenome (GOLD analysis project Ga0081538, IMG submission 71022) | Tabebuia heterophylla rhizosphere microbial communities from the University of Puerto Rico - S5T2R1 | ecosystem: Host-associated > Plants > Roots > Rhizosphere ... | reverse complement strand
GGGATAGGGCTCCCAGTATGGCCTCCAGTATGCTCCGAAGGGGACGACGATGCGCGGGCTGATAAAGACCCGCGGCCCTCGATGCCCATGACCTTTATGCCCATAGCCTCCATGTCCATGCCCCTTGTACCCATGCCCGCCACGGTCGGCATGCCCTGGCACCGTGCTGAGCAAGAGCAGCACGGCGATCATGGCGAGTACGACTGTCCACGTCTGGCGTCTTCTCATGGCCTGACCTCGGTGCTCACGCGGCTGTTCCCCGGCGATACGCCGCCTGACGTCTATTGTACCCACGATCGGCCCCGAGTGACCACCCCAGGTCGATGTAGGCGCGCTGGGGCTTCGAAGTCCTAGGGTCCCCGCAAATGGTTTGCACGTCCCAGGGACCCATGCCCATGGTGACGAGCCGTCCTTCGCAATCCAGGGCATCGACGATGCCTGCAGCTCCCAGCCCTACAGCGGTCAGCGCCACCACGGCGAGACGGATGCGCGACATCATCCCGGCTCTCCCTCTTTCCCGTTAGCACCGGTATTCGCGGCATGTATACTCGCGGCTACCCCGGATGCGCTCGCACTGCAGCTCGCACTTCTTGCCCTTGTGCACCGTGTAGCGATCCGGCAGGCGATGCCTTCGGGACGGCCGATCATGCCGGTATTCCCACGGGGCCTGCTGTCTCCAGGGGTCGCGCTGCCCCCAATAATCTTGCTGTCCCCAAGGCGTCTGATACCGATAGGGAGTCTGATACCCCCAATGATTCTGATAGGTGAATAGCTCCACGTCTGCCGCAGATGCCGCCGGCAGGGCCGGGCCCCCGAACAGGCCGGCCAGCATCAGTCCGATGCCGACGATCGGCGCGACATGGGCGATCGCGTGGCAGATGGTACGCATGGCATATGCCTCCTCGCGGCGCGACCCGCTCGGCCGTCCACGGCCGCCACGGCCTCTCGCCGCGTCCTTCCTCAGGCGTCCGGCCCTCCCCCACGCCGTCGCCGGTGACCTTTCCGCCTGGGGGTAATCTGTCCGGTATGATCCCGAACGCCATGCTCTTTGGGGGATGCGCTTGTGCCCCCAGCGTCAGGTATGGGAACGTCGTCCATCGGCAGCCCAACCCACGCCCGCAGGCGGCGCTCGAAGCCGTCCGGCGTTGGCGTATACGGCTGGGACTGCTGAGGCGAACGGTCGGTCTTTCGAGATACCCTCCTCATGAGCCCTCCTCGGGGGGTCTGGACAAAAACCGCCTCTATAGGTTTAGAACTAATTCTCTAGTATAGCAAAAGATGTGCCGTGCTCGCCTCCCATGCGCCACCGGCCTGGCCCAGGCACTCGCGTGCCCATGATCCCTCTGGGGCGGGGCGACAGAATACGCAGGGCGCCTACAGGCTTTGTCAACGTTACAATTGTGCCCTGCGCACCGATACGGTATGCTCGGGCACGCAAGGAACAGTCGGAGGGAGATCCCCCATGCCGCGCCGCTCCAACGGCTTCAGGCGCCTCGCCGCCATCGCTCAACAGCGGTGTCCTCGCTGCCTGCAAGGTCAGGTGTTTGCCACCCTGTTCCGCATGCACGAGCAGTGTCCGGTGTGCAGGCTTCCCTTCGAACTCGAACGTCGTCCCGCCGCATACGATGGTTACCATGCGGGTCAATATGACGTGGGACGGCCTCTTTCATGCGTTGACCTGGCTCATCACCCTGGTCGGCATCCTGCAGCTGCGGAGTGCCGCCTATGCCCGCGATCCGATTCCCTTGCTCCGGGCGTTTACGGGACAACTGATCCGGGGGTGCGGCATGTTCAAGGCGTTAATGAAATGGACCCGCCCCTGTGCGGAATGGCTTTAATCAGCCACAATGAGGTCAGTGAAATTGAGGCACTGTCGCAATTTTTCGTGTGAAGATGAGATGCGGGCAGTTGCCCCTGTCGGTGGGATGATTAGGCGGCCAGGGCGTAGAACTGTTCGGCCGCCGTGAGCTCCTTGTCTCCCTCCTCGACCACCAGCTGCCGCTTCTTGATCATGTGCATCTGCTCGATCCCGGCGAACGTGTTTTAGGCCGCCGCAAACGACTTGAAACCGAGCATGGGACGTGTGACCTGCTTCACGGCACGATGGTCCTGTTCGATCACATTATTCAAGTATTTTACCTGACGGATGATGATGTGGGTGCCGTAGGCCTCGTTGTAGCGCTTGATGGCCGCTTCGTTGGCCTCACTGCCGTCAATGGTGATGGTCTCGGGGACCCCGTGTCGACGGATGGCTTGCGTCAGAAAGCGTAGCGCGGCCTCCGTATCCCGGTGCTCGGTGAGCAGAACGTCAATCGTCTGACCGGACTTATCGACCGCCCGATACAAATACCTATGGGTCCCGGTTTCCCGTAACATCTGAAAATGCTGGCCTTGCGATACCACCTCTTACGCCGCTATTCGCTCGTAATAATGATGCAGACCACCGACTTCTGGCACCTTTCTAACTGGACCCACCTCTGATAGTTGAACCGGTCGAGGCGACGGTGCGTCTATGTCGAGAGACCGGTGGACTCGCCAAGTGTGATAACAGTCCATGTAGGATCGAAGCACGCGCCGTAAGTGGTTCTCGTTCAGCACGATCACTTCATTCAGGCACTCTCTGCGAATACTGCCGATGAGCCGTTCCACAGACGGACTTTGCCACGGACTGCAAGGCGCGATCTTGACTTCTTCGATGCCTATGTTGCTGGCGCGTTGTTGGAACTGCATGCCGTAGATGGCGTCTCGATCCCGCAGGAGATACCGCGGCGCCTCGCCCCAGGGGAATGCTTCAACGAGCTGTTGCGCCGTCCATTTTGCCGTCGGATGTTCCGTGACGTTAAAGTGCACGATGCGACGGCGGTCGTGAGCTAGGATCACGAACACAAAGAACACCTTGTACGTTACCGTCGGAACGGTGAAGAAATCGCACGAAACCAAGTCTTTGACATGATTCTTCAAGAACGCCTTCCAGGTCGGTGACAGCGGTTTGCGGATGCGCGGTCGATACTTCTCTACGGTCGATTTGGCGACATGAATGCCCAACTTTCCCAGTTCCCCGACGATTCGAGGCGAGCCCCACGTGGGATTCGATCGCCACATGTCTAGGATGAGTGTGCGAACCTCGTTGGAGATTGTGGCTCGATCGGATTTGCCGTGCTGACTGAGCCGTCGCCAGTAATCACGGAACCGCTTCTTCTGCCAGGCAACGACAGTGCGAGGTTGTACAAACTCCAAGGCATCTTGCCATCTGGGCCAAACACGCGAGAGCCAGGCCCAGAGCAAGCGATCCATCGGCCGGAGGCGTGGCCGGGAGACGGTCTGCTTAGAGACCGCGACTTGGTGCCGCAAAGCGATGATTTCCATTTGCATGGAGCAACGCGATCTGAACCAAGTCATGATGTATGCGAGGAGAGCAGAGACGACGGGTGGCATAATCGCAGACCTTATCGCGATACGTGAGCGGATACGGACGATGCATTGCTCAATGCATGATTATGGCCAGAGCAAATGTCAAGAATTTCAACTAATTCGAGTTTTCGGGATGGACAGGGCCGCGCACGTCTTGGTCAATCATACCATGAAGAGGCCTAACACGCCCGTGATGTGACAAAACATTCCGGGGGGCAGGTATAGTGGTCGCGCCCCGCCCGTGTCGCGCCCCGCACCAGACCATCTCGGATGTGGGACTAATCGGTGGGGGCCGGGTGCCGATCCCGGGTGAGGTGTCGCTGGAACACCATGGTGTGCTCTTCCCGGACGAACTGTCCGAGTTTCGCCGCCATGTCCTCGAGGTCTTGCGGCAGCCGCTCGAGAAGAGTGTCACATGGATACAATCTCGCGGGCGTCCTTGATCTCGTCGCTTTGGCTGCCCGGGTGGTGCCGGCCCAGACCGCCGTCCGCCGCGTCAGCCAAGATCGTGAGGGGCACGGCTCGCAGGTTACCCACCAGGCTCAGCCCTGTGCCGCCATGGAATCTGGGCGCTGTCCGGCTGCTCCTGCTGATCCGGACGATCCTGGAACCCAGGGCGAAACCCACCTCTCGCCTTGGTGGGATGTCGGACGAGCTGGCCCTTGACAGCAGGGGTCGGCCGCCATAGATTTCTGTCAAACTCGCCTGTACGACTCGTGCAGGCCCCCTCTGTTTTGCCACGCACCCCGGGAGGGTAGGGCGATGCCGTACCTGCCGCCGCGACAATCGGCCTCCCCGCCAGTGATGACTGACCTCCTGGCGCGCTCCCGGTTTCTGATAAGGCCTCAGCTCCTCACCCGCCCCTCAACCCCTTCCATCTGAGGGCTTCTCCCTGCCACGTCCCAGTCCCCTACCCTCGCGTACGGGTAGTCACGCGAAGCTCCCGACGATGCGATCCCCATGGCTGGTGAGGCGGTCGCTCCTCATCCACGCTCACGCCCCTCGCAGATGGGAGCACATGCGTGTGGACGGCTCGGCTAACCCAGGGTGCTGTCGGGCACCCTCTTCATGTGCGGGCTCGCAGCATGAACGAAGGAGGGCCACCATGCCCGCGAGATCATTACAGACGTTCTTGGACGATCATCAGGTGAAGTACGTCACCATCCGGCACTCCCCGGCGTTTACCGCGCAAGAGATTGCGGCGTCAGCCCACATTCCGGGCAAACAGCTGGCCAAAACCGTCATCGTCAAGCTCGATGGCACACTGGCCATGGCGGTGCTGCCCGCCTCCGACACGGTGAATGTCGAGCGCTTGAAGGCGGCGGCGGGAGCGCGCACCGTGGCGCTCGCCACCGAGCAGGACTTTCAGGACCAGTTTCCCGAGTGCGAGGTCGGGGCGATGCCCCCCTTTGGCAATCTGTATGGCCTGGACGTCTGGGTAGCGGCGCGGCTGGCCGAGGACGTGGAGATCGCGTTCAACGCCGGGAACCACACGGAATTGATTCGCATGGCCTATCGGGATTTCGACCGCCTGGTCCAGCCCAAGGTAGGACAGTTCTCCTCCGCATAGGCGCGATACCGCTTGCGACGAGGAGGCCACGGCCATCGCGGCAAGCGATGACAGGCGCAGGCGCCGCGCATCTGGAAGAAAGGAGTCACGCGATGTACCTCTCGCATCTGACGTTCCACACGCTCCCGGGCAAGACCGGTGAGGTGGAGCAGGAGCTCCAAAAGCTCGTGGCCATGGTCGGTCAAGTGGGAGGGTTACGGCCGCGCGTGTTACGCAACCACTTCGCCTCGCTCGGAGCCCCGGATGTGGTCTTCGAGCAGGAGGCGCCGGATTTGGAGACGCTCGAGCGCCAGATTAGGCAAGTCACGGAGAACCCAGCGTTTCGGCAGTGGACCGGGCACATGTCAGGGCTGTTGGCGGAGTCACCGAAACGCGAAGTGTACTCCATTGTGGAGTAAGTCTGCGGTCCCTGGAGGATCTGATGCGGGAGCTTCGGCCCAGGCCCGGTCGCGCTCCTCCACCCTGAAGAGGGGATAGGGAGAAGCACGCCCTGACGCGCGTGTCCGCAGTCGCCCAGGGGCGTGCCCGACGCAAGGTAGTCAATGTGCTGATGGGCGCTAGAGCGCCGCCTATGGAGGGATGCCCCCTCACCGTGTGCCAAGCTCGACACCGTTACAGGGTAGGGGCAGTACGCCAGACGACGCACGCTACATTACGAGGCGCATGCACGGCGGACTTCCTGGGTGAGCCGACCACCAAGCTTACGACGAACGTGCCCAAAAAGCCCTGAAGAGCGTCTATAGCGTCTATACGGAGTATCGAGGAGCAATACTTCCTTCTCCGGCTGTTCGAGCTTGGCATCACTCCATGCTCGACGGGGGCAAGGTGCCGCTGCCGGGCGAGGTGTCGCGGGCGCACCATAGGATGTTCTTCCTGGATGAACTGCCCGAGTGCCGCCGCCATGTGCTCGCGGTCTTGCGCCAGGCGCTCGAGGTGCGGCACCCCCGCAACGCGCTGAGGGGGAACGGAACCGCGCGGGGCCGGGCGTCCTCTCATCCGTGATGATGGGATGCCCACCCGCTGCCCTCTCACCGCTTCGGCATCATCGCTGTCCCAGCATCCACCGAGGCGTTCTCGACAGCGCTCGCCCGTGGTCCTCAGCGCCACGGCTACTGTTGCTGCTCGTGCCGTCTGGCCGCCAACTCCTGCCGCAAGATCATCTCTACCTCCTGGGTCGGCAGTGTATACACCCGGGTGAGATCGGCGATGGACTCCCCGGCCAGAAAGCGCTCCAAGATGTCTGCCGTCACCGGGCGCCTCTGGACACGGTACCCCGGCAGATGTTCAAGCACGGTGCGGACCCAATGGGGCGGCAACGCCCTGGGGTCGCGGGCAAAAAGCCCATCGGCCATGAGGCGCAAGGGGTCCCATTGTTCGGCGACTACTGACCACAGGGGTCGCTTCGCGGGATCGAGGAGGGTGAGGCTCCCGCCAATCTTCGTCGGCTTGGTGCCGCTCAGATCGAGTCCGCCCCGGGCCCATTGCTCCACGGTCCCTTGGAAAGAGGCATCGGCTAATCCCGGCCGGTCCACCAGACGTAAGATGGCATCGGCTTGCAATTGCTCCCGAAGTGCCTGGGTCATGAGGCTTTCGGCGTCGTGGTTGTCATCTGGACTGGCAAAGGGCATCACGTAGACCGATCGGATGGTGTCGAGCGCGAAGCCGGGAGCTATGCTGACCACGATGGGCGGCGTCGCACAGGCGACGATCAGCACGATGGCCGCGAGCACGGCCACGAGGACGAACGATGTTCTTGACGCGACGAAGTCAAGGCCGATGCGCCTCATGCGTCGATTCCCTCTAGAGCCATGAGGCCACGTCTCAGCGGATCACGTCACGATGCCCCCGGAGGAACGCCGTGGACCATCCTCAGAGGGATGGGTGGTGCGATGACGAACAGGTGACAGGCGCGAGGGGGTCGCAGGAGCGCCACACCGTGGGGGCACCTAGAAGGGGGGCCTCCAGTACCACCACATCGCAGGGTCGTCTCATCGAAGGCCGCAGGGCAACGGGGTGTTTACGGCGGAGCAAGGCGCAGGTGAGTGGCGAGCCAACAGACGCAAGAGACCAGCCGCCACGGCAGCACCAATGGGGCACACGACCAAGCAGCGCGACTACAGGCCAGCGTACAATGGGAATGCCGCAGAGTCAACCGGTAGTTTATCTAGGTTGCCCGATAGAGCCTCCAGGGAGTCCAGTTCGTGTCCGCTTCCCAAAGCGTTCTGTCGACATGACCGTTACCGATCATTCCACCGACCGACGGGCAGTTCTGTAGCGCCGTGCACACGACTGACGGGCCAGCCTGAGAGGGGCTGACGCTCTCCGGCTCCGCAACCTAACAGCCTTGGCGCGTCCACTGGCGGAGAACGCCGGCCTGGTCAAACCGCAGGATGTACTCGAGGCAGAGCAAGTCGCCCTGGTAGCTCTGATACCGCCACACCGTCTCACCATTCGTGAGCGCTCTGGCGGCGTGCGGTGGGCCAAGCCGGGCGGTGATCTCATCCTGCGTCGCTCGATTGACGGAGTCTCGCAGATAGGCCATCCGCCATGGCGTACATGCCGTGAGGCTTAAAGCCGCCACCGTGGTCACCACCCATACGCGCCACTTCATGCCTCCCACACACCACCTCCCTCAGTGCCGCTGCCTCAGGGCCGTTTATTTCTGAATAGTCTGCTGGGGGATTCTGCCGGAGCCCCATGCCTATCGGACGACCGAGCAGCACACGCAGCAGGGAAAGATCACCGGAGACGTGGACTCCTGGGCATCGACCTCCATCTCGACCGAGAACCCCACCCCGCTGAGTCGGACCCAGCGGTGGTCGGCAGACCAGGTCACCTGCCGAACCAGGGCTCCGAACTGGGTGTGGACCTTGCCAATGGCCGTCTCGATGGGGCCCTGAGCCCACTCCAGGATCCGTCTGGGCTGTACCGACAAGTTGATCAGGGGCATTGCCTCTCCCTCGTCGTAGGGGGAAGGTCTCAACAGAGGCACGTCAACACGCAGAGGGCCGCCCACGTCATGGGCAATCATACCATGAAGAGGCCTCACACGACCGTGATGTGACCAAACATTCCGGGGGATCAGGTATAGTGGTCGCGCCCCACCCGTGTCGCGCCCCGTGTCACACCAGCTCCGATGTGGGGCTGATCGGCGGCGGCCACGTGCCGATGCCGGGCGAGGTGTCGCTGGCTCACCACGGCGTGCTCTTCCTGGATGAACTGCCCGAGTTCCGCCGCCATGTCCTCGAGGTCTTGCGGCAGCCGCTCGAGGACGGGGTGGTGACCATCGCCCGGGCCTCGATGTCGGTGACGTTTCCGGCGCGGTTGATGCTGGTGGGGGCGATGAATCCCTGTCCCTGTGGACAGCGCGGCCACCCCGAGAAAACCTGCAGCTGCACGCCCCTGGATGTGAAGAAATATTTGAGTCGGATTTCGGGTCCGCTGCTCGATCGCATCGATCTCCACATCGAAGTGCCCCCCGTGCAGTACCGCGATCTAGCGTCGGCGTCCCCGGAAGAATCCTCGGCCACCATCCGCGTCCGGAGCCATGCGGCCCGCGCCCTGCAACAGCAGCGCTATGCGGCAGATGGGCTGTTCTGTAATGCGCACATGCTGCCCAAGCACCTGCGGGCATACTGTCGGTTGGAGGCCGGCGGTCGCCAGCTGCTGGAGGCGGCGATGGGCCGGTTGGGCCTGAGCGCCCGGGGCTACGACCGCGTCCTCAAAGTGGCGCGCACCATCGCCGACCTGGCGGGTGTGGAGTCGATCGGCGCCGAGCATGTTGCCGAGGCCATCCAATATCGCAGCTTGGATCGCGACCGCTGGTCGTGAGGAGGCCGTGTTAACGCCCTTTCACACGTAGCTCAGCCCTTATCCTCGCTCAGCGCCTCCATGACCCCGGCCAGACGGTCGCCGCGCCAGCTCGGAGGATGGACCGGTTGCCTGGTGCGGCGGCACGGCATGCTCTCATAAGCCTAATGGCCGTGAACAAACAATGGCGTACAGAAGCAAACAAAGGGTAAACCTATGAAGCATAGGTATGGGTGGCACCAGGTGAGTTGTCTGCTGCTCGGCGCGTGGCTCCTCGCCGGCTGCGCCGGACCAGCCGTGAAGCCCGAAGCCGACTTGAACCGGGCTGAACACTATGTTGCTCGGGGGAGAACATACCTTGACGAGGGTTTGTACGACCGTGCCATCGCCGATTACACCCAAGCGCTCGCCCTCAATCCTAACCATACTGAAGCCTACAACAACCGTGGAGTGGCCTATTATCTCAGGGGTGACTATAGCCATGCCATCGCCGACTTCACTCAGGTCTTGGTTCTCAACCCTAACTCTGCTGAGGCCTACAGCTACCGTGGGGAGGCCTATCGCCGCGAGGGCGACTACGACCATGCCATCCAAGATTACAGCCAGGCTATCCGCCTCAAGCCTGACTTTGTTGAGGTCTACGTCAACCGCGGGGTCACCTACCACCGCATGCGCGATCATGAGCGTGCCATCGCCGACTTCACCCAAGCCCTGGTTCTCGATCCTAACCTCCCTAGGGCATACTACAATCGGGGAAACGCCTACCTCGACAAGCGCGACTACGACCGCGCCATCGCCGATTACACTCAAGCTCTCAGCCTTCATCCCAACTATACGGAGGCCTACAACAACCGCGCAGTAGCCCGGTTTCACAAGGAAGAGTATGACCAAGCCTGGGGGGATGTACAACAGGTCCAGCAGTCCGGCGGCACGCCGCACCCTGCATTCATTGAAGCACTGCGCAGCGCCTCAGGCAGGCAGGAATAGACTGGCCCCTCCGTGCAGAGACATAGCCGAGGGCGTGACGAGCGATCGGTTGTACGGCGCAAAGATCCCATCCTCATAGGGCTAGATGGCATCTCTCCCGGCGGCGGTCATGAACAGGGATGACGGGCCATGTCTCCGCGAGGTACGCTGATCAGCTCCCCACCGTTGCGGCATCACCGCCGTACAAGCGCAACAGCTGGTAGCTCAATAGCCCCCACGACCGAGTGGCCAGACTCGCCTCTCTGATGCCTCAGAAGTCTCTATGGCCCCGCGCACTCGGGCGAGAGGTGGGCATCAGCTCCGCAACCGTTCGACGATCGGCAGACTGTGGCGTCGTGGAGGTTGTTCGCGATGCGACGGGCCGCCGTCGGTTTAAGCCAGAGGCGATCGAGATTCTCCACAGAAAGCTTGGCCTAAAGGAGGTGGTCGAAGGTGCCAAGGCCAATCATGGTCACGCCCCAGACGCTGCCTCAGGCGCGGGGTTGTGCCGGCGTTCAAATGGGGAAGGACGGTTGTCCATCTGGCATTGTTAAATAAACCTCCCAACTTTCCTGATCGTACTTCGTATGGCATACTCGCCGCATGAACCCACTACCTACACCCAACCTGTATAAGCGCCATCGGTTCCCAGCCGAGATCATTAGCCACTGTGTCTGGCTGTAATTCCGCTTTTGTCTGAGCTACCGGGACGTCGAAGAGCTGATGGCGCAACGTGGCATCAGCTTAACCTATGAGTCGGTGCGCTATTGGTGCCGGAAATTCGGGCAGGCCTATGCCAATCAGCTCCACCGGCGGCGGTCCAGGCCTGGAGACAAGTGGCACTTGGATGAGGTGTTTCTGCGCATCCGCCGCGAACGCCACTATCTGTGGCGGGCCGTGGATCAAGACGGCCATGTGTTCGATATCTTGGTGCAACGGCGGCCGGGACAAACACGCGGCGAAGCGATTCTTCCGCAAGCTCTTAAACAGTGGTTTCCAGGATTTTAGGCAGCCCTCCCAGTGAGATCTCGCTTGAGAGGTTGGGGCAGCGAGCATTTCTCCAGTTCTTCCAGGGTGACAAGGAATTATGAAAACTCCGTCCGATACCGCCAGAAGAGGCGGCGCAGATCCAGGATCGAGGCATGATGCTTGTGCGGATTCCACTCAGGCTTGAGCCACCAAGTACCAGGCCCCCAGGCCTGATCGAGGCGGGCTTGCAGCACACGCAACAGGGTCAGGGCCATCAGTTGGACCTGGAAGGTCCGCAGAATTGGCTCCTTCGTCCAGGCGCGGCATTCCTCCATGCCCAGGCGTTGCTTGTGGTCGCGGAAGCCATCTTCTTGCCGGAAGCGCGCGGTCCAGGCTTCCACCACCTGCGCGGCAGACAGCTCTAGGGCCGAGGTGACCAGGAACCAGGGCTCCCCGTAGCCCGCGATCTCGACCACGAAGACGTGGACGGGGAGCTGCGGTCCACTGACCGCCCAGCGACATCGGAGCTGTTTGTACCGGAAGGTGCGCAGTCGGCCATAGACCCAGGACCGGCTCCGCTGCCAGCGGACCGGCCAGTACACATGATGTTGGGGGGCGGGCATGCGCGGTCCCCACACGGGCCGACGTCCCTTGGGCCGGGCCTTGACGACCACGGGGTGATACAGCCGGGCATCGACCCGCAGGCGGGTGACGATCTCGATCCGCCGCTGGTCCCCCTCGGACTCCAGGCACGGTCGCATGACGGTATCCACGGCATAGGCTCCATCAAAGATCGCCAGGAGCGGAGCGGCCGAGGCCGCGTCAGCCTGCCGCAGCAAGTCCACGGCCAGCGCCGTCTTCGTGCGGAACGTTTTGCCCGCTGGCAGTTGGGTTTGACGCCAATACAGCCGGGCCCCATGGGGCAGATAGGTCCAGGGTCGGCCCTGTTGGAAGTCGCCCATGACCACCCAGTTATGGGCGCGGACGGTCTCGGCTCGATTGGGGCTGCGCGCGCTCGCTTCATGAAACGTGCAGGTGCCCCAGACCT
>Ga0081538_10005197_pt1 | contig 11776 bp, 10 predicted proteins | sample TabmetS5T2R1_FD_71022 | JGI IMG/M metagenome (GOLD analysis project Ga0081538, IMG submission 71022) | Tabebuia heterophylla rhizosphere microbial communities from the University of Puerto Rico - S5T2R1 | ecosystem: Host-associated > Plants > Roots > Rhizosphere ... | reverse complement strand
CGGCCATGGCGCTCCAGACCGCCAGAACCCCGCCCGGGACCAGCCGGCGGCACAGCAGGGACAGGCCTTCCCCGGTGTAGAGCACGGCGTTGCCGGCGGTCACCGTCCAGTCGGGGCCGTTGTCGACGTCCAGGCAGATGGCATCGAAGCGGTCGGCTCCGGCGGCGAGCCAGGCCGTGAGGTCGGCGTTGACCACGCGGGTTCGCGGGTCCTGCAGCGCCGCGCGCGCATGCGCGCCGAAGTGGGTCGCGTGCCAGCGGATGATCGCCTCCTCCACCTCGACGACGGCGACCTCGGTCACCGCGGGATCCCGGAGCGCCTCGTCCAGCGAGAAGCCGACGCCGAGGCCGCCGAGCAGGACCCGCACGCGAGGCCGCCGGCAGGCGTCCAGCGCCGCGCGCACCAGCAGGCGCTCGGAGGCGCCGTTGCGGGTGTCCATCAGGAACACGCCGTTGTGGATGATCTCGTGGTGCATCCCGGCGCGCCGGAGCGCCAGCTCACCCCGGGGCGTCACCACGCGCTCGACCACGACGGCGCCGCCGCCCAGGGCGTCCTGTCCGCCGGCCATGGCCTCCACCGGAGCTACCTGGTCGGGATGCCGGGATTTGAACCCGGGGCCTCCACGTCCCGAACGTGGCGCGCTGCCAAGCTGCGCTACATCCCGTTGTATGGCTGGCAGGCAGTGTACTGAGCCGGCAGGCGGCCGGACAACCGCGTCCGCTCAGCCCTCCGCGCGCGCGCCCTCGGGCTCCGGCACCACGAACCGGTACCCCATCCCGGGCTCGGTCAGCAGCACCTGGGGCGCGGCCGGATCATCCAGCTTCTTGCGCAGGTTGGCCATGTAGACCCGTAGGTACTGGGACTCGTCGCCGTAGCCGGGGCCCCAGACCCGCTCCAGCAGGAACCGGTGGGTGCACAGCCGGCCGGCGTTGGTGGCCAGCGTCTCCAGCAGCCGGTACTCGGTCGGGGTCAGCCGCACCGCCACCCCGTCCCTGGTCACCAGCTTGGCGTCCAGGTCCACGCTCAGCTCACCCGCCTGGACCACCCGCGGCCGGTCGGCGGTGGTGCCCCTGGCGTGGCGCAGCGCGACCCGGATCCGCGCCATCAGCTCGGCCACCCCGAACGGCTTGGTCACGTAGTCGTCGGCGCCCAGGTCCAGCGCGGTCACCTTGTCGCGCTCGCTGTCGATGGCGGTCAGCACCACCACCGGCACCTCGGTCCAGGTGCGCAGGCGGCGCAGCACCTCCAGGCCGCCGACACCAGGCAGGCCGAGGTCGAGCACGACGCAGTCGGGCTGGTGGGCCTCGACCGCTGCGAGGGCGGCATCGCCGCTGGCCGCCGTCAGCACCTCATAGCCGCGCACGCGGAGGTTGGCGGCGACCGCCCGCACGATCGGCGGCTCGTCGTCGACCACCAGCACGCGGGTCACGACGGCGGGCCCGCCGTCGCGGGTTGCCCGGGGACGTTCATGCCGCAAGGATAGGAGCGCCCGTGGGCGGCCCGCCCGGGTCTTGACGACCTCTTAACGCCTTCTGGGCGTTTCCTGATGGCGTCTTTGCGGCCGCCTGCGACCGTGGGGCCGGAAGACCCGAGGAGGTGGGCCGCCATGGCCCGCAGGTACACCGAGATCGACGGCGAGGGCGCCTTCTGGGCGGTGGCCGGCTTCGTGGCCAGCGTGGTGGTCGGCGTCGCGCTGCGGCCGCTGCGCGAGTCGGCGGGGCTGGAGAACGTCGTGGTCGTCTACGTCATCGTGGTGGCGCTGACCGCCGCGATCGGCGGCCGCGCGGCCGGGCTGGCCTCGTCGCTGTCGGCCGCCCTGGCCTACAACTACTTCTTCACCACCCCCTACGAGACGCTGCGCATCGACTCGTGGGAGCAGGTGACCACCGTCGTGCTGCTGTTCGTGGCCGGCCTGATCGCCAGCCTCGGGGGCCGCGCCAGCCGCCGGGCGTCGGTGGAGGCGCGCGAGGAGGAGGCCGCCCTGCGGCTGCTGAACGCCGTCAACCTGGCGGCGGCGCGGGGCGGCCGCGACGCCGACCGGGTCGCCGCCGAGGGCCTGCACGAGCTGCTGGAGGCCCAGGCGGTGCTGGTCGTCAGGGAGGAGCCGGGCGGCGAGCGGGTGGTGGCCGCGGCCGGGGAGCACGACGGCCTGCCCGAGCTGGACGGGCTCCCGCACCTGGACGAGGAGGGCCGCATCCCCAGCGGGCACCGCCGCTCGGTCGGGGGCGTGCTGGTGCTGCCGGCCGAGGGGGTGGTGGTCGACCTGGTCCGGCACGGCCGGCGCACCGGGTCGCTGGTGGTCATCCCCCAGGCCGACCACCCGCTGCTGCGCGCCACCCGCATGTCGATCGCCGCCACCGCCCACGCCCTGGCGACCGTCACGTAGCTGGCGCGGGCGCGTACGATCGGGGTATGGCAGAGACCCGCAAACGGGGGACCCGGCCGGACTTCAAGCCGGGCTGGGAGCCGTTCTCGCTGCCCGAGGACGAGGTGCTGCGGCGCGGCGGCGCCCTGTTCGACGACGGCATGTACTGGGAGGCCCACGAGGTCTGGGAGGAGGTCTGGCGGATGCGCGCCGGCCGGCCCGACCGCGACTTCCTCAAGGGGATCATCCAGGGCGCCGCCGGGATGTGGCACGCCACCCAGGGCAACTACAAGGGCGCCGCCAGCGTGCTCGCCCGCGCGGTCGACTACCTGGAGCCCTACCGGCCCGCCAAGGACGGCATCGACGTGGAGGCGCTGTCGGCGGCGCTACGCGAGGTGGCGGCGGCCTGCCGCGCCGCCATGGAGGGCGGCGGCGACCCGGACCTGCGCATGGTCAGGCTGGACCTGGGAGGCCGCTGATGGTCGACGAGGTCACCCCCATCGGCGAGGCGCGGGCGCGGGTCAGGGCGCGCTTTGAGGGCGAGATCCGCCGGATCCGCATCCAGCCGCTGGCGGCGGTGCCGACCCTGGTGGTCATGCTGGAGGACGACACCGGCCGGGTGGCGGCGCTGTTCATGGGCAGGCGCGGCATCGCCGGCGTCGAGTGCGGCCGCCGCCTGGCCATCGAGGGCACCCCGGTGGCCGGCGAGCGCGGCCTGACCCTCTACAACCCGGCCTACGAGCTGCGCTGATCGGCGGGCTCCTGCCGCGGGCCCTGCTCCGCCGGCGGCGGCGCCTCGCCGACCAGGACCTCGCGGACGTAGCCCTCGCTGCCCTCGGAGGCCACCACCAGGACCTCGTCGCCGCCCGCGAACACGGTCTCCTCCTTGGGCACCACCACGTGGCCCTCGCGGACGACCGCGACCGCCGCGGCGTCCACCGGCAGCGTGAGGTCGCGCAGGGTCCGGCCGACCGACGGGGACCCCTCCGCCAGGGTGACCGCGTGCAGCGCCACGTGCCCCTGCTCGAACTGCATCACCCGCACCATGCTGCCGACGGTGACCGCCTCCTCCACCAGCGACCGCAGGATGTGCGGGGTGGACACCGCCACGTCCACGCCCCACGCCTCGGTGAACAGCGCGTGGTTCTTGGGGTTGTTGACCCGGGCGACCACCCGCGGCACCGCGAACTCCTGCTTGGCCAGCAGCGAGATGACCAGGTTGTCCTCGTCGTCGCCGGTGGCGGCGACCACCACGTCGGCGTGGGCGAGCCCGGCCATGACCAGCGACAGCACCTCGCAGGCGTCGAACGGGAACCACTCGGCCTCGTCCAGGCCCGGCCGCGCCGCCTCGACCACCGCGGGGTCCTTCTCCAGCATGGTGACCTGGTGCCCGGCGGCCAGCAGGTCCGCGGCGATGAACTGGCCGACGTTGCCGGCGCCGGCGATCGCGACCCTCACCGGTGCGCCTCCTCGGCGTCGGGCGCGGCCTGCTCGCGGGCGTCGCGGCGGGCGGCCAGCACCATCGGCCGCAGCTCGTCCAGGCCCCGCTCGTCGACCGCCAGGTGCACCTGGTCGCCCTCCTGGAGCAGGAACCCCGGCGTCACGATGCGGGCGTGCCCGATGCGGGTGACCCCGACCACCCGCCGGTGCCCGTCCGCCTCCAGCTCCTCCACCCGCCAGCCGGCCCACTGCGACGGCAGCAGCAGGGTGAGCAGGGCCAGCTCGGCGGTCGGGTCGCGCCAGTCCGAGGCCACCTGCTCGGGGATGAGGAAGCGCATCACCTGGTCGGTGGTCCACTTCACGGTGGCGACCGTGGGGATCCCCAGCCGCTGGTAGATCTCGGCCCGGCGGGGGTCGTAGATCCGGGCGACCACCCGCGGGACCTCGAACTTCTCCCTGGCCAGCCGGGCCGCCACGATGTTGGAGTTGTCGCCCGACGACACCGCCGCGAACGCGTCGGCCCGCTCGATCCCGGCGGCGCGCTGCGCGTCCTCGTCGAACCCGTAGCCCTGGACCTTGTCGCCCTTGAACCCGTAGCGCAGCGACCGGAACGCGTTGGGGTTCTTGTCGATCACCGCCACGGTGTGCTCGGCGGCCTGCAGCCTGGCGGCCAGCTCGGAGCCCACCCGGCCGCAGCCCATGATCACCACGTGCACGAGGGCACCTGCCTCACTCGAACCGCCGGTCGGCGCGGCTACGGACGGGCGTCATCCTACTGGACTCGGCCGTGGAGCCCCCGCGGTCAGGCTGACCACGAAGGTCGCGCCGCCGCCGGGGGTCTCCTCGACCCGGATGGTGCCGCCGAGGGCCTCGACGATGCCCTTGGAGATCGCCAGGCCCATGCCGGTGCCGTCGGGAGGGGTGCGTCCGTTGCGGCGCAACCGGTAGAACCGGCCGAAGACGCGCTCGCGCTCGGCCTCGGGAATGCCGGGTCCGTGGTCGACCACGCGCAGCTCCACCCGCTCCTCCAGCGCCCGTCCCTCGACCGTCACCGGCTCGTCGCCCGCGTAGCGGCGGGCGTTGTCGAGCAGGTTGGTGAGCACCTGGTCGAGGCGGACGGGGTCGACCAGCACCGCCGGCAGGTCGTCGGGGAGGTCCACGCTGATCGGCTGGCTGGACTTGGACCGGGCCAGCCGCACCACCGGGCCGGTGACGTCGGGCAGGGCGGTCTCCGCCAGCCGCGGGTCGAGGGCGCCGGCCTCGATGCGGGACATGTCGAGCAGGTTGTGCACCAGGCGGGTGAGCCGGTCGGCCTCCTGGTCGATGGTCTCCAGGAACTCCCGCCGCTGCGCCGGGCTCCAGTCCACCGTCGGGTCGAGCAGGCTGGAGGCGGACGCCTTGATCGACGACAGCGGCGTCCGCAGGTCGTGGGAGACGGCGTTGAGCAGCGCGGTCCGCAGCCGGTCGGCCTCGGCGAGGGCCCTGGCCCTGGCGCGCTCCTCCTGCTGCTGGTCCCGTTCGACGGCGAGGGCGGCCTGGTTGGCGAAGGCGCTCAGCACGCGCCGCTCCGGCTCGCCCAGCCGCGGCGGCCGGGACGCGTCGGCGACCAGGACCATCGCGCCGACCGGGGCGCCGGAGGTGCGCAGGGGCAGCGCCAGCACCGGCCGGCTGGCGCCGTCGCCGCCGGCGGCCACCTCCAGCCGCGTGGGCGGGTCGGACGGCGGCAGGTCCAGCGCCCCACGCGCCTCGGCCAGGCCGGCAGGGACGTCGCCGTCGGCGGCGGCGAGCCCGACACCGCCGTCCCGCTTCCGGAGCAGGACGGCGCACCCGTCGAGCTCGAACAGGGAGCGGACCGTGGCCGCCACGCGCCCGAGGGTGTCCCGCAGGCTGTCGTGGACCAGCAGCCCGGAGGACAGCTCGTACAGGGTCCGGGTCTCGCGCTCGCGCCGTTCCGCCTGCGCCTGGCGCCGTTCCCTGGTGCTGACCAGCACGCTCACCACCAGCGCGATCAGCAGGTAGACGGCGAGCGAGACGTAGTCCTGGCGGTCGTGGACCTTGAGGTGGCCGTACGGCGGCAGGAACAGCAGGTCGAAGGCGAGGAACCCGAGCGCGGCGGCGGTGGTGCCCGGTCCCAGCCCGCCGTTGGCCGCCGCCGCGACCACCACGACCAGGAACACCAGGACCACGTTGGTGGTGGAGACCTGGCCCCGGAAGGCGAGCAGGACCGCGCTGGCGGCGGCGGTGCCGCCGAGCGCGACGGCGTAGCCCACCACCAGGCGTGGCCCCGTCACGCCGAGCCAGCGGCCGGGCGAGCGTTCCATGCCTCCAGCATAACCGCGTGGTTTGACGTGCTCTTTGCACCCCAGCCCGGATTCTTTGCAGGTTCTTTGCACGGTGGGTCGAGAGTTGACCCGTGGCCATGCCCGAACGAACCCACCTCGAGCCGCTCCCCTCGACGCCGCCGACCTCGCGCCGCTACCGGTCGGTCGGCTACCGCGCCAAGAGCGTCCTGCTCGGCCCGGCGCTGAAGACCTCCCAGCTGGTCCACGAGCGGATCAGCAAGCGGGTGGCGCTGGCGGTGTTCTCCTCCGACCCGATCTCCTCGACCGCCTACGCCACCGAGGAGATCCTGCTGGTCCTGGTCGCGGTGGGGGCCGCCGGGGTGGCGGCCACCACCCTCGCGCTGCCGGTGGCGCTGGCGATCGTCGGCCTGCTGGTGCTGCTGGTGCTCTCCTACCGCCAGGTGATCGCCGCCTACCCCTCGGCCGGTGGCGCCTACGTGGTGAGCCGCGACAACTTCGGCAACGTCACCGCCGCGGTGGCCGGGGCCGCGCTGCTGATCGACTACGTGCTGACCGTGGCGGTGAGCGTCTCCAGCGGCGTCGCGGCGATGGCGTCGGTCTTCCCCGACCAGCTCGGGCCGCTGCGCGTCCACCTCTCGGTCGCGTTCGTGGTGCTGCTGGCCTGGGGCAACCTGCGCGGCCTCCGCGAGGCCGGCCGCCTGTTCGCGGTGCCCACCTACGTGTACGTGGTCAGCGTCGCCCTGATGATCCTCGCCGGCGCCTGGCGGCTGGCGACCGGCGGCCTCGAGCCGATCCGCTACACCGGGGAGCAGGCGGCCCAGCTCCACCACGAGGGCGCCGCCCTCGGGGCGGTGACGATGTTCGTGGTCCTGCGCGCCTTCGCCTCGGGCACCACGGCGCTGACCGGCGTGGAGGCGATCTCCAACGGGGTGTCGGCGTTCCGCCGGCCGGAGGCGGTCAACGCCGCCAGGACCCTGATGGTGATGGCGGGGATCATGGGCAGCCTGTTCCTCGGCATCACCTGGCTGGCGGTCGAGCTGGACGTCAGGCCCTTCGAGAGCGGCTACCCGACGGTCATCTCCCAGATCGCCAGGCAGGTGCTCGGCGGCGGGCCCGCCTTCATCCTGGTGCAGGCGGCCACCCTGATGATCCTGGTGCTGGCCGCCAACACCTCGTTCTCGGGCTTCCCGCTGCTGGCCAGCTTCGCCGCCGGCGACGCGCTGCTGCCCCGGCAGCTGCGCAAGCGGGGCCACCGGCTGGTCTACTCCAACGGGATCATCGCCCTGTCGGCGATCGCGATCTTCCTGATCGTGGCGTTCCGCGCCGACACCCACTCGCTGATCCCGCTGTACGCCGTCGGCGTGGTGCTGTCGTTCACCCTCTCGCAGGCCGGCATGACCCGACGGCACCTGCGCCTGCGCGAGCCCGGCTGGCGCTCCGGCATCCTCGTCAACGGCGTGGGCGCGCTGGCCACCGGCGTCGCCCTGGTGGTGATCGTGGTCGGCAAGTTCGCCGAGGGCGCCTGGATGGTGGTGGTCGCCATCCCCCTGCTGGTGTGGCTGCTGCTGCGCATCCAGCACACCTACGGCCGCGAGGTGCGGCAGCTGAAGGTCGAGGTCTCCCACCACCTGGCGCCGCCCAAGCCCCGCCACGAGGTGGTGGTGCTGCTGGAGGACCTCGACCAGGCGGCGCTCTCGGCGCTGCAGTACGCCCGCCAGCTCAACCCGCTGAGCATCACCGCCCTGCACGTCGCCGTCGACCCCGACCACGCCCGCGAGCTGTGCCGCCTCTGGTCCAAGATCGACATCCCGGTGCCGCTGGAGGTGGTCGACAGCCCCGACCGCAACCTGCTCGCCACCGTGGAGGAGACGATCGCCGAGCGGGTCCGGCCGGACACCGAGGTGACCGTGCTGGTACCACGCCGGCGCTACGTGGGGTTCTGGAGCCGGCTGCTGCACGACCGGACCTCCGCCGGGATCACCAGGGTGCTCGGCTCGATGGACAACGTCAACGTCACCATCGTCCCGTTCCACCTGGGACGCCAGCGGCTGCTGGCGCCGGTCGGCGCGGAGCGGGCGCCGCTCAGGGTGAGCGGATCGCCATGAACTCGCTGGTGTCGTCGCCCTTGTGCCGGTCCTCGCCGGGGACGCGCTGCTCGCCGAGGCGCCGCGAGCGGCCCCGCTGGCTCCAGCACTCGATCAGGTAGGGCTTGGCCGCCTGGAACACCTCGGCGAAGGACTCCACGCGCGCCTCGGCCTGCTCCGGGGAGTCGCCGGCGACCTCGTTCACGAAGGTGACGGTGCGGGCGAAGTAGAGCGGGATCATCGAGGAGAGCAGCTGGTCGTGGTCGATCACCTGGGTGTTGTAGGCGAGCAGGTAGTCGTAGCAGATGCGGGCCCACAGCTCGACCGGGAGCACGAAGCCCTCGGGGCGCTCGCTGGCCTGGTGGATGGCCTCCTTCACGCCGCTGAGGTGCTCGGGGGCCAGCACCTGGCTCCAGACGTCCTGCCAGGCGACGTAGCCCTCGACGAAGCGCCACAGCAGGCGGTCGAGGTTGATCCGGACCTCCTCGGTGGAGGTGGCCGTGCGGAAGCCGAAGGTGGGCACCGCCGCGATCTCCCACGGTTCCGTCCAGCGGTCGACGTAGCGGCCGGCGAGCGCGAACAGGCTGCCCACCACCTGGCGGAACATCGGCCCAAGGTCGCGACCGGGGTCCTTGGCGTCGTGGAGCTTGGCCCCGAGCACGCTCTGGCAGACGGTGAACCCCTCGCAGAGGGCCACCGTGGTCATCCAGATGTCGACCCCGAACCGCGCCACGTCGGTGCTCCAGACCTGCTTGCCGGCCCAGTGGGCGGCGAGCCTGCCGGAGAAGCCGAAGTCCCCCCCGATCGGCTGGCGCAGCCGGCGCCCGTACAGCGCGGTGGTGATCGGGAAGGCGATCGAGTTGGTGATGGTGCCGTCCAGCTTGTGCCGCGCGTACACGGGCGCGACCAGGTCGTACCCGTGGTCGAGCACGGGCCCCACCAGGCGCTCGACCCACTCCGGGCCGATCGAGCGGAGGTCGGCGTCGAGCACCGCGCAGCCGCCGGCGCCGAGGCTGGCGGCCACCTCGAAGATGGCGCGGAAGGCGGAGCCCTTGCCGGAGAGGCCGGTGTAGGTGAGCACCACCTTGCGGGGCGGGTCGACCTTGGGGTCGAGCAGCAGCAGCTCCTCGTCCCCCCGGGTGGTGGCGTCGAGGGCGGCCTGTGGCGTCCCGTCGGTGGAGCTGCCGTCGGAGACCACGATCAGGCAGTGGCGATCCGGGAAGTGCTTGCGCAGGCCCGCCTCGACCGCCCGGACGACGTGGCCGATGGTGCGGGCGTTCTGGAACGACGGGATGCCGATGAGGACGTCGACGGCGTCGTTCTCGTCCAGCAGGGCGGCGGCGTCCTCGGTGAGCACGCTGTGCGACAGCGGCGGCAATCTGGGTCCCCCTAGGTGGTCGGCACGGAGCGGAGCAGCGGCCGCCGGCCGAGCTTGAACGGCACGATGGTCACGTTGACGCCGTCCAGGCTGCCGAGCGCCTTCACCAGCCCCGCCGAGGAGTTGTCGTGCAGCACCCGCCGCCAGAGGGTGGCGTAGCGGCGCTTGGGCACCAGCACCGTCACCTCGGTGTCGGGCCGCACCAGCTCGCCGATGACCGCCTGGGCGGTGGCGAGCAGGTTGCGGTCCGGGCTGTCGACCACCTCCAACGGCACCGGGATGTCGACCTTGCTCCACAACCTGCACAGCTCCCTCGCCCGGTCCGGGTCGACGGCGATGTGCAGGGCGGTCAGCCGCAGCGGGTTGAGCTGGCGGGCGTACTGGAGCGCGCCGATGGTCGCCCGGTCGAGGTCCTCGACCAGCACCACCACCTCGTGGCGGGGCTTGGGCGGCGCCAGGTGGTGGGAGACCTCGACCTTCAGCTCCCCCAGCTCACCCTGGTAGGTCCCCCGCGTGCGGAGCAGCAGCCACACCAGCAGCGGCACCGCCACCACCACCATCCAGGCGCCCTCGACGAACTTGGTGATGGTGATGATCACCAGCACGGCCAGCGTGACGGTGGCGCCGAGGCCGTTGATCGCCAGCCCCTTGCGCCAGCCGGGCTCGTGCAGCCGCAGGTGCCGCCTGGTCATGCCCGCCTGGGCCAGCGTGAAGGAGGTCACCACCCCGATCGCGTACAGCGGGATCAGGGCGTGCACGCTGGCGCGGAAGGCGACCACCAGGAAGACGGCGGCGGCGGCCAGCACCACGATGCCGTTGGAGTAGACCAGCCGGTGGCCCCGCTTGCGCAGCTGGCGTGGCATGAGCGCGTCCTGGGCGGCGAACGAGGCCAGGATCGGGAACCCGTTGAACGCGGTGTTGGCGGCGAGGACCAGGATGAACAGCGTCGCCACCTGGACGAACACGAACAGGGCCTGGCCGATGCCGCCCCCCAGCACGTGCTGGGCGAGCTGGGCGACCAGGGTGGGGTGGCCGTCCTGGAACGGCCTGGCCTCGAGCTGGATGGCCAGCCAGGTGATGCCGATGAACAGGAACCCCATGATCAGCGCCATCGCGGTCAGGGTCCGCTGGGCGTTGCGCGCCTCCGGCTTCTTGAACGCCGGCACGCCGTCGGCGATCGCCTCCACGCCGGTCAGCGCGGTGGTGCCGGCCGCGTAGGCGTGCAGCAGCAGGAACAGCGACACCGTCGCCGTGGCCCCGGCGGCGCCGGCGAGCTGGCGGGTGGCCGCCGCGTCGTAGACGATCGGGCCGACCGAGCCGGAGAGGACGCGGTAGATCCCGAGCACCACCACCCCACCGAGGCTCACGATGTACACGTAGGTGGGGATGGCGAAGATCCGCCCCGACTCCCGGATGCCGCGGAGGTTGCCCCAGGCGAGCAGGACGATGAACCCGACCGAGATCTGCACCCGGAGGTCGCGGAGCTCCGGGATGGCGGAGGCCAGCGCGGCGGTCCCCGCGGAGACGCTCACCGCCACGGTCAGCACGTAGTCGACCAGCAGGGCGGCCGCGCACACCGCCGCGAACAGCTCGCCCAGGTTGTCCCTGGTCACCATGTAGGCGCCGCCGCCCTGCGGGTAGGCGGCGATCACCTGGCGGTAGGACATCACCAGGATCAGCAGCAGCACCACCACCCCGGCGGCCAGCGGCAGCGCCAGCCCCACCGCCGCCGACCCGGCCGCCACCAGCACCAGCAGCATCTCCTCGGTGGCGTAGGCGGTCGAGGAGATCGGGTCGGAGGAGAACACCGCCAGCGCCACCCGCTTGCTGATCCGCTCGTGGACCAGCTGGGTGGTCCTGAACGGCGGGCCGAGCAGGAGGCGCTTGGTGCGGTACCCGAGCGACCGGTACTCGCCGACGCCGTCGGGGGACGCCGGGGCGCCCGTGGCCGCCTCCGGCCGCGGCGCTACCTCCGCCTTGAAGTCCGTGGCCACGGCCGCGCATCTCCTCGTGCGGCGCCCGCTCCGGCGGGCGCCCTCGCCCATCCGCCGTCAGCCCACAGCCTACCCCCGTGGCCGGCGCTGGTCCGGCCAGGACGGCGCGCCGTCACCCGGGGATGGCCGGAACGGACCGGGCGGATCTCCTACCTGAAGCAGCGGGGTTCACTGACCGGGCGCCGTCGTCATTCCGCCTCGGGGCGGCCGGC